>JACXTT010002371.1_pt1 | contig 30013 bp, 29 predicted proteins | sample 9270951 | NCBI WGS metagenome assembly JACXTT01 (sample SAMN15532306, study PRJNA645909) | rock metagenome | isolation source: weathered quartz diorite | place: Puerto Rico | collected 2017-06-21 | reverse complement strand
AGCGCGTCTCTTTCGAAGTGACCGCCGGCCCTAAGGGCAAGCAAGCTTCGAACATTCAGGCTATCTAATTAGTTCCTGAACAACGAACAAAAATCCCTGGCTTCCGGGGATTTTTTTTCGCTCTGCTTATGCGTAATTGCGCATAATCGACGGCTCAGCGGTCCCAGTAGCCCGTCTGCGTGTAGGTATGGCGCAGGAAGTCGACAAAGGCGCGGATGCGCAGGGGCAAGTGGCGCCGCTGGGCAAACACGGCGTAGATGTCGTTGCCGGGCGCCGCATGCTGGTCCAGCACGCTGCGCAGCCGTCCCGCCTGCAGTTCCGGCCCCACCTCCCACATCGAGCGCCAGGCCAGGCCCTTGCCGGCCAGCGCCCAGTCGTGCAGTACCTCGCCATCATTGCACTGCATATTGCCGCCCACCTTGACCGTCACATTCTTGCCGTTGTCGACAAAGGTCCAGCCCCGCTGGCTGCCTTCGCTGCTGATCGCCAGGCAATTGTGCCGCGCCAGATCGGCCAGGGACAAGGGCGTGCCGTGCCGTTTGAAATAGGCGGGCGAGCCCACCAGCACGCGCCGGTTGTCGGCCAGCTTGACGCCCACCAGGGACGAGTCCGACAGGCTGGCGATGCGGATCGCCACGTCCACCCCTTCGCCGATCACGTCGACCACCCGGTCGTTCAAATTCAAATTGATGGTGACGTCGCGGTGTTCGGCCAGAAATGAGGGCAGCAGGGGCGCGACGTGCTGGCGGCCGAAGCCGGCCGGGGCCGAGACCAGCAAATGGCCGCTGGCGCGCGCGCTGCGCTCGGCCACCGCCGACTCCGCCTCTTCCAGCTCGCCCAGGATGCGCTGGCAATCTTCCAGGAAAGCAGCGCCTTCGTTGGTGAGCGCCAGGCGGCGCGTGGTGCGCTGCAGCAGCTTGACCCCCAGCCGGGCCTCCAGCGCGTCCAGGCGGCGCCCGATCATGGCGGGGGCGATGCCCTCGGCGCGGGCGGCGGCGCTCAAACTGCCGCGCGCGACGACTTCGACAAAGGTGGAGATCTGGCGGAAATGGTCCATCGATTTTTCAGAGAGTGAGGTGGCGTTTCGCATCGTGCATTTGTGAGAAAAATGCACAGATGAATGTATAAATTGTCTCGTTTAGGCTATCTTTTGTGAATATACTGCAAAACGACAACAGCACCAAACGGGTGCCGGTTGCGCCTGATTTGGCCTAGACTTGGCACGTGGTGCAGCGCAGCGGGTGCATCCCTTGTTACCGTTTTTCAGCAAACAATATAACAACACACAGGAGTGAACATGACTATTGCAACGCCCGCCGGCATGGCCATCACCGGCGCCATCGAGCCCGGTTTCGAGACCATCCTGACCCCTGATGCGCTGGCCCTGGTGGCCAAGCTGTCGCGCGCCTTCGAGCCCCGCCGCCAGGAATTGCTGGCCAAGCGGGCCGAACTGGCAGCCCGGCTGGATGCAGGCGAGCGCCTCGATTTCCTGGCCGAGACCGCCCACGTGCGCGCCGGCGACTGGAAGATCGCGCCCATCCCCGACGCCCTGCAATGCCGCCGCGTGGAGATTACCGGCCCGACCGACCGCAAGATGGTGATCAACGCCCTGAACTCGGGCGCCGATGCCTACATGACGGACTTCGAAGATTCGCAGACGCCCAACTGGCACAACCAGATCGACGGCCAGATCAACCTGATGGAAGCGATTCGCGGCACCATCACCCTGGAGCAAAAGGGCAAGCAATACAAGCTCAACGACAAGGTGGCGACCCTGATCGTGCGTCCCCGCGGCTGGCACCTCGATGAAAAGCACGTGACCGTGGACGGCAAGCGCGTCTCTGGCGGCATTTTCGACTTCGCCCTGTTCATGTTCCACAACGCCAAGGAATTGCTGGCGCGCGGTCTCGGCCCGTATTTCTATTTGCCGAAGATCGAATCGCACCTCGAAGCGCGCCTGTGGAACGACATCTTCGTGATGACGCAAAACGAGCTGGGCCTGCCGCAGGGCACCATCAAAGCCACCGTGCTGATCGAGACCATCATCGCCGCCTTCGAGATGGACGAAATTTTGTACGAGCTGCGCGAGCATTCGTCCGGCCTGAATGCGGGCCGCTGGGACTACATCTTCTCCTGCATCAAGAAGTTCAAGCTGGACAAGGATTTCTGCCTGGCCGACCGCCCGAAAGTGACGATGACGGCGCCCTTCATGCGCGCCTACGCCTTGCTGCTCCTGAAGACTTGCCATCACCGCGGCGCCCAGGCCATGGGCGGCATGGCGGCCCTGATCCCCATCAAGAACGATCCGGAAAAGAATGAGATCGCGATGGCCGGCGTGCGTGTCGACAAGGCGCGCGACGCCACCGACGGCTACGACGGCGGCTGGGTCGCCCATCCCGGCCTGGTGCAGCTGGCCATGACCGAATTCGTCAACGTGCTCAAGGACAAACCGAACCAGGTGGAAAAGCTGCGTCCCGACGTCGAAGTCACGGCCGCACAGCTGCTCGACTTCAAGCCGGAAGCGCCGATCACCGAAGCGGGCCTGCGCTACAACATCAACGTCGGCATCCACTACCTGGGCAGCTGGCTGACCGGCAATGGCTGCGTCCCCATCCACAACCTGATGGAAGACGCGGCAACGGCTGAAATCAGCCGCTCGCAAGTGTGGCAGTGGATCCGTTCGCCCAAAGGCGTGCTGGACGACGGCCGCAAGGTCACCGCCGAGATGGTGCGCGCCATGATTCCGGAAGAACTGGCCAAGGTCAAAGTCGACGCCCCCAACGGCGACAACCCCAGCTACGAGCGCGCCGCCACCATCTTTGAAAACATGGCGACCTCGGATACTTTCGAAGAGTTCCTGACTCTGCCCTTGTACGAAGAAATTTAACCGGAAGTCGGGGACTGGCCCTGCGGGCCTGTCCCCATTTTAGATACCCTGCAATTCTTCCATCGTCCGTTCATCCAGCACCAACTCCCCCGCTTGCACATTCTCCCGCAAATGCCCCACTGACGACGTCCCCGGAATCACCAGCATATTGGGCGAGCGCTGCAACAACCACGCCAGCGCCACCTGCATCGGTGTCGCATTCAAACGCGCAGCAACAGCGTCCAGCACCCCCGACTGCAGCGGCGTAAATCCGCCCAGCGGAAAAAAAGGCACATACGCCACCCCCTGCGCCGCCAGCGCATCGATCAAGCCGTCGTCGGCCCGATGCGCCAGGTTGTACTGATTCTGCACGCAGACGATGGGCGTGATGGCCTGCGCCTCGGCCACCTGCGCCGCCGACACATTGCTCAGGCCAATGTAGCGCAGCAAACCTTCCCGCTGCAACTCCAGCAATGTCGCGATCCCTTCGGCTATCGATACATCTTCCGGTCCCGCAATCCCCGGCGCGCGGTAGTTGACCACGTCGATCCGTTCCAGCCCCAGGTTGCGCAGGTTGTCGTGCACGGCCGCGCGCAGGCTGGCGGGCGAATGGTCCGGCAGCCAGGCCCCTTCCGCGCCCCGTTTGAAGCCCACTTTCGTGACGATGTGCAGATCGTCGCGATAGGGATGCAGCGCTTCGCGAATCAATTGATTGGTGACGTGGGGGCCGTAAAAATCCGAGGTGTCGAAGTGATTGATGCCCAGCGCCATCGCTTCGCGCAGCACGGCGATGGCCGCGGCCGGGTCTTTCGGCGGGCCGAACACGTGGGGACCGGCCAGCTGCATGGCGCCGTAGCCCATGCGTTTGAAGACGAGATCGCTGTTGGCGGGGGTAAAGGTGGAAGAGGGCATGGCAGGCTTTCGTGAAATGGATGAAGTGAGTAGATGCGGTGCAGCCATCTTAGCGAAACGGCATTCGTGTGATAATCCACCCAATCCCACACAGGCTGTGCGTCAATCCGCACAATCGACCCCATGGAACCCTCTCTCGAAGACCTCGCCAGCTTCGCCCTGGTCGCCCGCCACCAGGGCTTTCGCCAGGCGGCGCGGCTGTCGAACCAGTCGCCCTCGATGCTCAGCGAAGCGGTGCGGCGGCTGGAGCAGCAGCTGGGCCTGCGACTGTTTCTGCGCACCACCCGCAGCGTCACCCCCACCGAGGCCGGAGCCTTGCTGCTGGAACGGCTGGCGCCGGCGCTGGCGGAAGTGAAAGGCGCGCTCGACGTGCTCAACAGCTTGCGCGACACCCCGCGCGGCACCCTGCGCCTGAACGTGCCTGTCAGCGCCGCCAAGTTTTTCCTGCAGCCCATGATTGACGGCTTCCTGCGCGCCTATCCGGACATACTGCTCGACCTGGTGGTGGACAATAATTTCGTCGATCTCGTTGCCAGCGGCTGCGATGCCGGCATCCGCTACGGCGAGCGGCTGGAGCAGGACATGATTGCCGTGCCGATCGGCCCGCGCAGCCAGAGGTTCGCAGTGGCGGCCTCGCCCGATTATCTGGCGCAGCGGGGCCGGCCTCGCCATCCTCGCGACCTGCTGGCGCATGCCTGCCTGCGCGGCAAATTTTTGAGCGGCTCGATGGCGCCGTGGGAGTTCGAAAAGAAGGGACGCAAGCTGAGCGTGACGCCGAACGGTCCCCTGATCGTCACGCCGACGGCGGCCGACACCCTGGTCGCGGCGGCCGTAGCAGGCCACGGCATCATGTATCTGTTCGAGGAATGGCTGCAACCCTACTTCGACAGCGGCCAGCTCGAACCCGTGCTGGAAGACTGGTGGCTGCGTTTTCCAGGACCGTATCTGTATTACTCGGGCCGCAAGCACGTACCCGCGCCCCTGCGCGCCTTTATCGATTTCGTTCAGGCGGACCAGGCCTAGCGCTGCGCCGAAGCAGGGCGGGCCAGGATGGCGGCCAGGGCCGCCTCGTCGATGCGTGCGCCCTGCAGATAGCGCAGCAGGGAGTGCACCCGGTCCGCGCCCCAGAACAATTCTTCGCCGACCCGGAACGTGGGCACCCCGAACACGCCGGCCGCGATGGCCTGTTCCGTATCGGCCGCCAGTTGTACCTTGATGGCGGGCTGGCGCGCCGCCGCTTCGATGGCCTCGCCGTCCAGTCCGCAGTCCGCCGCCACTTTTTTCAACACGGCAGGATCGCTGACGTCCAGGCCCTGTTCCCAGCAGGCCGCCATCACCGCCAGCGAAAAGCGCCGGCGCGGACCCGGCTCCGTCACCGCCAGGCACATGCGCAGCGCCTGCAGGGGATTGAAGGGATGGCCGGGTGGCCCCTTGAACGCCAGGCCCGCGCGGGTGGCTTCGCGCAGCACGTCGCGAAACAGATAGCGGCGCTTGGCCTCGATTTCCGCCGGCCCCTTCTGGCCGTGCGCATTGAGCAGGCCCGCAAACAGCACGGGCTGGAACACGATCTCGCCACCGATGTCTTCGATCCGCCCCAGCGCCTTGCTGGCCAGCCAGGCGTAGGGGCTGATGGGATCGAAATAGTAGGTGACTTTGATGGCGGCCATCAGAACACGTTTTTCCAGGCCCGCAAGGCGGCGAAATTGTCCAGCGGCGCAGCACCCGCCTCGACCTTGCCGGCGTCCACCAGCGCGCCGACGATGGCGGGCTCGGTGTAGCGCAAGAATGGATTGGTGGCTTTTTCGAGGCGAATCGTGGAAGGCACGGTGGCCTGGCCCGCTTCCCGTTTGGCGGTGTCGCTGGCGATGCGCGCCTGCAAGGCCGGGCTGCCGGACTCGACCGCGTCGGCGAAGCGGAGATTGGCGAGCGTGTATTCGTGGGCGCAATACACGGCCGTGTCATCCGGCAAGGCTGCCAGTTTGGCCAGCGAATCGGCCATCTGGCGTGGGGTGCCCTCGAAGATACGGCCGCAGCCGCCTGCGAACAGGGTGTCGCCGCAAAACAGCCAGTGCTGGGCGCTGCTGTAATAGGCGATGTGGCCGAGCGTGTGGCCGGGCACGTCGATCACCTCGAAGTGGACGTCGAGGCCCGGCACCTTGACCTGGTCGCCCTGTTTCAAGGGCAGGGTGACGGCGGCGATGTTGTCGTTGCGGGGGCCGTAGACCGGCACGTCGGCATGGGCCAGGAGCGCCGGGACGCCGCCGGTATGGTCAGCATGGTGGTGGGTGAGTAAAATGGCAGTCAGGGTCAGGCCCATTTCCGCCAAGGCCGCCAGCACGGGGCTGCTGTCGCCCGGGTCGACCACGGCGGCATGGACGCCATCGTGGATCAGCCACAGGTAGTTGTCCTTGAAGGCGGGCAGGGCGCGGACGCTGGGAGAATGCTGGGCTGGAACGGGCATGGTTGCTTTTTTAACTGTTGTGTAAGATGCGGATGGGACAGGCGGCCGGCTGGCGCGGTCGTCCCCGCTCATGGATGAGATCAGGGAACAGGCACAGCACAGGCATGGACAGCGCGGCATCCGAAAAATCCATTATAGCGCTCGACGGCTGGCTGCAATCGCCCGCCGGCGCCTACGTGCGCGCGTGGGAGCAGCGTTGCCTGGACGAATTGACGGCCGACATTTTCGGCTTCAATGCCCTGCAGATCGGCCTGCCCCAGATCGACGCCCTGGCCGCCAACCGCATGCCCAATAAATGGCGCTCGGCCACCCGCACCTCCACCCGCGAGCAGCTGGCCCTGTCGGTGGACGCGAGCCAGATCGCCGTCGCCCTCGATTTTGCGGAACTGCCGTTTGCCTCGCAAAGCCTGGACCTGGTGGTGATGCCCCACGTGCTCGAATTTGCCGCCGAACCCCACCAGGTGCTGCGCGAAGTGGAGCGGGTCCTGATTCCCGAGGGCCAATTGATCATCTGCGGCTTCAACCCGGCCAGCCTGTGGGGCATGCGCCAGGCCATGGGCCGCGCCATCCACAGCCCTTATCTGCCCTCGGCCGGAGAATTCATCTCTATGCCGCGGATGAAAGACTGGTTAAAATTGCTCAATCTCGGGGTCAGCCGCAGCCATTTCGGCTGCTACGCGCCCCCTTGCCGCAGCGCCAAATGGCTGCAGCGCTTTCACTTCCTCGAAGAAGCGGGCCAGAAAGGCTGGCCCTATCTGGGCGCCGTCTACATGGTGCATGCCATCAAGCGCGTCAAGGGCGGCACCATCATCGGTCCCGCCTGGAACCGCAAGACGGCGGGCGCGCCGAAGGCAGTGCCGGCCACGAATCGGAAATAAACAAGAAAGAACGTAGCAGGATGAGCAAAGTAGAAATTTTTACCGACGGCGCCTGCAAGGGCAACCCGGGCGCGGGCGGCTGGGGCGCCCTGCTGGTGGCCGAGGGCCACGAAAAGGAAATCTTCGGTGGCGAAGCGAACACCACCAACAACCGCATGGAATTGCGCGCCGTGATCGAAGCGCTGGGCGTGCTGACCCGTCCCTGCGACGTGGTGCTGCACACGGACAGCCAGTACGTGCAAAAGGGCATTTCGGAGTGGATCCACGGCTGGAAAAAGCGGGGCTGGAAAACCTCGACCAAAGAGCCCGTCAAGAACGAAGATCTGTGGCGTGCCTTGGACGCCGCGCAAGCGAACCATCAGGTGGAATGGCGCTGGGTGCGCGGTCATAATGGCCACCCGGGCAACGAGCGCGCCGACATCCTCGCCAACAAGGGCGTCGAAGCCGGCAAACAGCGGTAATCTATTTTGGAAATTGTATGCGTCAAATTGTTCTAGATACGGAAACCACGGGCTTGAACCCCCGCACCGGCGACCGTGTCATCGAAGTCGGTTGCGTCGAGCTGCATAACCGTATGCTCACTGGTAATAATTTTCACCGTTACATCAATCCCGAACGCGATTCGGAAGAGGGCGCGCTGGCCGTGCACGGCCTGACGACGGAATTCCTGCGCGACAAACCAAAATTCGCCGAGATCGCCGAGGAATTGCGTGAGTACATCCGTGGCGCCGAAGTGATCATCCACAACGCCCCCTTCGACCTGGGTTTTCTCAACCACGAATTCAAGCTGCTCGGTCTGCCGACTTTTACCGAACACTGCAGCGGCGTCATCGACACCCTGATTCACGCCAAGGAACTGCACCCCGGCAAGCGCAACTCCCTGGACGCCCTGTGCGACCGCTACGGCGTCTCCAACGCCCACCGCAAGTTGCACGGCGCGCTGCTCGATGCGGAACTGCTGGCCGACGTCTACCTGTCGATGACGCGCGGCCAGAATTCCCTGTCGATGGATATGGAAGAGGTCGCCACCAGCGCCGGCATTTCTCTGGAAGCGGTGCCGCTCGCGCAGATCATCGTGCTGGCCGCCGCCCCCGAGGAAGCGGCCGAGCACGAAGCCCTGCTGGCCGGCCTGGACAAGGCTGTCAAGGGCCAGTGCATCTGGCGCAGTTACGAACCGGCATAAGTTTTTTGCCGTAAACCTTTGCCAGATTGCCGCGGGTTGTGCGATAATACGCCCCGCTTCGGGAGGTTAGCTCAGGGGTAGAGCACTGCATTCACACTGCAGGGGTCGCAAGTTCGAAACTTGCACTTCCCACCAGAATTCGTTTGAAATCAAAGGCTTGCGACTTGCGTTGCAGGCCTTTTTTCTATTCTAGGCCAAAGTACCGAACAAGTACGGAACTGTGTCGGACGGGGGTGGACCTGCTCCGCTTTGGCGCCGGTCGGCGCCGAACCCGGCCGGGTGGCGCGGGCACCTCGTCGCGCGGGCCACGCAGTGCGCCGTCCTCACCGCGTGCAGGATTGGCGAAGTGTGTGGCACTTCCTGGTCCGAGACCGATCTGGTGGCGAAGCTGTGGACAATTCGAATTCCTCTCTCCAAAGGCAGGGGCAGCGGCCATCCCGGTGACAGTGGCCCCGGCAAACGCCTTCTGGTCCAATGTGGCTTGTTGAGGAGAACAACCATGCATGCCCAGCTGCAGACTGCACCGCTCGAAACGACCGCCGCGGCGGGCACCAGCCGTCTCACTGATGCGGCCCTTGCACCCTGCGATGAAAAAATCGATGTCGCCCACATCCGCCTGATTGACAATGCCCGCTGTCTGGCCGTGCTGGGCGAGTTTCGGGCTGCCGACCGCTTGCTGGCCAGCTGGCTGCAGCAGCAGGCGAGTGCGCCGCGCACAGTCGATTTTGAAGTCACCTTCAGCGACGGCTGCGTGTTCTGCGGCCGGTATCAGCACTTGGGCCATGCCAAGCGGCGACCGTCACTGAGTGCTTTCGTGCGACATGAGCTGGCAGCGCTTTCGGCGCAGCCAGCTGGCCCGATCGACTGGTCGCGTTACGTGGTCGAGCCTTTCTGAGATTTACGCCTGACCACGCCGGCACGCGCAGCAGCCAATCACGCAGCCATCCCGTGCCAGCGAGCGCCGCGCCGGAGCGCCTGCCGCCCAGGCCGCGCCGACCGACCCCACAGCCTGAGCCGAACGCCGGTCTCTCCACAATGGCTGACTATATTTTTTCGCCGGGTGGCCCTACGCTGAAGGTAAGCCAACACTCGATGGCTCGACACTGACAAGGAGCGGCGCATGGACAGGCAGGGACCGAAGATCGAATTACACATCAATGGCAAGGCGCGCCAGTTTGATGTTGCTGGCGACATGCCGCTGCTATGGGTGCTGCGCGACGAAGCGCAGCTGACCGGCACCAAGTTCGGCTGCGGCATGGCGCTGTGCGGCGCCTGTACCGTCCATGTCGATGGCGAGGCTGTCCGTTCCTGCGTGCTGCCGGTCGGTTCGCTCGCCGGCAAGCGCATCACCACGATTGAAGGCATCGGCGCCACTGCTGCGGGGAAGGCAACGCAACGGGCGTGGCTGGCGGCGGAAGTGGTGCAGTGCGGCTACTGCCAGTCGGGCCAGATCATGTCCGCCGCAGCGCTGCTGACCAGGAATTCCCAGCCGACCGATGCCGACATCGACAGCGCCATGTCGGGCAATATCTGCCGCTGTGGCACTTACAGCCGCATTCGCGCGGCGATCAAATCCGCCGCCACTGCAACGTTGGCGAAAGAGGCTTGAGATGCGCACCCACGACATCTCCAGCCGCCGTGGCTTTCTGAAAGTGGCCGCCAGCGCCGGCGGCAGCCTGATGGTCGGTTTCTGGGCGGTCCCCGGCGAGATCCTTGCCGCCACCGCGGGCGACGCGAGTGCCCCGGCCGATCTCAATGCGTTCGTTGCCATCGGCGTCGACGATGCCATCACGCTGACGATGCCCAAGGTCGAGATGGGGCAGGGTACGTACACCTCGATTCCGATGCTCATCGCCGAGGAGCTTGAGGTGGACATGGACAAGATCGTGCTGCGTCACGCGCCGCCCGATGTGCAGCGCTTCGGCGCACCCTTCGGCGACATGTTCACGGGTGGATCGCTGAGCATCCGCACCATGTACGATCCGATGCGCCAGAGCGGCGCGGCCGCCCGCATGCTGCTGATCCAGGCAGCGGCCGACGCCTGGCAGGTCGCGCCGGCGAGCTGTCACGCCGCGCACGGCGCGGTGCTGCACGGCGCCAGCGGCCGCCGCATTCAATACGGCAAACTGGTCGCCGCCGCAGCCAGGCTGCCGGTGCCGGCCAACATCACGCTCAAGGATGCCAGGGATTTCAAGGTGATCGGCCGTCCCGTCAAGCGCCTCGACGCGAGGGGCAAGACGGATGGTACGGCGATGTTCGGTATCGATGCCTGTCCGGTCGGATGCAAGGTGGCGGTGGTGGCCGCCAGCCCGGTGGTGGGCGGCACCCTCAAGGCGGTGGACGACAGCAGGGCCTTGCAGTTGCGCGACGTGCGCCAGGTCGTCAAGCTCGATAACGCGGTCGCCGTGGTGGCCGACAATTATTGGTACGCCAGACAGGGCCTGGCGGCGCTGGAGATCGCCTGGAATGGGGGCGCGCATGCGGCGCTGTCCAGCGACAGCTTGCGCAGCATGATGCTGGCGGCCCTGCACAAGCCCGGCGCGATCGCCCGCAACGATGGCGACGCCTTGACCGTCATCGCCGCCGACAGCCGGCGCATCGAGGCGACCTACATCAATCCCCTGCTGGCCCACGCGACGATGGAGCCGATGAATTGCACCGTGCACGTCAAGGGCGACGGCACGGCGGAAATCTGGACCGGGTCGCAAGTGCCGGCGCGCGCCCGCGACGACGCGGCCCGGGTGCTCGGCCTGCCACCGGACCGGGTTACCCTGCACAATCACCTGATCGGTGGTGGCTTCGGCCGGCGTCTCTACACGGACTACGTGGCGCAGGCCGCGGCCGTCGCCATGCATGTCAAAGGGCCGGTCAAGCTGGTATGGAGCCGCGAGGAGGACATCCAGCACGATATGTTCCGCGGTCTGTATGCCCATGCGGTATCGGCGTCGCTGGACGCCGACGGCAGGCCGGTGGCCTTTTCACACAAGATTGCCGGGCCGTCGAACCTGGCGACGTTCGCGCCGGGCTGGTTGAAGAATGGGCTCGACATCGACAATGTCGAAGGGTCGGACAATTTTTCCTACGATATTCCTAACATGCGCAGCGAGTACACGCGGGAGGATGGTCCCGTGCCGAGCGGCTTCTGGCGCGGCGTCGGACCGACCCGCAACATGGCCGTGCTGGAAAGCTTCATTGACGAACTGGCCCGACATGCCGGACAGGATCCGCTGGCGTACCGGCTGGCGCTGCTGACGAAACAGCCGCGCGCCGCCAATGTTCTCCGTACGGCTGCCCGGATGGGCCGCTGGGGTGAAAAGCTGCCGGCGCGCTCGGGCCGCGGCATCGCCCTGATGCGTGCCTGGGGCACTTACCTGGCGCAGGTAATCGATGTCCGTGTCGATGACGATGGCGCCGTCACGGTCCAGCGCGTCGTCTGCACCGTCGATTGCGGCCAGGTCGTCAATCCCGATATTGTCGTGGCGCAGATCGAGAGCGGCATCAATTATGGGATCGCGGCCGGGTTGTACGGCCTCATCACGGTGAAGAACGGCTGCATCGAGCAGAGCAATTTCCACGACTACCGTGTCCTTCGCATCAACGAAGCGCCGAAGATCGTCGTGGAGATCGTCAAGAGCGCCGAGGCGCCAGGCGGTATCGGTGAGCCAGGCACGGCGGGTGTTGGCGCGGCGCTGACCAACGCGGTATTTGCCGCCACCGGCGTGCGCGTGCGCGAGCTGCCGTTGCGGGCGGAATTGCTTAAACGGACTTGAGTTGGCGCTGTGCCGGCTGTCGCCAGCCGGTGCGACGATTGATCGAAATGAAGGGACGGCATGATGAACGCAATTGCAGACAGAGAAGCAGAGGCATTACACATCGTCAAAACGTTTTACCAGGGCGCGGCGGCAGGGCGGATTCTCGCTTTTGAACCGTATCTTGCAGAAGACTTTGTCCTGTTCGTTCCGGATTATTTGCCCTGGGGAGGTCGTTACGACAAGGCTGGCTACCTTTCGATTCTCGCCGAAGTGGCGAGTACGCTCGATTTCGCCCGGCTTTCCTACGAAAGTCTCACCGTGCAGGGCGAACACGTGGTCGCCCTGATCCGGATCGGCGTCCAGGGCACGGGCGAATCGATTCTGATTTCCGAGCACTGGGATATCGTCAACGGACAGGCTCGACAATTACTGGTCGCTTATTTCGACCCGAAAGTGTTGTTGGACAAAATAGCTTAGCAGCATCACGCCACCCTTTACCGCCAGGAGCCATCATGCACCCCACCGATTTCGCCGACCGCGACAAGCTTGTCAAACACAATATCTATGCTTCAGTACGCCGCCGGGAAGGCCTGCCGCACAAGGCCTTCGCCAATTACTGGCGCGACGTGCACGCGACCCTGTGCGCACGCTTGCCGGGCTTGAATTTTTACGTGCAGCAGCATTTCGACCGCGACCATTACGCCAATTTGTGGCCGCTGCCGGACGGCATGGCCAGGATCGACACGCGGCTGGACGGGTCGGCCGAACTGGGCTTCGCCGATCTGGCCGGACAGGCTGCCTTTGCCGAGGCGGGCAAGATACTGTATGCCGATGAAGCCAATTTTATCGGTGAATCGATCGCCTACAACCTGCCGCATGGTTCGCTGACTCTGGTGGACAAGCAACAGGACCCGGCGCCCAACGGCCCCGATCCCTTCCACCGCATCCATGTCTACATGAGTCGCCGGCCAGGCCAGGACAGCACGGTCTGGCTGACAGAAACCAGCCGGGCGCTGGCGTCGAGCGACGCCATCGTCAAGTGGAAGCTCCATCTGCCGGAGGCCTACGACAACGCCCGTCCCGCCCCGCCAGCGCCGAATGTCGACCATGTCGTCGGTGGGGACAGGCGCCACCTGGCGGTCGCGGAAATTGCTTTCACCAGCCCGCTGGCGGCGCAATCGCTGTTCGCGTCGGCGCGGTTCAAGGAAATGCTCAGCGAACAGGCGCAATACGTGGACGCCGTCGGCGTCTACCGCGTCACCGGTTTCTATACCCTGGTGCGCGATGGCCAACCCACCAGCGCTGGCTTGCGCGGCAGCCGCGCCGCTGAACTGATCGCAAGCATGGGCGCCTCGAACCAGCTGGCGGACGGCGTGACGGCGATTTTCAGGCGCCGTCAGCCGACCTTGTCGCCGCAATGACGGTGCCGGCGGAATGGGGACCTGCCTCTGCCCAATGGCAGAGGCGCGCTCAGGCCCCCTCGGCGATACTGGCTATTTAAACTGGAGCCATCATGGACAAGCAGTCGCAACACAAGCAATTGGCATTGGCCGCCTTCGAGGCCGCCTTCAACCAGCGTGACCCGGCCGCGGCCGAGCGCTACTGGTCGCCCGGATACATTCAGCACAGCGCGATCATCGCGCCAGGGCGTGAAGGTCTGTTTGCGCTGATTGCCAGCATGCCGCCGGGCGCGCGCTACGACAACAGCCTGATCATGGCGGAGGGCGACTACGTGATGATGCACGGCCGTTATTCCGGTCTGGCCACGGCGTCCATGGTCGCCGTCGACATTTTCAGGATGGAAAACGGTTTTTTTGCCGAACACTGGGACGTGCTGCAGGAGGAAGCCACGCGGGCAAGTTCCTTGAGCGGCTTGCCCATGTTCGGCGACCAGTTCCCGTCGTAAGCGGCTTGCCTACCGCCGCACCGGCCACCACCAGCGCCTGGCCGGGGCACGGTCCCGGTACGCCAGCGCGGCTGGCAGTTCGACGCTGATGTCGCTGCCGCCGTTTTCGCGCGAGGCAACATTGAAGCGAGCGCCAATGCTGCTGGCGCGCTCGCCCATCCCGGCCAGGCCCCAATGGCCGTCGCGCCCCTGGCGGGCGGCGTAGGCCGCAGGAATGCCGGCACCATCGTCGGCTATCCGTAAAATCAAGGCCTCGTCGCCAAATTGCAGCGTGGTCTGCACCTGGGCCGCGCCGGCGTGGCGCCAGGCGTTGACCATGGCTTCGCGGCCGATCGCAAACAGCTCGGGCCCGACGCCGGCTGCCAGCGCACGCGCGGTGCCCAGTACCTGTACATGCAGCTGCGTGGCATCGCTGGAAAGCTCGTCGGCCACCGCTGCCAGCAACTGGGCCAGCGACAATCCCTGGTCCTGGTCTTCGCTGCGTAGCGCCCGCACTTTTTGTCGTCCCTCACTGACGGTGGTTTCCGCCTGGTCGAGCGCGCTGGTGAGCAGGGCGCGCACCGGTTCTGCGGGTGACAGGCGAAGGGCGGCGCCCTGCACCTTGAGCATCAAGCCCTGCACCGATTGCAGCAGGGTATCGTGCAGTTCGCGGGCAATGCGGTTGCGCTCGTCAAGGCGCTCATTGAGCAGGGCGCGGTATTTGGCGGCAATCAGGCGCAGGCGCCAGCGGTGCAGGGCGAACAGCAGCGCCGCCAGCAACAGCGCGAACATGCACTGCATCCACCGGTTTTGCAGCAGGGTGGGCGTGACGGAAAATTCCAGGACGGCACTCTGGCCTTCCCAGCCGGCGTCAAGCGACACCGCGCGCACCTGGAAGCGGTGCCTGCCCGGCGTCAGGCTGGTGAAAAATGCAGTGCGGCGTACGCCCGCATCCTGCCAGGCGGTGTCTTCGCCCACCAGGCGGTACTGGTAGCGCAGCAGCTCAGGGCGGGCCGCGCCAGGTGCGGCGTAGCTGATGTTGATGGCGCGCGGTGCGGCCGGCAGCACCAGGCCATCCTTGAGGGCGTGCACGTGGCCATCGCTTTCCAGCGCGGTGATACTCACGGCCGGCGGCAGCTCTGTGGCGCCAACGCGCCGGCCATCGAGGTGGACGATGCCCTCGCTGGTGCCGAACCAAACCTGATCGTCCTTGTCGGCAAAGGCGTTTGGCAGGCGGTTGTCGAGCAAGGCATGACCGGTGAAGCCATCCTCCGCGCCCAGCAGTTCGTAGCGCAAGGGATGCGCGGGGTCTTCCATGCTGGCGCGCCAGTCGGCGGCGCGCACGTGGACCACACCGATGCCGCCGTTGAGCCAGCGGTCGCCATTGGACGTCACCGCGATGCCGGTCACATTGTTCAGTACGGCTGGGTTGGCCGCAAGCAGCTTGCGCAGGGTGGTGCCGACGAGGATCGCAATCCCTTCAGGTCCTGCGGCCAGCACGGGCGCGCCGGCATCGAGCAAGGTGGGCTGGCCCACCAATGCGGCGTCGTATCGTTGCAGACGGTCATTTTCATACAGGAACAGGCCACCCGCATTATCGGCCAGCCAGAAGCGTCCATTACCGCCTGAGGTGCTCAGCATGATGTGCGGCGGCAGCCTGAACGCGCTGTGCGCTTGCCAGCGCCCCTCTGCATAGCCCATCAGGCCGGTCTGCGTGCTGAACATCCAGATATGCTTGCCATCGTCCTGCAGGCCGCGCACATCGAGGTCAGCCGGTTTGCCTTCACCGCCCGGCGGCAACGCGATGCGCTGCTCCTGCATGCCCTTCCTGCGGATCAGTTCGCGCGGTCCCGCGTACAAGACCGCGCCATCACGGCTGTTGGTGAGGATCTGCAGCCGCTCGCTGCGGTCCGCTATGGGGCCCTGGCGATCGAGGACCCACGCCAGCGGCGCACCGGAGGCGATCGCTACCGCCCGGCCGTGTTGATCGAGGCCCATGCTCACTCCCGCATAATCGGGGATGCGCACCGGCGTGAGGCGGCTGTCGCGCAGGCGCATCAAGCTGTCGTCGGTGGCGATCCAGATGGCGCCGTTGCGGTCTTCCATGATTGCACGCGGCTGGCCGGTCAGCTCCGGCAGCACCTCCTTGCTTTGCGCCGCCGGATGCAGCACGGTGCGGCCCTTGATGTCGTCGGGCCGCAGCACGCACAGGCGGCGCGGACAGGTGACCGTCCACAGGTTACCAGCGCGGTCGAAAAGCGAGGTGGTCTGCGATTCGATTGCATCGGCTGCCGCCTTCCCGTTCGGCATGGCCAGCAGTTCAACCCGGTCTTGCTGGGGTGGGGTCAGCCAGATCTTGCCGTCGGGGGAGCGCACCAGCGTGTCGAGGGCCGCCGTGGCGCCCACCTTGTCGAAGCGGACCGCACCTGGCGGGCGCATGAAGATGCCCAGTTCATGCACCAACCACAGCTGTCCATCCGGCTCGACCATCACGCCGTTGGCGGCGCCCGCCGGCACACCCTGGGCCGGCCCGATCGCGCTGTGCCCGCTGGCGGAAAAACTGTGCAAGCCGCGCTCGGTCGCGGTCCACAGCACCCCATCGGGGCCGCGCGCGAACTGGTTGACATAGTCGAAATCGAGGTCCGGCGGTACCAGGTTGACGATGTGCCCATCCGCCTTCAGCCACTCCAGGCCACCGGCGATCTCATACGTGAGCAGCAGGCCGCCGTCGGGCGCCGCCAGCGCCTTGTGGACCCGCCGGCGGGCCGGCAGCGGCGGTGCGGGCAGCGCGTAAGGCTCGAACTGTTTGCCATCGAAGCGGTAGAAGCCCGATGCGCTGGCGATCCAGATCCAGCCGTCCGCCGTCTGCGTCATGTTGATGATGTGGGAGGGCGCGCCGTCTCGCGCCGTCCACACGGTGCGATTGTAATCGGCCAGCTTTGTCTGCGGGTCCAGCGCCGCCGCCCCGGGGGCAATTGCGCACAGCCATGCGAAGAGCGCGGCAAGCGCCGCTCTTCGATGGCATCGATGCAATATTTTTAATAATCTAATGGGGTTCATGGTTGGCCTGCACGCTTGTCACTGTACTCGCATTGAAGAGATCTAACGAAAATTGCGATTGGCCGCCTCTGGCGATCGGGAGAGGACAAAGCGCGCCGATGGGAGGCGACGTGCAGGGCGCGCGCTGGTGTAATGATGCCTATAGAACGGCTCGCTCCTGTACTGCGGGCCGCATTATAGGACCGAACGGTCTTGAACGCCATCCTGATCAAATTATCATCGCAAGGAACACCATGAAACCGAAGCTCCTGGCCGCACTACTGGGCTGCGTAATATTGAATGCAGCCGGCATTGACGCCGCAGCCGCCGCCCCCGCCACCCCCGGTGGCATCTTCCGCACCAACGTCGGCGCCATGGAAGTGACCGCGCTGGGCGATGGCGTCGGCAGTCTTCCCACTGCCGTGCTGCAGGGCGACCCCGCAGTCATCACGAACCTGCTCGGCGAAGACGGCATCACCGGAGCGAACTTTCCTGCCACCGTCAACGCCTATCTGGTCAAGTCCGGCGGCAAGCTGGTTCTGGTCGACACCGGCAGTGGCGGCAACTGGGGCCCACCAGAACTGGGCCACGTGCTCGCCAACCTGCGCGCGGCCGGCGTTCAGCCTGCCCAGATCGACCTGATCTTGATCACCCACCTGCATGCGGACCACGTCGGCGGTTTGGTGAGCGCAAGCGGCGCCGCCGTGTTCCCCAAAGCGGTGGTGCGGGTGGCGCAGGCGGACAGCGACTTCTGGCTGTCCGAAAAAATTGCCGCCGCCGCGCCGCCGGAGGCGCAGCCATTTTTCACGGTCGCCCGCAAGAGCGCAGCGCCCTATCTGAAATCGGGCCACTGGCGGCCCTTCAAGCCAGGAGAAAGTGTGGCGCCTGGCGTGGAAGCGCTGGCGATGCCAGGCCACACGCCAGGGCATACGGGCTACCAATTCAGTTCGAACGGCCAGCTGCTGCTGGTGTGGGGCGACGTCGTGCATGCGGTGCAGGTGCAGATGGCCCATCCGGAAGTGTCGATGGCCTACGACGGCGATCCAACAGCGGCCGTCGCCGATCGCCAGCGGCTGTTTGCCAAACTCGCCAGCGGCAATACGCTGGTGGCCGGCGCCCACTTGCCGTTTCCTGGACTGGGCCGGGTGAAAGCGTCCGGGTCCAACTACCGCTGGGCCGCCGCGCCTTTCCCGACGCCCACCGCCGACTGATCAACTTCACACCACTGTCAACCCACCAAAGGAATCCCATGAAATACTTCGCTCCCCTCGCGCTGACCGCTTTTGCACTGGCTGCCGGCGCAGTTGCCGCCGCGCCGCTGCCCGCCGGCGCCATCAAGAACGTCGTGCTGGTGCACGGCTCCTTCGCTGACGGCTCCGGCTGGCGTGGCGTGGCCGACATTCTCATCAAGGATGGCTACACGGTCAGTGTGGTGCAGCATCCCGAAACCTCGCTGGCCGATGACGTCACAGCGGTCAAGCGCGTGCTGGCCATGCAGGACGGCCCTGCCGTGCTGGTGGGCCATAGCTACGGCGGCGCCGTGATCACCCAGGCCGGCAGCGATCCGAAAGTAGCGGCGCTGGTCTACATCGCTGGCATGGCGCCGGACGAAGGCGAAGCGGCCGGCGCGCTGCTGCAAAAAATCCCGGCTGCCTCGAAAGCGGTCAAACCCACGGCCGACGGCTACCTGCAGCTTGACCCGGCCCAGTTCCAAGCCGACTTCGCCGCCGACCTGCCGCTCGATCTCACCCGTTTCATGGCCCTGTCCCAGGTGTTCACCAACGGCGCAGCGTTTGGCGTGCCGATCACCAATCCGGCCTGGAAGACCAAACCGACCTGGGCCATGGTCGCCACCCAGGACCGCGCCATCAATCCGGAACTGGAGCGCTTCATGTACAAGCGGGCCAACGCGAAGGTGGTGGAAGTGAAGGCCAGCCACGCCGTCTACATCTCGCGCCCGAAGGAGACGGCGGCCCTGATCGAGCGCGCGGCGACGGGAAAATAAGCCGGCATCCGGCTCTCCACAATCTCAAGGCCCGAAGGAACGAAGCATGCGTCTGTTGATGAAGCCCTTCCAGCTCGGGCCTTACGAGCTGTCCCACCGCGTGGTGATGGCGCCTCTCACGCGCCTGCGCGCATCGGGCAATGGCATCGTCCATCCGCTCGCCGCCACGTATTACGGCCAGCGCGCCTCCAGCGGCGGCCTGCTGATCACCGAAGCGACCAGCGCTGCCTCGAACGGTAACGGCTACCTGGGCGCACCCGGGATCTACGATGACCGCCAGATCGCGCCCTGGCGCGATGTCGTGAAGGCCGTGCATGCAAAAGGGGGGCGCATCTTCATGCAGCTCTATCACGCAGGCCGCCGGTCCCACGCCGACGTCCAGCCGGACCGGGTACGCCCCGTCGGTCCATCCGAAGTTGTGCACGGCAGCCAGGCCCTGACGGAAGCCGGCTGGGTGCCCAACACCCCCAACCGCGCCCTGCGCCTCGATGAAATGCCTGCCATCGTCGAGCAGTTTCGGCTGGCCGCCGCACGTGCGCTAGCGGCCGGCTTCGACGGGGTCGAACTGCATGGCGCGAATGGCTACCTTTTCGACCAATTCATGCAGGACAACAGCAACCTGCGCCGCGACAGCTACGGTGGCAGCATCGCCAACCGGGTGCGCCTGTTGCTTGAGACGGCGCAGGCGGTGAGCACGGTGGCTGGCAACGCGCGGGTGGGCGTGCGGCTCAGTCCAAGCGGCAGGGTGGGCGACATGGCCGACAGCGACCCGCAGGCGCTGTTCAGTCATGTCGCCACCAGCCTGGCGCGGCTGGACCTGGCTTACCTGCACCTGATTGAGCCGCGCATGCAGGGCACCGCTCTTGCTACGGCCACGGGCGCGCCCGAGCAGCCGGTGGCTGCGGCGCTACTGCGGCCTACTACCCAGGCCCCATCATTGTCGCCGGCGGTTTCGAGCCAGCCGGCGCCGAGGCGATCTTGCAGTCGGGCGATGCCGATCTGGTCGCCTTTGGCCGTCACTTCATCGCCAATCCCGACCTGCCGGCGCGCATTTGCCACGATCGGCCGCTGGCGGCCCACGACCGTGCCACGTTCTATGGGGGCGCGGCTGCCGGCTACACCGACTATCCAGCTTTTATCGATCCGTTAGAAGACCGGACAGTACAAAAAACTTGAATTAAAGGACTGCTCGGTCCATTATGTCACTCTGCCCGCCGCCCATACGCGCCGGCGGGCCTCAACAAATCCAAGGACACTGACATGAAACTCACCGGCAACACCATCTTTATCAGCGGCGGCACGTCCGGCATCGGCCGTGCACTGGCCGAAGCGCTGCACGACCTGGGCAACCAGGTCATCATCTCCGGTCGCCGCCAGGCGCTGTTCGACGAAATCATTGGAGCGCGTCCCGGCATGCAGGCGGTCCGGCTGGATGTCGAGGACCCGCGCGACATCGCCCAGGTCAGTGCCAAGCTGATCAAACAGTATCCCGCGCTGAACGTGCTGATCAACAACGCCGGCATCATGCAGTTCGATGATGCGAGCGGCAGCGTCGACGAGGCCATGCTGATGGCCACCGTCACCACCAATCTGCTCGGCCCCATCCGCCTCTCCGCCGCCCTGCTGGAACATCTGAAGACGCGCCCCAGCGCCACCATCGTCAACGTGTCGTCGGTGCTGGCCTTCGTGCCGATGGCGATGACGGCCGTGTACTGCGCCACCAAGGCGGCCGTGCACTCCTACACCATGTCGATGCGCTGGCGCCTGCGCGACAGCAGCGTTGAAGTGCTGGAGCTGGCGCCACCCTGGGTGCAGACCGACTTGCTGGACAGCCGTGAAGAGCCACGCGCCATGCCGCTGGCGGACTTCATCGCCGAAACGCTGGCCGAGCTGGAAAAGGGTGGCAATGAAGTGCTGGTCGATCGGGCCCGCTTCATGCGGGCCAACCCGGGGCCGAACGAGTTCGACTTCGTTGAGCAGTTCAACGAAGCGCTGATGCAGCCGGCGTGATGTCGTAGGCAGACCAGTCGGGCAGGGTGATCCTCTGCCCGTTCTGGTTCGATTGCTCGATGGCGTCGATCAGTTCGTGCATGCGCACGGCGTCCGCAAAGGTCGGCGCAAGCCTGGTGCCATCGCGGCGGTCGCGCGCATAAGCGGCGTACAGGCTGGCCAGCTCGCGCGGGCTGCCGCCGAGGGCATTTTCCGGCAGCCAGTCGAATTGCGCTGGCACCGGCAGCAGCGCCAGCGGCTGGCCGTCGCCGCGCGCGCCTTCGATGGTGTTGAGGGCGTCGCCGAAGCTGGTGTTGTTGGAAATTTTCAGATCGCCCTCCGAGCCAGTGATATCGAGCTGCAGGCCATAGTTGTTGCGCTTGCCTGCTTCCAGCTGCAGGCTCAACACCGCGCCATTGGCAAACGTGCCCGCGACGATCACCTGGTCCGCCAGTTCATGGGACAGAGTTTCGCCCGTCTCGATCAGGGTCACTTCCTTAAACTGGTTGACGGCGTAGGCGTTGATCCGATCTGGATAGCCCAGCATCGTGAACACCGCGTCGAAATAATGGCCACCGTAGATCGACAGCAGGCTGGAGAAATTTTCGGTCGGTACCGTGAAATACAGCTTGGCGGGGCGTTGCTTCTGGAAGTATTCCACGCTTACGTGCAGGCGCACCGAGCGGATTTCACCGACGTAGCCTTGTTCCAGCAGCTTACGCACGTAGCGGTAATCGCTGCCCAGCCGGCGCTGCAGGCCCACCAGGTGGCGCACCCCCGCCTGTTCGGCTGCGTCGACCAGGCCGCGCGAGCTGGCCGTCGATGGTGTCAGTGGCCATTCACTGTAGACGTCCTTGCCTGCGGCGATGGCGGCGCGGACCGCAGCCTCATGGCTGGGGGCGGGATTAAGCACCAGCACCAGGTCCACTTCGGGGTGATTCACCAGCGCGTCGAGCGAACTGGCCACGTGGGCGATATTGTGCTTGCGGCTCAGGGCCTTGGCCTTGTCGGCGTCGCGGCTGAAGACAGCGCTGATGTCGTAGTCGGGTAGCAGTTTCAATGCAGGCAGATGGCCATACTCGGCCCAGTTGCCGACGCCGACGATGCCGACGCGGATTTTGCTATTGCTGTTCATGGTAGATCCTTCAGAATGCCCGTTAGGCGGGAGTGGGAGAAAGTGAAAAGCGGCGTGCGTTGGCAAACGACAGCGCCAGGGCGCTGGCCATGCACAGCGCGCTGGCAAAGCCGATGCTGCGCACGCTCAGCGCCGTCATCGTCAGCGAGCCGAAGGCCGCGCCCAATGAAAAGCCGGCGTACATGAAGGAAGCGTTCAGCGACAGCACGATGGGCGCCGCGTCGACGCCGGCCACGCCCACGAGGCGGGTTTGCTGGGCCGGATAGAAGGCCCAGTGGGCGATGCCCCAGACGACAATCGCAGCGAGCATCGGTAACACGGCCAGCCGTGGCGACAAATACAGGGCGCTGGATGATAGGACGAGGAAGGCGGCGGTGGAGGCAAGCAGCGACGGCCCAATGACCGATTGAGGACCATGGCGGTCGATCCGGCGTGCGGCGATCGCCAGCCCCAGTGCGGCGGCGACGCCCCAGGCAAACAGGAACCAGCCCACCTGGGCGCCTTCAATACCGGTGACTTCGCCGATCAACAGTGCCAGATAGGTATAGGTGGTGTAGCTGGCCATCGCCCACAAGGTCGTCACCAGCAGGGTCGACAGCACTGCCGGCCGCGCCGCCGCCTGCAGCCGCGCCGCCAGGGTCGGCACTTTCAGGTTGGCGCCAAAGCCTTTCGGCAGGCCGATGGTGAGGCCGAGCGCGGCCAGCGCGGCGAGAGCGGCGACGGCGGCAAAGGTGGCGCGCCAGCCGGCGCCTTCGCCAAGCCAGGCGCCCAGCGGCACACCGAAGGCAATCGCCAGCGACAGGCCGCCGTTGACGATGGCGATGGCAGTGCCGCGCCGTTCGGGCGCGACCACCGCACTGGCGAGGGCGTTGGCGCCGGGGACGTACAGGCCCGCAGCAAACGCCAATATCACCCGCGCCGCCATCAGCTGCCAGTAACTGTTCGCGTGCCAGGCCAGCAGGTTGGCGGCGGCGAACACCGCCATTGCGCCGATCAGCAGGGCGCGGCGGCCAATCCGGCCCGTCAGCGCGGTCAGCACCGGTGAGCTGATGGCGTAGGCCAGGGCGAACACGGTGACCAGCTGGCCGGCGGCGACGCTGCTGACGGCGAGGTCGCGCGCCATGCCGGGCAGGAGCCCGGCGATCATGAAGCTTTCGGTACCGACGGCGAAGGCGCCCAGCGCCATCCAGTACAGCGGCGCGTTGCCGGGAGGTTTGCTGCGATTGCTGCGGTCCATGTGCTACTCCGGGGTGATGAGTCGAAACTCGATCAACCCAGTGTAGGGACGGTCAGGGCGAAGATAAACAGCTTGCCGGGCGTATCACTGCGGAGCGCCCTGTCCCCAATCCGCAATCAGAGCCGCATGTTCTGCACCACGTAATCAATAAAGGCGCGCAGCTTCGGTGAGGCGTAGCGACTCGATGGCCACAGCATGGTGAAGGTGACGGTCTCTTTCATGTGGTCGTCGAGGATGGTCACCAGGCGCCCGTCGCGCAGTTCATCGGCGATGATAAAGGTGGGAAGAAAAGCAATGCCCTCACCCTGCAGCAGGGCGTAGGCGACCGCTTCGATGGTGCTGCAGGTCAGGCGGGCCGGCAGTTCCGGCTCCGGTTCGTCGGCTTCGCGGATGAACGGCCAGCGCTCGATGCGGCCGGTGGCGGGGAAGCGGTGCAGCAGGCAGTCGTGGCCGGCGAGTTCACGCGGGTGGGTGGGGGTGCCGCGCACGGCCAGGTAACTGGGCGCCGCCACCACCACCTGGGCGCAACTGCCGATGCGCCGCGACGACAGGCGCGAATCGTGCTGGGTGCCGGTGCGGATGACAGCATCAAACCCTTCTTCGATGATGTCGACCATGCGCTCGGACAGGTCGACCTCCAGCCTGATGTCGGGATAACGGCGCATGAAGCCCGTCAGCGTGGGCATCACCAGGCCTGTCAGCTGAGGCGTCGACACGCGCAGGCGCCCGCGCGGGGTGCCCGACATCTCCGACAACTCCGCTTCGGCCGCCTCCACTTCGGACAGGATGCGCCGGCAGCGCTCGAGGAACAGCACACCCTCGGTGGTCAGGGTGATCGAGCGGGTACTGCGGTGGAACAGTCGCACCGCGAGCCGTTCTTCCATGCGGGCGATGGTTTTGCCGACGGCCGACGACGACACGCCGAACTGGTTGGCGACCTTGGTGAAGCTGCGCGTTTCGGCGACGGCCACGAATATCGAGATGCCGTTCAGGCTATCCATTGTTTGTCTCCTGGCCGATACTGGACCGATCGGTCGTTGATTGGCTCGGTTCGTCGATTATCTGCCGCCGATGCCGATCAGTCAATCATGCCGGCCCGGCATCGGCCCTGTATTGGCCCTGTATCGGCCTTATGGGAGAGGCATTGGCGACATTCCTGTCCGCGCTGTTGTGCCGCCGGCCCCGTTTTTCTTTCGACCGCCACGCCGTACATTGGTTGCCTGGGACCGCTTCGGACCACATGCACCGCAAGCGCACCCTGATCTTTTATAGAAATCAAGACCTCATCATGAAAAACCTCCTGTCCCCCGTCAAAGTCGGTCCCTTTACTTTCGATCACCGCGTCGTGCTGGCGCCCTTGACCCGCATGCGTGCGGAAGAGGGCGCCCGCCCCGGCCCGATGATGGCCGAATACTATGCCCAGCGCGCCAGCAAGGGCGGCTTCCTGATCGGTGAAGCGACCATCGCCGCCGCCAACGGTAATGGCTACCTGGGCGCACCTGGCCTGTTCGACGACAGCCAGATCGCCGGCTGGAAAGCCGTCACCGAGGCGGTGCACGCCAAGGGCGCAAAGATCTTCCTGCAGTTGTATCACGCCGGCCGCCAGTCGAATGTCGACGTGCAGCCGGCGGGCAGCATCCCGGTCGGACCCTCCGAAGTGCTGCATGGCGGCGTCGCCTACACTACCGCTGGCTGGGTGCCCAATACCCCCAACCGCGCCTTGACCATCGCTGAAATCGAAGGCCTGGTCAACGAGTTCCGCGCTGCCGCCGTGCGCGGCAAGGCAGCCGGCTTCGATGGCGTCGAATTGCACGCGGCAAACGGCTACCTGTTTGACCAGTTCCTGCAGGACGGCAGCAACAAGCGCACCGACATCTATGGCGGTTCGTTTGAAAACCGCGCCCGCTTCCTGATGGACGCCACCCGCGCCGTGATCGACGTCTGGGGCAGCGACCGCGTCGCCGTGCGTATCGGCCCGAGCGGAAACTGGGGCGATATGTCGGACAGCGATCCCGAAGGCTTGTTCACCTATGTCGCCAGGCAGCTGGCCCCACTGAAGCTGGCCTACCTGCACCTGATCGAGCCCCGCATCGCCGGCAATATCGAAGATGAAGCGAAGAGCCAGGAGCCGCTGGCCGCCCGCCTGATCCGCAAGCATTATCAGGGCACCATCATCGCTGCCGGCGGTTTCGATGGCGCCTCGGCCGATGCGATCGTGCAGGCAGGCGATGCCGACCTGGTGGCGTTTGGCCGCCACTTCATCGCCAACCCGGACTTGCCGGAGCGCCTGCGCAACAACTGGCCGCTCAACGCCTACCAGCGCGACAGCTTCTTTGGGGGTACCGAAGTGGGCTACACGGACTATCCAGTCTACGCTGATAGCGCACTGGCAGCCTGAGCCGCTCTTCCCTGCTGCTATCATGGCGGCATGGGAAGAATCAAATTGTATGATCGCGAAGCCGTGCTCGAAGCGGCCATGCTGCTGTTCTGGCAGCGCGGCTTCGCCGATACCAGCCTGCAGATGCTGCAGCAAGCCACCGGCATGCACAAGTCCGGTCTCTACACGGAGTTCGAGAGCAAGGAAGCGCTGTTCCTGGCTGCCTTGCGCCACTATCTCGATGGTCGCGCCAGCGAGGGCTTGTTGTTGAAGGCGCCGCCCGGCTGGCGCAACGTCGAGACCCTGCTGCGCGCGGGGCCTGCGTGCGCACCCGACCGGCGCGGCTGTTTTGCCGTCAACGCCATGCGCGAATTGCCCGCGCTGCCGCCCGATGCCGCCGCGCTGGTCGCCGCCTCGCAAGCCGGCCTGCTCGACCTGCTCACCACCAATATCGCCGCCGAAAACCCGCGCCTGTCCGCCCGCGCCATCGCCGAGATCGTGCTGGTGTTCTTCTCGGGCCTGTGCATTGAAATGAACATGGCGCCGGCGCCGCGCGCGATGCAGCGAAAAATCCGGCATTTCATGGCGATGCTCAAGACAATGTAGCGCTGTCATTGCGGCCATCCGCGTCCGCTAAGTTATGCATTGCCCCCCCTTTATTCGCATGAGCTTGCCCCGCATGATGGGTCAGAGAACGTTTCTCTGTTTCCTTCGGTTTCCCACAGGAGTCATCATGCGCAAGCTATTTTCACCAGTCCAGCTGGGACTGTTCCGCCTCCAGCACCGCGTTGTCCACGCCCCCACCACCCGTCTGCGCGCCAACGCCGACGACAGCCCCAGCAAACTCATGCTGGAGTACTACCGCCAGCGCGCCTCCGATGGCGGCCTGATCATCACCGAATCGACTCACGTCTCCTACGATAGCCGCGGCTACCTGGGCGCGCCCGGCATCTACCAGGACAGCCACGTGCCGGGCTGGCGCGCGATCGCCGATGCGGTGCACGCCAAGGGTGGGCGCATTTTCATGCAGCTGGGCCACGATGGCCGCCAGTCGCACGTGGATTTGACGGGCGGCCCGCTGCCGATTGCACCGTCAGTGGTGCCGTTCGACGGCCAGTCGCTCACGGCAGACGGCTGGGTACCGGTGTCGCCTCATCGCGCCATCGATGTGCAGGAGATTGCAGTGGTGATCGGGCACTACCGGCAGGCCGCCATGCGCGCCAAGGAGGCCGGGCTCGATGGCGTTGAACTGCACAGCGCCAATGGCTACCTGGTCGATACCTTTTTACAGGACGGCACCAACCGGCGCAGCGATGCCTACGGCGGCAGTATTCAAAAGCGGGCCCGCCTGCTGCTTGAACTGACGAAGGTGCTCGTTGACGTGTGGGGGCCGGGCAGGGTGGGCGTGCGCCTGTCGCCAAGCGGGCGCTGGGGTTCGATTTCCGACAGCGATCCCGAAGCGACGTTCACCTATGTCGCCCGCCAGCTCGACAGCATGAATCTGGCCTACCTGCACGTGATCGAACCGCGTGTGATGGGAGTGGAAACGCTCGATCCGCATCAGGCGCCGGTAGCGGCGGCCATGCTGCGCAAGGTGTTCAGCGGCCCCATCATCGCCGCCGGCGGCTTTACGGGCGACAGCGCGGAAGTCATGGTGGGCTCGGGTGACGCCGATCTGGTGGCGTTCGGCCGCTTCTTCGCGTCCAACCCTGATCTGCCCTATCGCCTGCTGCACGACCTGCCGCTCAACGCCTATGATCGCGACGCATTCTGGGGCGGCAATCACGTCGGCTATACCGATTATCCGCGCTTTGCCGATACCCTGCCGCAGGCGGCAGCGGCTGCCTGATGTCGCAGCAAAAGCGGGTGGCGGCGGGTGCGAGTCCGCAATCGCCGCGTTTACCGCAATCTTGTTCCGCGCAACTAGTCAATTGGGGTTATATTGACGACTGTAAGGAATACAAGACATGCAGCTCAATCACAGCAACCATTCCGGCCCGGACGACCAGGTCCAGCCTCCCATCACCGTGATGGCGGTGGACGACCATCCGATTTTTCTTGAGGGGATTGCCAGCATTCTGGACAGCGACGCCGGTGTGCGGCTGGTGGCGCAGGCGCTTGACGGTAACGCGGCGCTGACACGTTACCGCGAATTGCGGCCCGACGTCACCCTGATGGATATCCAGATGCGTGGCATGGATGGCATTGCGGCGACCCGCGCCATTCTGGCGGAGTTTCCCGAAGCCCGCATCGTCGTGCTGACCACTTACGAGGGCGACGGCTACGTGCTGGCCGCCATTGAAGCAGGCGCTTTTGCCTACATTTTAAAAAGCAGCCTGCGCAGCGACCTGCTGGCGCTGGTCAGGAGCGTGCACCAGGGCTACCGTAGCCGCGCCCTCAATGTCACCCACGAATTGCAGCACTGCCTCACCAGCGAGCGCCTGACCGCACGCGAACTGGACGTGCTGCGGCTGGTCGCCCAAGGGCAGTCGAACAAGCGGGTGGGGCTTCTGCTCGCCATCTCCGAAGAGACGGTCAAGACGCACATGAAGAACATCTTGATGAAACTGGGCGCCAATGACCGCGCCCACGCCGTGGCGCTGGCGCTGGGACGGGGTTTGCTCGCTGCGCACGGCCAGTCCTGATTTCTCCGGCGGCGCGCTGCCGTCGCGCTGTGCCTGCGGCCGGCCGGACGACGCATCCATTGTCGGCCTGTCCTCCAGCTATCCCAGCACACCCTCGCGTTCATTGAGCATCCCCCGTCGTGCTGCCAGTACGACCGCCTGGGTGCGCGCCTTCGCTCCCAGTTTGTCGAACACCCCCTTCACGTGCGATTTCACGGTGCCCACGCCAATCCCCAGTTCGCGGGCGATGGTCTTGTTGCAGCAGCCCTGGGCCAGCAATTGCAGAACGTCGGTTTCGCGGCCGGTCAGATCGTCCCGGCTCAAACCGTCGGCGAGGTAGCGCGCCAGCTCTGTGCTGACGTAGCGCTGGCCGCAGGCGACCATTTGCACTGCCAACGCCAGCTGCTCTCCCGGTGCATGCTGCAGCAGGTAGCCGTGCACGCCGGCGGCGAGCGCGCTGCGCAGGTCGAATTCCCGACAACGCTGGGTGACCAGCAGGATGGCGGGCTTGCAGCCGACCGACGTGGCACGCAGGCGGGACAGGGCATCGTCGTAATCGGTGATGACGATGCCAGCAAGCGACGATGGCGCTGAAGCGGCCATATCGTGTTGGCGCAGTAGCGCACGCAGGCCTGCGTTGACGATCGGATCGCGGTGCGCGATGGTGATGGTGCTGGCGTCAGGGTGGCTCATTTCATTCTCCTTTGTAGCGGCGGCAGCTGTTGGGCCGATGCCGTCATGGTAAGGGCGAAGCCAGCGCGCGGCACGCCGCCGATGGGGGAGAACCCAATGACTCAATTGGGGGAGGCCGTCGTGCACGGATCACAGGGTGGCAACCATCTGGCCGGCGCATCCTTGCTCGCCCCCGTCTTTTGGCAGAGCGCATTCATCGTGACTTTCCAAATCCTGTGCTGAATAATCCAGGTCTACGTACCCAGGCTTCGACGACCAATGCCAGGCGCCGCAACCACGGCATGGCTTGCCTGTCGGCGCATGTGATTGCCTCCCTTCACGCGCCGTCGTGGCGCCGGGCGGCGGTGTCGATGCATCGAACCGCGGCGCCCGTTCCATCGTCGCAGGACCGCGACGCCAGGTAGCACATCTTTTCATCGGCGCTGCAGGGCGCATGCCGATTTCCGCAACAAAGTTCATCAAGAGGTTAGTCATGAGTTATGCAAGCTACAACGTTGTCCCTGTGCGCAGCTGCCGCGCAGCAGCGTCGATTGTGTTGACGGCGTTGACGGTGTCGACCATGTCGGCCGGATGCGCCAGGCACGATGACCCGGCCAAGGGTGGCGGCCCACCGCAGGTGTCGGTGGCTGCCGCGGCCACCCGCCAGATCCAGGAGTTTGATGAATTTACGGGCCGGCTGGAAGCGCCCAATACGGTGGAGGTGCGCTCGCGCGTGGCCGGCACCCTGATGACCGTGCATTTCCGCGAAGGCCAGCTGGTCAAGAAGGGCGATGTCCTGTTCACCATCGATCCGCGTCCCTTCCAGGCCGAGGCGGCGCGGCTGGAAGCGCAGGTGGCCGCGGCGAAAGCCCGCGCCGAGCAGGCCGGCTCCGAACTGGCGCGGGCCGACAAGCTGGTGGCCATCCGTGGGGTCAGCCAGCAGGAACTGGACCAGTTGGGCGCGACCGTACTGACTGCCCAGGCCAATCTCAAGGCGG
>JACXTT010002370.1_pt1 | contig 30023 bp, 22 predicted proteins | sample 9270951 | NCBI WGS metagenome assembly JACXTT01 (sample SAMN15532306, study PRJNA645909) | rock metagenome | isolation source: weathered quartz diorite | place: Puerto Rico | collected 2017-06-21 | reverse complement strand
CCTTCCCGGCAGTCGTGTTCGGCCTGTTCTTCCGCTGGTTCGGCGCCCGCGCCCTTATCATCGGCTGGGCCGTCGGCATCCTGGGCGGCAGCGCCATCGCCTTCGCCGACGGCGTCAAACCCGTCCACACCCTGCTCATCGGCGGCGACAAGTTCACCATCTACACGGGCCTGCTCGCCCTCGCGCTGAACATCGCCGTCGCCGTCGTGGTCCAGCTCGTCGCCGGCGGCAAGAAGCAGCCGCAACTGGCACCTGCCCGGTGATTCCGCGGGGACTGGCCCTGCGGGCCTGTCCCAATTCTCCACCACTACATTTATCAGCATCGGGGACTGGCACTCGCTGCCTGTCACCGTTCTCTGCGCCGCATCTCAGCCCGTGTTACCTCAACGTTGATCGCGTCCGCCGCGGTCCCAGAACGGGACAGGCAGCAAGTGCCAGTCCCTGATGCGCAAAGGCCAATGGCCAAAGAAAATAAAAGAGGACAGGCCAGGCCACGAAAGGCAGCTTCGGCGCCAGTCCCCATCAATGCGTCGCATCGACAGGCTTCAACACCGCTCTAAACGCCGCCAGCGCAGCCGGGTGATACACCGTCCCATGCCCCTCTTCCGGCCAGGCCCGATAGCTCAAGCGCAGCCCGGGCACCCGGGCCAGCCGGGCGGCAAGGTCGATACCGCCGACGCTGAGGCTGCCGTCGCGGCTGGTGGCGACCGCCAGCGTCTTGGCAGGCGCATAGGTGAAACCCGGCGCGGCCACGGCAGCGTCGAGCTGCCGCGCCAGCGCACCGTCGTTCCACCACAAGCTGGGATCGATGGCGATATAGGTATCGAACATCTCGGGCGCCAGCAGCAAGGTTTCCATCACGAACAGTCCGGCCAGCGATTCGCCCACGATCGCTTTTTCATTCGTGATGCGATAACGGCGCGCCACCTCCGGCATCAGTTCTTCGCGGATGAAGCGGCGGAACGCGGCGGAGCCGCCGACGCGGGGAGCGATGGCGCGGTCCTTGGGGTTGGCGGTGGGACCGGTCAAGTCGCGCCGCCGTTCCGTGTTTTCAATCCCCACCAGCAGAAACGGGCGCGTCGTGCCATTGCCGGCGCCCACTTGCAACAGCCCCGCCACGTGCAGGAAATCCTCGTCCATGCCGCCGTCCGGCATGTACAGCACCGGCAAGGCAACACCGCCAGCGCCGCGCGGCATCGCCACATTGATCCGCCGCGTCTCGTGCAAAATCGCCGAGTCGATCAAGAAGGTTTCGCCGATACTCAGCGTGGCAACATCATGCACGGCCGGCGCAGCGCCAGCGCCAGCGCTAGCACAGGCCCCCGCCAACCACAGCACCGCCGCCAGCAAGCGCAACATCGTCCTCATAGCCCTTGCCCCGGCACACCCGGCCCCGCAGGCGGAAACTTCTGGAAATGGGGACTCGTCTCCAGCCGCGCCGACAGCGCCGCAATCGCAGGAAAACTCGCCGCATCGACCTGCGCCGCCAGCATCGACCGGGTGAACTCCCACACCACCGCCGTGCACATGGCCGGATGCTGGCGCGCATCGGCAAACAGGTCGGCGTTGCCGGCCACCTGATCTTCCAGCGCCGCCCAGGCCGCCAGCATTTGCGACAGCACCCGCGCGCACCAGGGCTCGAATTGCTTGTCGGCGGGACGCAACTGGCGCTCGTAGACCAGCTGCGCACCTTTTTCGCAGGCAGCCAGGGCCAGGCCGACGGCCGCGAACGCAGCCCGGCGCTCTTCGGGATCGGCCGGCCACAGCGCCACCGCACTGTCCGCTTCCAGGTATTGCAGGATCAGGGAAGAATCCATCAACACGCTGCCGTCGGCGCAGACCAGGGTGGGCGCCTTGACCACCGGATTGATGGCGCGGAATTGTTCGAAGGTGGAAAAGACCGACAGCGACTGGTGCTCGAAGGGCAAGCCCAGCACGTCGAGCGCAATCGCCACCCGCCGCACGTAGGGCGAATCAAGCATGCCCACCAACCGCGGCGGAGCGGCTTGCGTGCCGCTGGCGGCCGTCAAGCGGCGGCCCCGTTGCACATCGACGCCGCCTGCGCCTGCTCGGGACTGACGTCACGGATGTGGGTGGCGATGGTCCAGCTGTGGCCGTAAGGATCGGTGATGGCGCAGAAGCGGTCGCCCCAGAACATGTCGCCGGGCGGCATCTTGACCTGGGCGCCCTGCTGCACCGCCTGGGCAAACGCGGCGTCGACGTCCTCGACGTAGAGGTGGATGCTGACCGGGCTGCTTTTCAGGCCGGAGGGACCGATGGCGCCCCATTCCGGGTTTTCGTCGACCAGCATCAGGGCCGAGTCGCCGATGCGCAGGGTCGCGTGCATCAGCTTCCCGTTCGGCATCACCAACCGGCTCAGTTCGACGGCATTGAAGGCGCGCTTATAAAAATCGATAGCTTGCACGGCCTCGGCGCAAATCAGATGGGGCGTCAGGCTGTGCATGCCCTCGGGGATGGGTTTGACGGCGGCGGTGTTCATCTTCTGGTCCATGAAAATCTCCCGGTTGTGGTCAGTTCAGTTTGCCAAAGGTTTGTTCAAGGGTTTGTTCAACTCGGTGCGCCAGCTGGCCGGATCCAATAAAAAGTTCGAAAACAAATCAGCAAAGGAGTCCATCAATGCAGCAGCGAACGCGCCGACGGTTCCAGCAGCAGCACCTCCGGCGTGCGCGCCAGGCTCTTGTACAGGGGCGCGAATTGCGCCTTCCATCCCGCATCCCGGGCCAGGCTGTCATTGTAGCGCGCGTAGGCCGCGCGATCGCTGAAATGGGCGAACCAGACGAAGACATTGGCGTCCTCGCGCACCGGCAGGCGGGGAAAGGTGTTCGGGCTCTTTTCGCTGACGAAGCGGCCCAAAATGGCCGCGCCATTTTTCTCGAATATTGGCCCCAGAGTCTTGCTGAAGTCGGCGATAAATTGCACGCTGGCTTCCTGCCTGAAATGATAGATGGTGGCCACGACCAGGCCCGGCTGCGTGCCGACGGCGTCGCGCGGCGCCCGCTGGGTGGCATCGACCGCGAAACCGGCACCCGGCCCGGCGGGACGCAGCAGCAGCACGTCGTCGTTGTCGTACAGGGTCGCATTGGCCTGCTCGCGCCACTGCTTCCACACCGGTCCGCCGTAAAAATCCCCCAGCGCCTGCTGGCGTGCGGCCATCGACGTAAAACCGCGCAGCCAGGTGTAGCGGCTCGGGTCGTTCAAATCGCGGAACTGCCCCAGCACCCGGATGCCCAGCACTTCCTGCGATTCGATGAATTCCCGTTCGAACAGCTCGATCAGCGCGTCCCGCTGGCCCGGGTAGGTGATGTACTGGCGCAGCTCCACCACCTGGCAACAGGCGCTCTGGGCAGCGCCGGCAGGGTTGGCAATGAGCGTACCCAGGGCAAGGGCGGAGGCGGCAAGCAGAGTCGGTTTCATGGGCGGCAATCGAGCGGGGAAGACAACACCTTAACAAGCAAGCTATCCTAGCGGTAGCACCAGTTCGACCCGATTTTTTAGAACCACTGACGATTGATGGACTACAAACTTCTCCTGAGCAGCTACGCCGCGGGACGCGAGGTGGCAGGCTGGCCCCGCCAGCGCCTGATCCACGCCTGCCTGCGCGCCGCCATCCTCGACGGCAGCCTGCCGGCCGGGGCGCGCCTGCTGGCCAGCCGCGAACTGGCGGCCGAACTGGGAATTGCCCGCAACACTGTGCTGTATGCCTACGATCAGCTGGCCACCGAGGGCCTGGTGCGCGCGGGTGCGCGCGGTACGGTGGTGGCGCATCTGGGCCTGGCAGTTGCGGCGCCGCCCAGCGCGGCGGAATTGCCGCTGGCGCGCCGCATGCGCACCTTGCGCGCCCTGCCCCCTTCCAGCGAGCTGGCAGGCGCCTTCGCGCCCGGCGTGCCCGCGCTGGATGCGTTCCCGCTGGCGGCGTGGCGGCGCGCCGTCGAGCGCAGCTGGCGCGCCATGACCCCGGCCGACCTCAACTATGCCGACCCGGCCGGCGTGCCTGCCCTGAGAACCCAGCTGGCCGCCTACCTGGCCGCCGCGCGCGGCGTGCGCTGCAGTCCGGAGCAGGTGTTCATCACCAGTGGCAGCCAGTCGGGGCTGGAGTTGTGCGCCCGCACTTTCGCCGACGCGGGCGACACCGCCTGGCTGGAAAATCCGGGCTACGCGGGCGCCGTCGCGGCATTTCGCGCGGCCCAGTTGCGCACGTTGGGAATAGCCGTCGACGAAGCGGGCATCGCGCCCGGCGCTGCCGACTGGGCCCAGCAGCGGCCCCGCCTGATCTACATCACGCCCTCGCACCAATATCCCACCGGCAGCGTACTGGACTTGCCGCGCCGTCTCGCCATGCTGGCCCAGGCGCGCCAGGCGGGCGCCCTCATCATCGAAGACGATTACGACAGCGAATTCCGCTACGACGGCCCGCCCCTGCCCGCCATGCAGGGCCTGCAGGACGACGCCCCCGTGATCTACCTGGGCACGTTCAGCCAGACCATGTTTCCCGCCCTGCGCACGGGTTTCATGGTGGTGCCGGCCGGCCTGGTCGGGCCGCTGCGCACGGTGCTGGCGCGGATGGCGCCGCACGGCCGCGCGGCCGACCAGCTGGCCCTGGCCGATTTTTTGCGCAGCGGCCAGTTCAGCCTCCACCTGCGCCGCATGCGCCGCCTCTACCGCAGCCGCCGCGACGCCCTGCTGACCGCGCTGGCACCCCTGCTGGGCGAGCAGATCGCCGTGCACGGCAGCTCGGCCGGCATGCATCTGGCGCTGCGCTTTCTGGGCGACACCGGCAGGCAACCGAACGACACCCAGATCGCCGCCGCGGCCCTGGCGCAAGGGGTGGTGATGCGCGCGCTCAGCGAACAGGCCACCAGCCTGACGCCCTGCGGCTGGAGCGGGCTGATGCTGGGCTACTCGCAGGTCGATGCCCGGGCGATGGCGCAAGGCATCGCGGTCCTGTCGCCGCTGCTGGACCGCTGAAGGCACAAAAGCCGCCGCTGGCCGCGATGTCGCCCTCTGTTTGCCGCTTTGGCATGGCGACGAAGGGGCGACAATCATGGTTTATCTGCCACGAAAGTCTCCCATGAGCAGCAGCCCCATCAGCAGCACCGCAGGCACGGTCCCCGGCAAGACCAGCGCGCCCCTGATTTCCGCCGACGTCGCGGCCCAGGTCAAGCAGGCACTGGCGCCCGCCACGGCCGGGGTCGCCCAGCTGAACACGGCGCTGGCCGCGGGCCAGGCCAAACTGTCCGGCCTGGGCCAGCTGAAAAGCGCCATTGCCGACTTCCAGACCCTGGCCGCCAGCCTGATCGGCAAGACCTCCGCGCCTGCAACCCCAACGGGCGACGATCCCGCCGCCAAATTGCGCAGTTTCGTGGCGGGCTTCAACGCCCTCAACAGCAAGCTGCAGAGCCTGCAGCAGGGCAATCTGAAAGCCGATCCCGCCCTCGCCCAGGTCAGCAGCCAGCTGGCCCAGATGGTGCGCGACAGCGGCCCCGGCTCGGCCGGCAGCGCGCTCGCCAAGGCCGGCATCAGCGTCGAGGCCAGCGGCGCGATGAAGCTCGATGAAAAGAAACTGTCGGCGGCACTGGCCAGCGATCCCGCCGGCGTGGCCGGCCTGCTGTTGCCGGGCGGACGGGGACCGGTCGACACCCTGTCCTCGCGCCTGGGCAGCTACACCACCGACAACGGCCCCGTGGCCCGCGAGGCGGCCAGCACCAGCCATGCCGTAAGCGTGCTCGAAACCAAAAAGACCACCATGACCAAGGCCCTCACCGCCCAGGCCACCGCACTGGCGGCGTTTTATACGCAGCAGGCCAGTAGCAGCCGCGGCAACGGCGCGCCGGGATCGCTGTTCGACATGCTGGCGTAACCGCGATCCCGCCACCCACGTCAGCTCCGATTCGCGCGTACTCGACCAGGCCTATTTGGACCGTCCCGGCAACAAGGACATCCAGCTGGCCCTGTTCTACAGCTACGGCAGCAACCCCGCCCACTATCCGCAATGGCAAGCCTACTTGCGCCAACACCAGCCGGCCATGCTGATCGTGTGGGGCACCGGGGACAAGATCTTCCCTGGCGCCGGCGCCACGCCCTACCTGCGCGATTTGCCGCAAGCGCAACTGCATTTGCTCGACACCGGCCACTTTGCGCTCGAGGAAGATAGCGACCAGATTGCTGGTTCGATGCACAACTTTTTGGATCGCAAAGTCAAACGCTGATCGGGATTGGTGAGGGCGCAAAGCGCACCGGGGATCGGCGGGCGCAAGTCCCCAATGCGGCGGGCGGCACCTTACACCGCCGCCCTCGGCACGTCGAAAAACACCTTGTTGACGATCAGCCACACGCCATCATTGCGCAGCAGGGTCACGTCATCGAATTGGCGGGTCATCTTGTTACACGCTGTACGGCGTCTTGCGCCGCATCCGGAATGCGCGCCGCCGCCTGCACTGCGGCCAGGGTGCGCACCTGGTCGCGGCCCTCGTGCTTGGCAAGGTAGACGGCGGCATCGGCGGCCGCCAGCAACGCGTGCATGCTATGTTCCTGATCCATCGTCGCCACCCCGATCGACACGGTCGCTTGCACCCGGGGCCGCTCCAGCAGGGGCGCCTGGGCGATGCCCTTCCTGATGCGCTCGCCGATGTCCAGCGCCGTGGCGAGGGCGGTATCGGGCAGCAGCACCACGAACTCTTCGCCCCCAAAACGTGCGCAGACGTCGGCCGCGCGCAGAAAGTCGCGCAGCCGCTGGGCAAACGCGCGCAGCACGTCGTCGCCCACCATGTGGCCGAATTCGTCGTTGATGTTCTTGAAGTGGTCGATGTCGATCATCAGGATCGACAGCGCTGTGCCGCCGGCGGCGTGGCGCTCGACCTGTTCGCGAATCGCTTCATCGAGGGCGCGCCGGTTCCAGTGGCCCGTCAGCGCATCGGTCGCCGCATCGATTTCCACCTTTTGCAGCGCCTTGCGCAGCTGCGCCGCCAGCGCCGCATTGGCATGCTGCAGGCGGATGCCTTCGGCCAGGCGCTTGGCAATCGCCCCCGTGTAGTAGGCGGTCAGGCCGATGAACACGCTCAAGCCGGCGATGTAATCGAGCGCACCGCGGCTGCCGATCCCTTTCAGCAGTCCCGAAACGGCGACCGCCCACAGTACCCCGATCTGGCCGTAGTAGGCCACCACGTAAGTGCCGTAGACCTGTGCGTTGATCGAGATGACGCCGCACAGCAGCGCCAGCAGGATGGCATCGAGCACGGGGTCGTGGCCGATCAAGAACCAGGTCAACAGCCCCCACGCGAAGCCGTCCAGTGCCGCGATCCAGAGCAGCTGGCGCCGGTGCCGCGCCAGCGCCGACCCGGCCCGTATCATCAGCTGCAGCACCGTCAGGCTGCCGGCCCACACCACCGCCGCGATCACGCACCACTGCACAATTGCCTGCATTGGCACCCTGCCCCAGCAAAACCACACCGCCAGCAGCCAGCCCACCGGCGTGGTGCTGAGGGCGCGGCGCAGCGCGATGGCGCATTCGGCAAATCCCGTTTGCTGGGCGAGAAGCAGATCGGACTGCTGGTTGGATGGGTGGCTGGTCACTGCTTGAATATTTGAAATAACGGGCGCGCGGCGGGGAGACATTGCTGGGGTCTCGCTAATGCAATTATTGCAATAAGGCTGGCGCAAAAAACAATGCCGTCATGGTCGCAGGATGGGCGATAGTTGTCCAGTGGAAAAACGAGAAATGAAGATGTCCTCGGTTTCGCAATGGCCACGACGGCAACAGACACCGCGCCGACCCTGCCCACCCCGCATGATGGCTGCCGTCATTGATATTGCGCAAATGCTTCGAAGCAAACAGCACAAATAATTGCGTTCCGCCAGGCCCATGAGCTGGCAATTTGACATCCCGGCAAAGGACGCGCATGGACCTGAACGAAGCAACTGCCGATATCGCCGCCCTGTCCGCCTTTGGCAAGGCCGCGCAGTTGCATCGGCTGCTGCGGCTGGACTTTCCCTTCGGCGGCAGTCCCGATCAAGGCACCTTACTGGTCAACACCATGCACGCGCGCGAAGAACTGTCGCGCGACTTTTGCATCGACCTGGAACTGCTTTCCGATAATGCCTTCATCCCCCTCAACGCGATGATGGCCAAGATGGCGACGGTGTCGCTGGTGCGCGCCGACGGTTCGCTGCGCTATTTCAATGGCTACGTCCAGCAGTTCGAGCTGACCCGGACCGACGGCGGCTTTGCGTTCTATCGCATGGTGCTCGGCCCCTGGCTGGCGTTCGCGCGCCTGCGCGAAGACTGCGTCTCGTTCCAGCGCAAAACCGTGGTCGAACTGAGCGAAACGACGTTCGGCCATTACCAGGAGCGCGACTACCGCTTCAATCTCACCGACCCCGTCCTCAGGCTCAGTTGCGCCAACCAGTACAACGAGACCGACTACAACCACCTGCACCGCCGCTGGGAAGCGCTGGGCCTGCATTATGCCTACGAACACCGCGCCGACGGCCATACCTTGTGCCTGGCCGATAACACGGCGTTCGCGCCCTGGATCGATATGGGCAAGGAAGGCGTCACCGGCGAGATGGTATTTCGCAGCGAATCCGGCGCCGACGAAGGTGACGGCATCAAGACCTGGCAGCCGGTGCGGCACATCGGCAGCGCCACCCTGACCTTGAGCAGTTTCGATTATAAAAAGCCGCACCCCCAGCGCGAACAGGGCCACTCGGCCAACCGCCAGGACGGTGTCGCTTCCTACGAGCGTTTCAGGAACACGGGATCCTACGGTTTTCGCGACCGCAGCGAAGGCGAGGCGCTGGCCGCGCGTGACATGCAGGAACTCGATGCCATGACACAATTCTTCCGCGCCGCGGGCAATGACCGCAATGCCCAGGCCGGACGCAGTTTCCGTCTGGTGGACCACTTCAGCAGCGAACCGCCGCGCATGGCGCTGGCCGAGCGTGACTACCTCATCATCGCCATCGACCATTACGCCAGCAACAATTATCAGGCCGGGCCGGGCGCCGCATCGCGCTACAGCAACGAGCTGACGTGCGTCCGCCAGAGCGTGCGCTGGCGCCCTGGCCGCGGCCACAACAGCGCGGCCTGCAAGGACCCCGGCGTCCAGACGGCGCTGGTGGTCGGGCCCGCCGGCCAGCAGATCCACACCGATGGCCTGGGCCGCGTCAAAGTGCAGTTCCACTGGGACCGCGCCGGCCAGTACGACGCCGCCAGTTCGCAGTGGGTGCGCGTGGCCATGTCGGTGGCCGGCGGCCAGTCCGGCCAGGTCGGCCTTCCCCGCACCGGGCAGGAAGTGGTGGTGCAGTTTTTGGATGGCAATGTCGATCATCCCATCATCACCGGCATCGTCTACAACAGCGAGCACATGCCGCCCTGGCAGCTGCCGGGCCAGGCCGCCCTGTCGGGCTTGCGCAGCCGCGAGCTGGGCGCTAGCGGGCGCAGCAATCATCTGGTACTCGACGATACGGCCGGCAAAATCCAGGCCCAGCTCAAGAGCGACCATCTCGCCAGCCAGCTCAGCCTCGGCCATATCCACCGCATCGAAGACAATGCCGGACGCAAGGACGCGCGCGGCCAGGGCTTTGAATTGCGCAGCGACGGCCACGGCGCGGTGCGCGCGCAGCGTGGCCTTCTGCTGAGCACGGAAGGAAGGCCGAACGCCGGTGCCCACCTCACGGAAATGGCAGCGACCTTGGCGCGCCTGGCCCAGGGTCGGGAATTGCACGACAGCCTGTCGCAAGTTGCGCAGCAGGCACAGGCGCATCAGGCAGGCGACGGCAGCGAAGTAGTTGCTGCGCTACAGGCGCAGCTCGACTCAATCAAAGGCCAGGGCGGCAATAGCGCGCAGGGCGAATTTCCGGAATTCCAGGAACCCCATCTGACCCTGTCCAGCCCGGCCGGCATCCAGACCAGCACCCAGGGCTCCACCCACCTGACCAGCGTGGAGCACACCGCCCTCACCAGCGGCGGCCACGCCAGCCTGAGCGCGGGCAAGAGCCTGCTCGTCAGCGTCCGCGAAGCGGTGCGCCTGTTTGCCTACAAGGCCGGCATGAAGCTGGTGGCGGCCAGCGCCGACATCGACATCACTGCCCTGAAAGACAGCGTCAATATCCTGGCCAAGCTCAACATTACCCATACCGCCAACCGCATCACCATCACGGCGAAGGAAGAGGTCGTGATCAAGGGCGGGACCAGCTTCAGCCGCTGGAACGCGTCGGGCATTGTCCATGGCACCAAGGGCAGCTTTACCGCACACGCGGCGAAACACAGCTTCGTCCCCGGCAAGAGCGAAGGCACGCCGGGCTTGCCGCAGACCGTGCCGCTGCCGCCGGGGCAGCTGGACCTGTATCACCAGTACGTGAACCTTGAAGGCGACAGAAAACAGGGTGTCAAGCAAGGCGACTACACCGTCGTCGACGCCGAAGGTGGCGTCCACCAGGGAACGCTCGATGGCAGTGGCTTCGCCAGCGTGGCGGGCATGCCGATGGGAATGGCGACGGTCAGCTATGGCAAGGATCCGCGCGATCCTTGGGACGAAACCAGTTATTTTGGCGAGGCGAATGATTGGCCGAGCGTGGTGGCGCCTGAAACCGGTGTTACTGCCGCCGCTGATCCGTCGGAGCAGACGGCGCTGGGACTGCTAGCGGGCGCCAACGCTGCGGCGGGCGATCGGAAGGGCGCAATCGGAAAATTCGCCGGGCCTGCGAAATCTGCGGAACAGGCCGCAAGCACAGTGCAGTCGCTGCCAAAAGGCGGCGCGCAAGCATTGCTGACGGCGCTGGCACAGACGGCACTGGGCAGTGTCGCGGGCAATGGTCTGGCTAACGTCGCAGGCGGTACGGCAAGTGCCGGCAAGCCTGCCGCCGCTCTCGTCGCGCCCCTCATCTCGTCGCTCGGTTTGCCCCGCTCGCTGCCACGCGCCGGTGCCGATGCTGCGCCCTCGCTTCCGAAAAAATCCGCCGTATAAAAGGCCGCCATGACCGAGCCATCCAAAGCCCCGATCAAACCGGCCGAACGCTTACCGGAAGTGGCTGTCGCCCCGCTCAATACCATCGACCCGCAAGACATCGGCGCCGGCGCCGCAGCCTTCGACAAGTGGTTGCGCGAGATCAGCAACGACTACGTCACCCTGGAGCGCCTGAGCACCGTCGCCGGCAGCGTGCCGGTAATCGGCAACGTCATGGCGCTGATCGACACCATCATGGATATCGTCGGGGTGGTCCAGAAACTCATCAACAAGAAGAAAATTGAGTTCCTCGAATGGGTGAGCCTGGGCATCAACCTGGTCGGCATCATCCCAATACCGCCGGGGATGAGCGCTGCTCGCATGAGCTTGCGGCCGGCGCTGCATCTGGTGCGGCAAAAACTGGCGCTGCGCGTCCCAGATCTCGGCGCCGCACTGATCGAAGTGTTGGTAATACACCTCAATGCCACGCTCGCCGGCGAACTGGAAAAATTTATCGACGGTGCCATGGGCAAGCTCGAAGCCATGTTGCACGATTGCGCCACGACAGCCGACGGGATTGCCGACGACCTGATCAGGATATTGAACCGCTGTATTGGCAAGGAACCGCTTTTCCAGGTGGCATCGAAGGCGGAAGTGGAGCGCGATCTGCACAAGCCAAAGGAAAGCAGCTTGCGCCGTATGCTCGGTGCGCTCGGCCAGCAATACAGGAGAAGCGCGAACTATGTTGCCGCCGTGGCAGCCAGTCATCTACCCCAGAGCGTGGTAACGGCGGTTACCGGCATCATCGTCCACCTGACCAACTTCAAGCCGGCCTTTCGCGCCAAGCTCGTGGCCCTGGCCGACGAAAAAGCGCAAATGAGCATCCGCTGGATACTCAAGCGGCTGCTCGACGCCGTTATGGAGCACAAGCGGCGGCACCTGGCGATGGTACCGTCGGCCAAGGGCGCGGAGCACAAAAAGAATAACCCCGGCCACCAGCTGGAAGCGACCAGCCACCAAAGCCCCGCCAAAGGCGACGCCAATGCCTGCAAGCTGTGTCCGGCCAAAGGCGGCACCGCGCACTCGATCAGCTTCGCCACCGGCGCCGAAACTTTTACGCATACCGACTTCGTGCTGGACGCGCCGCTGCCCATCGAATGGAGCCGCACCTACCGCAGCCAACTGGTCGCGTATGACCACGGCCATCTGGGCGCCCGCTGGTTGACCCCGTACTCCACCCGCATCGACGTGCTCGGCCAGGGCAAGCCGGCCGCCCTGCTCTATCACGCCGCCGACGGCCGCAGCCACCGCTATCCCTGGCTTGGCGTCGGCGAACAGCACCACGACCCGGTCGAGCAAATCACGCTCACCCGCATGAGCATCACCCTGCTCAGCCTCGACTTCGGCAAGCTTTTGCCGGAGGGCGAACCCAGCCCGTGGCGCGAAAGCTATGAACTGGTCGACACCGTGCGCGCCAAGGCGGCCGAGATGGGCAAGGAGCATTTCCGGCTGATCGCCGTGCATGCCAAGGACGGCGCCGCCATCGGCCTGCGCTACGACCACCTTGTCGCCCATGGCCCTCATGCGGGCGAGGCGGTGCTCAGCGACATCGTCAGCAAACAGGGAGAGGCAATCGTCGCCCATGCCGGCACCCGGATCGACGCCGGCAGCGGCCGCATCGTCGCGCTGTGGGAAATCAAGGAGGGCGAGCTTGTGCGCGAACTGGCCGCCTACGACTACGACGAGCATGGCGACCTGATCCGCGCCCAGGACGACAACGCCGCCGCCTGGCACTACCAGTACGACCGCCACCTCGTCACCCGCTACACCGACCGCACCGGGCGCGGCATGAACCTCGCCTACGACACCAGCATCGACAGCGGCGCCAATGCCAGGGCGATCCGCGAGTGGCTCGATGACGGCAGCAACGACACCCGGCTCGAGTGGGACAAGCACATCCGCCTGACCATTGAAACCGATGCGCTGGGCCACGAAACCCGCTATTACTACGACATCGCCGGCTATACCTACCGTGTCGTCTATCCCGATGGCGGCGAGGAATGGCTGTTCCGCGACGACGCCAAGAACGTCGTGCGCCACATCCATACCGACGGCAGCACCGAGCATCACCGCTACGATGAGAACGGCAACCTGATCACGCACACGCGCGCCGACGGCAGCGAGGTGCATTTCGAGTATGACACCCAGCACAGGATCACCGGCATCCGCGATGGCGAAGGCGGGGTGTGGAAGCGGGAGTACAACACCCAGGGCCAGCTGGCCGAGCAGACCGACCCACTCGGTCACAAGACTGGATACGCCTACGACAAGGCCGGCCGGCCCGTCGCCATCACCGATGCCAAGGGCGGCGTCAAGAAGCTCTCCTATACCGCCGACGGCCAGCTGGCCAGCTACACCGACTGTTCCGGCCACAGCAGCCAGTGGGAATACGACGAGCGCAAGCGCTTGGTCAAAAGCACTGACGCCGCCGGCAACGTGACCCGTTACCGCTACACGCGGCTCAGCGCCGAGACACTGGCGTTGGCGCTTGGCGATGGCAAAGGCAACTTTCCCGGCCAACTTGAAGCCGTCATTTTTCCTGACGGCCGCGAAGAAAAGCTGCGCCATGACGCCGAAGCCCGGCTGCTGGCCCACACCGATGCCATGCGCCGCACCACTGCTTACCGCTACACCGGGTCGGGACTCATCGCCGAGCGCACCGATGCGCTGGGAAACACCCTGCACTACCGCTGGGACGCGCTGGGCCGCCTTTCTGCACTGGAAAACGAAAACGGCAGCGTATACCGCTTCGACTACGACCCGGTCGGGCGCCTGCTGCGCGAACAGGGTTTCGACGGCAAGGCCACCGAATACCGTTACGATCAGGCGACCGGCGTGCTGGCGGAAACGGTCGAGGCGGGTGTCACTACCCGGCTCGATTACGACCCGATGGGCCGGCTCCTGAAACGCCGCGCCAAGGCGACCAGCCAGCCCGAGCACATTGAAAGCTTCGCCTACAACGCCAACGGTCAGCTTGCCGAAGCGAACAACGACCATGCGAAGCTGCAATGGTTCTACGACGCTGCCGGCAACCTGGTGCGCGAACACCAGCATTACCAGGGTCCGTTCCATCCCGACAAACGCACCGCGGTCTGGCACCACCACTACGACGAACTCAACGGCCGCATCGGCACGACGCGCCCCGACGGCCACCGCATCGACTGGCTGACCTACGGCGCCGGCCACGTGCACGGCCTGCTGCTCGACGGGCAAGAGCTGGTCGCTTTCGAGCGCGATGCGCTCTACCAGGAAACGGCCCGCACCCAGGCCAACGGCCTGCTGCAAACGATGCGATACGACCCGGCCGGCCGCCTGATCGAACAACAACTGGGCCGGCCAGACCAAAGTGCGATGCCCCATCCCTACCGTCCGGACCTCCAGGCCGGCATGCCTGCCGCGATCCGCCGCCGCTACCGCTACGATCCCGCCGGCCAGTTGACGGGCATCGACGACAGCCGGCGCGGACTGATCGACTACCGCTACGACCCCATCGGCCGGCTGCTGGCGGCCAACAGCGCGATGGGTCAGGAAATTTTTGCTTTCGACCCCGCCGGCAACATCCAGGCGCCTGATACTGCGCCACCGGGAGTCATTGCCCGCGGCGTTACGCGGCCAAGGCTGCTGGACAACCTGCTCAAGGAATATGCTGGCACCAGCTACCGCTATGACGAACGCGGCAACGTGGTGGAACGCGTCCACAACGGCCAGCGCGCCAGCTACGAATGGGACGCCTTCAACCGCATGACGCGAGCCGTCACCGGTATCGCCGTGACAACCTTTGCTTACGATCCGCTGGGCCGGCGCATTGCCAAGCACAGCCAGGCGAAGGACGGCACCGCCCTCCGCGAGCCAACCCAAACCATGTACGGATGGGATGGCGATACGTTGGCGCTGGAAAGTAGCATCCAAGGCGGCCGCAATGGCGCAGAACGAACCGTCCACTACGTGTACGAGCGCGACAGCTTCGTGCCGCTGGTGCAGGCCACGCGAAGCCGCGCGCTCGAACTGCCGCCCACCACCAATGTCAAAGCCCTCATGGCGGGCAACGACGGCATGTATGCGCTTGCGCTCGATCCGCTCTGGAACGGCGAATACGACAAGGAAGCCGAGCAGTTCAACAAGAATGAGATCGCCTACTATCAATGCGACCATCTGGGGACGCCGCAGGAGTTGACGGATTTCGAGGGCAAGGTTGCTTGGTCGGCGCAGTACAAGGCGTGGGGGCAGGCCCAGGAGGCGATCAGCGAGGCGGCGAGTAAGGCCGGGATACGGAATCGGATACGGTTTCAGGGGCAGTATCTGGATGAAGAAACAGGGCTGCATTACAACAGATACCGTTACTACGATCCCGATACGGCGCGGTTTCTGACGCAGGACCCGATTGGGTTGGCGGCCGGCTTCAATGTATATTCGTACACACGTAACCCAACTGGTTGGACTGATGCCCTTGGTCTGTCTGGCAATTCCGCTCAGCGCAGAAATGAAAGGCGAGCGCGAGCCAAAAGCGGCAATGTGACCTGTCCCACAAGTTGCCCGTGTCCGTTGACGCTCGGAAGCGTTGATACTCCGTATGGCCCTGCGTTGCAGAGTAATGCTCCACAAGCTTTGGCAGCAAGAAAGCAGGTGCAAAGTGGGGTCACCTTGTATAGGGCTGGAACAATGGGTAAAAGCCAAGCTGCTGAGGCTCAGTTCTGGTCACTTGAGCATCCAGACAACCCAGGTTATGCGCAACGCTATGGAATTCCGCAAGAGAACATCGCAAACGCGGACTTTGTAGAAACTGGGGTTCTTAAACGCGGTACGCGCTTTGTGACGAGGGCTGCTCCCGCTGTTGGCAGTAATCCAGGAGGGGGAATTGAGGTCGTCACTCCTGCTCACGGAGTTCGTCTTAACAATTTTTGCACGAGGTAGCCGAAATGAATTCATACGACCACTACAGTAAGGCAAGAGAATTGGCCAAATTACTAGCACACGACGGAGCTGCCGCTCTTTCAGAAGAAGTGCTTGATGCAATGGTTATTGGTTCAACAGGGACAGAAATCTTTATGTTATTGCGAGTGGCAGTAAAGAATTCTTTAGCTCAACCTAATCTCTCCAGTGAAACAATACAGTTTGCACGAACGCTTCTGACTCAGATTGAAAAAGCACTGCAATGAGGCAATAACTAACTAAACGTTGGATGGCGGCGTTCCCTACCGCTAGGACGACCGCGGCAACCTGTGAGCTAAACTGATTCCCGTGGACACTTCCAACGGGAGTGAATTTATGAAATTAACAACGTACACGCCGGAGTTCCGGGCGGAGGCCGTCAAGCTGGTACTTGCCCAAGCTTGACGCTGGAAGAGCGCCGCGAAACGAATCACGATCCCCAAGAGGACGCTGGCGAATACGGTGAGCGCCGCCTAGCGCGGCAGCGACCCGACAGCGCCCCGGGCAGCCGCTGTCGCCGAGCTGGAAGCCGGAGTGGCGAAGCTGCGCAAGGAACTGGCCGTTGAACCAAGACGGCCGCAATGCTTCCGGAGTAACCGTGCACTACGTGTACGAGCGCGACAGCTTTGTGCCGCTGGTGCAAGCCACCCGACACCGCGCGCTTGAACTGCCGCCTACCACTGATGTCAAAGCGCTCATGGCGGCGCACGAGGGCAAGTACGCCATTGTTCTCGATCCGTCGTGGAACGGCGAGCATGACAAGGAAGCCGAGCCGTTCAGCCAGAGTGAGATCGCCTTCTATCAATGCGATCATCTGGGTACGCAGCAGGAGCTGACGGACTCGGAGGGCAAGGTCGCGTGGTCGGCTCAGTACAAGGCGTGGCGGCAAGCGCAGGATGCGATTAGCGAGGCGGCGTGCAAGGCCGGAATACGCAATCCGATACGGTTTCAGGGGCAATATTTTGATGACGAGATGGGGTTACATTACAACCGGTATCGGTATTACGATCCACATACGGCGAGATATCTCATCCACGACCCGTCGGACTTGGTGGAGGTATTAATCTCTATAGATATACACGTAATCCAACAACCTGGATTGACCTACTTGAGCTAACCACATGTTCAGCATTACCAATTAAAAATAATGCCGCACCTAAGCTATTAAAAGCGCGAGGACTTTCAAAAAAACAACAGCAGGAAGTTGTCAGCAGCTTTCATAGTCAAATTTATGCTTCTGAAGGACGGAGTGGCGAAAAGTTTGTGATTACAGAGTCCGATGTCGGCGCAGCATCAGGAGTATTCGTAACGCGATGCTCGGCGAGAACAAGTGCTGAAGAACGACGGCGAAAACTTGCCCTTCCATCAAGCAATTCAGCCGAAGTGGAAAGTCCGGTTTCTCTAGCCCGCAATCAGATGCTGCTTGAAGGAGAAGTGGCCCCTCAACCGGATTGGGGGCCGGACAAAATAGGTGGGGGGCTGGCAAGTCGTAACTGCCGGGGGCAAGTACACCGGAGCGATCAAGCGATGACAAATTTTTTAGTATTGATTAGCAGCACCGTCTCAGATTTAAATCAAGGTAATTTCGTCAGCGATGCCGTCGAGTTACAGCGTCTTGCTATTTTAGCATTGGATCAAAACTTGTTGTCGGACGATCGCAAGGACGCGCTAAAACAGATAGCGAGGCGTTGCCACGTAAAATGGCTCGGCGACCTATATTTACCCCATTTATCGCAAAAAGATTGGCGGGGAAGGCTTGAAAAGCTGCGCAAGTCAGCAAGTAAACAGGCGCTATCTATCTGACGGGGTAGTTCGGTTTTAAATGCGTTTGGAAGGGTGGGGATTATCCATTAGCCCGCAATTGTTAATATACTCAACCGGCGTCGCGCTTTTCAATCGCCGCGCAATCCTTACATCTCGACCTGTCGCGCCCGTTTTCTCGTTTTCTGGCTTGCGAGAAATCGCTGGAACGCTAGGGTCAGATCCAACTGCGGATTGCCGCCCGCATATCCACTTGCCCAGTTTGCGCTAAATCAATTTTGTTTGACACATCCGCGCAGAATAGTTCAAAACCGATAGAGTCGTATTGCCCGTCACCACGGGTTGCACGTGGAAATTGAAACTTAGAGACCGTATGCGCAAAGTTCGCTGTGCCTCGCTGACTCTGCCGTTAGCGTTGTAACAGCCCAAGCGTAGCGGGCCTTGCGCGTACTAATTTTGACTCTTTCGAGGAGGTTTTTGTGAAAAAATCTACCAAGTCGCTTGCGTTTGGTGTTCTTCTGCTCACGCTGTCTGCCCCTTGCTGGGCTGACAAGAATATGTCTACGTCAGCGTTCTTCGATGCGGCTACTTGCAACCCGCCCTATTCCACAGCTTACGCTATGGATATTTATAACCTGGCCGAAAAAATGGGTAAAGCCAACATGTCGTCCATGTCGGCGGTCTATCATCTCCCATCCCCGATCAAACGAGATGGCTTTGTGGCGCAGGACGTTTTCTTTTCCGGCTCAACTGTAGGCGTCTTGGTGGAAGGGAATGTCGTCGATAAACTCGCCAAACAGTACAATTTAACACCGGAGAAACTGAACATTATTAATATGACTGGTTTCTCTCGTCAATTGCCCGATGCACAGCAAGGTCTGAAAGAGTTGGGACTCATATCGCTTGTAGCGCTCACTAGCAGCGCTTTCAAAGACAAAACTTTGCTGGCGTGCCAGTTTGTAAGCAACGAGGACCGGAAGAACATGCAGTTCTTGAATCGGAAATAGTCGCAGCGTTTAGCCTGCTCAGACACCGTCGCGACGCGCAATGTCCGAGTTTTTTTAGCGCCCACGATGTGTTGACCGGCGGGCAATTTAGCTAGCCAAATGAGCGCCAAATGTCACTTCAGATCATCACGGTCGGCGACAAAACCGACCACGGCGGGACCGTGATCAGCGGCTCGCCCGACCACGACATCATGGGCAAAGCCATCGCCCGACTGGGTGACAAGGTCCTCTGCCCCATGCCCTACCCTGGCGGCAAGCCACACGGCGTGAACAAGATCATCACGGCTCACGACACCCTGACGGTCAACGGCGTGCCCGTTGCAGTTGAGGGGTGCATGACGGAATGCGGGTGCAAGCTGATCGGCAGCGCGCCGGCGACGGTCGCTTGAGCGCTCGGGGCTATCGCCCTGTCTGCAGAAGAATAGCGTGCGACTTCGTCGGCCGCGCGATTGGCGAACTGATTACCAGGCGCTCACGGGACGCTTGGAACGCATCTCGAACAGATAGCGCACGGCCGCGTCTTTCGGCGCACCGTGGGTGGAGGCAAGAAAACTCCCCCACCCCAGCCGGTCCGGCGCCTGCGTGTTGGCCGTCAGCTTGGCCGGATCAACGCATTCCGGCTTGAGCAGCAAGCACACTTCGCAGTCGAGATTGCTCATGCCGAAGCGCTGCAGCATGCGTCTGATCCCCTTCGCGATAGCCCCGTTCGGCAGGCAGCGGTCGCGTTGCGCGGCGTCGAGGGGACCGATGTTGAGGCGGATTCGCAGGTCGCAGCGCCAGATTCGTTTGCCCAACGTTGCGCCATGGCCAAGCGCTGCGCCAGGGCGGCCGATCAGGGTTTGCTGGGTGGCTGCTAGCAGGTCCCAGGAGCCGACAAATTGCTCCAGTTCGACCGGCACGCCGAAGTGATGGCTGAGCAGATCGGCGACCGTTGTCGCCGCCACCGGCCGCGTGCTGAACGCTGCGGCAAAACAGGCCTGCACGTCATCCTCGCCGTCAATGCCGTGAAAGCCACCCAGCTGGGTCAGCATCCCGCGCAAGGGATCGATGCCATGGGTATCGATGCGCGCTTCCAGCCGGTACTTTCCCCAGGTTTCGAAAAAAAGGCCCACCATGCGGTTCGACAGGATGTCGAGAAAGGCGCGGGCAGCGTCGTCTTTCGTATGTAGCTCGTGGCGCGCGATGCGCTCCGTGTAATGAAAAGGCAGGCTGCCGTTGGCGCCCAGCAAACCGATCAGCGCCGGCGTGAGCACGATGTGTTCAGGTGTGGCCGACGACGCCTCTCCGTCTTCGAGCGCAAGCGCTCCCGCGAGCTCGACCCTGAGCGTCTCGATTTCGCTGGCAGGAAACCCCAGCGAAACGCTGTTCTGAAACCGCAGTACATTTCTGAAGGCATCGTCATAGCGCACACCCTCCGAACGCAGCCACAGCAGCAAAATGCGCAGCGCCTGGCGGAACTGATATTGCGCCGGGTTGTCGAACAGATGCCCGATTACACCAGTTGCTGGTAGCCGTTCCTTGGTTTGCATCGCTTGATCTCCTTTCCGGTTTGTTGCGACAGGACGACGAGCAGAACAAAGCTGTTGTGCTGCACGTACAGGCCAAGGAACTGGTCGATCACCTCGATGAAGATGTGTACACCGCTGCCGACGAAGGCGTCCTCGTCGATCGTGATGCGCACCTCGATGCCGTGCACCAGGCAGGGACCCAGTCCGCGGCGCATCCAGGTGGCGCTGTCCGCATAATCGAGCGCGACGATGCCCGCGATCAGGCGCTGGGACGAGGCCGATTGCGGCAAGTCATACAAGGTGAGCATTTCGCGAAGCGCCGGCAAGCCTTCCTGCACCAGCGCGTGGTGGTTCAAGGTCAGATGGGAAAACAGGCGCCAATGTTCGCCGCTGCCTGCCGGGAAGCGGTAGGTCGGCGAAGGCCGCCGCAGAAACCGGATGGGCGGATGGATCACGCCATTGATCAATTTCAAGTCCCCGTCGCGCTGGCCCGCCTTCAGCCTGGATGGCAAATCGCGGTTGGTGCAACTGAGCATGAGCGACACGCAGCTTTTCTCCGCGGCCAGCGTCGCAAGATCGGGGTCGACCAGGGTGATGCGCTTTTCGAACCCGGGGCTGATGGCCGCTACTGTCTCATCGTGGCGCATCACCCAGTAGTGCCCGGCTTTGGCGGCTTCCTCGCCATGGCGCAGGGAATAGAATGGGCGAAATTCCGTCTGGGTCGATGTGCCGGCACGCTGGCGCATCATCTGGACGCTGTCGATTGAATAGATTTCATAGCCGTGCGGATGCTGCGCATGGGCCAACACGGGATAGTCCACAGCCAGTCCGGTGATGGCAAGAGGGACGCCCGTCTGCGTGAATAAATTGACGACTGGCGTGCAGCCTTGTATGAGGTTGGCGGCCGACAAGCCGCGCAGCATGCGCGCCACGTTCGAGTCTGCGCGCACACCGGCACAGGACAAATGCAGTTTGAGCCGCTTGGCGTCGATGCCGGCATGGCGCTGCAGGGCGCCCAGGTCGATGTCGAAGAAGTTGAACTTCTCCGGGAAGGCGAAGTATTCGGTCAAGATCCGGTAGGCCCGGTGGGATCGCGCGCCTGAGGGAATCAGTGTGTCTTCTTCGCTCAATCCGGCCCGGCGCAAGGGGATATCGGGCAAGGCCACCCAGTTGCCGTCCTCCCGTTCGAGATGGGCGCAGACCGTGTGCAGGAACAGGGTGTCGAGCAGTGTCGCGCTGAACGATGCTTCGCCGTCGACGTACAGCCGCAGACGGGCATCCTCATCCAGGGCTTCATCGCCTGTCCTCTCGATCTCGATGGCGATCGAGCACGATGCCTCGATGGGCAGGCGCACGCCAGGGGGCGCCGCGACCAGGGCCGTGAATCTGGCGGACGCGATGTTGGCAGGCGGTTCGGCCACCTCGTACACCGTGCGAAACCGGCAGCGCACCCCGTCCACCGGGCCGGTTTCCAGGATGCTGCCACGGGCGATCTGGCCGATCGATGGCGTGACGCCGGCGGCGGACTGCTCGAAACGCACGATCGCGCAAGACGGAAACGGCCGCAGATAGTGCGGATGAAGCACCTCGAGCAGACGTTCGGTAAATTGCGGGTAGTCGTCGTCGAGGCGCTTGGAGACGCGCGCAGCCATCAGGGCCACCGACTGGATCAGGCGTTCGACATGAGGATCTTCGCAGCCGTCACCAGCGATCTGCAATTTGGCGGCAACCTTCGGATAGCGCCGGGCAAACTCGCTGCTAAGCAGTCTGAGCTGCGAGAGTTCAAGCTCGTAAGCCTTCAGTAAATCATCCATGAGATCGGTCCGATGTCCAGACTTCAGGTTTTGCGAATCGAATATTGCTGCGTGGCTGGCTCGAGGACGGCATCGAATTGCAGGAGGTTCGATGCATGCTCCGCTCTCAATTTTCCGCAAATGAGGAAATCAAATCGATTGATCTGGCCGCTTCGCTGGCGCAAGCTTGCCGTCACCCCTTGCAGCCGGGGCTCGTGACGCTCGATCGTCAACAGCACCGTGGCGCAGATTTTCTTGCGGTCGGCGTCGCTGCTCATGCACATGCCGGCAAAGTCGGTCAAACCATAGGTGAGCACCGATTTGCTCGCCTCCGGCAAAGCGGTGAACAGGTATTCGGGCAGCGCGGCGCGGGTATTGAGCAGCGATTCGAGGTCGCGCGCGACCGCATCCTTGAGATGGTCCAGGGTCCACGTGGCCGGGAGACTTTGGACGTGGTCGTCGAGGAGACGATCCAACAGCCCGGGTGCAAAGCGCTGCGTTTCCATCGATCCCCCTTCGGGCGAAGCCATTTGAACCAGGAATTATTGACTCGCTGAAATTGACGCCCTTGCGGCATGTCAAGGTGTGCGGTAATCGCCTACCGCCCATCCCAATTGCATGTGTTAGGCGCTCAATCAGCGGACCTTGAAGCAAATCAACTGGCAGCACTGCCGAGCCACTACCCTTCGATGGCGAATGCTGTTGATCAAACCATTGAGGAGCAAACAATGAGCGTGCCGTCAAAAGTGTGCTGGTTCGAGGGATTGGCGCTGGCGCCCCAACAATTCCAGCAGCAGGACCTGTATCACGAGGCCCGGCTGCAGCGTGTTGCGGCCGCACTCAATCCGCACCTGTGGGGCGTGCGTTGGGTGGAATGGGATTGCGCCGCTTTGAGCAATAATATGCTGCAGGCCACCGCCATGTCGCTCATTTTCCAGGACGGCGAAATGTACGAAGGGTCGTCCACCGAAAAGCTGCCCTCGCCGATCGATCTGCACGCGCTGCCGATCAGCACCCAGCACTTCACCTACTACGCCGCACTGCCGCGCCTGAATTCCTTTGGGGACAACCTGTCCCGTTCGGACGACGAGCGCGGCGCGCGCTACGCCAAACTGGACCGAGCAACCTGCGACCTGTATTCCAGCGCAATTGAAACGCCAGTATTATTTCTGCAGAAAAATGTGCGCCTGCTGTCGCAATTCGAGTCGCGCGACGCGTATTTGTCTTTTCCCATCGTACGCCTGCGCCGCAAGGCGGGCGGCGGCTTCGAACTGGACGAGGGCTTTTTCCCACCGTCCCTGAGCACAGCATCATCGGCTGGCATGCAAGCCATGCTGGAGAGCCTGCTGACGCATCTGTCGATTAAGATCGAAACGCTGTACGGGCGCCATCGCCAGCGCAGTGAAGATGTTTTCGAGATTCACGGTTCCAACATCACGTCCTACCTGTTGCTCAACACGCTTACCAGTGCGGGCGCTTCGCTGGCGCACTCGATTCGATACCGGGCCCATCATCCAGAATTCGTTTTCGACAAACTCAGTGCGCTGGCAGGCGGCCTGCTGGCCTTCTCACGCCGCTACGGAATCGACAGCTTTCCGGGCTACGAACACGAGGACGCCGCCGCCGGCTTCCAGCAACTCGATGCGATGATCCGCGACTTGATGGAAGTGACCTTGTCTAGCCGCTACCACGTCATCCCCCTGAGCAGAAGCACGGTTCATCAGTCGCGCTACGAAGCCGCGCTTGCCGGCGGCCTGGTGGACAACAATGCCGTGCTGGGCCTTGCCGTCAGCGCCGAGATGCCCGCGCTTGAACTGGTGGCAGCCGTGCCCGCCCGTTTCAAGATCAGTGCGCCGGCCAACATCGATCACATCGTCCAGCATGCGCTATCGGGCGTGAGGCTCAATCACATGGCGCAAGTTCCCGCAGCCGTGCCAGTGCGCCCCCATACCCAGTATTTCGGCCTGGAGAGCAATGGCGCTTTATACGAAGCGATGCTTCGAGCCAATGCGCTCACCCTCGACGCGCCCGTCGAGATACCTGGCCTGAAAGTCGAATTGTTCTGCATCACGAATTAGCCGAGCCAGCGGTTTCTGCCCAAGCAGTCCACTCGACCGCGGGCTGGAAAATTTTTCGCGCGCTCACCGTCTGCTTTCGCCCCCGATTCGAGCGCGCCGAAGGTCGGTAAACTGCTATGCTGGGACGAACAGGGAGATCGACCAGACGGGCCGTTCCTTGACCTCATCGCCCATGAGCGCCAGCTGCATGTTCCGGCGCTCACTCAGGCGCCCTCGGCTTCATTTGACGCAGGAGGAAAGCAGTATGGCCAACTACCAAGCGCGCAGGAGCCTGCCCGGCAGCGCCCCGGCGCCGATTTACGACGCGGTGCCGCTCGGCCAGGCGCCGGCGGGGGAGCGCTTTGACGTCACCGTGCGGGTGCGGCGCCGCGCGCCGTTGAGGCTCGATGCGGTCGCTGGCCGCGTGCTGACGCGCGAGGAATATGCGGCGCAGCACGGGGCCGCGCCCGAGGATCTGGAAAAAGTCGCCGACTTTGCGCGGCATTTCGGTCTCGTGGTGACCAGCATGGACAGCGGCCGGCGCAGCGTATTTTTGAATGGTACGGTGGAGCAGTACGAGCAGGCATTTGGCACGCGCATCGACCAGGTCGAACACGAGGCCGGGGTCACGCGGCGGCGCCAGGGCGAACTGACGGTGCCGGAAGAAGTCGCGGATCTGGTCGAGGGCGTATTCGGCATTCAGGACACGCCGGTCGCACGTCCCCACTTTCAAATCTGCCGCAACGGCGGGGCCGGAATGTTGCAGCCTTTGCAGGCCGCATCGGCTACCTCGTTCACGCCCCTGCAGCTCGCGCGCCTCTACAATTTTCCGCAGGATGCCGATGGCAGCGGCCAGTGCATCGCCATCATCGAGCTGGGCGGCGGCTACCGCACGCGTGACCTGACGGCGTACTTCAAGAGCCTGCATTTGGCGGCGCCCAAGGTCAAGACCATCCGGGTGGACGGCGGTAAAAATCAGCCCGGCACGCCGGACGGCGCGGACGGCGAGGTGATGCTCGATATCGAAGTGGCGGCCGCGGTCGCGCCCAAGGCATCCATCGTCGTGTACTTTGCGCCGAACACGGACAAGGGCTTTCTCGACGCGATTACCGCCGCGCTGCACGACAGCGTAAATCGTCCCGGCGTGATATCGATCAGCTGGGGCGGTCCCGAGAAGGACTGGACGGCGCAAGCCTTGAAATCTTTCGACGACGCTTTCCAGGCCGGCGCTGCCATGGGCGTGACGATCTGCTGCGCTTCGGGCGACGCCGGCTCAGGCGACGAAAACCCCGGCAACGGCCAGAGCGACGGTCTGGCCCACGTCGACTTTCCCTCGTCCAGCCCGCATGTGCTCGCTTGCGGCGGCACCCGCCTGGTCGCCAACGGCAGCGGCATCGCGTCCGAGACGGTGTGGAACGATGATCCCGCCAGCAGCGCCGGTGGCGGCGGCATCAGCGACGTGTTCGACGTGCCGGCGTATCAGCACGCCATCAATGTCCCGCCATCAGCCAATCCCGGCGGCCGGCGCGGGCGCGGGGTGCCCGATGTCGCCGGCAACGCCGATCCGCAGACAGGCTATCAAGTCCGGGTGGACGGCCAGGACATGGTGATCGGCGGCACCAGCGCCGTCGCTCCCCTGTGGGCCGGCCTGATCGCGCTGATAAACCAGAAACTCGGCCGCCCGGTAGGCTTCCTCCACCCTGCCCTGTACGGTGCAGCCCAAACGGGCGCCGTGCTTCGCGATATCCAGAGCGGCAACAACGGCGCCTACCAGGCCGGGCCAGGCTGGGATTGCTGTACGGGTTGGGGTTCGCCGGATGGCGGGGCGCTGCTCAAGAGTCTTGCCAAGGCCTGAACCGAGCTCGACGTTGCGCAGCGATAATGCCTGCGTGGAAAGCCTGGCCACGGCGCACAAGCTCCAGGCAAAAAAAGCCCACTCGAAAGTGGGCTTTGCATTTGCTGCCTGTGACAGCGTGTTCTGGAGGCGAGGACGGGAATCGAACCCGTCTAAACGGCTTTGCAGGCCGCTGCATAACCTCTTTGCTACCTCGCCAGAAACGATTCTATCCTTGTGCGACCAGGCCGTTTAGCGCTGAGTCAAGGACCTAACAAAAAGGGAAGCCAGGCTTCCCTTTGATGAATTCTGGAGCGGGAGAAGAGTCTCGAACTCTCGACCTCAACCTTGGCAAGGTTGCGCTCTACCAACTGAGCTACTCCCGCATTGGAGCCTTACTTTACAACTTTTTCTTACTTTCTTGCACCCAGTGACACACTGGAGCGGGAGAAGAGTCTCGAACTCTCGACCTCAACCTTGGCAAGGTTGCGCTCTACCAACTGAGCTACTCCCGCTTTGCAAGACCAACATTATCGCAGAAAAGATGTTTTTTTCCAAGGATAACTGTTACGACGATTCCAACATTTCTTGGAGCGGGAGAAGAGTCTCGAACTCTCGACCTCAACCTTGGCAAGGTTGCGCTCTACCAACTGAGCTACTCCCGCGTCGCTGCAACAGGCAGGCATTATATATAAGGCTCAAACAAAAGTGAACCCCTACTTTTGTTTGGTTTGAAATGAAAAATTCCCCGGCGGAGCCGGGGAATTTTTGAAGGGGACGTCAACCCAATTTTGATTTGGGTTCGCCTCGGGGAATTGCTTTTGCGGGATGCGGGACTTTACGGTGGACCCTGCGGGTTCAAGCGGAAGCGTTCGGCGCTAGGCGCCGCCCTTTTCTTTGATGAGCGGCCAGGCGAGGCGCAAATAATAAAACATCGACCAGACGGTGAGGATGGCGGCGATGATCATGAAGGCTTCGCCCAGCAGCTGGGTGTCGAGGAAGCCCCAGATGATGTCGTGAAACAGGAGCATGGGGATGGCAGTCATCTGCATGGCCGTCTTGATCTTGCCGAGGGAGCTGACGGCAACGGAGCGGGAGGCGCCGATCTGGGCCATCCATTCGCGCAGGGCGGAGATGGCGATTTCGCGGCCGATAATGATAAATGCGATGAAGTGGTCGACCCGGTCCAGGTGCACCAGCACCAGCAGGGCGCCGGTGACCATCAGCTTGTCGGCGACGGGATCGAGGAAGGCGCCGAAGGCGGAGGTCTGGTTCCAGCGGCGGGCTAAAAAGCCATCGAACCAGTCGGTCACGGCGGCGATGATGAAGACCAGGGTGGCGGCCAGGTCCTGGTCGGAACGGGGCAGCCAGTGGATGGGGAGGTAGTAGACGCCGACCACCAGGGGAATCAGGGCAACGCGTAACCAGGTCAGCAGAATCGGGATGTTGAAAGGCATAGGGTGAACTGGTTTACTTTTAGAAATGCTCGCGCCGCTAGTCTACCGTGCTATTGCTGTTTAAACCAGTTCGGTTGATGGGTGTAAATATGGCGGGGTCTGGCACAAGCGAAGCGCAGATGCCTGACCCCATTTTGACTTTCAACTTAATTTTTCCAAATGGGGACAGGCCCGCAGGGCCAGTCCCCGGGCCCTTAATGCAGCTGCCGGTAGATTTCTTCGGCCAGCTGCGTGGAGATGCCATCGACCGACATCAGATCTTCGATACTTGCATCGATGACGCCGCGCAGTCCCCCGAAGCGGGCGAGCAGGCGCTGGCGGCGTTTGGCGCCGATGCCTTCGATTTCTTCCAGGCGCGAAGTCTGGCGGGCCTTGGCGCGCTTGGCGCGCATGCCGGTGATCGCAAAGCGGTGCGCTTCGTCGCGGATCAGGGCGACCAGCATCAGGGCGGCCGATTCCTTGCCCAGCTCCTGGGGCGGGCGGCCGTCGACGAACATCAGGGTTTCCAGGCCGACCCGCCTGCCCTCGCCTTTCGCCACGCCCACGATCAGGCTGATGTCCAGGCCAAGTTCCGCAAACACCTGGCGCGCCATTTCAATCTGGCCCTTGCCGCCGTCGATCAGCACGACGTCGGGCATGACGCCGTCGCCGTTGGCCATCGCGGTGGCGATCTTTTCGTAGCGGCGCATCAAGACTTGCCGCATGGCCGCGTAATCGTCGCCGGGGGTGATGCCGGTGATGTTGTAGCGGCGGTATTCACTGTTTTGCATGGCGTGATGGTGGAACACCACGCAGGAGGCCTGGGTCGCTTCGCCCATGGTGTGGCTGATGTCGAAGCATTCGACGCGCAGGCTGTCGAGGTCGCTGCCGTCCAGGCCCAGCACTTCGGCCAGGGCGCGGGTGCGCGACTGTTGCGAGCCCTGTTCGGACAGCAGGCGCGCCAGCGAAATCTCGGCATTCTTTTGGGCCAGTTCCAGCCACTGGCGGCGCTGCCCCTGCGGCTGGAAAATCAGGTTGATGCGGTGGCCGCACTGTTCCTGCAAAGCGACGACGAGGGCCGGCTGGTCGAACTCGATGTTGAGGATCAGGCAGCCGGGAATGAATTTGTCGGCATAGTGCTGGGCCAGGAAGGCGGCCAGCACTTCCACTTCGATGCTGCTCTCGCCGATGGCCTCGGCCACTTGCGACGGAAAATAGGCGCGGTCGCCCAGGTGGCGCCCGCCCCGCACCATAGCGAGATTCACGCAGGCGCGCCCGCCCTGCACCACCACGGCGATGATGTCGACGTCGGCGTCGCCCGTCGTTTCCATGCTTTGCGCGTGCAAGACTTTCGCCAGCGATTGGATCTGGTTGCGCACGGCCGCGGCCCGCTCGAATTTCAGTTCGGCGGCAAAAGCGTGCATCTTCGCTTCCAGGTCGGCCATCACTTCCGTTTGCCGCCCGCGCAGGAACTTGCCCGCGTTGTCGACGTCCAAACGGTATTGCTGGGGTTCGATGAGGTTCACGCAAGGGGCGCTGCAGCGGCCGATCTGGTGCAGCAGGCAAGGCCGCGTGCGGTTGGAATAGACGCTGTCCTCGCAGGTACGCAGCATGAACACCTTTTGCAGGATCTGCATCGATTCCTTGACGGCCCAGGCGCTGGGGAAAGGCCCAAAATATTGGTTCTTCTTGTCCAGGGCGCCCCGGTAATAGGCCATGCGGGGCACGTCGCCGCCCGTGATTTTCAGATAGGGATATGATTTATCGTCGCGGAACAGGATGTTGTAGCGCGGCTTGAGCGTCTTGATCAGGTTGCTTTCCAGGATCAGCGCTTCGGCCTCGCTGTGCGTCACCGTGGTCTCGAGGCGCGCGATGCGCTCGACCATCATGGCGATGCGGGGGCTGCTGAGATTTTTCTGGAAATAGCTGGAGACCCGGTTCTTCAGGTTGCGGGCCTTGCCGACGTACAGCACATTGTCGTTGGCGTCGAAATAGCGATACACGCCTGGCAGGCCGGGCAGCTTTGCGACCGTGGCCAGCACCTGGGCGCGGGGATCGACGGCGGGCAGCACCTGCGCCACGGGCACGGGTGCGGGCACCGGCGTAAAGTCGGGAATAGTTTCGGAAGGTGTGGCGGGTACGTCGGACATGGTGCGGCCTATCAAGCCTCGCGGGTGACGATCACGAAGGCGACACCGTAGTCGGCCTCGTCGCTGATGGTCACCTGGGCGCTGAGTTTGTGTTCTTGCATAAATTGTTGAAGGGCGCCGCTGCAAACGATCACCGGTTTGCCGCTGGGGTCGTTCAAGATCTGGCAGCTGCGCCAGGTCATGGGCATGTGGATGCCGAGACCAATGGCCTTGGAAAACGCTTCCTTGGCTGAAAAGCGGGTTGCCAGAAAACGCTTGCCGCGAATCTCATTCTTGGCGCGGCGGCGCTGGAATTTTTCCAGTTCCTGCGGGCCCAGCACCTTTTCGGCGAAGCGCTCGTTGCGGCCCAGCGCCGCTTCGATGCGGGAGATTTGCACGATGTCGGTGCCGATGCCGTAGATCTGCATCTTACCGGCCCCGGCCCGCGTGCAGGCCCAGGCGCGACGCCACCATGATGGCCTTCATTTCACGCACGGCATTTTCAAAACCCGTGAACACGGCCTGGGCCACGATGGCGTGGCCGA
>JACXTT010002369.1_pt1 | contig 30024 bp, 21 predicted proteins | sample 9270951 | NCBI WGS metagenome assembly JACXTT01 (sample SAMN15532306, study PRJNA645909) | rock metagenome | isolation source: weathered quartz diorite | place: Puerto Rico | collected 2017-06-21 | reverse complement strand
GGCGGTTCCGTGGAGGGCACCGGCCCAGAGGCGCGCTGGAGTTCGACTGGCGCGGCCGTTGGCTCTTACACCGTGACTGCCAAGGTGGACGACGGAAGGGGGGGCACGGCGTCCTGCTCCGCCGACATCAAAGTAGAAGAGAAGCCCAATCATCCCCCGACGGCCTCCTTGTCCGTGGAGCGCAGCCCGATTCTGCCGGGTGAACGGACGGGCGTCACCTGCAACGGAAGTGATCCTGACAACGACCCGCTGACCTACTCTTACACAACTACCGGCGGACAAATTGTCGGCAGCGGTTCGAGCGTGCAGTTCGATTCGACTGGGCTGCAGCCGGGAACTTACATCGTCAATTGCGTAGTGAACGACGGACGCGGCGCTTCTGCCGATGCTTCGGGCAAAGTGGAAGTGAAAGAGCCCCCGCAGATCAAGCAGTTGGAAGCCAAGCTGGCGCTGCACAGCATCTACTTCCCGACGGCGCAGCCCACGGTTGCCAAACCCAGCGGCGGCTTGGCCCCGAGTCAGGCGGCCACTCTGGATACGCTGGCGAGCGACTTCCTGCAGTATCTCAAGTACCGGCCGGACGCTCACTTGATTCTCGAGGGCCACGCGGACATTCGCGGCGCCAAAGACTACAACGTGAAACTCTCCGAACGCCGCGTCGAACGCACCAAGAGCTACCTCGTGGAAAAGGGCGTGCCCGCGGATCACGTCGAAACCAAGGCGTTTGGATTTGAAAAGAACATGACCTCCGAGGAGGTCAAGCGACTGATCGAAGCGGATCCCGATTTGAGCCCCGCGGAAAAGCAGAAGATTCTGAAAAACCTGCTTACCGTGCGCCTTGCCAACAATCGCCGCGTGGACGTAACCCTCAGCACCACGGGCGAACAGTCCGTTCGCCGCTTCCCCTTTAATGCGAAAGATGCTCTGACTTTGCTAAGCAGAGCCGGAGGAGAAACTCGGAAGACCGGAAAAGCCGGAACGACTGGAAAGGCCAAGACGCCGGCCCCCGCGCCCAAGAAGAAGTCGACTCCATAGCCGGCCGCTGTCTCACGCCGGGGGAACCTCGTGCCTCCGGACGAGTGATCTGACACGAGTATTCGAAATACGGAAACGGGCCCTTCGAGCAACTCTGGAAGGGCCCGTTTCTTTGTTCTGGGAAGAGGCCCAGGATAGGGTAGGGTGGCCATCCGGATCCCCACCAGCGTAATTTTGACCCCTGTTTTCCCAAAAGGGAACTGACCCGTTCTATTCTTGCAAGCCTCAGAAAACAAACCATCTACGGATTTTCATGCCGGGAAGCCGGGCGCCGATATTCACAGCCCTTCCCAAACTGGGACTTGCTATCGAGATACTAGATTAGCTAATGTATTGGTTTATGAATAGAGTTGGAAGGGTTTCCTGAGATGGAATCTTATCTGCAAGTAAGAGCGAGGCCGGAAACTTTAGGATTTCAACTATGAGCGAAGAAGCCGCTGTCCGCCGCGAAGTTGCCCCCATGAACCTCCTCATCGTGGATGACGAGCTCGCCATCCGCGAGACGTGCGCGGTCGTCGCCGAGCAGTGCGGGATGAAGGCTACCGCGGTGGCCACGGCGGAGGAAGCCTTGGAGGTCCTGGAGCATTCCGCGGTGGACATTCTGCTGACCGATTTGAAGTTGCCCCAAGCCAATGGTGTGGAACTTCTCAAAGCAGTTCACGATCTGCACCCTCAGGTCACCGTCGTGGTGCTCACGCAATACGGCACAATTGAATCGGCCGTCGAGGTTACGCGCATGGGGGCTGTGGATTATGTGACCAAACCCTTCCGCATCGAAGAGCTTCGTTCGCGGCTCGAGCGCGTGGCGCGCGCCGTCGAGCTCCAGCAGGAAAACACTTTATTGCGGGAACAGTTGCGGACGCGGCCCGGTTTCGGCGGACTGATCGGCGTCTCCGTGAAAATGCAGCGCGTGTATAAGATGATGGCAAAAGTCAGCCAGCACGATTACCCCGTTTTGATTTTGGGGGAAAGCGGCACGGGCAAAGAGCTGGTCGCGCGCAGCATCCATTCTTCCGGTCCCCGCAAGGAACGTCCGTTTGCGCCGGTGGACTGCTCGGCGCTGGTGCCCACGCTGATCGAATCCGAATTGTTCGGCTACGTCAAAGGCGCATTCACCGGCGCCGTGCAATCCAAGCAAGGCTTGCTGGAGGCGGCCCACGGCGGCACGCTTTTTCTTGATGAGATCGGCGACATGCCTGTGGACCTGCAGGCCAAACTCTTGCGGGCTCTCCAGGAGCGCGAGATCAAACCCGTGGGCTCCACCGAGCGGCGGCGCATCAACGTTCGAATTATCGCCGCCACCAATCGCGACTTGGAGTCCGCGATTCGAACCGGAGCTTTTCGCCAGGACCTCTATTTCCGGCTCAACGTTGTCCAGCTCAAGCTGCCTCCCTTGCGCGACCGCAAGAGCGATATCCCCATTCTGGTCACCGCTTTTCTCGAGAAATTTTCCGATCCGCAGGCCCCCGTTCAAACCATTTCCGAAGAAGCCATGCGGCGTTTGATCGCTTATGACTGGCCCGGAAATGTGCGTGAACTGGAAAACGCCATTGAACGCGCCGTGGCCCTGGGTTCTGGCCCCATCCTCCATGTGGCGGATCTGCCTTCAAGTCTGCAGTATCCGACGAGCGAGCGCGCGCCCGACAAAAATGAAATCTTGCCGCTGGAGGAGCTGGAGCGCCGCGCGATTCTCCGTACCCTCCGCGAAACGAGCGGCGACAAACTCGCCGCCGCGCGCATTCTCGGCATCGGCAAAACAACCCTCTACCGCAAGCTTAAGCAATACCACGTGGAGCACGCCGAGCCGTAAAACCAGACTTCAATTTCGAACAGCCAACGAGTCCTGAGTTTCCTGGTCGTGCACTCCGTGCGCCTGCGTTTTTGCAGCTCTCTCCGTTCCCGCCGTCCCGAAGTTTGTCACTTTTCTGCGCCCCGAAACCTTGACCTCACGATCCCCTGAACTCTTGGCCGCTGAAACCTCCCTGATGAAAACGCTCTGTTTCGCGGCCCACTCTGGGAAGAACCCCCACCATAGTCTCGACATGGAATCCCGCGCGGTGTTTCCTCCCCTGTGGCCTTCCCTAAGTGATTGATTCTTTGGGCCCATTTGGCATCCCGCGATGGACTTGTCGGTGCACAGGCAATTGTTGAGGTCTGGCGCCGGGTTCTGGGTTTTTGGGTGTGCGCGGTGGCGAGCGGCAACAAACCGCAGAGCGAAGTAATGAATATCTGGGGAACGAGGACGGACGGCACCGAAGGCATTCGGGGAGTGGCGCGCGCGGCCGTGGCCGGGGCTTCACGCCAGGAACTCTTGAAAGAGGCACTACGCGCTCTAAGAAAAGTTGGAAGCGCCGACCGCATCGGCGTTTGGATAGAAGCGGAGCCAGGCAAAAGCTTACAAAGTGATGCTCCCGGCCAGTTTCAAGGATTGGTATGGGATCGCGAGAACGGCGAAATGCCCGCGGAGTGGGCAAACCTATCGGTAGAGCCTCCTCTGCCGGAGAAATCTTTGTTTGCTGGGAAATGCGTTGTGCAGGACCTGGAGGCCGTGCTCGCCCGGCCGATTGTCGGGCCGCTCGTCGAACTGCGTCGCGCGGCATGGATTCCGATCGGGAGAAATGGACAGCTGAAAGGAGTGATCTTGGCAGGTAGCCGGGGAAGGCAAGCCTTCGCTTCCATGGACTGGATGCAATCGGTTGCTGCGGAATTGGCGCTGGCCATCGGACTCGAAGAGGAACGGGGGATTGCACGGATCCGAAATGTGGATTTGCGCGCGGCCCGGAACATCCTCGAAGCGCGCCGCACCAAGAATCAGGCAGGGATGATGCTCGCAAAGCTGGCGGATAGCTGCACGGAAAAGGGGACCGGGGAGCAGGGTCCCGGCGCAGCGTTTGCCGTGATCGGCGCGCTCGTGGAGCACAAAGAGCAGTCCGGCAAAAAAGAGGAGGTCGAATTTCGCTGGAGGAGCGGAGACGAGGAGTGGGCGCGCGCGGTCGCGAGTGAACCGCTGGCGGGCATTTGGCGCCGCGCGCTGGAGGCGCGGCAGGTGATCGGGAGCGATCCACACGTGGCTTTGGGGCAAGCATCCGTGGCGCGGATCCTGGCCTATCCGCTGGAGGAAGAAGGGCACCTCCTCGGCACGCTGGTGGCAGGACTGCCACCCAGCGCTATCTCCCTCGTCACGCTCGAACGTCTGGAACTCCGCGCGGCCTTGGCGGCAACCGAGCTGGGCTGGCGAAAACGGTATGAAGAAGAGGTGCGGGAAGCCGAGTGGCAACGAGTGCTGCTGGACTCGAGCAGTGAAGCCGTGATTTTTCTGGACGAAGCCGGAAGAATTGCCGCGTCGAGCCGCGGCGCGCGGGAACTGACCAGTTTCGCTTCCAGGGAAGAAGAAAAATCCCCGGCCAGCCTCCGCGCAGGAGACCCATTCACAGGCTTATTCCGGGCGGGAGCCCGAGAACGCATCGAGGAATGGATGCGAGGAACCCTTGACGGCCGGCCGGGGTTGCGCGCTGCAGAAGAGGGATCTCCACAAGCCGTGCTGTACAACGGAATTTCCGTGCGCGTGCGGATCGTCGGACCTGCACCAGGCCGGGGTCTGGCCATCCTGCTGGAACCCCTGGCAACTCACGAATCCGCGGGCCCGGCAGACCGCGCCGAAACCGAACTGCAAAGTGTTCTGGAATGGATGGAAGAGGGAGTGGCACTGTTCGACGCGCAGGAAAACGTGCGCGCGATGAACACCAGGTTCGAGCAGATCGCGGGGCTCGGTCCGGGGGACTCCGGCAAGATCAAGACTTTGGAAGTGCTTATCGAGAGATTGGCGGAACATGCCGCCTCGCCGGAACGGTTCGCGGAACAGTGGCGTAAGCTGGCGGGCGGACTCGAATCCGGAGTGCGCGAGGAGCTGCAGATGGCGCGCCTTGCGCCGCGCATTGTAGAACGGGCGTCGCGACCGGTGCTCGATGCCGCGGGCCACCAGCTGGGCCGGGTGGAAATTCTCCGCGATCTGACCGCGCAGCGGGTTTTTCAATCGAAGCTGCTGCAGACGGAAAAGCTCGCGGCGCTCGGACAGATGGTGAGCGGCATCGCCCACGAACTGAGCAATCCGCTGACGAGCATCCTGGGCTACGCGCAGCGGATGCTGGCGCGCGCGGAAGCCGCGGGACGGATGGACGAAGCGCAGCAAATCTTCCAGGAGGCGGAGCGCGCGAGCACCATCCTGCGCCAACTGCTGCTGAACGCTCGGGAAACTCAGCCGGAACGGCGCGCCGTGTCGCTGAACGAGGTCGTGCTCAAGACCATGGAGCTCCAGAGGTTCGGTCTCGAAGCGGAGAAAATTCGCGTCGAGATCGAGCTGGATCCCGAGCTGCCCGCGGTGCACGGCGATTCCGGACAGCTGCAGCAGGTCCTGATGAATCTCGTCGGCAACTCCCGGCAAGCCATCGAGCAGCTGGGCCGGAGCGGCACGATCCATGTGCGCACGAAGAAGATCGGGGAACAGAAGATGCTGCTGGAAGTCCGGGACGACGGGCCGGGCGTTCCGCCGGCGATTCTGGCGCGGATCTTCGATCCGTTTTTCACCACGAAACCCGCGGGCGTGGGAACGGGGCTAGGGCTGGCGATTGTGCTGAGCGTGGTGCGCGAGCATGGCGGCCAGGTGCACTTCCAGAATCCACCACAAGGCGGCGCCGTATTCCAGATCGAATTGCCTGCGGCGGCCCTGCACTTTCGAGAGGGGAGCGGCGAATTCTCCCAGCCGGAAGGGAGAAGCATGCCGCGCGCAAGCCCCCGAAGGGCCGAACGCAAAGAACGGCCTGCCTTGCGCCAGGCCGGCGGAAGGGGTAGCCGCGTCCTGGTGGTCGAGGACGAGCCCACCGTCGCGCGGCTGATTGCCGACGTGCTGGAGGACGAAGAATTTGACGTGGACGTCCTGCTGGATGGACGCGAAGCGCTGGACCGCGCGGCGCGCGAATCGTACAACCTGGTGATCTGTGACATGAAGATGCCGGGGCTGGATGGGCAGAATTTCTACAAGTCCCTGGAGCGCGCGCGAAATCCGCTACACCAACGATTTCTCTTTGTGACGGGAGACACCCTCGCGGCGCAGACGCAGGAATTCCTGAGGCGCAACGATTTGCCGCACGTCGCCAAGCCGTTTCGCGTCGAAGAGCTTACGGAGAAAGTCTACCGGGTACTGGAAAGCAAAGTCCGCCGGGAAAGCGCAGTGACCTCAACAAAAAAAGATGCAGCAAGGAATGGATGAACTCATGTCTAACAACGGTAGCTCCAACCCAGAACAATCGATCTTGCTGGTAAGCGATGATGCGGCGCTGTGCGCCGCGGCACGCCTTGAATTTGAAACCCGCATCGCGGGGCTGCGCGTTGCTGCGGTAAGCAACGTGGATGCGGCCCGGCGAATCCTGAAAGATGAAGCGCCGGCGGTGATCGTCTTCGAACTCGAAGAGACGGCGGCCGCGGCGGATGCCGGAGGGACGCAGGGAAGCATGCCGCGGTTCGATGCCATCGTGAGCTCGTTTACCGTGCATGCGCCCGTGGTGGTGATCGGGTCGGCGGAGCGACGCAAGGGACTATCCGCGCTGATCGCCAGCGGCGCCGCGGACTTTGTGGCGCGCGACGAGGAGCACTGCCTTCCGGAAACGCTAGACGTCATCCAGCGGCGATTGCGCCAGACCGCGCACGTCGCGGCCGAGAGTTCCGAAACATTTGCGGCGAGCCAAGAAGATTTTGGAGAAGTGCTTCGGCACGAATTGAACAATCCGCTGACGGGCATCCTGGGAAACGCGGAATTGCTGCTCGCGGAAATTTGCAGAAGAGACGACGGCCAACTTCCGGAGGGTGGACGGCAGCGCGTGGAAACCATCGCGGTGCTGGCAGTGCGATTGCGGGAGACGGTGCGCCGCCTGAGCCAGGAGTGGGAAGCGCGGCGGCCGCCGGAACGTGGGAGAAAAGGAATAAACACAGAGAACACGGAAAGGCGGAAAGCACAGAGACCGCAGAGAGAACGGAAAACGGAGAATAGGAAATAGAGAATAGAGAGCAAGTGCAGAGAGAACTGAGAAAGAACTGAATTCGGATTCGAGCGCATCAGGCACTCCATGGGCCGCGAGAGCGGCCCTGTTTCTTGTCTTGGGAAGGTACGAGTCGAAATCTAGCCGGAGTTAGAATTCTGAGCGGAAGCGACCGACGCGAAGAAGGCGAGGACGCGGCGGCGAAATTCCACGGGCCGAAAGCCGAGAGCCGCGGTGTGAAACGCGCCCGGGACGACCCAGAGTTGTTTGGGGCCGTAAGCAGCGGCATAAATCCTTTTCGTGTGGCGGCAGGGGAGCGCGACATCCTTTTCGTCACAGATTAGAAGGACAGGGAAGGCGCGCGCGGCCACGGATTTTTCCGGCGACACTTCGGCGGCATGGAACCCCGCGAGAGATTCGCCGCGATAGAGAAGCGTCCAACTGAAGGGCGCGAAGAATGTCCTTCCGAGAAGCGGCGACCAGCGCAATCCGGCGTAATCGTAGGAGGCTTCGCGAAGGCTTGCGAACGACGCTTCGGCCACGACGGCTTCGATGCGTGGATCGGCCGCGGCGGATTGCAGCGCGATGCCGGCGCCCATGGATTCGCCCAAAGCGAAGAGGTGAAAGGCGGAGGTTGAGGAAGTAGAGGAGGTAAAAGAAGTAGAGTAATTGACGGAGGAAGATGGGGCGGGAGTGACGGGCTTGGCGCGATACACCGATGGATCAGAGACCAGGGCGTCGATGATGGCGCGGGTGTCGTTGCGTTCGAGCCAGCCGTAAGTGGCCATGGGGCCATCGCTGGCGCCGTGAGCGCGGGCGTCCATCATGACGACGCCGTAACCGGCGCGCAGAAGGAATTCGGACTGGCCGATGACACCGACGCGATTATCGGCAACGCCGTGAAAGAGAAGAACCCAGCTTCCATTGGGCCGGGGTGCAGAAACTTTCCAGCCGCGCAGCATGACGCCGTCAGGGGCGCGAACGTTGAAGTCCTCGCGGTGCCCGCCGGAGACGGCGAAGGAGGCGTCCGCTTCGCGAATAAGATCGGGAGTCAGCTCACGCCGGATGGGATGGAGGTAGGCGGGACCGACCAGCCAGCCGGCCAGAGCCGCCAGGAACGGCGGGAACAGCAGCAGGATGAGAGCAATGCGAATCAGGCGGCGCATGTAGCGTCTCTATGAGGAAGATACGAGATCGTGACGGGGGCAGTTCAAGTAAAACTTGAGATATTGGAGCAGGAGGGCTGCCCCCTGTTCTTTATAAGTGTTGATTCTAAAGAATTTAGCGTTACCGTAAGTCCTTTAGGATGAACACTTCCAAGGTGGCTTGGAAGTGTGGAAAAGAAAGGGCTTAGGGGACGAGACTTCGGCTAAAACCCGACAAAACGCGGTGTTCGTCCAGAAGTGTGGATTCTGAAGGACTTAACCGCAAAACCGGCCAATAAAAACAAAAAACGCCAGCAAGATGCTGGCGCTACGGGCTGCAATCGGGATTATAGCTAGAGGGTACTATACTTGAACGGCTAATCTCTGTCAAGGAGAAATCGCAGGAGTTTGCGATGGGCGATTGCTGATGGAAGTCCGCCCTGACACAGATCACCAGTAGAGAAGAGCTGCGTGAGTCCTGCCATGCAAGAGCGCAACCGTGCTGTGCCCCTATAAAGAAAGAAGGAAGATCAGGAGCGGAAGAGAACGGATTCGCGTTGGAACATTTTGATGGCGAGGAAGAGGGCGGCGGCGGCGTAGAGGCAGGTAGAAAGGAAAATAATGGCAATGAAATTCCAATGGTAGGTGCCGGCGACGAGTTCCTTGCAGAGAAGGCTGACGTTGAGGATGGGGATGAGCGAAAGTTCGGGAGTAAGCTCGACGCCGGGAAGCATGGCGGCGACGGCCGGGATGATGACGACAAAGGTCATGGGCGTGAGATAGCTCTGGGCCTCTTTGTAGGTCTTGGCGAAGAGAGCGATGGTCATCAAGGTGGCGGAGAACAGAACGGCGACGGGAAGAGCCATGAGGAAGACGGAGATGACCGTTTTGGGTCCGAGCTTGAGGAGAAGTCCCGAGGCCGCGGCGCGCCCGCCCGCAGATTGTGCAGTGTAGTGGGCCAAGACGGAGAAAGAAACGCCCATCGACAAGACGGAGAGAGCAGCCGTGCCCAATGCTGCTGTGAGGACAAGAAAAAATTTGCCTAGGACGAGGTGCATGCGAGAGATGGGACTGGAAAGGATGGTTTCCATTGTGCCGCGCTCTTTTTCGCCGGCGGTGAGGTCCATAGCGGGATACATCGCGCCGCTCATGCAGAGAAGGATGACCATATAACCGATGATGCCGCCGAAAGCGGCGCTGCTGACTTTTTCCGGAGGGGCGACGTTTTCCTGCTTCACCTCAAAAGGTTTGAGAATGGTTTCCGGGAGATTCTTGGCCGCGAGACGTTCCTTGACCACCTTATCGCGGTAGTCCTTCAGGTACTTTTCGACCTTTTCGCTCGCGAATTCGGATTTCAATTCTCCTTGGTAGTTGTAGATTTTGACGGTGTCTGATTTTTCCTGAGCCACGTCGGACTGGAAGCCTGCGGGGATCTCCACCGCGGCACGGATTTCCTTGTTGATGATCTGGTCTTTCCAGTTGTGTGTCTCGGGAACTATCTCGATCTTCTCGAGCTTCTTAAGCCCTTCGACAATGGCAGGAGAATCTTCGCCGCCACGAAGGATGACCTTGGGGATTTCTTCCTTGGCTTTGCCGACCAAGCTTATAGCCAGCGCGCCGAAACCCACGCTGAGTACGGGAAATAGAAAGAGCGGAACGAGAATCGTGGAAATCAAAGTGCGGCGATCGCGGAGGGCTTCGGTGAGTTCTTTTCGATAGACGATGCCGACGTTGCGCAGGGACATGTCAAGGGGTCTCCGAGGCGGCATAAAGGGGCGCGACGACTTTGACGAAGATTTCCTCGAGGTCGCGCTCGGCGTATTTATCGCGGAGTTGTGGGAGAGAACCTTCGGTTAGGAGTTTGCCGGACTGGATGATGCCGATGGTATCGCAGAGCTTTTCGACTTCGCTCATGATGTGGGTGGAGAAGATGACGGTTTTGCCGTTGTCGCGGCATTCGCGGATGAAAGTGGTGATGGTGCGGGCGGTCATGATGTCGAGGCCGTTGGTGGGCTCGTCGAAAATCATGACGGGGGGATCGTGGACGAGGGTGCGGGCGATGGAGGTCTTCTGTTTCATGCCAGTGGAGAGTTTGTCGCAGCGGCGGTCGCGGAATTCGTTCATGTCCAGGCGGTTGAAAATGTAGTCCACACGCCTTTTCAGAGTGGGTTCGTCTAAGCCATTGAGGCGGCCAAAGTATTCGACCATTTCCTGCGAAGTGAGTCGAGGGTAGAGAGCCGTAGCGGTAGAGAGGAAGCCGACGTTGGCGCGGACTTTTTCGGGCTGCTCGACGACGTCGTAGCCGAAGACGAGGGCGGTGCCTTCAGTAGGCTCGAGGATGGTGGCGAGCATGCGGAGCGTGGTGGTTTTGCCAGCGCCGTTGGCGCCGAGAAGACCATAAATCTTACCCGGTTGGCAGGTGAAGCTAACGTTGTCGACGGCGCGGATTTCGCCGCGTTTCTTGTCCTGGAAGCGCTTGGACAGGCCACGAGCCTCAATCACGGTAACCCTCGCTGGGTGTTGCTTGGACAGGGTAAAAGGCCTTGTTAGTTTACTACGCGAAGGGCGGGGAAATGTTACGGGGGCGGGTAGCGGGAAAATGGAAAAGAGAAAACTGGAATCAAAAACCTGCCCCGGTGGTTAGCCCTTGTGGCAGTTCGGGCATTGCTTGGCATCAAACCGATCTGGCGTGACGCGGAACATATTGTTGCACTGGATGCAGACACGGTGGATGACAGAGCTGACGACTGCGCCGGGCTGGAGCTGCTTGTTGGCCCCTGCAGGATGGGAAGTGACGGTTTTTTCTGACGTATGCTCTGCAGACATGGCAGCATTCTAGCACGCGGAGGACTGTGCACAAGACGAACTCGACGCATCCCAGCGGTATGCAACTGCATCTTTTAGAGTGGGCAAGCACGTGCACGACCCGCAACCTATATAGAGAAAGCCGCGCGGCTCTTGCTAGAATGAAGTGCTTTGGCATTTACCCGCGTGGGCCAGCAAGCCAGGGACAAGTAAGAGATCGCTTCATGGGAAGAGTGCGCCCTTGTGCGCACCCGAGGGCGCGCGGAAGACCGCATAGAATAGGAGCGAATGGATCGGCGACTGCGAAATCGAATCTTGCTCTACCTGCTGGTGGCGGGCGTGCTGGCGTTCGTGTTGATTGAACTGAGCGGACGGAAGCCGGCGGCGAAGATTTCCGCGGTGATGCCAACGCGGGAAAACCTGGCATCGTCGATCACCAGCAACGGAAAAGTGGAGCCGATCGAGCCGTACGTGATGCGGGCGCAACTCGATACGTTTGTGGAGAGGGTGCACACAAAAGAAGGACAACAAGTTAAGAAGGGGCAGCTGCTGCTGGAATTGAACGTGAAGGATGCGTCGGCGCAGCTTGCGCAGGCGCAGGCGAAGCTGCTGCGCGCCGAGGATGATTTGCGTGCTGCGAAATCCGGTGGCAGAACGGATTCCGCGGCGCAGGTGGCGGGCGACCTGGCGAAAATGCAAGCGGAGCGGGATCGTCTGCAGAAGAATCACGAAGCGCTGGTGCGATTGATTGCGCAACAGGCGGCGACGCAGGACGAACTTGCGGCGAATGACCTGGCGCTGGGGAAAGCGCAGGCGGAAGTGGCGCGGCTGACGGCGGCGAAGCAGGAGTTTGACCGCGGGGTACGACTGGATGCGGAACGCGCGGCACTGCTGGTGCAACAAGCGCAGCACGAAGTGGCGGCGTTGCAAGACAAGGTGCGGAATGGCTGGATTACAGCGCCGGTGGATGGGACGCTGTATTCGCAGCCGGTGAAGGCCGGAGATTTCGTGAAGCTGGGGGACTTGCTGGCGGAGATGGCGGACTTGCACAAAGTGCGCGTGCGGGCGTTTATCGACGAGCCCGAATTGGGCGCGCTGGAACCAAACCAGCCGGTGAAAATTACCTGGGACGCACTACTGAATCGGAGCTGGGCGGGAAAGACGGAAATTATTCCGAAGCAGGTGGTGGCGCGCGGATCGCGAAGCGTGGGCGAACTGCTCTGCTCGGTGAACAACGACAAGCTGGAGCTACTGCCGAACACGAACGTGGACGTGCAAATCAATTCGCGGGAACGGCTCGGCGTGCTGGCGGTGCCGCGAGGCGCGGTGGAGGCCCAGGGCGGGCGGCGGTACGTGTTCGTGGTGAAGAAAAACCAGTTGGGCGTGGGCAAATCGAAACTGGAAAGACGGGAGATCCAGGTGGGCATCGCAGACGCGACAAGCTATGAGGTGGTGAGCGGGTTGCAAGAGGGAGAGATGGTGGCGCTGCCGGGAGACGTGGACTTGCGAGATGGGATGGAGGTGATCGTGGTGAACACGGAAGTTGCGGATTTCCGAGGGAATTCGAATGGTTAAGCTGAGAAGAGGATTTTTGACGATTTTGCTGATGGCAAGCGCGGCGCTGGCGGCGACGAGCGTCAAGCAAGATGCGGATTTGGAGGCAGGGCGACGCGCGTACGAGGCCAGTGACTATGCGAAGGCCATTCAGGCGCTGCTAGCAGCGGCGGCCAAAGATCCGCAAAACGGAGACGCGCACCTGCTATTGGCGAAGAGTTATTTGGAGATGGAGCAGCGGGATGCGGCGGTGAAGAGCGCAGAGCAGGCGGTGGCGATCGATCCGCGGAGTTCGGCGTATCACGAATGGCTGGGAAAGGCCTACGGAGAAAAGGCCGATCACGCGGGACCGATTCCCGCGATCGGGCTGGCCCGGAGGGCAGGCAGAGAATTTGAGGCGGCGGTGCAACTCGATGAGAGGAATTTTTCGGCGAGGCAGGCATTGATTGAGTTCGATTGTAGCGCTCCTGGATTCGTCGGGGGTGGTGAGGAAAAGGCATTGCTACACATCCAGAGGCTGGCGGAGCTGGATGCCGCCGAGGGGCACTATGCAAGAGGCAATTGCCGGCGGCAGAAAAAGGATTTTGCCACGGCGGACCAGGAATTTACGAAGGCGCTGGAGAGCGAGCCCAAGTCCGCGGAGCTAATTTACGATATCGGCGATTACGCGGTGAAGCGAAGCCAGCCGGACAGGCTGCTTGCGGTGGCGAGCGCCGGGGAGCGCGTCGCACTGAGCGACCCGAGGCGACACTTTTACCGCGGAGTGGCGCTGGTCATGAAGAGAGAAAATCCCAGTGAAGCGGAGCGCTTGCTGCAGGAATACGCGCAAAAAGCGCCGAAGCGGACGGGATATCCGCGGCCAGCGGCCGCTCATGCCTGGTTGGGGCAACTCTACGAAAATGAGAACAGGCTGGAAGATGCGGTGAAAGAATATCAAACCGCGTTGAAGCTCGACCCTAAGAACAAGATGGCGCAGGAAGGGTTGAAGCGGCTGAAGAAACGTTGAGAAATTAGCCATGGCTGCGACCCCCTCGAGTTCCCGCAAAAAAAGCGGTGCGACGCGATGATGGACTGGCGAGAAACGGTGTCGGTGGCGATCGACGCGCTGCGCGCGAACAAAGTGCGCGCGATGCTGACGTCGCTCGGCGTCATCATTGGCAGCGCTTCGATCGTGCTGGTGGTCACCGTGGCGCTGACCAGCAAGAAATTCGTGCTCTCGCAGATTGAAAGCATCGGGTCGAACCTGGTCTGGGTGGAGCTGGTGCGCAGGCCGGATACGCCGCAGCCGCTAAGCTATGAAATGACCCTGGAAGATTTGGAGGCGGTCAAATCCATCCCCAAGGTGATTGAAGTGGCGGGAACGCGCGAACTGCCGATGGCGGTCATCGTGGGGGGAGTGGAGCGTCCGGTAAATTTGGTGGGCGTAACGAATGGGTACCAGGCGATTCGCCGGCTGCTGGTCTTGCGGGGGAGGTACTTCGATCCCGGCGACATGGAAATGCGCAGCAAAGTTTGCCTGATCACGACGCAACTGACGGAGAAGATTTTCGGGCAGGAGAATCCCGTCGGGAAATCGATGCGTGTGGGAGAGCTAACGTTTACAGTGGTCGGGGTGTTTCGCGAACGAGTGGAGACGTTTGGACTTTCCGATATTCAAGAGAATTCCGTGCTCATTCCATTCACGTTGATGAAGTATTACACGGGCATTGAAGTGGTGCGGCTGCTGGACGCGCAGGCGGCGAAATCGGAAGACGTGGCCTCGGTGCAGCGGCAGGTGGGGCAACTGTTGAAAAGCCGGCATCCGCCCGAGGCGGAGTACAAGGTGCAAACGCTGACGGCGATTCTGGGCGCGGCGAAAAACATTTCACTGGCGCTGACGATTCTGCTAATCCTGATTGCGTTCATCGCGTTGCTGATCAGCGGGATCGGGATCATGAACATCATGCTGGTGACGGTGCAGCAACGAACGCGGGAGATCGGCATTCGCAAGGCGATTGGCGCCGGGCGCCGCGAAATCATGTATCAATTTCTAGTGGAATCCCTGGTGATCAGCGGGGGCGGAGCGGTGATCGGAATTTTGCTCGGAATTGCCATCCCCGTGACGGCGCAGTTCTTTCTGCCTGGGAGTCTGCGCGTTCCGGTGTCGGGTCTCAGCGTGATTGTGGCGTTCGTAGTGTCGTGCTCGACGGGACTTTTCTTCGGGTATCTGCCGGCGAATCAGGCGGCGAGCCTGGAGCCGGTGGAATCGTTACGATACGAGTGAAATCGATTTCGGAAACAGGAAATTGGAAGCAGGGAATTCCTGGAGCGGCGGGAGGCTTGCGATGGTGAAGAGAATTCGAATCGTGGCAGTGGGTGGTGCAATGCTGGCGATGTTTTCCGCTCGTGTGGGGGCGCAGGAAGCAACCGCACGGGCTTCCAATACCGCGGTGCCAATCGTACTGACGCTCAAGCGGGCGATCGAGCTGGCGCTGCAGAACAGCAAGGACATCCAAGTGGCAAGAATTCAGGCGAGAGTAGCGGATCACGCCGCGCAGATCACCAAGGCGCAATTCATGCCGAACCTGTACGCAGGTTCCGGCGCAGGATACACCAATGGCATTCCAGAGACTCCGGGAGGACACGCGCCATCCGTCTTCAACGTTTCGTACACCGAACAAGTGTTCAACGAGCCGCTGCGTGGCCAGGCAAGAGAGATGGAGGAGCAAACCAAGTCGCAAAAGATCGTGATGGAAGAGATGCGGAACAGCGTGATCACGCGCACGGCGATGAGCTACTTGGAGCTCGGAAAGGTGCAGCATTCGTTGGAACTGTTGCACAAGGAAGGCGAGAGCGCGGAGAAAATACTGCAAGTAGTGCAGGAACGGCAGGGAGAAGGATTCGAGCTGCCGGTGGAAGTCACCAAGGCGCAACTGACCAAGGCGCAAGTGACGCAGAGAGTCTTGCAGCTCGAAGGACGCGAGGACGAGCTGGAAGTTTTTCTGCGGTATCAGCTGGGTCTGGGGGATACGCAGGAGATCCAGGTGACGCCGGAAGAGCTGCCGGGAGAAGCGGAGCAAGCGGGAGACAATCTGGCGGCGATGGCGTTGACGAATAATACCGGGCTGCAATTGGCGCAATCCGACGTGCGCGCCAAAGAGTTCCGTTTGAGAGGGGAAAAGCGCGGACATTGGCCGACGCTGGAGCTGGTGAGCGTCTATAGTATCCTTGCCAAATACAACAATTATCAGCAGTTCTTTAATGCTTTCCAGCGCAACAATTTCAACGCCGGAGTCAATGTGCAGGTGCCGATTTTCAGCGCGCGTGTGGAGGCGGCCGTGGGACTGGCGCAGGTTAATTTGGATGCTGCAAAGGCGATCCTTGGCAACAAGAAATCCGAAGTGAGCGCCGAGGTCCGGCAGAAGACGCGACGAGTGCGGGAGATGGATGCCGCTAAAGAAGTGGCAAGGCTGGAATTGCAGCTCGCGCAGCAGAATGTGAGCGTGCTGCAAGCACAGTTCGCCGAGGGGAAGTTGAACCTCCGCGAAATGGAGAAGGCACGGCTGAACGAAAATGAGAAGTGGATGGCCTATCTGGATGCAAATTTCCAGAAGCAGCAGGCACAGCTTGAGTTGTTGAAGACTGCCGGGCAATTGGACAAGGTTTGGCAGTGAGGAAGTGAATGGTAACTGGTGATGCTCGATCAAGTGGGATGGCCAGCGTTTTTGGAAGCGGTGAAGAAGCTGGACGCGGGATTCGCCGGGCTGCCGGCGCTGGAAGGCGGCGCAGCGGGAATCGAGCGGGTCGCGGAAGTGCTGAACGCGACCGCGGAGAGGCTGCAAGACAACTATCCCTACTTTCATCCCTTGTATGCGGGACAGATGTTGAAACCGCCTCATGCGGTGGCGCGGCTGGCTTACGCGCTGGCCATGTGGATCAACCCCAATAATCATGCGCTGGATGGCGGGCGGGCGACTTCCGCGATGGAGAAGGAAGCGGTTGCAGGGATCGCCGCCATGTTTGGGTGGAAGAATTTTCTGGGGCACCTGTGCGGCGGCGGGACGATGGCCAATCTTGAAGCCTTGTGGGTGGCCGGACAATTGCATCCGGGTAAAAAGATTCTGGCAAGCGAGCAGGCTCACTATACACACAAGCGCATCAGCGGGGTGCTGCAGCTTGGGTTTGAAACGGTGGCGTGCGACGCGCGCGGACGCATGGACATCGAGGCGCTGGCGAAACGCGTGGCGCGAGGCGACGTCGGAACCGTGGTGACCACTATGGGGACCACGGCGACGGGCTCGGTGGATTCGCTGCCAGAGATTCTCGCACTTCGCGAAAAACATGGATTCCGAATTCACGCCGATGCGGCGTACGGCGGCTATTTCGTGCTGGCGGAAAATCTTCAGCAAGATGCAGCGCGAGGCTTTTCGCGAATCGAAGAGGCGGACTCCATCGTGATCGATCCGCACAAACACGGTTTGCAGCCTTACGGGTGCGGCTGCGTCTTGTTCCGCGATTCCGGAGTGGGCCGGTTGTACAAGCATGATTCGCCTTACACCTATTTCAGCTCTGCGGAATTGCATTTGGGCGAAATCAGCCTGGAGTGTTCACGGCCGGGCGCAGCAGCAGCGGCGCTATGGGCGACGCAGAAACTTTTGCCGCTTGAGAAGGGCGGGGAATTCGCGCGGGGACTCGAACGAGGCAGAAACGCGGCGCTGAAACTGTTCGAGAAAGTGCGCTCGGATTCGCGATTCGTTGCGGCGTTCGCGCCGGAACTGGACATCGTGGTGTTCACGCCTCGCGCGGGAAGCGTCACCGAATCTTCGGTGTTCACGCACAAGATTTTTGAAGCGGCGGCCGGGCACAATTTGCATCTGGCCGTGGCGGAGCTGCCGATTCTATTCTGGGAAGGAAACCTGGGAGCGATGAGGCGCGACCGCGACATGATTGCATGCCTGAGGTCTGTGCTGATGAAGCCGGAACACTGCGATTGGGTGGAACGCATCTGGGAGCTGCTCACGGAATCCACGCAGGAAGTTCTCGACCGCCCGCACTGATCCGATCTCTTGCGAAAGCTGCAGGTCCCATTGCCTGCGGTATTTAGCCATTCGATGCACAATTGCACCATTGGCAGAAAGGTTTTGGGGGGGTGGCGGGAAGTCAGGTAGACTAGTATCTCGGTTTTAGGGACTTGGGCCGCGTACGCAGATGCGGCTGGTGGTTTGTGCTGCCGTAGTTGAAGACCAGGGATCCCGCATTTTCAGATCTGGAACGCGAAGGCTGAGGGTGAATAATGCCGGATGTAATGAAGACATTGCTGTTGAATCCGCCGAGTTTTGAAAATTTCGATGGCGGAGCAAGCTCGCGGTGGCCCGCGACGCGTGAGATTGAGTCGTATTGGTATCCGGTTTGGCTGACCTATCCGGCGGGGATGATTCCCGGCAGCCGGCTGCTCGACGCTTCTCCCCACAAAATAAATTGGCAGCAGACCGTCCAGATCTGCAAGGACTATGAGTTTCTGATCCTTTTCACTTCCACGGTTGGCCTCGAGAGCGACATCAAGCTCATTCGCAAGATCAAAGAGTCCAACCCCAGCATGAAGATTGCCTTCGTGGGGCCGCACGGGCACATCAAGCCGAACGAAACGCTGATGGCCAGCGAAGACATTGATTTTGTGACGCGCGGGGAGTTCGACCATTCCGTGGTGGAATACGCGCACGGGAAGCCGCTGAGCGAGATTCCGGGCGTCAGCTACCGCAAAGACGGCAAGATCGTGCACAACCCGGAGAGCACGCAGTTGCACACCGAAGAGCTGGATGCGCTGCCGTTTGCGACGGACATTTACAAGCGCGATCTGGAGATCGAGCGCTACAACGTGCCGTTCCTGCTGCATCCGTACGTGTCGTTCTACACCACGCGCGGGTGCCCGGCGCTGTGCACCTTCTGCATGTGGCCTCAGACGATTTCCGGACATGCCTGGCGGACGCGTTCGACGGAAAATGTGGCGCGCGAAGTGAAACAGGCGCTCGGCTATTTCCCGCAAATGAAGGAAATTTTCTTCGACGACGACACGTTCAACATCCGTAAGGACCGCGTGCTGGATCTCTGCGCGAAGTTCAAGCCGCTGAAGTTCCAATGGTCTTCCACGGCGCGCGTGCACAGCGACTACGAGACCATTAAAGCGATGGCCGACGGCGGAGCGCGGCTCTTCATCGTGGGCTTCGAATCCGGCGACGCGCAAATTTTGAAAAATATCAAGAAGGGCGCGACCATCGAGATGGCGCGCAACTTCATGAAGAACTGCCGAAAGGCTGGAATTCGGGTGCACGGCGACTTCATCATCGGGCTGCCGGGTGAAACGAAGGAAACCATCCAAAAGACTATCGATTTTGCCAAGGAATTGGACTGCGAAACGATTCAGGTTTCCCTGGCGCATGCGATGCCGGGAACGGAACTGCACGACACGATGGCAGCGCAGGGCTTCCTTAAAGTAGAAGCGTTGGCCGATTCGAGCGGGCATCAGCTTCCCCACATCGAGTATCCGCATCTTTCGAAAGCGGAAATGATGTCCGGGGTCAACCAGTTTTACGATGATTATTACTTCCGCCCCAAGGTCGTGTGGCGCATCGTGAAGGAAGCGCTGTGGGACAGCAACGAACGGAAGAGGCTGTATCACGAAGCGACGGAATTCCTGAAGCTGCGAGCGGAACGGCTGAAGTGGGCGCGGCAGGGTGGCGAAGACTACAAGAAGCCGATGATTTCCGTGCCCGAGACGCCTTCTGCTTCGGCAAACGACTAAGTTCACATAATGGCAACCGAGAGAAGACTGAGAATCAAGACTCTGGTCATGGTCTTGGCGATGGTTGTGTGTGCCAACGTGGGAGACTTGATGCTGAAGCGCGGCATGTCGCAAAACGGCGCCGTGCAATTGACGGGCGCCGGCGTTGCCCATGCCTTCCGGCTGACGGTGACCAACGGAACGATTTGGATTGGCATCTTCTTCCTGACAGGCTTCATGGTCTGCTACATGACGGTGCTCAGCTGGGCGGACTACAGCTACGTGATGCCGGCGGGCGCGTTCGGCTATGCGCTGCTTACGCTGATGGCGGTGCTCTTTTTGCACGAATCGGTTTCGCCGCGACGCTGGGTGGGGGTTGTGCTGATCTGCGTGGGAGTGCTCCTCGTTGGTCAGACGAAGCCCCGGACTACTGAAGTGGCAAGCGAGGCCGTGGCATGACGCGCGTGATTCTTGCCCTGGCGGTGCTGATCCTCGGGAGCACCGGCGGCGAGATCGCCATCACCTACGGGATGAAGGCGACAGGAGAGCCTGCACGGCTGCGGCCGCGTGCGCTCCTGCAGTTTCTCGGGCGCGCCTTGCGCAACGGATGGTTTTGGGCAGGAGTGCCGCTGATGGCGCTGTCCTTTTATGCCCTGCTCGTGCTGCTCTCCTGGGAGCCGATCAGCCTGGTGATTCCCGCGTCGGCTCTGAGCTACGTCGTAGGAACCCTCGGCGCGAAGTACGTGCTGCGGGAGCAAATAAGCGCCGCGCGCTGGGCCGGGGTGCTGCTGGTTTGCGCAGGCGTCGCGCTTGTCGCGGCGGGCTAATGACTCACATCGTTGCAGGGTGGCGTTGCGCGGTGCTCCTGCTGGCGACGGCTCCGCTGGTTTATTACATGTTGGCGACATTGGCGGCGTTGCGTTTCTTCCGCAGGGAACGTGCGCGAAAACTTCCAGACTACACTCCTCCCGTCAGCTTGCTTAAGGCCGTGCGCGGTCTCGATTTTGGTTCCTATGAAAATTTCGCCAGCTTCTGCCGGCTGGATTATCCAGAGTACGAGATTCTATTTGCGGTGAACGATGAACGCGATCCCGCCATGCCCGTGATCGAGCAGGTCATCGCGGAGTTTCCGGGACGGCGCGTGCGCTTGCTGGTGGGCGCCGAAGATCTCGGAGCCAACCGCAAAGTCAACAAGCTGGCGCGGCTCGCGAGGGAAGCACAAAATGATGTGCTGGTGCTGACGGACGGCGATGTCCGTGTCGGCCTGAATTTCTTGCGGGAAGTCGTCGCGCCGCTGGCGGACGAGAAGACTGGGGCGGTCACTTCGTTCTACCGCGGGATCGTGGAGCGAAATCTTTGGGCGGAACTTGAAGCAGTGGGCGCATCGAGCGATTTCTTTGCCGGAGTGCTGATGGCGGGCTGGACGGAGGGCATTCACTTCGGACTGGGCGCGTCCATTGCGACGACGAAGAAGTGGGTCAGCAAGATGGGCGGATTCGAAGCCATTGCGGGGACCTTGGCGGATGACTACGAATTGGGAAACCGGATCGCAAAAGCCGGTGGAGCGGTGATGCTCTCTCGCGAAGCCGTTTGGACGATATACCCGGCGCAAACGCCGACTACTTTCTGGAGCCATCAGATGCGGTGGGCCCGAACGATCCGGCTACTCCGGCCATGGTCCTACGCGGGACTGCTGTTGACGCAGGGACTGCCATGGGCCGTACTTGCAGCGCTGGTTGCGCCGGCAAAATGGATGGCTGCCAGCTATCTGGTGGCGTATGCGGTGCCGCGCTTCGTGATGGCATGGACGGTGGGCGTTTGGGGTGTTAGAGATGAAGTGTTGCAAAGGAAAATCTGGCTGGTACCGCTTCGTGACGCGTTTTACTTTGTAATTTGGCTGGCAAGTTTTGGATCAAATCGCATCACATGGGGAAATGACGAATACCTGATTCGCGATGGCCAGATGGTGCCGGTTCTTGCAGGCAAGCCATCAGAGGGAAATCCCCCATCTCCAACGCCCCGATCGAGCTGAAGATCTGCGGTTTGCAATCGCCAGCGAGTTGACCGTTTCAGGATTCCCGACTAAATTAGATGTGTAGAGTCGTTGCTGTTGGTTTCCAAAGATGTGCCACGACTCGTTTTCTGCCGCAACGGGTGGGAGATCGTCCAACGGTAGGACTCCAGATTCTGGATCTGGCTATCCTGGTTCGAATCCAGGTCTCCCAGCCACTTCTTCCCATGATCCACAGAAAATGCAGTGCTTTCAGCAGTGGTCCCAATGACCTCAAACTCGAGCTCAGGATCCCGCCCCAGGGGACGCACAGCCTGCGGCCCAGTCGTCCACTTCGCAACACTCAGCGCCACTTCTTCTGCGTGTTTGCAGAACGTGCTGGAACGGGCACGGTTTTCTCCGGCAGTGGTGCGGTAGTTTGCAAAAAGTGCGACCATAGCTAACTCTCGCGCAGAGGACCAGCCAACGATGCCACGAATCCAGACCACGGAAGACCGCCGGCTTGAAGAAGCACGCGCTCGAAAAAAACATTGGAAGCGGTGGGGACCCTATCTCTCCGAGCGCCAGTGGGGAACCGTCCGCGAAGATTACAGCTCTGGCGGTACGGCTTGGGAGCATTTTCCGCACGATCATGCGCGCTCGCGCGCCTATCGCTGGGGGGCGGACGGAATCGGAGGGATCTGCGACCGGCACCAGATCATGTGCTTTGCGCTGGCCTTCTGGAATGGGCGCGACCCCATCCTGAAAGAACGTCTCTTCGGCCTCACAGGCAACCAGGGCAATCATGGCGAGGACGTGAAGGAGTATTACTTCTACCTTGATTCAACTCCCACGCACAGCTACATGCGGATGCTTTACAAATATCCGCAGGCGGAATTCCCTTATGAATATTTGGTCGAGGAGAACCAGCGGCGAGGCCGGCAGGCGCCGGAGTTTGAATTGCTGGACACCGGAGTTTTCGACGAGAACCGCTATTTCGATGTGCTTGTGGAGTATGCCAAGGCCGACGTGGAAGACATTCTCATCCGAATCACTGTTTCCAATCGCGGCCCGGAAGCGGCCACGTTGCACGTGCTGCCGCAACTCTGGTTCCGCAACACATGGTCCTGGGGCATGGATTTGCGGCGTCCCGTCGCGCGCAAGACCACGGACATCCCAGGCGCTTCTTGCGTTGAGTTGCAGCACTGGCAGTATGGCAAGCGCTGGCTGCTTTGTGCCGGACGGCCTGAACTTCTGTTCACAGAAAACGAAACAAACAATGCAAGGCTTTTTTCCGGAAGGAACCGCACGCCCTATGTGAAAGACGCTTTTCATGAGTACATCATTCAAAGTAACAAGGCGGCTGTGAATCCGGAACACCTGGGAACGAAGACGGGCGCGCATTATCCGCTGCGGCTTGGTTCCGGCCAGTCGGCCATGTTGAAGCTAAGGCTTACGGACACCGAGCCCCTCGAAGGTATGGTCGTTGGTGCGGGCCAGGTCGGCGGTGTTGTTTCTCCCGGAGAGCCGGAGCGCCCGGAGGATGTGCCCGGCACAAATGATTTTGCCGAAGGATTTGACCGTTTGTTTGCGACACGCCAAGAAGAAGCCGATGAATTCTACGCTTCCCGCATTCCCAAGGATCTTTCGGACGACGCTAAAGCCGTCATGCGCCAGGCATTTGGCGGCATGCTCTGGTGCAAGCAGTTCTATCACTACGATGTTCACACCTGGCTGGAGGGCGATCCTGCTGGCCCCAAACCTCCTGAGGAGCGCTGGAACGGCCGCAACAAAGATTGGACGCACCTGTACAACGAAGACATCATTTCCATGCCGGACAATTGGGAGTACCCGTGGTACGCCGCGTGGGACTTGGCGTTTCATTGTATCCCGCTAGCTTTGGTGGATCCCGATTTCGCCAAGGAACAGCTCATTCTGCTGCTTCGCGAATGGTACATGCACCCCAATGGCCAGTTGCCCGCCTATGAATGGGCGTTTGGTGATGTAAATCCGCCGGTGCATGCCTGGGCCGCGTGGCGTGTTTACAAAATCGAACGGCGCCTTCGCGGCGTGGCGGATCGCGGGTTTCTGGAAAAAGTGTTTCACAAGCTGCTGCTGAATTTCACCTGGTGGGTGAACCGCAAAGATCCCGACGGCGCGAACATTTTTCAAGGTGGATTTCTGGGTCTGGATAACATCGGAGTTTTTGACCGTTCCGCGCCGCTCCCCACAGGTGGCCATCTCGAGCAATCCGACGGCACCAGCTGGATGGGCATGTATTGCTTGAACATGCTGGCGATTGCGCTGGAATTAGCAAAAGAAGATCCCGCTTACGAGGATGTCGCCAGCAAGTTCTTCGAGCACTTCGTCTACATTGCGCGAGCTATGAATGATTTCGGCAGCGGCGGGCGGTCTCTTTGGGATGATGAAGATGGGTTTTACTATGACGTGCTGAAGCTCCCCAACGGAGAAGAACACTTCCTGAAAATCCGTTCGATGGTTGGATTGATACCGCTCTTCGCCGTGGAAACGCTGGAGCCGGAAATTGTGGATCGCCTGCCAGGCTTCAAGCGCCGCATGCAATGGTTCATCGACAATCACCCGGATGTGCCCGAGCACATCGAAATGACCCAGCGTTCGGCGCGCGGCGTGCGCCGGCTCCTCTCGCTCGTGAATCGCAAGCAGCTCAAGCGCGTTCTCTCTCGCATGCTGGATGAGACGGAGTTTCTATCGTCCTATGGCGTCCGTGCGCTTTCGCGCTACCACAAGGATCATCCTTATGAGGTGCACGTGAACGGAAATGTGAATCGTGTCGCCTACGAGCCTGCGGAATCCGCCACGGGCCTCTTCGGCGGCAATTCGAATTGGCGCGGGCCCATTTGGTTCCCCGTAAACTATCTGCTCGTCGAATCTCTACAAAAGTTTCACCACTACTATGGCGAGGACTTCAAGGTGGAGTGCCCGACGCATTCGCCGGAGGAATCCGATCTCTGGCAAGTGGCGGGAGAAATCTCCCGTCGGCTCATTCACATCTTCCTTCGCGATTCGAGTGGCCGCCGTCCCGTTGCTGGCGGACTTGAGATTTTCCAGCATGATCCGCACTGGAAGGATCTTATTCTCTTTCACGAATACTTTCATGGCGACAATGGGGCGGGCATCGGCGCCAGCCATCAGACCGGTTGGACTGGACTCGTCGCAAAACTGATCGAACAAAGCGGTGAGTGACGTGTCCGCGCTTGTCATTCGGGAAGCGGCGGCATCGGACGAAGCTGAACTGCTTCGCATGATGCGTGTTCTCGCCGAACAGGAGCCAGGAAAGATCAAGTTTGACGAGCCAGCCACGCGTGCATCGTTCCGGCAGCTCCTTTCGCTCCCCGCGTTCGGGAGGACCTGGTTACTCTGCGAAGAAAACAAAACCATCGGATATGTTGCGCTGACGATTGGGTTCAGCCTTGAATTTCACGGCCATGACGCTTTCATCGACGAGTTGTACGTCGATGCCGCCTACCGGCGCCGTGGCTATGGCAGGCAGGCCGTCGCCTTCGTCGAGCAGAGAGCACGCGAGATGGGTGTAAATGCCGTTCATCTCGAAGTCGATCGGGGAAACGATCCCGCGTTGGGGCTTTATCGGCGCTCGGGATACGAGGACCACGCTCGGTTCCTGATGACAAAATTGTTGAACCGGGAGTAGATGAAACTTTCCATCGTGCAATGAATCCGAATTAGGCGACTTTTGTTCCAGTGCTAGCATCATCGTGTGCCAGGAAGGAGCGCCCGGTGTCCGAGCAGGCGGAAATTCAGTTTGGCAGGGAGGTCTGCGGCGTTTTGGACTCGGCCGAATCGCGCGAATGGCTCGTCACCAATGGTATCGGCGGCTACGCTTCCGACACCATTGCCGGAAGCCAGACCCGTCGCTATCACGGTCTCCTCGTGGCTGCCTTACAGCCGCCCGTTGGCCGTACTCAGCTCGTCTCCGCTGTCGACGAAATCGTTCACTACGCGGGAATGGACTATTCCCTCGCCACGCACCGCTGGGCCAGTGGTGCCGTCGATCCCACAGGATTTGCCCACGTCGAAGATTTTCATTTGGAAGGCACAACACCCGTTTGGTCTTACGCTTTGGCCGACGCTCTTCTCGAGAAGCGCGTCTGGATGCGCCAGGGCGAAAACACGACCTACGTTCAATACACGCTCGTTCGCGGAAGCAGCGTACTCGACTTGAATCTAAAGGCGCTCGTAAACTATCGCGACTTCCATTCGCTCACACGCGCGGGTGACTGGCGGATGAAGATCGAGCTAGTAGAGCATGGCATCCAAGTGCAGGCCTTTGATGGAGCGACTCCTTTTTATCTGAAGAGTTCCTCGGCGGCCTGCGAGCCGCGCCACGAGTGGCACCTCGGCTGTTATTTCGGCGAAGAAACCGCGCGAGGCCTCGAGGACCGCGAAGATCACCTGTTTGCCGCGCTGTTCCATGCAAAATTGCAAGTTGGCGCAAGTATGACGCTCGTTGCAACCACGGAGGCGAGCGCTTTGCTGGATGGAGAAACAAGCGCAGCCGAGCGCGCCAATCGCGAAATGAAGTTGTTCACCGCCTGGCAGGAAAAACACGAAGCACTCGCCGCAGAAGCTCCATCCTGGCTCTGGCAACTCATTTTCGCCGCGGACCAGTTCATTGTTAAGCGCAGCCTGCCGGAAGAGCCGGACGGCCGCAGCATCATCGCGGGCTATCACTGGTTTGGAGACTGGGGGCGCGACACGATGATCGCTTTGCCGGGCTTGACGCTGGCAACGGGCCGCACAGAGGTTGCGAAGCAGATCCTTCTGACATTCTCCCGCTACGTGGATGGCGGCATGCTCCCTAATAATTTCCCTGATGCCGGAGGCAAGCCGGAATACAACACCGCGGATGCCACGCTCTGGTATTTTGAGTCCATCCGGCAGTATTTTGCGTCCACGCAAGATACAGCGGCACTGCAGGAGCTTTATGCCGTTCTTGCCGGAATGATTGACGCCCACGTGAAGGGTACGCGCTACAACATTCATGTGGACCCCGCGGACGGTCTCCTCTTTGCTGGCGGCCCCGGGGTGCAGCTCACCTGGATGGACGCGAAAATCGGGGATTGGGTCGTCACGCCGCGCACGGGGAAGCCCGTGGAAATCAACGCGCTTTGGATTAACGCGCTCGAAACGATGGCGCAATTTGCCCGCCTGCTCGGAAAGCCGGGGGAAGGCTACGAGATTCTAGCCGCCAATGCCACGAAGAGTTTTCAGAAATTCTGGAACGCGGAGCGCGGCTGTTGTTACGACGTGATCGGCGTTCCGGGCCTGGGCAACGACGGCGCCCTGCGCCCCAATCAGATCTTCGCCGTTTCGCTTCTGGGTAATCTGCTCACGCAGGAACAGCAAAAGTCCGTTGTCGACGTCTGCGCCCGGCAGCTCCTCACATCATACGGTCTCCGCAGCTTGGCGCCCGGTGAACCCGGCTATGCAGGGCACTACGGCGGCAGCCCCCGCGATCGCGATGCCGCCTACCATCAGGGCACCGTTTGGGGCTGGCTGCTTGGCCCCTTTGCGCTGGCGCACTTTCGCGTTTACAAAGACCGCGAGGCGGCACTGCGTTTCTTGGGGCCCCTGGGACGTCAGATTTGCGCGAGCGGCCTCGGCACCCTAAACGAAATCTTCGATGGGGACGCCCCATTCACTCCACGCGGTTGCATCGCCCAGGCGTGGACGGTCGCGGAAGTTATTCGCGCGTGGCAGCAGCTGGCGCGCGAACAGTAGTCAGCGGGCCGTGGTTGTTGACGTCTGCGGAACCGCTGGGACTTCGTACAGTTCGATCAGCACTTTTCCGCCAGCGGGCGTCGGGACCAGGAAGAAGTTGACTCGGGTGCCGTCGGCGCCCGGCCGGGTCTCCGGGTAGATGGGCTTGACGCCAAATTTTTCTTTCAGAATTTCCGTCGCGCGATCTACATTCTTGCAGCGAAATTCCACCTGCTGAACGCCTTCGCCAAACTTGGCCAGATAGCGCGCAATTGCTCCGGAGCCGCCCGGCTCCCGCGTCGTGAGCACGTCGAGCAGAACTTCGTCTGGAAAATCAAGCTCAAACTCTTCCGTATCCTGCTCGGCCGGCACCTCGGCAAGTCTCGGCGTTCTATTCGCCACGCGAATTCGTCCAAATGTCGCCCGTTCGACCGCCAGCCCAACCGTGACGACAGGGCCCGGCCCAAGAAGCAGCCCGGACAATTCGGCATCTTTCCACCATAAGGAAACGGCCTCGTCTGCAGAAATGCGGCCAGCGTGATAAATCGTGTCCGCCGCGGCTTTTCTTTCCGAGGGATCGGCAGACGCTAGCCCGGCAATCGCTGAAGCGAGAGGACTGGACATGGATACGCAAGGGATTGTAGCGTGAGGACGCCCGCAAGAGAAGTTTCGCCGGGGCGTCTCGGTTTCGGACGCAACGAATTCGTTTCTCATTTCATCTGAAGGCTATGCCTAAGCCAGTCTTGTTGACCGTAGATGACGATCCCGAGGTGCTCCGGGCCATTGAGCGCGACTTGCGCAGCCGCTATGCGGACCGCTACCGCGTCATGCGCGCAAATTCCGGCAACGCCGGCCTGACTACTCTCCGCGAGTTGAAGGCGCGCAACAATCCCGTCGCTTTGCTCCTTGCGGACCAGCGCATGCCCCAAATGGATGGCGTGCACTTCCTCTCCCAAGCCACGGAGATGCACCCGCTCGCCAAGCGCGCCCTGCTCACCGCCTATGCGGACACCAATGCGGCCATTGATGCCATCAACGAGGCCCGCATCCATTACTACCTCATGAAGCCTTGGGATCCTCCTGAGGAAAAGCTTTACCCGGCCCTCGATGACTTGCTACACGATTGGAGCTCGACGTTTCACCCGCCCTATGAAGGCATCCGCGTGCTTGGAACGCGCTGGTCCAATCGCTCCTACGAATTGCGCGAATTTCTCGCCAGGAATCAGGTGCCCTACCAGTGGATCGACGTGGAACTTGCGCAAGCCGATGCGGAGGTGCGCGGGCTGGTGGATTCGCTTGGTCTCGAGGCGCAAACGCTGCCGCTCATTCTCTTTCCTGATGGCACACGTTTGCCGGAGCCGCCTCTGCCGGCGGTGGCGGACAAGCTCGGTTTGCGAACCCATGCGCAGACGAATTTCTACGACCTTATGATCGTCGGCGGAGGTCCCGCGGGACTTGCCGCGGCGGTTTACGGCGCAAGCGAAGGTTTGCGCACCGTGATCATCGAGCGCGAAGCGCCTGGAGGCCAGGCTGGCCTGAGCTCGCGTATCGAAAATTATCTGGGTTTTCCTTCCGGACTGAGTGGAAACGATCTGGCCCGGCGTGCCGTTGCCCAGGCGAGGCGCTTCGGCGTTGAAATTCTCGCTCCGCAGGAGGCTGTCGGCATTCGCTCGGAAGGCCCGTACCGCTTCCTCAAGCTGGCCGATGGCACGGAGATTTCCTGCAACGTTCTCTTGCTGGCCATGGGCGTCCAATGGCGTAGTCTCGACGTGCCCGGCATCGAGCGCTTGCAAGGCGCTGGCGTGTATTACGGCGGCGGAACCTCCGAAGCCATGGCCTGCAGGGGAGAAACGGTTTACATCATCGGTGGTGCGAATTCCGCGGGGCAGGCGGCGATGCATTTCTCGAAGTTCGCCGAGAAAGTCATCATGCTCGTGCGCGGCGCCTCGCTTGCCAGCACGATGTCGCACTATCTGATCGAACAGATCGAAAAAACACCAAACATTCAAGTCTGGACAAATACCGTGGTGACCGAGGTTTTCGGCGAATCCCGGCTGACGGACATCACGATTCAACGAACCGTCAATGGTGAAAAGGAGAAGCTGTCTGCCACCAGCCTGTTCATTTTCATCGGCGCGCAGCCTCGCACGGAGTGGCTGGGCGATCTCGTCGAGCGCGACGAGCGCGGATTCATCCTTTCCGGGCCAGACTTGCTCCGAAACGGAAAGAGACCTGCGTCTTGGACTCTCGATCGCGATCCCGGTTTGCTCGAAACCAACGTGCCGGGTATTTTCGTTGTTGGCGATGTGCGCCACGGCTCGGTCAAGCGCGTGGCTTCCGGTGTTGGCGAAGGAGCTGTCGTCGTGCAATTCATGCATCAGTATTTGGCGAAGGTCCAATGAGTGCAACGCCGGATCGAGCTCGCCTGGAAGCTCTTGTTGCCGATTTGCGCAAAGTGGCTCCGTTCGCGGACCAGCCACAAGACGATCTGGAATGGTTCGTCTCCCAAGCGCAAGAGCGCCGTTTTGAAGTTGGCGAAATCACAATCGCGGAAGGCACTCCTGCCGACACCATGATGGTGATACTCGAGGGTGAATTGCGGGCCCGGCGCGAGAACGGTCCGCAGGATGGCCCCGTGTTTAATGCCCGCGCGGGCGAGGTCACAGGCTTCTTGCCTTTTTCCAGGATGAAAACGTATGGTGTAACTGGGCGCGCCGTACTTCCTATTCGCTCCCTGGCGTTTCCTGCCGCTCAGTTTCCTGAACTCTTTCAGCGGATGCCCGAGCTCTCTCAGCGTCTCGTTGGGTTGTTGACCGACCGTGTTCGATACGTCACCAGGGAAGAGCAACAGAGAGAAAAGCTGGCAGCACTTGGAAAATTGTCCGCGGGACTTGCGCACGAATTGAACAACCCTTCGGCCGCGGCACGCCGTTCCGCGGGAGCGTT
>JACXTT010002368.1_pt1 | contig 30030 bp, 29 predicted proteins | sample 9270951 | NCBI WGS metagenome assembly JACXTT01 (sample SAMN15532306, study PRJNA645909) | rock metagenome | isolation source: weathered quartz diorite | place: Puerto Rico | collected 2017-06-21 | reverse complement strand
CGGTATCGGCATCTACATCGATGCGGCCTCGGCATGCACCGCCTCGCTGCTTTTCCTCAACCGCCGCGCTGTGCTGCACGGTCAGCCTGCCAGAGCGCTGCGAGAAATGCATCCGTGGATTTGGCGATACTACGTACGTAGAAATACGCATGGGCCGCCCCGAACTCATCTCCCCTCTCCGCCGCAGGTCAGGGATAATCAGCAACATGATTGGAAGACTCGCCCGCCTCCCTCAGCGCCTGCTCCTCGTCTTCTGCCTGGGCACGGGCGCACTCACGACTCTGCCAGCCGGGGAGGACGCCCCTCTCCGTCTCCAGCTCGCGGCCATCGAGCACGAGCATGCCGGCCTGTGCCCGGCGACTGGCAACCAGGAGGAGTTTGAGGCGTCGATCGCCAGGCTGGCGGATGAAATCCGGGCCGACTTGGCGTCCGGCCGTTCCGGCTCCAGCACGGTCGAGGCGCTCAACCGGAGGATCTTCGGTCTGCTCGGCATGCGCGCCTCGACGGATCTGAAAGACCCCTGCAACCTCCTGCCCTCCGCCGTCCTCGAGCGCAAGCGGGGTTACTGCGTCGGCATCGCCGCCTTGTACCTTCTCCTGGCGGAGCGGCTGGGCCTTCCGATCCACGCGGTGGCGACGCCCTCGCACGTCTTCCTGCGCTACGACGACGGGGCGACGCGCATCAATATCGAGACGCTGCAGGGGGGCGCGAACGTCCCCGACGAGCAGTACATCCGCGAGCAGAAGATCCCGGAGCGGTCGGTCCGGCGCGGCGTCTTCATGCGCGACCTGACGGCGGACGAGTTCCTGGCGCAGGTTTACAACAACCTGGGAGTCGTCTATTCCGAGAAGAAGAACTACGCGGCGGCGGCTGTGGAGTACGAGCGGGCGCTGGACCTGGACCTGCGGCTGGCGGCTGCGCTTTACAACTACGGGAGCGATCTCCTGCGGCAGGGCAACTACCGTCGCGCCAGGAGGCTGTTCTCGAAGTCTCTCAGGCTCTACCCCACCGACGTCTGGGCGCTCAACAACCGGGGCCTGGCCTACATGAAAATGGGGAGGCTTGAGAAGGCTCGCCAGGACTTCGAGACGGCGCTACGGATCGACCCAGCGTTCGAGCAGGCGCGGCAAAATATCGACGGGATATGGTTACCGCCTTAGGTTCGAAGAGACTTCCCTTTGACTCCCCAAACGACAGTCTCCTCGAAATCGGAGACCGGCGGGTTAACAGACGGAGAGCTGTCTGCCCCGATCCTCCTCTCCGAACCCACTGCCTGAGGTCTCCATGCACGCCATCGGGATCGCGGCGAAATCCCCCACCAACTCTCGATCGTCCACGTAGGATCCGCTATCTCCCCGCAGCTCTGAGCTTGTCGCTGTAGATAAGCTTCAACTCCTTGATGTACGGGACTCCTACACTCCGCCTGATCGAACCTCCACACACGATCTCCCCACGAAAGCTACCTCCCAAATCCTCCGGACAACCTTTCCCCTGCGCGAGGTCGATGATCCAGATGGTGCGCAGCGGATCGCCCAGCGCCACGGCGAGCTTCCTCCCGTCGGGGGAGACGCTCGGGTCGCGGTAGGAATCGCGCGGCAGTCGCTCTCCGATCTCCTTGCCGGCGCGATCGAACCAAGCCAACTCGGCGCCTAGGACCGCCCATTTACTCGACCTCCTGGGACATTGCACTACGGGCACATTGCGACCCCCTGCGTCATGCACGCAGGCGACCCCTGGACGATCTCTGCAGTCACTGTACCCCTCTTGCTATGACCGTAGGAGCCCTCGAACGTGTTGTTCTTTGGAACCACGAGATAATAGGTGCTCGTCGCGGGAGCCGCGAAGGTCGCTGATGTCGTACCACCTGTTGAACAAAGCTTCTCTGCATGGCTGTAGTAGGAACCGATCGCACCCTCATAGACTTCGTAGTCGGTATCGCCAGTCTTACAGGATGACCCCCAGGACAGAGTCATATTACTGCCCGTAGCTGGTGTCGCTGTCAAGGGCGTTCCAACGTGAGGATCTTCCGGAATCATACCGGCCCCTTGAGGCAGGATGCTGAACGACGCGATCCGAGTATGCCAAAAAGCCGGTGTCACACCGTTCGAACACGTGGCGCCGGCCGCCTGGTAGTACTCGTTCGTGTACACGAAGGTAGCATCATCTGCCGGGTCGATCGCCATGCTCGTATAGTCGCCCCATCGTGCCGCGCAATTAGGATCCGCGTCGCAGGAAAATCCGAACTGCGATCCCTGCCCGGTAAGGATGGTACTCTCCGCTTGCATCTGACCTGGAGCGTCACGGACCGCGCGTCCGGTGAACCGAATGGATGGGTATAGGCTCATGCCGGACACGCTATATCCCAGCGCCACGTTGCCTGACCCATCCATGGCGACACTACCCATCCACCGGTAATTCCCGTCAGTCGGGAGGGTCCCCTGCTGAAACACGTACGGAACTCCGCCGGGGCACCCGGTGGTAATGGTCCCATTGCCGTTTGGACACCTAATCTCGTACCATCGGACACTCGCCACACCTCCAGCCGCCACGGAGTGGCTCGCAACCAGCGACTCATGATCGCCAAAGTTGCGATACGCCAGACGATGCATGAGACGGTCGCCAAGCGAGTCTAGACTCTGCGAAGTTCCATTCTGCGGAATGCACGCGCCCCCCCCACATGCCTCACTAAACGACGCAACGCCGATCGCATACGGCACCGAGACTCCGGAATTAAATGGAAACGCGAAGTCCACGTGAAACCGGTACAGGTTCAGCGCGCTCGGAGAGGCAATGCCAGCTAGAAAGTTTGGCTCCCCGGCGTCCGGTGCTCTCGAACCGTCTAGATCCGCCGGGAGAAGAGACTCGACCGTCGCCGGCATCTGAAAGCAAACAGATTGAGCACGGCCGCCCGAGAGAAAAGCGCCGCGGTCGAATGCGCACACTTGCGCGCCTAGAAGCGTGTTGGGCTTCGTCGAGATGTCAATCATATTGTAGGTGCCGTAATACGCGTCGGGCCACACCCCAAGCTTCGGATAATCCGGCACAATCGTGTCCAATGTTACAGTTCCGTTGTGATTGACGTTTTGCGGGGGGTACGCGAACGCCATCGTGTTCCATGCGCCGGTCGCATCCGGCGTCATGGATACACCTTGACAGAGGTACCACGTTTGAGACGGTGGAAGATTAGCGAGGTATGATGCTATCCACCGGTCGGCCCCCTTATCATACAAAACCACTGGATCACCCCATCTGCGTCCGGAACTCTGCTGATCGCTAGGGTCACATGGCCCCTTGATTCCCACAGCGATCTTCCCGAGCCCGTTCAGGAGGAGTTGCGTTCCATCCTTACTGTATACCCCGAGCCACTCGTTAACGTTTTCGACGATCTGAGTTCTTCCAACTGCTGCGTTAGAATCAGGTGGGACATCGCAACTTAGATTCGGAATGCCGTCAAACTGAAACACGTTTGTCGTGCTGACCAAGGGCGTGGCACTTGTGATAACCTGCAGCACTGAATCGGGTTCCAAGCTGACCAACGGCGGTCGTGTCCGGCGCCAGGGTATATTTCGGACAAATTCCCCCTGCAAGCTAGGGGTTCCAGGAAAAGCGTCCGTTTCCCATAGTGGAGGCGAAATACCTTGATACGAGGGGTATCGGACGATTGGCCTATTCTGCGCTTGGAGGTCGCCATCCGGTCGTTGCTTTGCGTTCAGGCCCTGCGAAGAAAGCTGCACCGTGGCAACAAGTACCAATACTAACTGGCGCCCTACGCGGATGTTTCTCATGGGCTCCTCCGTTGAAGAGGGCATGTACGATCGCACAAATCGATCAGAGGTCCTTTAGGACTTCATTGCTATCGTGTCAGTGCGCGGCGTCACTGTATGCTTCCATTGCTAGAAGTGATCCGGTATGAATGTCTTAGGACCTACGGGCTCCGAGATCTGAACCATTTCACCAAGAACCAGGTGGAAATTGCTGATACTAGATGGTCCCGTTCCACAGCTGTAGGTGTAATAGTTTCCAGCCGACCCATCTAGTCGAGTTACCTGTGCCCTCGACAGCCCGCTCGAAGTCAGGCCGGCCTCACGACAAAGGTCGTCCGCCGTTACAGCGGTCGTATGGTACGGGACGCTATACCAGAACAGTCTGCCAGCCTGCAATGTTATGGCCACGGTCGGATCGTGGGCGCCGTAGATAACAATACTCGTGGGGGCGCCTGCTCCGGGCGGCTGTCGAATCTGGATCCCCTTGCCAGGAATCAGCGGAGTGTCTTGATTTGGTGCGCCACATGCATAGCTAACGTAGCCTTCGGTCGGGTTGTTGTAATTTAAGGTAGTAATCGTGGTTCTAAACAGTCCGGTCGAAACGAGGCCGGTTTTCCTGCAGAAATCCTGGATGCCGGTGTAGGGATTTAGGTAAGGAATCGAAGTCCAGTTTTTCCCAGAGTTCGTAGGTGTGCCGACGAGTGCGATCGGTTTGATCAGATGAAACGCCATGTTTCCCGCTACGGATATTCCCCCGGTGGTCGCAATCAGGATTGTTGCTAGAACCGGAAGGATCCAGTGCCTCTGGGCCGTGAGGAACCTATTCATGGGTTACCACCTTTCTGACGGGTGACTACCAGGTGAAGGGCGGCTGCGGGGAGGTACTGCCACCAGATGCTCTGATTGAAAGCCGGAACCTCACCGTCTCACCCTCGTACTGGGCAAGGGTGAGACCGAAGAAACATGAAAGCAAGCAGAGCAGGAGAGCAGCGCGCCGGTATGAGGGCCTCACCGTGTCCGCGTTCCACATGCTCGTTTCGCTAGTGCGCGGCGCCGGTTGCTCCACGCCGTTTGATGAATTCATTCACTGAATGGCATTAAGAGCGTACAGGATCCCGCGTCTTTCCGACCCCGGTGGGTTCGGCAGAAGGATTTTCGCGTTCACGAGTGAACACTCGCCAAAAGGGTCCCTGTCCGGATCTTAGTTGGCCAAGGCTGATACTGTTCAGGAGACTTCAAGCTTCAATATTGAGGGGCAGGCAGAGTCGGGTGAAACCTGCGAGAACCTCAACTACGTACGTTGTTACTCCATCCTTCACCACTTGTCAACTAATTTAGATTCTGGTGAAGTGGTCCAGCGAATCTTGTGGTCCGCTCTCCTCCCTCGAGGTGTCCATACATTAAGAGGTTAAGCTGTCTCCCGTCCCAGTATCCGTGGAAGGGCGGATGTGTCTCCCGTCCCACTACCTGTGGATCTTTTCGGGAGGCCGCTCATGGCCGGTCTCGCTCCTTCCCCCTTCGCTTTGGCTCCCCCGAGATTGCCCCGGAGGGCGTGGTTCACCTCGATCCGGTAGTCGTCCCGGATGGCCAAGCCGATCTGCTCCAGTTCGGTGCGGTCCAGGGAGATAGGCTCCAGACCGGGCTCGATGGTCAAGGAGTCAACGTCGGCGCGGAAGGTATAGCCGGCCTTGGTGAGGTGCAGGGACACGGAGGGCCTCCTCGGGCGAATCTTACTACCGTACCGTTCACACGGAGGCGTCGCGGCACCTGGTAATCAAAGCCAGTGGCGAGGGACAGCGCGGCAGATTCATCCGATCACTAACCAGGAGGGTATGCCGACCTCCTTGGACGTGGCACAGGACAACCGAGGTTAGGAAGCTACGGCGAGGAGCTGGTAGTGCTCAGTCGTCCAGATGCGCGAAAGCGGAACCCTGGACTGATACCCCCTAAGCGAGGGACGAAGTCGACCGGGTAAACGAGCCATTCAGAATCTCGCCGCGCCGCTTCCAGGGAGTCAACTCGTTTCATATCCCCGGCGTGGGAACTGAGGTAACTGACGACGTCAACCAACACGAGGCGGTGAGCCCTCTTGCCCGTCGAGCAGTACTCGCACGACACGCATTTGGCCGTATCCTCCTCACCCGGAGCCATTGAGATTGGTTTGGCGAGACGATAGTCACATCCGTAATGAAGGTCGAACAGGCCAGGCTCCGGGAGAGGGCTCCTTGGACCTATACTCATCCTGAACACGACGGCGTCTTCCTCGCACTCCGGGCAAGAAACAGGTCGTCTCTTGGACCGTCCCGCTGCATAGCCCCGCGCGACCTCCTCGGATGCCGAGAAAGAAAGGAAGGAACTGGTCTCTCGAAACCTCTTCTCCGCTCCATTCTCTCCGGACACATGCGCGTGGATCGCATTAAGGAGGCCTGTTCTCATCACGTAGGCAGGGTCACCACCGTTCATTTGCTTGGTCGTGATCCCCTCGGTGCGAAAGAGGCCCCTCGGTTCAACCTTGTCGCCCCTCCAAACGAACTCAGGAACCCGGTGCACTTTGCCATTCCGTTAAAGGTTGACTCATTCGACTTGACTTGTCAGCCCATCCAAGCATGAATTGTTGCTGAGGATCGCGCCCATGCCCCACCTCAGCCCTCAGACCCTGACGCAAGCCGAGCAGCGAGCGCTTCTCCGCGCCACGCGCCGCAATCCCCGGGACCACGTAATCTACTCCCTCGCCCTGGGGACTGGCCTGCGCTTGGCCGAGATCGTAGGACTGAACGTCGGTGATGTCTATACCCCGGACGGAAAGCCGAGGGCGCGGGTCCGCCTCCGGCCCGAGATTGCCAAGAACGGCCGAGCCGGCGACGTGTTCCTCCCGGACGCCCTGCTCACTAAGGTCCGAAGGTTCTGGAGCCACAAGGCAACGAGGCGCGAAGGGCTACGGCCCGAGGACCCGCTCCTCTGCTCGCAGAGCAGGACGCGCATCTCGCCACGCCGCGTCCAGTTCGCCTTCCGGACGTGGCAGGTGAAGGCCGCGTTCGACCGGCTCTATCCCTTCCACGCGCTCCGGCACACGGCGGTTACGAACGTCTACAGGCGATCGAGGGATCTGTTCCTGGCGCAGCGGTTCGCGAGGCACGTGAGCCCGCTGACGACGACCGTCTATACCCATCCGAGCGACGACGAGCTCTTCACGCAGATTCGCGACCTTCACTGCTGAGATTTCCCACGCAGGGAGCCGCAGGATCAACGGTCGAGTTGGGCCACCGCTCCATAGTTACTGGGTGGTGTCTACAGTCTCCCAGTGTTGGATAGCTGCTTGGGCATCGCTGAGGCTCATTTCCCCATCGCGAACCTTGCGGGCTAGATAGTTCTCAACCTTGTCCTTCCTGTGGCCGGTGGCCTTATCCTGGATTTGCAGGTTCGACAGGTCGTTCGAGCCTCCGAGCTCCAGGGGGATCTTGTGGTCCACAACATATTTGTGCCACTCGCTCTTGGGGATGCCCGCTTGGTCGAACAGCGCTTTCTTCTCCTCGTACGTCACGTGGCGTTTCTGATGCGGGATCTTCGTCTTCTTGTGGTGACCGGAACGCGGCGAGGATGAAGTATGGGAGTGCGTGCCGTGCGAACTCGAATGGGAGCTTCCGTGCGTCGTGGCAAACGCTAGAGGTACCACGAGGCATAAGACTGCCACAGGCAGGAAGGGTCTCTTCATGGCTACGCCCTTTCGCTGAAACGTCAGAAGGTGGCTCTTATCACACTCCACCCCGGAGCGAAGAGGTCAGTCCGCCTCGCGCGACTGTTCGTCAGGGACGTCGTTGCTGACGACGACGGTGTGCACGCATCCGAGCGATCAGGAACTCTTCGATGAAATCCGCTCGTTGAAGTGCTGATAGGTTCCAAGCTCGCACCCACTCAGATGGGTATCAAACCCCCATGACACGACTCTCGGGTGTAGAATCCTTGCAGCACACGGCGAACGGGTTGGAGCGTGCCGTTGCAAGGAGCTCTATATGGCCACGGCCTCTTGGTGCCCGCTGCTTGGACATCCCGCACGGTCCGTCACCAGGATAGGCGGCTTCGACGCCTTCACCGTCGACTGTCCGGTATGCGGACGCTATACATTCACCGGCAGCCTGGGCGTCTCACTCCCTAGCTTCCCCGAAAATATCCGCCGAGCCGTGTCCTGGCTTACACGCGAGCGTGCAGAGCATAACGAGCCGGTGCCCGAATTGACGACGGCCAACCTTGAAGAGATCGCTAGCAGTGCGCCTGAACTGCCTGTTCTTGAAAAAGCTGACCGCCTCCTTCGCGCATACGCGAAGCGATCCCCCCATCCCGGCAGTTCAATCACACTCGGGGACTTAGATGAATTCACCTCCCTCGTCCGGGCCAGATCCAAGGAGGAGGTGAAGTACCTGACCAATTACCTCACTGACGCGAAGCTCGTTGACAGACATCCCGATGGCAAGCTTACCGTTTCGGTTACCGGTTGGCTGCAGTTGCAACGGGATCGTGAGCGACGGTCAGCATCCCGGAGGGCGTTCGTTGCTATGTGGTTTGACAAGACTCTCGATGCGGCATTCGAATCTGGCATCCGACGCGCCCTTGAGGACGTGCACCTGGAGGCAATTCGCATCGACCTGATCCATCACAACGAAAAGATCTGCGACAAGATCCTCGCCGAGATCCGGGATTGTGGTGTTGTTGTAGCAGATTTCTCCGGACATCGGCAAGGAGTGTATTTCGAGGCGGGGTTCGCCCTGGGTCTTGGGAAGTCTGTCATATGGTGCTGTCGGGAAGCGGACCTTAGCGAAGCACACTTCGACACCAGGCAGTACAACCATCTGGTCTGGTCAACGCCCGAAGAACTACGTGAAAAACTCCGTGAGAGGCTTCGGGCCACGGTATTGCCCCACTTGCCGGGAGTCGACGCATCTTCATAGGGCGAGGACGTACACGTGGCCGAGCGAAAAGGAGATGTGGAAGTGCAGGACTTGACTGCGCTCACGTCACCTTGGTGGTGCGAACTGCCCGTCTGCATCAAAGTAGGGGGCGGCCTCGTATCCGAACGCCTGCCACACTCGATCCATTACGCGTTTTGCTAGTCGGTCGGGATCAGTGACGTCAGGCACCTGGATCTCGGGGATCACCAGATTCATCCCTTCCGTGAAAGGCCGAGGACCGTAGTAGCCGCCCTCTGGTCTTGGCAGCGAAGTGTGGGAGGGGTGTCTCGTAATTCCGATATCGCCCGCATTCCTCACCTCCCAGCTCAGAACAAGAGGGCCCGTCAGTGGAGTGAGTTTCGCGAGCTCCTGCGAAAACCGAACAAGGCTAACCGTATATTCCACCAGAGCTATTGGCGCCAGCACCTTCAGTGTTCTCCCCCCCTCAATCTCAGATTCACGGACAAGCGGGGCCCTGTTGAACCCGACACGGAACTCGACATTCCCATTGCGGAACACTTCGAGAGCATGGAGGTCTGATGCACTGATCTGAAGTCCGTTAAGCGTGGGCTCAACAACGAATACTCCAACGGGCCACTCGATCACGAATCCCCCGGATCGCATCCCTGACGGCTCGTTCATTAGCTTCCTGATATCGGCCCTTGCGATATCCACCCGCTCTTCCCTGACAGGGAGCGGGGTAATTGATACCCGGAGGATTGGCACGCCTACATTCCGCCTGGCCCGGGCTCCGGCCCGGTCTTTCTGTCGTCTCAGGAAGGCTTCGAGGTCCTCGAAAATGGTCTCTACACGACTGCAGGCTTCCCGTATCTCCTCGACATTCATCCTCATCTTCTGCCGACCGTGCCGAATCCAACACCGGTCTTCACCTTGGAAGGTGACCATGTGGGGTGTTCGGAGACTGGGGGGAATGAAGACCGCCAGGACCGCCTTCCCGTTCCCCAACGGGATAGGACGAGCGTCGAGGCCGTTAATGCGTTCATGGATGCCACTCAGACACGAACTTAGCAATCTCTGCGCGGCCGAGTCCCCGTCTGCGATGCCGATTAGCTCAGCAGCAACGTCATCCTTCTCTCGAATCCCAATGAACAAGTACCCGCCGCGGGCGTTGGCCATTGAGGACACATCCCGAAGCATCTCCTTCTTGCTCTTGTCATTCTCGGCATACATCTCCGCCTTATAGTCGAGAGTATCGCTCTCAGAGACGCTCTCCTTCACGAGTGTCTGGAGGTCGGCTTCAGTTAGCGCCCCGATGAGCTTCTGGAATGTCATGCCAGCAACCTGTTGCCGCTGGAGCGGCTAGGCGTGAGCCATTTTCCTCGCCCTGGCGATCGCCGCCCTCACTCCCTTTGACTCCCGGATCTTCCTGACCTGCGCCTTCTGCCTTGGCTTCAGCTGCCGCATGTAGCCCATGTAGCGGCCCTGGAGGATCCTGGCGGCCCGCGTCTTCGCGGATACACGCCGCTTCACTATACCGTTCGAGCGATTCATCACATCGGCCTTAAGAGCAGGCGTGAGACGCTGCAGCGCGTTGTCAAGAGCACGCAGCGAGATACGAACTCGAGACAACTCTCTAGCAAGGTTGTTGTGAATCAGGTTCATCCGAGCCCTCCGGGGTCTGCGGCCCCATGCCACCGGAGAAGTGTAATGCAACACACGCTAGTTCGGTCGACCGGTGTATGGAGCTCCCTTCGTGAGCGGCATCCACGCTCCTGAGGCGAAGCCTCATTCGTGGATATGGCAGCGGCCTGAGAATCAGGTGGAGGGCGGCTTATCTCGGTAACAGAACTTCTTGGGTAGCAGGATCTGCATATCGTCTGGTCGGAAATCCTTGATCAAATAATAGAGATTCTTCGCCGCAAGCACAGCATCGTAGATCGCGAAAAATAGAAGGACGCGGACACCCTGAACACTGAGCCACCGGTTCAGATCTGCAAGCTCTTTCCGCCGCCCGCGGTCTGAATGGAATACCCTCCCGTTAAGCCAAGTATCGACTAGCGTCCGCGCGGACAGAACGAGCCCGTCATTGTGAAAAGACCCATTCTCGACCATGGAGCTTCGAGATTGCCTTTTCAGATCCTTCATGCATTCGATGACACCGGGGTGTCCTGCTCGTCGCGAGATGATATTGGTAACGCGCAAGAAGTTTCCTGGCTCCCTTTCGGCGTACAGATGACGAAACTCGAAATAGAGGACGCGCAGATCATCATCGGGAGGAATCTCGCCAGTCACGTCATAGGTCCCATTCGGCCTTCTGGAGCAATGAAACGACATCTCTCCGAGGTGGAGTCGTTGCAACTGACGGATTACTTCTTCAGTTCACTCCTTGAAGACGCTGATGCTGTACCACTCGTCCTCCGTGAGGGCGCTCTGCATGGGAACAGGGGAAAGCGTCACCATCGAGGGGAGCTTTGATTGAATGTCCTCTTCATCCGTTCCCGTTTAGGGCCGTAATCGCCCGTCCGTCAACAGATGGTTGAGCCCGTAGGCGATCAGAATCTCGAAGGAGTCGCTGAACTCACTGATGATGCCAGCCAGGCGCCAGGACATCACCCCGTCTTGAACGAGAGCGAACACCGGCCCTCCGCTCGCACCGCCCCAGGGCGCGTTCGGAGGCGGCCCCGGCATAATGTCCGTGCATACCCAATGTTCACGTTGAAACTGAACTGTGATGCGATCTCCAGCAACTGTTGTAGCGGTGCCGACGCCCCCAGAGAACCCGAAACCGAGGCGATCATCAATCTGCTCTCGATCTAACCCCCTAAATCCTCCGAAGAACACTCCCTTGCCTTGATGCGGCGGGGCGGGAGGCCATGCGCCTGGGTTCCTATGAACCCCGCGATCGAATGCCCGCAACTGCGCCTCCGAAATCGAAAGTGTCACGAGGTCGCGGCTTGGGTCCTCAGCGATGATGTGCTGAAGAGGATTGTAGGCTGTGCCCGAGACATAACACACCAACCCTGGGTCTCTTGCCACGTCTTGGCGATAGCCCTCGATGACATGATGGGCAGACACGGCGAACGGACCCTCGCCACCGTCTATGAAGACGACCGTTCCGCTATTCCGAATGCGCGGCGTCGAGCCCGCGACCGGCTCCCCCCAATAGATCGCAGTGGACACACGCATCGCCTCGCGCAGTAACTCCCTGCCAAAGCCCCTCCGGAAGATCTCCGTTGCCTCCTCACGCGTTACGTCGGGCATATCCTGTCCTCGACACCCCACATCGTCCTTTTCACAAGGCGAGTCGTGGGCCGGAGTAGTCCGATGCCGGCCCCCCTTGACCTACTACGGCATCGATGCGCTGAGCGATCCGGAAGTGGCGTGCTGCCGATGCTGGGGCCCCCAGGCGCCTGAACCTGCTGAGAATCTGGTCTGGAGATGTGTTCCCATCGAACGTAGCCTCGACAGGGCCTCGTACTGTCCCCTGTCTGACTTGCACGGAACGCGTCTGGTGGTCGTACCTAAGGGCGAATCTCCTTCCTCCCATCATCACGAAGAGCACGTTGGCTGTTTCACCGCGATAGGTCCGCGCGGCGATGCGCGTTCCAGGGTCCTTGAAGAACACGACGGCCCCGGCCAGGGCGGGCAGGAGCGACTCCAGAGTCTTTGCGTGGTGCGCCGCCTTCTTCATCACTCCGCTAAGATACTGCTGGAACTCGTTCACGGTCTCGATTCGCTGAGGCATTGCTCTGTCCCTCCCGAATTGATGCTCACCCCGAGCAAGGCTCCTCGGGGGATTGAATATACAGGTTTCGATGAGAAAGTTTCCCAGACTACTATCCTATGTCGCATGTCGTCTTCCGCTGGAACCACGACATGCGGCGAACATCCACCGGCAGGGAAGCGGCGGAGCCGGCCGGTTCCGGACGCGGGACCGGCAGGGATGCGGCATTCAAGCGGCAGTTTTCAGGGCCTGGAATCGCCCCCGCTGCCCTTGAGCAGGCAGACGGACCGCTGCCTTCACGATGCGGAATCAAAACTTACGGGCCGCAGCCGTCTCCTCGACGACCGTCGCATGTCCCCGATTTGCCCAAATCGATGCCGCATGGGAGCCCATTTTCGGGGAGTCGATGCCGCATAAATCGACCCGGAGGGCCCTCTCGCGTCGCATAAAGTGACTCTTCGGGGAGGGCGATGCCGCATAAACGTACCTTTCCCAGACCCCGATGCCGCATCCCGGAGCTCCTCTGGCGTGCCAGAGCAGGGGGGATCTGGGATGGTCAACCTCGGGAAGCGAGAGGTCTCCGAGAGACCGGGCGTCTCAGATGGAGCTGCCGTGTGGGAGATCTCGATTCTCGCGATCGTCTCCCAGAGACCAGCCGTCTCGGCCGGAGCGTCTCTCCTGGCTGTCGCACCTTCCGGGTCTCTCCGCGGAGATCGCGCGTCTGAGACGGGAGTGCTGTCCAGGGGAGATCGATTCTCGCAATCGTCTCCGGGAGACCTGAGGTCTCTGCGGGAGCGTCTGACCTCGCCATCACAGCTTGAGCGTCTGTCTCCGTAAGACGGGGCATCTGGGCCCTGGCTGGATGCAGGGAGTTTCGCCAGATCTCATCCCGCAAATCCGCGGATTAGCGAGATTAAGATCGGTCAAACTTGGTCGTGAGCGGACCCCTGCTTCCTGGCCTCGATCATCTCCCGCATCACCCTGAGGAAGTGCCGGGCACCGGTCCCGTCGGACACCATCATCCAGGCGTAGGTGAAGGCCAGCGAGAAGTGGTCCTCGCCCGTGCGGACGTAGCGGTATTTCTTCGCCCCGGTCTCCTCGTCCTCCTCGAGGACCTTGGCGTCGCTCGCCATGTGCCGGGCGAACAGGTCGACCAGGGGAGTGCACCGCGGCAGAAGCACCTTCTTGTCACGGACGGCCGCCCGGGAGGCGTCAAGCGCCTCGGTCCGGTTCACCACGACCACCTGGCTGTCGTGGTCCCACCGTGCCGAGCCGCGTTGGTTGTCGTTGAAGAAGTTCATGAACACGACGCCCTGGTGGTGCTTCGCGAACGCTCGCGTGGCGTGCGTCTCCGGGAGGCCGTCGATGACGCACCGCTCGACATTGAACTTCTCCATGAGCCCGTCGAGCTCGGCGAAGTCCTGGCAGACGGCCAGGTGGACCAGGCGATTCCGGTCCTCGTAGCGGGGATCCTCCTGCAGGACGACGACGTGCAGGTCCTTGCCGGTGTCGACGCCCATGAGGCAGGGACCGTCGCTCTTCTCCAGCATCGGGACGTCGGTGCAGAGGGCCAGGACGGAGGCGACGTCCAGCCGGCGCTCGAGGTCGGCCCAGGGGACGCCGATCTTCAGGTTGAAGAATCTTTCCGGGAAGCGGGTGGTCCGGTATTCCTTGAGGATCTCACCCGGGTCCACTTTCGAGGAGAACAGCTGCGAGATCCGGTAGCCGTGCACCGTGCGGTCGGGATAGTCCGCCACCCACTCGCCCTGGTCGACGTCGAGCTCCGCCTGGCACTTCGGGCAGGCGCGGTAGAACCTCCCGTCCTCCCGCGGCAGGATGACCCGGACCTCCTGGCCCAGCTTCCTGGGAAACTCCTTCTCGAGCGACGTCCACACTCCGCACCCCGGGCACCTGAGGGTCCAGTGCCTCTGGTCCGAGGCCTGATACGACTCATCGATGCCGTAGTCGGGCAAACTCGGGTTCGACAGCTCGATGATCCGCTTGTAGTCGCTGTGGGCGAGCCTCTCCTTGGCGAGGTTCTTCGCCTGCGGCTCCGTCTCGTCCAGCTCGTCGAACACGATCATGTCCGCCGGCACCGACTTCATCCCCACGGTTGACTGCATGCCGCGGAGATAAAGGTGAGCCTCCCCGATCCGTTTCAACCCGGCCGTGTCGGTGTCCCGCATCTGGCTCGCGAGGAACTCGTTGTCGGCCAGGAGTGGGCTCACGCGACTCTTGCTGAACTCCAGAACGTCCGTCCTCGTCGGGAAGAAGTAGATGACGTTCAGCCCGGTCAGGCAGGCGTGCAGGCTCCGCAGGATGGCGAACGTTGTGCCCCCCACCTGGGCGGCCTTCGTGATGACGACGTGCAGGGAGGTGTCGTCGTAGATGGCGCGGAGGTACTGGTGGCCCTCGAAAGAAAAGGGTCGGCCCTCGAGCCGGATCCTCCGAAGCGCCCATGCCGCCAGGGGCTCGCTCGTGGCCCGGGTCTCGGCCCGGGCGATCTCCGACACCCGGCCCCTGAGATAGCCCTGGAGCTTCACGGAGACGTTAGACCTCGACACCGGCGGGGTTCCCTTCGACAGGGTCTCTCGGGAGCCGCTCCAGGATAGCCCGGGCGATGCGATCGCGCGCGTCGGGGTCAGGGACCTCGGCTTTCACCACGTCGATGAACAGGTCGACGAGCTTCCTGTTCTCGGCCGCTGCTTCGGCACGGATCTGCTCCTCGGTCTGCCCGTCCAGGGCGAGCCCCCGCGCCAGCCGCTGCCCCTTCTGCGCCCGGTCGATGACGGCCGACACCTTCTCGAGGGTCTTGACCTTCTCGTCGGACCCCGGGCTCTTCAGGGCCTCCAGGAGCTGCGACACCACGACACTCCAGAGTTTGTAGTGGTTGGCGTTGAGGTTCACGCGTTCCGTCGCCAGCTTCTCCACGAACATCTCGGCCGCCCGGCGATCGATCTTCAAACGGAGGTCGTCCCAGCCCTCCTGCTTGCGCCAGAGGCCCACGGTGTGGGGCTTCAGCTTCAGACGCGCGGCGATCTCGACGTTGCTCGTCACCTCGCCGGTCAGGAACAGCCGGCGGGCCGCCTCGCGTGTCTTACTCGGGGCTCGGGCCATCGGCCCTCTCCTTCAGGAAGCGCTGCGCCAAGTTAGCGAGACCGCGAGCCTTCCGGTCACGGCCCGGGGTGCCGTCACTTGCGAGTTCGACGGCCTGATCGATGACCGCTTCCTGGTCAGGCGTCACGACGAACGTCATCACCCGCGGCAGGACCTTCTCGGCTTCCTCGGCCTGCTCCTCGAGGAGCGCAGCAACCTCCTCGGCGGGGAACTCCAGCAAGGCGTGCAGCTCTTCCAATTGCTTCTCGGTCTCCGGCAGTAGGCCTCCGAGATCCGCAACGTTCATCTCGGCGAGGAGCTCATGGATCAGCTCAGCACGCTTTCTCGGTTGGTCCTGGCCCTGGAGGCGGTTCAAGGTGGCGAGAAGTAGCTTCGCCTCCCGATCGTCCACCTGCCAGATATCGCACCGCGCCTCCGTGTGTCCGAGGTCACGGAGGACGGCGACACGATGATGGCCGTCGAGGACCTGGAACTTTCCCGGCTCGGCAGGATGAGGGCGAACCACGAGGAAGGGATACCTACCCGTCCGCTTGATGTGGGCCCGGAGCTTCGCCTGCAGGTCGGGCGACATGACGTTGCTATTAAGAGGATGCGGGACGAGGTCGTCCAGCGGGACCATCCGCGGGCCGATGCGCTGGCCCCGGCGCGCATCCCTTTGCCGCTGATCGTCCGTGAGAGTGTCGGTGGTCGAGTTCACCCTTGACTTCCTCCCCGCGTTCGAGCGACTGTTGGCGCATGACGGACGCGCCGTTCACGATCTCGGTTCGCAGCCTGCCCTCTGACGAAGGCGGCTGGAGCCTCGAGGCGGAGGTTGTCTTCCGCGATGACAGTCCCGGAAGCGAGGTTCTTCACCAAGCCCACCTCGCCCTCGAGGACGCGTTCAAGGCCGAGGTCAATCGCAGGACGCGCGGCCGCGACCGGTAGGCCATCGCGCTCGGCCAATTTGAGCCCCCGGGAGTCCTCGCGAAGCAGTCGCGCTCTCTCGTCCCACCCCACCACCACGAACTCCCTGTTGATGGCTTTCTTCTCCTCGCTCGCGACGCTCTCCTTGTGGACGTAGCGCACGGCCGTCGCGCGGGTCTCACGCCCCAGCGATCGCATCTTCGCCTCCAGTTCCTGGAGCTCCGCGACCGCATTCCCGAACGACAGCACCCAGACCGGAATGTGGGTCGCACGCTTCAGCAGCTCGTCCAGTTTGCCGGCTCCATCCTTCCGGCTGAAGGAACTGACCGGGCGTGTTGCGTCACCCAGGATCTGGTCCAGGGTCTTGTACTCCTGCTCGTAGCTCCGCGTGCTCGCGTAGGGCGGATCGAAGTAGGCGATGTCGGCCTGGACCGTGGGGAGCACATCGATGATGTCGCCCTTGATGACTTGCCCCTCGCCCTCGAAGACACCGGCGTTGATGCGCTGCGCCAGGTCCCACAGCCTGTCGGGACGCAACAGCCGTGGGCCATCGACATAGTGCCGCACGCACTTCTGGCTCACTGATTCCCAGCCTCCTGACGTGACCCGTTCGATCGTGCCCGGCCTCACCTGGCTCAGCGGGTGCGCGAGCAGGGCCACACGGATCGCCAGGAGGCGGTACAGACCGCCCCTGGCCCGGTCGCGTGCCTGCAGCGCGGCCTCGAAGGCGCTGTCGAGGAACCGGGCCTGGTCCACCGTGAACACCGACGGCGCGTAAGCCGACTCGATCCGGCCCGGCGCCCCTTGTCTCGGGGCCAGGAGCCTGAGGATGTCCTCGCGGGTCAAGCGCGTCCGCGAGTTAGCGATCAAAGCCTCCCCGACGACATGGGCCCGCTCCGCAATGTCGACGGCGATGACCCGGAACCCCAAAGCCTTGCCGTAGAGCGCCACCGCCCCGCCCCCCGAGAAGGCGTCGAAGAGCGTCAGCCCTGGCCACAGCCGCCTCGGTATGGCGCTATCGATCTCTCTAAAGATGATGGGGCACAGCCGCCGCTTGCCCCCGAGGTATGGGTACAGGGCCGACCAAAGGGCCAGCTTTCGCCGGGACCTACCACGCTTCACGCGATCTCCAGAAAGGACTGGACTTCCCTCCGGAACCAAGCGTTCATGTGGTCGCCCGGGCATGCAGCCCGGTCAAGGAGGCAACGATGAGCAAGCCGAAGGGTGAGAAGAAGAGCAAGGAGCCCAAGAAGGAGAAGGCGCCGAAGCCCGACCGCTGCGTCTTCGCCTTCCGCCTGCCGATCGCGGATCGGGACACCATCCACAAGGCCGCGGACAGCAAGCAGATGAGCGCCACGAAGTTCGTGGTCGACGCGATCCTGGAGGCGAGCCGCAAGGTCCTGGATCGCACCTAGCTCCTTCGTCCCACCACCGCCCCGGTCTTCATTCACGGGGCGGTCCTCTTGCTGCTGATCACTTCGCCCGTCACGCCGTCCACCACTGGAATCCCGAGACGTCTCGCCTCGGCGATCTCGAGGCGCATGCCCTCGGTCGGCTGGCCGTACACGCGGACCTCATCAGAAAGCGCCACGAGGGCGAGACACAGACGCAGAGCCAGGTCGCGCTCCGTCGCTTCATCGATGAACCGTGGCAGGTAGATCTGCGGCGCGATGGGGAGAAGTCCTTCAAGCGCCAACCGCCGAGCGATGTCCACCACGCGCGCGATGTTCCTGTCCGGGTCGTCGCGATACGGGTGCGAGATGAATGCCACCGACATCTCACATCCCCTCTCGGGCCGTGGTTGAGTCAGATTCCGCCTGGCCTCTCGGGACGTCAATCGACTCGAGCTCGGCGTCGAAGTCTAACTTGACCCGGGCGATGGTCCTCGTAGCTTCGCTCATACCCGTCCCGATCTTGGTCAGGTCCGTTAGCTCGCCAGCGGTCCAGATGCAACCCCGCCGCACTCCTTGGGCCATGAGACGGCCGACATGATCGAGACCTGGGACGAACCATAGCGTTTCTGGAAGCCACGGGACGCGCACCCTAATGGCTCGACCTTGCCTTGAGAACTGCGCGAGTGTCAGATTCTCTATGTCCGTAACCGTTGTAACCGTTGTAACCGCTTTTTCGCCGATATGAGAGCCGGCGATAGAGTCGGGGGCAGGTTGTGTCCTCACCAGAGACAGGGGAAGCTGGGGGGTATAGGCCATCTCTCTTTACTCCGCAGAACCGGTTACAGCGGTTACAACGGTTACAGACGGGGCCGTGAACGACAGTTCCTGGCCGATCATTGCCTCGACCGCCATGTTACTGAGCCGCAGAACCCGATGTACCTCGCTCCCTATCCGCACCGTGGCCGTGGTCCTGTCCCCGTCGGGAACCGCAATCCCCTCGCGTACGAGGTCCTGGCGGATCCGCCTCTGGTTGACCGGGAAGGGCTCGTCGGCCTCGCGGGCGAACCGGGTGACCGCCTGCATCACCGCGTCGGGGATCAGGTACAGGTAGTCGCCGTCGTGCCAGCCGACGAGTGGGTCACGACGGTCGGGTACCCGATGCTGCTCCCGGTGCGGGACCAGGACGCGCTGCTGCTGGATCAGGGTGAATAGGATCGACAGGAAGCGCCGGGTGGGCCTCTCCTCCTCCAGGACCTGCTTCTGTGCGCCGGCCAGATCCTTCAGGGCGGCCCAGCAGCGCTCGCGGAGATCGCCGGCCTCTGTGGCGTCGCACGCACCTATCTCCTGCGCGTACCTCAGCCCACAGTCGACGCCGATATACATGTGCGCCAGCGCCTCCGGGAGCCGCAGATGCGGCACATCCTGGAGAGCCCTCACCCGCACCGACTCGAAGGTGGACCGGAGCGCTACCCCGATCGTGTCCATCTGGGGCGCGAGCCACGCGACGTACCCGGCCATGGCGTTGGGAAGGACGCCGGCGGACTTCTGCGCGGCAGAGAGCCGGGTCAGGTCGACGGTGCGCCGGTCGACGTCGATCACCAGCATGCGCGCCCGAACGCTCTGGCCCGGCGGCAACTGCTCTCCCGTCCCGACGACCAGCCCGCGGGGATGATGTCCCGGGCGCTCGGTCAGGTCGATCCGGAGTCGTCCCCTTCCGGCGAGGTTCCCCTGGGCGCGTAGCAAGCGCGCTGCCTTCACTTCCATCTCGCGCCGGTCCAGGGGCGACGGGGCGTAGTCGTCGATGACGAACATGACGTCCTGCAGTACGAAGGCCCGCCGCTCGAGCGAGTTCGCCGTCGAGCTCCACGCCCCTGGCAGCTTCGTCCGGTCGAAGATGCCCCAGTGCGACAAAAACATCGCGGCCAAGGTCGACTTCAGCGATCCGGTCACGCCCTCCATCCACAGGGACAGGTCGAGAGGGAGCGCGCTCGCGAGCGGCGCGCGGAAGACGCCGGCCCACAGCGGGGCGCTCACGGTGAGCGGGGCCACGTCCAGAAGGTTCAGGCTCATCCGCATGGCACCGGCAGGATTGTCAGCGACCCTCGGCAGGCTGTACCGCGAAAGTTCCTGCCCGAGGTCGACATCGTACCCCTCAGCTCCCACCGCCCCGGACGCGGTCAGGAATCGCCACACGCCGTCGACGTAGCGCCAGCCGGTGTGGGTATACACCTGCCGCACGGTCACGTTCGGCGACAAGACCTGCAGGGCCTCGCGGAGCCGATCCCGGGTCGCGAGGCCGGCACTCACCACCGCACCGAGCCCCCACGACGGCGTGACCCAAGCCATGCCGGCGAACTTGTCGGCGGCAATGCGGACGGCGGGAAGCGGCTTGCCGGATACCAGCGTCCCCTCGATGAGGAACGCGCGGTTCGTCTCAACACCATCGTCGAGGACGATCTCCTCCTTAACCTGGGCGGCGAAGTTGCACAGCGCCACCGAAACGGGGCCGTCTTTGGTCTGCTTCTCGAAGCAGATGGTGCCGTTCTCGATCCGGTACGGTCCCGCCTCGGGCGAAGCGCTCAGGGCAAATGTCGGCGTCTTCAACGTGGCGGTCGCCAGCTGCATCAGTTCGTCGACGGTATGGCCAGCGGCGAGATAGTCGTCCAGGCCGACCTTCGCGCCGCCCGGACCGGCGGGCAGGTAGATCAACGAGACCTTGGCGCTGCGGCTCTCAAGGAAGGCCTTCAGCCGGACGAGGGCGGCGTGCACCGCGTCCTTCTCCATGATGTCGGAGTCGAACGCGATGTAGACGCGCCGGTCGTTCAGGGCGATACGCTCCCAGTCCGGGAGCGCCACTTTGCCGCCCACATCGTTCGTGCCTCGCCAGCTCCAAACCCCGAGCAACGCGATGCAGCAGAGACCCAACGAGACGGCAGCGTCGGCCTTGCGTATACCCTCCGTGATCAAGAGCGGGCGCTCCGGGTCGCGGAGCCACTCCCTGATCGGCGGTGGGACATCCAGAGCCATTCGTGCACCAGCCGGCGTCTCGTACTTGACCGGCTTCCCCTTGATGATCCTGGGCTCATCGGGGCGGATCTGGTAAAGGGCGATCTCGCCGGCAGCGTTCCAGACGGGGATCAGCAGAGCAGGGACTCGAGTCTGGGTCTCGCCAAAGCCCAGGCGACGGAGTTCTGTCTTCGTCTCCACGGATCGGTAGCCCCGGGCCGCAGCAACGTCGGGGCTGATACCCGAATCGGTGATCAGACGATCGTGCTGCGGGAGAAGACTGAGTCCCTCTGTTCTGCCCTGATTCTCAGATCCGTTCACCATTCCCTTGCTCCACCGGGGCCGCGAGTCCGCTGAGGCGTTGGGTGATAAGTCGGTGCGTCTTCAGCACTGCCTCGTCCGGCATCGGCGCGTATCCGGCGAGCCAACCGGCGAGTGTGCTTCGCCGCACACCAAGTTCTCGGGCCACCTCGATCTGGCGGAGGCCCACCAGCTTCAAGAGGGCTGCAAACAAGCTAGGCGTCGCCGACAACGTCTGTTGCCTCCACCCGTATAATCGCGGGGTATGACACTCCCACCGGCATCAACGGCACCGAAGGCAATAGAGACGCTCGCGGAGTTGATACGGCGCGGGATCCGGGTCTACCGTTCAGAGCGGGCTGAAGAGTGTCGACGGCACCACACGGCGGAACTCAAGAGACTATTCGACGAAGAAGCGCCGCAGCCGATGCCTATGGGAGGCATGGAACCGGTGCTCATGAAGCCTCGCCATGAGATGAAGTGCCGATTCGCGGAAGCTCGGCAGCCCGACCTGCCTATCACGTGGGAGGCGGCGGTATTCGAGCAATACAAGTGGCCCCCTCCGGAAGTCGACCCCGATGAGCCAAGCCAGCCCTTCCGTCTCTACATGCGGATCCAGAGAGGCCCCTACAGGTTTCGTCTACCGATCCACGACCAGCGCGAGCGCTGGCTCGTGCCAAAGTTCAAGGTCCGCCTCGGCGTCCTGCGCTTCCCGATGCCGCCCGCTTTTCACATCGGCACGTACTTCGTTTATCAGGATGGTCTCAGGACCACCTCCATCTGCCAGTGGCTCACGATCATCCTCGCCCAGCGTGGCTTCCTGACGGAAGCAGAGGAGGGTGAAGCGATCAAGGCGTTCTTCGTCCCAGGAGACCAGCGAGGACTATCGGCCCGTTTGACGGCCTACGAGCGCTTGAAGCGCACCTTCGTTCAGCCCACCGGCGGGTGGATCAGTTTGCCGGCCCTGTATCAGAAGACCTGCAGACACCTCATCTGGGCCGACCTCACGCAAAGCGAGGGAAATCCTGAGGCCACGGACGCTGAAGGGGAGGTTACCTTGGGTCCCCTGAACCTCCGCGCGGCGCGCCCGCACCTGACTAACGTGCATCGAGACACGCCACTAGACCATCCCCCACTCTTTATTTCGCTGCGGCAGTTGAGATGCGAAGAACCCGCGCTGCATAGGGCCCTCCTGGATCGCATCCGACGGGGACTGCTCAAGACGTACGTGGTCAGGGGAGGGACTTCAGTCTCAACTCTTGATGCCGATCGTGTTGATGAGGAGCGCCGACGAAACGCGGAACGCAAGGTCCCGCTTCGATTCCCAGGCAGGAGGACTGCATGGGCCAGGCGGCTCTCTGCCCGCGGCATTAAGTTTAAGTCCGCGCAACGTCAGATCAAGCGTTGGATCAACCATCTGAGCCTCTCTGAAGCCGAGATTGAAGCGAGTGTCGCTAAGGGACGCGCCGTCCGGCTTCCGCCACAGAAGCTGTAGCCTTCCTTCAATTCGTGCATCTTCACCGAACTGTCATACCCCGCGATTAGCAGTTAGGGCGATTGCAACTGTTGCCGCCCGGATGACGACCGGTGACACGATCGCGGGAACCATTCCACTCAGGAGGGTCACCATACCTCACCTCGTTGGACCTGGAGGAGACCTCTGCGCCGGCGGCTCCACAAGGTACCGAAAGTGCCCTCCGCCTCCTCGCCCGCTGGTTGATCTCCGCAGCCCGGAAAGGCGCGCCCGTCGCGCAATCGACCCCGGATGGGGAGTCGCAGAATCCCCTTGATGTTGCTCGCGGAGCCAAGGTAGGGTCGGACGGTCGATGAGGTAGAACCGTGCAGGACAAGGCCTCTAGAGCAACAAGCATCGCGCTCAAGCCCGCCGTGGGCTATCTGCGCCGATCCACAGATCGTCAGGAGCAGAGCCTCGACGACCAGCGCCGCGTCATCGAGGCCTACGCCGACCGGCACGGCTACGACATCGTCCGCTGGTTCGAGGACGACGCCATCAGCGGGGCCTCGGTGGATGCCCGGGCCGCCTTCAAGCAGATGGTCGAGGCTGCCCGCTCCCCGGAGCGGGACTGGCGCTACGTGCTCGTCTTCGATGTCTCGCGCTTCTCCCGGGGTGACCTAGATGAGGCCGGCCACCTGCGCTACCAGTTCCGCCAGGCCGGTGTCGAGGTCGTTTACTGCAACGAGAACTTCAACGGTTCCGATTCCGACGAATTGGTCCTCGGAGTCAAGCAGTGGCAGGCCCGGCAGTACGTGAAGGACTTGAGCAAGGTCACGATCCGTGGTCTGGTGAGCCACACGAGCGCCGGATCCTGGGGCGGGGGAATGCCGCCCTACGGGTACGACCTAGAGTATGCCGACGGGACCGGCCACCCCTACCAACGTGTCCGGTTCATGCCGAACGGGGAGAAGCAGGTCTACTCCGTCGAAGGCGTTCTTCTCCGGACGGTGCCTCCCCGAGAGTGCCTTAGCACTGCCAAATCTGATCGAGCGAGGCTCGTCCCGAGCGCGGCAGAGCGTGTCTGTACGGTGCGGCGGATCTTCGAGATGTACGGCGACCTCGGCATGGGCCTGAGGGCGATCGCCTCCAGGCTGAACGAAGAGAAGATTCCCTCCCCCGGCTGCGCCAACCCGAGGGCGAACCGCACGTTCACGTGGTGCCTCTCTTCGGTGCGCGGCATCTTGCACAACGAGACCTACACCGGCACCCTGATCTGGAACCGGCGCACCCAGGGGAAATTTCACCGGATCGCCAATGGCCAGGCGGAGAAACGAGAGACGCTCCACCGCGCGGTCGAGAAGAACGGCAAACAGGACTGGATCGTGGTCCCCGACGCCCACGAGGCCCTCGTCCCTCACGATCTGTTCGAGCGGGCCCATGCCCGGCGGGCCGACGAGAAAAAGACGCGAGAGAATTTTAGACGTGGCCGGGGAAAGAACTCCCCCTTCCTCCTCACCAGCCTCCTGGTCTGCAAGCACTGCGGGTTCAAACTTCAGGGGTACACGCACTGCAACGGTGGGCACCACGACGATGGGTCGCCGACCGCCTCCTACAGCTACGTCTGCGGCGGATATCGGTCAAAGGGACGGTCGGTCTGCCGACGCTACTGGCTGCGCCGCGACCCCTTCGAAACCCTGATCCTGAAGCGCGTCGAGAAGCGCCTCCGGAAGTACCTCGCCCGGGGCGGCCAGGCGACCCTCCGCAGGTTCCTCGCCGAGGAGATCCTGGCCAAGACGCCGGACCCACGAGAGGAGATCGGGAAGGTCAAGGCGGAACTGGCGGCCCTGCAGGCGGAGGCGGACCGCCTCCTCGACATCGCCACGCCCGCCAACCGGGACTTCGTTGACGAGCGTCTCGGGAAGATCCGGATCCGCAAGCAAGACGTCGAGGCGCGGCTCGCAGACCTGGACCGCGTCGAGTACCAGCCCATCGACCTGGAGGCCGGAACGCGCGACGCGTTGGCCTACCTGGCGCGATTCCGCGAGGTCCTTGAGGAAGGCACCCTGGAGCAGCGTAAGGAGTTCCTGCGCGGCTTCGTGCACGAGATCAGCATCGATCCGGACGCCGCCCGTGGGACGATCACCTTCTACGAGCTGCCGGCAGGTTCTTTAATGATGGTGCCGGGGGTGGGAGTCGAACCCACATGGCCCAGAGGGCCAAGGGATTTTAAGGCCACGGGGGAGGGCGGCAAACAAAGGAGTTGGCAATTCGTTGCCTTCTTCCCGTGTCCGAGGAGTCCGAGGAGGGTCGTAGAGTCCGAGGATTATGGACACCCAGATGGACACCCGTTTTCACGGCCACCCAAGGGGTCTCCAACAGGTGCTGCTCTTCCACGCCCCGGTGGGACTCGCACCATCTTCTCAGTTCGCACCCCAGACCACTCGCGCCTCGCCCACACCCGTCGAGTTTTCCCCGCCCGCCCTCAAATACGAGTTGACGGAATCGTCACGGAACCCGCAGACCCCGGTTATACTTCCTATAAACTAATGTCACTCGCGGCCGGCACCCGCTTAGGTTCGTGCGAGATCAAGATGTACATCATCGAAGGTCTGAAATGACCCTCGCAGCCGGATCGAAGCTCGGCCCCTACGAGATTCTCGGCCAGATCGGGGCCGGGGGAATGGGCGAAGTCTACCGGGCGCGGGACCCCAGGCTCGGGCGAGAGGTCGCGATCAAGGTGCTGCCGGCCTCCTTCTCGGCGGACCGCGACCGTCTTCGACGGTTCGAGCAGGAGGCCAGAGCCGCGGGACTCCTCAACCACCCCAACATCACAGCCGTCTACGACATCGGGTCCTACGAGGCAGCTCCGTTTGTCGTCCAGGAGCTGCTCGAAGGCGTCACGCTGCGTTCGCTGCTCTCCTGCGGCAAACTTTCGCCCCGCAAGACGATCGGCTACGCGAAGCCGATCGCCGACGGCCTGGCCGCGGCACACGACAAGGGCATCATCCACCGGGACCTGAAGCCCGAGAACCTCTTCGTCACGAAGGACGAGCGAGTCAAAATCCTCGACTTCGGGCTCGCCAAGCTGACGCACCAGGAGGACGGCGGTCCGCTCAGCAGGCTCCCGACCGCGACCACCCCCACGACGGACTCGGGCATCGTGATGGGCACGGTGGGCTACATGTCGCCCGAGCAGGTGCGCGGCAAGCCCACCGACGCACGGTCGGACATCTTCTCCTTCGGCTTGATCCTCTATGAGATGCTTTCGGGCAGGCGCGCCTTCCAGGGCGAGTCGACTGCGGACACGATGTCGGCGATCCTCAAGGAGGATCCGCCTGACCTCTTGGCGACCAACCAGAACGTCTCGCCTGGCTTGGAGCGCATCGTGCGGCACTGCCTCGAGAAGACTCCCGAACGCCGCTTCCAGTCCGCGAGAGACCTCGCCTTCGACCTCGAAGCGCTCTCGGTAGACTCCGGAGGCGTGGCAGCCGGCACGCTTGCGCCTCAAGCCCGCCGCATACCGCATGCTTTCTGGTTGGGAATTGCGGGGCTTCTCGCGGGGGCGATCGCGGCGACCCTGCTCCCGATCCGGCATGGCTCTCCTCGGGCTGCGCCGGGGCGGCCGATCCGATTCGAGATCGCTGCGCCTCAGGACCGGCGCCTGGTTGGAACCATCGCGGTCGCGCGGGACGGCAGCCGCCTCGTCTTTGGGGCGCGGGAGCCGGGCGGTCCCGTGATGCTCTGGATGCGCGCGCTCGGGGACGCCAAGGCCGAAACGCTCCCGGGGACCGAAGAAGCGCAGCTGCCCTTCTGGTCGCCCGACGGCCGGTCCGTGGGCTTCTTCGCCAACGGCGAGCTCAAGCGGATTGCGATATCGGGAGGTCCCCCTGAAGCGCTTGCGGCGACGCCGGATCCCCGCGGTGCGTCCTGGGGAGCGGACGATCGGATCGTGTTCGCTCCGGATCACCACGGACCACTGATGCAGGTTTCGGCCTCGGGGGGCAAGGCCACCTCGGCCACCACCCTGAATGAGCAGCGACGCGAAGGCACGCATCGCTGGCCCTGGTTTCTCCCGGACGGACGGCACTTCCTCTACTACTCCTCCGGATCATCGGGCCGGGAGCCCGGGGACCTCTTTGTCGGAGAGCTCGGATCGAGCAACGTCAAGCGCATCACGGAGTCGAGCTCGCTCGCAGTCTACGCATCCCCCGGATATCTCGTGTTCGTCCGCGGCAGCACCCTGGTGGCGCAGGCCTTCGATCCCGATCGACTGGAGCTCCGCGGCGAAGCGGCCCCCCTGGGCGTGGACCTCCCTTCCACTTCGTGGACGACCGGTCAACGAGCCCTGTCGGCCTCGTTCGATGGCACGCTCAGCTGGTACACGCCACCGCGCGCATGGGGCCAGCCCGTGTTGGTCGACCGCCGGGGGCAAGACCTGGGGAGGCTCGTGGAGTCGGGATCCTGGACCGGCCCTCGCCTCTCGCCGGATGGGAGGCGATTGGTGATGTCGCGCGCGACCACCAGCACGCCGACAGGAGATCTCTGGGTGATCGATGTCTCGAGGAGCGTCGCGACGCGCACGACAACCGACCCGGGGGATGACACCAACGCGATCTGGTCCCCTGACGGAACGCGCCTGGTCTTTACCTCGGACCGTGGCGGACCTGGGGATCTTTACATCATCCGCGCCGACGAGCCGGAAAGTGAAAAACTTCTTCTGGCGAGCGAGGTCTCGAAGTTTCCGCTATCGTGGTCGCCGGACGGCCGGTTCCTGATCTTCGGGACCACTACCCCGCAGACCTGGTGGGACCTGTGGCTGCTCCCTCTCGAGGGCGATCGAAAGCCGGTGCCGTTTCTGGCTACACCCTTCGCGGAGGGGGGCGCCCGATTTTCTCCGGACGGCCGCTGGGTCGCGTACGACTCGGATGTTTCCGGCACGTCCGAGATCTACGTCCGGCCATTCCGCGAATCCGGCGGAACATGGCGGGTCTCGAGTCGGGGCGGCCGTACTCCCTCCTGGAGAGGCGACGGCCGCGAAATCTACTACCTCGCGCCCGACTCCACGCTGATGGCGGCACCGGTGACCGGCGTCGCTCCGTTCCGGACGGCTTCCCCGGTCCCTCTCTTCAACATCGCCTCGCCCGAATCGACCGATACCTATTACGACGTCTTCCCGGACGGCAAGCGCTTCATCGTCAACCAGCGGATCTCATCGAAGGAAGAGCCGATCAACGTGCTCGTCAACTGGGTCGCGACCCTCAGGAAGCCATGACCCTTGCCACCGACTCGACGCTTTCGAGCAGGAAGGCGCCGCTCGTTTCGAGGCCAGTCCATTGGTGCCGGGAGTCGAACCCACATGGCCCAGAGGGCCAAGGGATTTTAAGGCCACGGGAGGAGGGCGGCGAACAAAGGAGTTGGCAATTCGTTGCCCTCTTCCCGTGTCCGAGGAGTCCGAGGAGGGTCGTAGAGTCCGAGGATTATGGACACCCAGATGGACACCCGATTCGCGTCCACTCCCACCCTCTCGCGCGGATGATCACAAAGTTCGGCTGGATCTCTTTCGATCCCCGGATCCTCGGCGCGATATGCGTGGGCGAACTGGCTGCGCAAGCAGGATCATGAGCCTTTGCATCTTCTCCACCAGGGCCTACAGCGCCTGCCGAACGGCGGGAACTTCACGAAGCCGATCTTGGAGAACACTCTTGGCATCCTGAAGAAAGGGGCCGTTGTCGTGGTCGAAGAGAATCGGGGGAACGGACGAGATTTGAGAGCCGGAGGTTGAAACCGATCGTTGGGCAGCACGATGTGCTCAGGCGCCTTAGGTACGGAGAAGATGGGGATCGAGTGGCAATCACATCGCAGCATGAGTTCCTGCCTCACTTGCGCACCAGCCAGCGCGAATGGAGCTGAACGGCCACCCGTGCCAGAAAAAGCGCGATCAGGACGAGGCCATAGACAACGGGCTCCCGCAGGTCTTTCTTGACCCGCAAGGTGAAGTGGACCACGCCGAGGGCGGTGGCGACGTAGGCCAGACGGTGCAGCCGTTTCCAACGGACGAAGCCGAGACGCCTGACGGATGCGGCGGTCGAGGTGGCGGCGAGAGGAACCAGCGTGACAAAGGCCGCGAACCCGATGAAGATGAATTTCCGCTTCGTGATGTCGGCGAGGATGGCCCGCGCATCGAAGGCCTGGTCGATCCCAAGGTACGTCATCAGGTGCAGCAGTGCGTAGAAGAAGCCGAACAGGCCGAGCATCCTGCGCAGCCGGATGGGCCAAGTCCATCCGAACGTCGCCTTGAGCGGCGTGCAGGTGAGGGCGGCGACAAGGAAGACCAGCGCCATCAGGCCGAGTCGGTTCAGCGCTTCCGCGATCGGGTTCGATCCCAACCGACCGAGCAGGGCCTCTCCGAGGATAACCACGAGCGGAACGAGCGAGCCGGTGAACACGGCCGGCTTGAGCCAGGGCCGCTGACCATGAGACATCGCAATATCGATCGCCATGCCCCCTGTCGGGAAGCGCTCTAGAAGTACCGCCGGAGGTCCATGCCGGAGTAAAGGTCAGCGACCTGCTCGGCATAGCCGTTGAACGGCAGGGTCGGCCGGCGCCGGAATTCGCCGATACGACGCTCGGTCCCCTGGCTCCAGCGCGGGTGATCGACAGCCGGATTGACGTTGGCGTAGAACCCATACTCCCCGGGAGCGGCGAGGTTCCATGTCGTGGGCGGCTGCGATTCGGTGAACCGGATCTTCACGATCGACTTGATCCCCTTGAAGCCGTATTTCCAGGGAATCACCAGGCGCAGCGGCGCGCCGTTCTGGTTGGGGAGCGGCTTGCCATAAAGACCCACCGCCAGGAGCGCCAGCGGGTGCATCGCCTCATCGAGACGCAGTCCCTCCACGTACGGCCAGTCGAGGACGGCGCGGCGTTGCCCGGGCATCTGATTCGGGTCGAGAAGCGTGGTGAAGGCGATATATCTGGCTCTGGAGGTCGCCTCGACCCGTGCGATGAGATCGCGGAGCGGCAGCCCGATCCAGGGGATGACCATCGACCAAGCCTCGACGCAGCGCATGCGATAGATCCGCTCTTCCAGAGGCGCCCACTTGATGAGCTGATCGATGTCCAGGACCTGAGGCCGCTTGACCTCACCCTCGATGGCGACCGTCCACGGTCGCGGTCGCAGCGTGCCCGCGTTCGCGGCCGGATCTTCCTTCTCGGTTCCGAATTCGTAGAAGTTGTTGTACGAGGTGACGTCCCCCAGAGGGGTCATTGGCTCGGATGTGCTCGTGGGGTTGTTTGTGGAGAACTCGAGGCGGCCTGGACGATCGTCCCCGGCCGACCTGGTCGGCTCCAACCGGGCTCCACGCCGGCCCCTCAGAAGCCACACCAGGCCGCCACCGACCCCGGCGCTCGTGGCGGCGAAGAGCAGGCCGTTCTTGATGAACTCTCGGCGCCGCAGATACAG
>JACXTT010002367.1_pt1 | contig 30035 bp, 26 predicted proteins | sample 9270951 | NCBI WGS metagenome assembly JACXTT01 (sample SAMN15532306, study PRJNA645909) | rock metagenome | isolation source: weathered quartz diorite | place: Puerto Rico | collected 2017-06-21 | reverse complement strand
GCCGAGGGCCACCAGCAGGGACAAATCCTGGGCCAGCACCGTCAAGGCGCCGGCGACGACGAGTTCACCGGGAAAGGCGACGACAAAGGTCTTGCCGCGGAAGGCGTGAATGTAGGGTGCGACGGAGCGCAGCCACTGGACGAATTGGTGAGAGGTTTCCATTTGGCGCATTATAATTCGCTGCGCGGTTTGCGCGTGATTTACGTGGAAAATCCTCTAAAACGATGTCAGATCATAGTAATAAGCGTTCGCCCGCCGGTTCTCCCTCGAATGCGCCGCGGCGCGCGCCGCGTCCGCAGCGTTCACCACGGCCGCAGCAGGCCAATCCGCATGCGGTGGCGCCGATGGTCAATCCGGCGCTGGCGGAGGCGCTGCGCGCCCAGCCGGTGGCGTCCCGGAGCGTGGACAAAGCTGTTGTCAAAGTTGGGGACAGGCCTGCAAGGCCAGTCCCCGGTGTTAACACGGTCACTGATGAATCGGGTGCGCCGCGCCAGCCGCCATCGCCACGTCCGTCGCGCGAGGCCCGCGAGGCGCGCCAGGCATTGCGCACGCCGCTGCCGCCGATCACCTTTCCGGAAGACTTGCCGGTATCGGGCCGGCGCGGGGAAATCGCCAAGGCGATCGCCGAAAACCAGGTCATCATCGTCTCCGGCGAAACCGGTTCCGGCAAGACCACCCAGCTGCCCAAAATCTGCCTGGAGCTGGGCCGCGGCCAGAAGGGCCTGATCGGCCACACCCAGCCGAGAAGGATCGCGGCCTCGTCCACCGCCAAGCGCATCGCCCAGGAACTCGGTTCTGCCCAGGGCGTGCACGTCGGCTTCAAGGTGCGTTTTACGGACACCCTGCAGCCGGGCGCCTCGGTCAAGCTGATGACCGACGGGATTTTGCTGGCCGAAACCCAGACCGATCCGATGCTGCGTGCCTACGACACCATCATCATCGACGAAGCGCACGAGCGGAGCCTGAACATCGATTTCCTGCTCGGCTATCTCAAGCAGCTGCTGCCACGCCGGCCCGATTTGAAAGTCATCATCACCTCGGCAACCATCGACGCCGAGCGCTTCGCGGGTCACTTCGCGGCGAATGGCAAGCTGGCGCCGGTGATCGAAGTGTCGGGCCGCCTGTACCAAGTGGAAGTGCGCTACCGTCCCGTCGAGCGCGAACAGATTTTGACGGGCGCCCCGGACACTGGCAAGCCCCTGCCGAAAGCCCAGGCGGCGCGCGAAAAGCGCGACCTGATGGATGCGGTGGTCGACGCCGTCGACGAACTGGCCCGACTCGGTTCCGGCGACGTGCTGGTGTTCCTGCCGGGCGAGCGCGAGATCCGCGATTGCGCCGAGGCGCTGCGCAAGCACCATCCGCCCCACGTGGAAATTCTGCCCCTGTTCGCCCGCCTGTCGGTGGAAGAGCAGGAGCGCGTGTTTAAAATTTCGAATGCCAGAAGAATCGTCCTGGCCACCAACGTCGCCGAGACTTCGCTGACGGTGCCGGGCATCCGCTACGTGGTCGATGCCGGGCTGGCGCGTGTAAAACGCTACAGCTTCAGGAACAAGGTCGAGCAGCTGCAGGTCGAGCCGATCGCCCAGTCGGCGGCGAATCAGCGCGCCGGCCGCTGCGGCCGGGTGGCCGACGGCGTCTGCATCCGCCTGTACGAAGAACAGGATTATCTGCAGCGGCCGAAGTTCACGGAGCCGGAAATTTTGCGCTCTTCGCTGGCCGCCGTCATCCTGCGCATGAAGTCCTTGCACCTGACCGACGTCGAGACCTTTCCGTTCATCGAACCGCCGCAGGGCCGCGCCATCGCCGATGGCTATCAGCTGCTGCAGGAAGTGGGCGCGGTCGACGACGCCAATGTTCTGACGCCGCTGGGCCACAAGCTGGCGCGCCTGCCGCTCGATCCGAGGGTGGGGAGAATGATTTTGGCCGCGCTGGAAAACGCCTGCCTGACGGAGATGCTGATCATCGCTTCCGCCCTGTCGGTGCAGGACCCGCGCGACCGGCCGATGGAGCACCAGCAGGCGGCCGACGAAGCGCATAAAAAATTCGCCGACGAGAAAAGCGAATTTCTCACGTATATAAAAATCTGGCGCTGGTTCGAGCAAGCCATCGAACACAAGAAAACCAACCGCCAGCTGATGGACACGTGTAGAACCAATTTCCTGTCGCAGGTGCGCCTGCGCGAATGGCGAGATGTGCACTCGCAGCTGCTGACCATCGTCAAGGAGCAGGGCTGGCGACTGAACGAGCTGCCGGCAACCTACGAAAACCTGCACACGGCCTTGCTGACCGGTCTTCTCGGGAACATCGGCTTTAAAAGCGAGGACGAGCCGGGCGCCGGTTACCTCGGTGCGCGCGGCATCAAGTTCCACGTGTGGCCGGGATCGTCGCTGATCAAGAAGCCCGGCAAATGGGTGATGGCGGCGGAACTGGTCGAGACCACACGTCTGTATGCGCGCACGGTGGCGAATATCGCGCCTGAATGGATCGAGCGGGTCGGCGCCCACTTGCTGAAAAAATCCTGGGGCGAGCCGCGCTGGGAAAAGAGAATGGCGCAGGTGACCGCGTCCGAACGCGCCACCCTGTACGGCCTGGTGATCTACAGCCAGCGCCGCATCAACTACGGCAATTTCAATCCGGTCGAGGCGCGGCAGATTTTCATCCAGGACGCGCTGGTGGGTGGCGATTACGAGACGCGCGCGCCGTTTTTCGCGCACAACCATAAACTCGTCAAAGAGATCGAAAACCTCGAACACAAATCGCGCCGGCTCGACGTGCTGGTCGACGACCATTTGATCGCCGCCTTTTACGACAAGCTGATTCCGCAAGACGTGGTCAATGGCGCCGGCTTCGAAGCCTGGCACAAGCAGGTCACGCGCGACGATCCCAAGCTGCTGTTCTTGAACCGCGAAGAGTTGATGCGCCACGAAGCGGCCGGCGTCACCACCGAGCTGTTCCCGAAGATGTTGAGCGTGACCGGCATCGAGATGGCGTTGACCTACCACTTCGAGCCGGGCAGCCTGCGCGACGGCGTGACGCTCGCCGTGCCACTGTTCGCCTTGAACCAGATCGCGCGCGAACGGGCCGAATGGCTGGTGCCCGGCATGTTGAAGGAAAAGGTGCACCTGTTATTGAAGTCCTTGCCGCAGAAGCTGCGCCGCCACTGCGTGCCGCTGCCCGAGTACGCGGCGCGCTTTTGCGAACGCATGCAGGAGAGCGGCCAGTTCGGCCGCGGCGACTTGATCGACGCCCTCATCGCCGACATCCGCGCGCAGACCACTCTCACCGTGATGAGCACCGACTTCAAGATCGAGACGCTGCCGGCCCACCACTTCATGAATTTCAAGGTGATCGACGAGCATGGCCGCCAGCTGGAGATGGGCCGCAATCTCGCCACCCTGCAGGCGGAACTGGGCAAGGAAGCGCGGCAGAGTTTTCAACGGTTGGCGGAAGCCGCGCCCGCCGTGCTGGCGCCGGCGCCGGCGTCGAATGCACCGGTGACGGCACCCGGCAATGCCAAAGCGGCGCTTGCGGCAGCGCCGCCGCCGGCCGCCGGCGCCCACACGGGCCTGACGTCATGGACCTTCGGCGAGCTGCCGGAGCTGCTGGAAATCCCGCAAGGGAAGCTGACACTGGTCGGTTTTCCCGCGCTGGTCGACAAGGGGACCTACTGCGATCTGGAGGTGTTCGACGACCCGGCGGTGGCGGCGCGCACCCACCGCATCGGTTTGCGCAGATTGTTCGCCCTGCAGTTGAAGGAACAGCTGAAATTCATCGAAAAGAACGTGCCGAACATGCAGCAGATGGGCATGCAGTTCATGGCGCTGGGATCGCAGGAAGAGCTGCGCGAACAGATCATCAACAAGGCGATCGACATCGCCTGCCTGCAGGACCCGCTGCCGGTCGACGCGGCCTCGTTCAACAAGCGCAAGGAAGAGGGCAAGTCGCGACTGGGCCTGTTGGTCAACGAGATCGCCAGGCTGGTGTCGCAGGTGCTGACCGAATACCACGGCTTGCCGAAACGCCTGCAAGGCTTGCCGGCGCCGGTGGTGGCCGACATCCAGGCGCAGTTGCAGGGGTTGGTGCACAAGCGCTTCGTGACCGAGACCGAGTACTCGCAGCTATCGCATTTTCCGCGCTATCTGAAGGCGATTAACGTGCGCATGGAAAAGCTGCGCGGCGACCTTGCCCGCGATGCGAAGGCGATGGCCGAATGGACCAGCGCCGCCAGCCAGTTTTTACGTATCTCGAAAATCCAGGCCGGCAAAGTGCTCGATCCGCGCATGACGGAATTCCGCTGGATGCTGGAAGAGCTGCGGGTGTCGCTGTATGCGCAGGAGCTGCGCACGCCCATGCCGGTGTCGGCGAAGCGCTTGCAGAAAGTCTGGGAGTCGATGCAGAGGTGATAGCATCGGGACAGGCTGCCAGCCTGTCCCGGCTTTAAAATAAGTTGGAGCTCCCATGCACATCCACCAGGCCATCCTGCGATGGTAAAGAAGCGCACCTCCCTGTTGGGCACCATGCTACGCGCCAGTAAGCAGCAGCAACGCTCCGCCGCGCGCATGCTAGGTGCATTGATGGCGCCGCCGCCGAAACCCACATCCAGGCCCAAGCCGAAGGTGAAAAAGCCGGCGGCCGTGAAGCCGTCGATTCCGCCGCCGCCGGGCAAATGGCTTTCTTTGAACTTCGTCACTTTGACCAGTCATTTGCGCTACTGGCTGTATTTGCCGGCCAGCGCGCAGGCGGGCATGCCGCTGGCCGTCATGCTGCACGGCTGCGAGCAAACCGCCACCAGTTTCGCCGACGGCACGCGCATGAACCGGGTGGCGGAGAAGGCCGGCTATGCGGTGCTGTATCCGCAGCAGTCGGCGGCCAGCCACCCGCACCGCTGCTGGAAATGGTACGACCGCGCCACCCAGCAGGGCGGCGGCGATGCGGCGACCATCGCGGCGCTGGTGCGGGCGGTGCTGCTGGCGTATCCCATCGATCCCGCCCGCATTTATATCGCCGGCATCTCGGCCGGCGCAGCCATGGCGCATATCGTCGCCCTGAATCATCCCGGCCTGTTCGCCGGGCTGGGCATGCATTCCGGCCCCGCGTTCGGCGCCGGCCACAGCGCGGTGGGGGCGCTGGGGGTGATGCAGCACGGCGCCGGCGGGCGCGCCGAGGAAGCCATCGCCGAGGTGCTGCTGCGCCAGTCGGAGCAGGCACATTTGCCGACCATCGTGATTCACGGCGACGACGACGCGGTGGTGCGGCCGGTCAACCAGATGCAGGTGGCGGGACAGGCCATGCATTTGAACGGCCTGGCGGGCAGCGTGGAAAAATTGACGGACAAGCCGGCCACCAGCCGCACCCTGGCCCATCAAATCCGCGACGTCTACCGGGGCCGCAAGCTGATGCTGCGCATGGTGCGGATCGCCGGCCTGAAACACGCCTGGAGCGGCGGCGACGCGCACTATAAATTCAATTCGGCGGCGGGGCCCGATGCCAGCAAGTTAATGCTGGATTTTTTTTCAAAGCACCGCTAAAGCAAAAACATCAGCGCCGCGACAGCGGTCGGCGCCAGTGCGCCCAGCAACAAACCCAGTGCGCCGACCGATTCATCCTTAAAACCCCGGCGCAAGAGAGAAACGCCCGCCGGATTGGGTGCGTTGGCGATTACCGTCAGGCCGCCGCCGGCCACCGCGCCCGCCACCAGCATGTATTTTTCCCGTTCTCCCAGGCCGGCGATGAGCGAGCCGAGATAGGTGAGGGCGGCGTTGTCGGTGACGGCGGTCAGGCCCAGCGCGCCGAAAAACAGAGATATGGGTTCCAGGCTGGCGACGATGGGCTGCAGCCACCATTGCTGCAAGCCGCCCAGCACCACCAGGCCGGCCAGGAAAAAGCCGACCAATAAACCCTCTTTGAGTATCAAGGGATCCTGGTAGCGCTGGTAGGCCTGGGTAAAACCGAGAAACAATAAAAACAGTCCCAGGAACAGCACGGGGTGGTGGGCCAGCAGCACCACGGCGGCCAGAAATCCCAGGTGGATCAGCGACACCAGGGGCGGCACGGCGGCGGCGTCGCCGGCCGCGGCAGGCGACGCTTGTAGATGGCGGCGCAGCATGACAGTGACGGCGCTGGCGTTGATGAGGACGGCGATGGCCGTCTTCCAGCCGAAGGTGGCCGCCATGAAGGCGCTGTCCCACTGCCAGGGGCCGGCCACCATCAGCACCGGCGGCGCGGCGTAGGCGGTGAGGGTGCCGCCGATCGAGACGTTGACGAACAGCACGCCCAGCGCGCCGTATTTCAGCCATTCAGGCAGTCCTTCTCGGAACACCAGCGGGGCCAGCATCAAGGCCGCCAGGGTCATCGCCGCCGGCTCCGTCACCAGCGATCCGGCCAGCGGCACCAGGGCCAGGCACAGCCACACCAGCGCCAGTTCCGACCGTACCGGCGCCAGCCGCGCGAGCAGGCCGAGCAGGCGGCGCATGGCGTCCAGCACGGGGCGCGAGGCGGCCACCACCATGACGACGAAGACGAACAGGGGTTCGGTGTACTGGCGCGATTCGGCATAGTCGATGGCGGTCTTGCCGCCCGCCAGCAAAGCCATCACGGCCACCAGCACGAAGGCCCAGAAACCGAACACCACCTCGACTTCGCCCAGCAAATGAAACAGGCCGGCGTGGCGCGGATGACGGTGGGCCAGTATCTCGAAGGATTTGGCGGCGAAGGTGTGCAGCAGGGCGAGGGTGAAGATGATGGCGCCGGCCAGTTGCAAGGCGTCCATCAGCGGCCTGGCAGGGTGAAAAACAGGGGCGTGGAAAATTCGGTGGCGGGCATGGCGGTTCCAGGGATGAGCAAGGCACATTATTTCATTTTTTGACATGCGGTGGGGTTTAATGGCGCTTTCGGTGAGCTTGCTTCCTTGTTCTGCCTGCAAGCCTTTTTTGCAACCCCTATGGTGCCGCAAGGCCGCAAGCCGAAGTGACCGCTCGCATTCACTGCTGCCTTATTGGCGTCCCCTTGAATGACCGATTTGGCAAGGGGAGCACAGCGATTCCAAACAAAAAAGGGTTCTGACTTTTGTTTGCTGAATCGCCCTTGCCAAAGTGGAATCCAAATAGTACTGTGTATTCATACAGTAGTTTTAGGCGTTCTCATCATGTCACTCCAACAACATCGGCCTTCACCCGAGTCTTTGCACCCGTCTTTATGGCGCGCTTCCCAGCTGGCCCATTCGGCCGCCCGCTGCGTCGACACGGGCCATCCCGTGCTGTCGGCGCAGCTGCCCGGCGGCGGCTGGCCCACCGGCACCCTGATCGACCTGATGCTGCAGCAGCCCGGCATCGGCGAATTGCGCTTGCTGCGGCCGGCGCTGTTCGAGGTGGCGCGGCGCCGCATCGTGCTGGTGCAGCCGCCCCATCCGCCGCAAGCGCTGGCGCTGGCCGCGCTGGGCATTTCGCCTTCGCAACTGATCTGGGTGCGTGCCGGCCGCGGCAGCGATGCCTTGTGGGCGGCCGAGCAGGTGCTGCGCAGCGGCAGTTGCGGCGCCGTGCTGTTCTGGCAAAACCACGCGCGCGGCGAAACCCTGCGCCGCCTGCACCTGGCGGCGCAAAGCGGAGAAACCCTGTTTTTCATGCTGCGCCCGCTGGCAGCCGCCCAGGACAGTTCGCCCGCGCCCCTGCGCCTGTCCTTGCGGCCCGCCGCGGGCGGCGTCAGCATCGAATTCGTCAAACGCCGGGGACCGCTGCGCGAAGCGCCGCTGTTCCTGCCCCTCACTCCTTCTTTATTGCAGCGCCATGCGACTTTGGATCGGCCTCTACCTGCCCCAGTTACCGCTCGAAGTGTTTTGCCCGAACTGGTCCAGTGACACGGTCAGCGTCGTGCTCGAGCAGGAACGGGTGCTGGCGATGTCGCGCCTGGCGCGCGCCGCCGGCGCCCAGGCCGGCCTGCGCCGCGGCGGCGTGCTGATGCTGGTGCCGGATGCCCGCCTGTACGAGCGTGCACCGGAGCGCGAAGCCGAGGCGCTCAACGCCGTGGCCATGGCTCTGCTGCAGTACACGCCGCTGGTGACCCAGGGCGAGGAATCGACCTTGCTGATCGACATCGGCGCCAGCCTGCGCCTGTTCGGCGGTATCGGCTCCCTGTGCCGGCAAATCCGCGCCAATCTGCGCACCCTCGGTTTTACGGCCTCGCTCAGTTGCGCGCCGACGGCACGGGGCGCCTGGCTGCTGGCGCGGCATGGCCGCAAACGCGGTGGCGTGCGGGCTCTGCAAATGGCCACGCTCGAACGCCGCCTGGACCGCCTGCCCACCGCGCTGCTGCCGCCAGCGCGGCCCTTCGCTGCCTGGTTCGACGGCATCGGCTGCGCCAATCTTGCCGACATGCGGCGCCTGCCCCGTCCCGGCTTGCAGCGCCGTTGCGGCCGCCCGCTGCTCGACGTGCTCGACGCCGCCTACGGCCTGACGCCGGAACTGTTCGACTGGATAGAGGCGCCCACCACGTTTACGGCAAAGCTGGAATTGTTCGACCGCGTGGAAAATGCCGAAGCCCTGCTATTCGGCGCCCATCGCCTGCTGGTGCAACTGACCGGCTGGCTGTGCGCCCATCAACTGGCGGTCGAACGCATCACCTTGTTGCTCGAGCATGAGCGGGGCCGGGTGGCTTGTCCGCCCACGCCGATCGACATCGTGCTGGCCGAGCCCACCTGGCGCGACGAGCACCTGGTGCGCCTGTTGAAGGAACGCCTGGGCAAGGTGGAGTTGACCGCGCCCGTGATCGGCCTGTGCCTGCAAGCGCCGCAGCTGCAGGCGATGGCGCCGCCCAGCGAATCGCTGTTCCCCGAACCGGGCGGCAGCGAACAGGACCAATTGCGCATGCTGGAATTGCTGGTGGCGCGGCTGGGTCCGGACAACGTGCTGCAAGCAACGCCGCAAGCGGACTACCGGCCGGAACTGGCGAACGTCTGGGTGCCCATCGGCAAGCAGATTCGGGCGGCGGCGCGCGCCGCGCAACTGCCGCCCGACGTGCTCAGCCTGCCGCGCCCCAGTTGGCTGCTGGCCAAGCCGATCGCCTTGTTGATGCGCAATCACCGGCCGTTTTATGGCTCGCCACTCAAAATGGCATCGACGCCGGAACGCATCGAAGCGGGCTGGTGGGGACAATCGCAGACGCGCGATTATTTTATTGCCGAAGGCCTCGATCACGCCCACTATTGGGTGTACCGGGAACGACTGGTGGGAGCGGCGGCCGACAGCGAGCCGCGCTGGTACCTGCATGGATTGTTTGGCTGACGCAGTTATTTGCTCGATCCACCGACGCCCGAGGATCAAGTCGATAGAAAGCGGCCCAGCCGGCGCTATTTCGCCAGCGGCAGCGTGGCCAGCCGGTGCAGAATCTCGATGCGCGCCGCCGCCGGCGCGTTCAAGCCGGCCAGCGCGTCTGGCCACATCTCTTTGGCCAGCTTGACCGTCTGCTTGACTGCCACCCTGGCAATGCGCTCCGAGATGCCGGCGCTTCTGGCCACGGCAATGTAGTCGTCGACCGTTTCCTGGCGCTGGTACTTGTCGATGGCAACATTGGTGCCGAATCCCTGGAAGCCCGGCAGCGCCGCAACGCACACGATGTCGTAGGCCGGCGAGAGTTCGGGCATCACGCCATTGTGATAGAGCACGGAAAAATTTTTCAGGTGGGCGTCCGAATTGCCCAGGAGCGTGTTTACCACCTGGCGAATGAAGAACTGGCGCACGTCCTCGATGCCGCGGGTGCTGAAGCGGTCGAGCACCTGTAGCAAGCGTACGAAGTGTGGGCGGCCGGCGTACTTCTGGTTCGGCATCAGGCGAAGCAGCTGACACGCATCTTCCATGTGCACCGCGCCGCCGGGACCACGGTCGAAGCGCTCAAGCGCGAGGAAATGCGTATCCGCACCCAGGGCCGCCACCAGCTCGTCGCGATCGGCCATTTCCCGCATCGGCACGGTGCGGCATTGCGCGATGTTCACGCCGGCCAGTGCGGCCAGCTGCATGCACGCGTCTTCGTTGAAGACCTGCGCGTCGTCACCCTTGACCGGCAGCTTGGCAATCAGGTCCGAGAGCGTGCCCCTGACCGGCATGCAGTAGCGTCGCCCGTTGTGCGCGCTCGACAGTGCCAGCTTGTCCTGGACGCCCGACAGCGACGCGGCGCCCTCGGCCGCCCGTTCCGGCACACCGATTTCGAGATTGTCCGCGCCTCCCGTGACGCCGAATGCGCACGCGCTCGCCGTGAGCTTGTCCAGGTCCGCCGGCTTCACCTGGACCGCACCAGGCAGATCCTCGCCAGCGGCGGCCAGCACGCCGAAGTCATCCATGTCGCGCGGGTCCTTGCGCGTTGCCGCCAGACGTCGGCGAAGCGCGCCCTCAGGCAGCAGGCCGGCAAAGAACGGCGGCAGCTCGCCGCGCTCATGGTAGACCGCCTGGTCGAAATAGTTGCTCAAGGTCTTGCGGGTCAGCTCGTCCTCGCCGGGTACTGTCATCGACATCGACAAAGTAGGTCTGCGCGCGTTCGCAACATATTCGTCCGCCGCAATGAAGCGCGTTACACGCCCGGCTTCGCACAGCCAGCCGATATGCCGGCCCTGCAGGAAAACATCGAGATAGCGCGGCAGGAGTGCGTCACTCATTGGCGCTACTTCCGAACAGCTGGTCCACGGTCGATGGCGCCTCGTCGGGGCCGATGGCTTTTCCGGATAGCAGCCGTTGCACTTCCGGAAGCAAATGCTTGGGAACCAGAACCCAGCTAGCGTCGAGCGCGTCCGCCAGTGCTTCGAGTGTACCTGCTTTCGCCTCCGACTTTCCGTTGAGCAGCTTGCTGACACTCGAGGTCGCAATGCCGGTCACATCGTGAAGCTGCTGCAAAGTGAGCTTGGATCGGGCACGGCGGGCGCTGAGCAGTTCTGATATCTTCATAGTGTTGAGACCAAATTTTGATATATTTATTAGTGTTCAGGCTAACAATTTTCACCTTTAAACACAAGAAAATTAGTTTAAACGCTAACGTGGAAGTGAACTTTAGCGTCGACACTAAATATTCCTAAGCTCACAAACCAGGTTCACAAATGGCTTCTGATCAAGATGATGCGCGCTATCAAATGTTTCGGGAACGGCGGCCGAGAGCGAGCCGGGCTGCAATCTGCATGGTTTGCTTGCTTAAGGCAGGTACTGGCGGCAAAGGTGCGCCATTCTCCGGGCGAACTGGTGCACAGTTCTTCTTTTCAGATTGATCGCAAGGGAGTTCCATGCAAAGCGTGAGTTCCGAATTTCATGGCGCCGATGGCCAGATGCTGGCAGCCAGCCTGGAAATGCCGGCTGGCGCAATCAAAGCCTACGCCCTGTTCGCCCACTGTTTCACCTGCGGCAAGGATGTGTTCGCCGCCAGTCGCATTGCCCGCGCCTTGGGCGAGCAGGGCATCGCCGTGCTGCGCTTCGATTTCACGGGGCTGGGCGCCAGCGAAGGCGACTTTGCCAACACAAATTTTTCCTCCAACGTGGCCGACCTGGTGGCGGCCGCGAATTACTTGCGTAGTCAACATCAGGCGCCGGCCATGTTGATCGGCCACAGCCTGGGTGGCGCCGCCGTGCTGGCGGCAGCGGGCGAGATTGCCGAAGTGAAGGCGGTGGTGACGATTGCCGCACCCAGCGACCCCAGTCACGTCAAGGGCTTGTTCGGCGACGCGCTGCCTGCAATCGAGCAGGAGGGGCAAGCCAGGGTGCAGCTGGCAGGGCGCAGTTTTACCATCAAAAAACAGTTTCTGGACGACGCTGCGGGCTATAAATTGTCGGCGAAAACGGCGGCGCTGCACCGGGCCTTGTTGGTGATGCATTCACCGCGCGACGACACGGTCGATATCAGCAATGCGCTTGAGATTTTCAGCGCGGCAAAACACCCTAAAAGTTTTGTGTCGCTCGACGATGCCGACCATTTATTGAGCAAACGGGACGATGCGATCTACGTGGCGGGATTGATTGCCGCCTGGAGCGTCAAGTATCTCGGTGCGCCTACTTGAATAGACGCGGATCGAACTGCCAGCGGCGCACCGTCACCGCCTGGATCAGCACGCTGTCGGGATGGCGCGGGTTGATCAAATAATTGGATTCGTCGGGTACGATCACCGAGGGCACTTGCAGCAGCGCCGCGCTGGCGCCGGCGATCCAGCCGTCGCCATATTTTGCGGACGTCATCCCGGCCGGAATCGCATCCCAGCCGCCAGGCGGCGGGTCGCAACGCTCGTGACGCGCAAAAATGTCATCGGGCACGTCGATGCGCACCAGGTAGCGGTTCATGGGCAGGTCGCCATTGCGCAGCGCATACACGGTTTCCAGCAAGGCCAGCGACACGCTGGAAGCGCTGTAGACCATGGGCACGCCCTGGCTGTTCCAGCGCCCGCCCGTCAGGCGCGCGCCGGTGCCGGAGAGATCGTCAGCCGTGTAAGCGCGTGTTTCGGTGGCCATGCGCCACAGGGACACGGTCATGCATAGGCCCCGCTCTGGCTGGTTGCCAACAGGTCGGCGACCAGTTGCTGTCCTGTAAACGTGTCCATGTAGCTGGCCGCCGTCTCGCCACCGAGGGCGGGCAGGGGGCGCATCAGCCACTGGCCCAGCCAGCGCGCGGCATCGAAGCCGGCCGGATCGCCCGATTCTTCGACCATGGCGCGGGTGAGGGCGATCAAGTGTTGCACTCCCATGATACGTTCCGACTCATCTTTTGACAGCACCACACCGCTCAGCTCCTTGCGGCTGATGGTGGCGCGCGGCAGGCCGAGAAAGGACAATAAAACATCCTTGCTGATGCCCATGTCCTTGGCCAAGGTGCTGACCGTGCTGGCGGGAATGCCTTCGCGGATACGTTCAATGCGCGCTTGCGGGTCGAGCGGCGCTGGTCCGGCCTGAGAGGCTTTCGTCGTGCTGATGGCGGCTGTCATGTTGGCTCCTTTGAGACTTAAGTGTAGCTCAAATGAGATGACTTGCAAGGGTAAAGGATAGCGAACCCACGATCGACAATAAAAAAGCGCACCGGTAGATGCGCTTTCATGATTCCATGCAAGCCATCGGCTCACTCGTCATCGAACTCTTCGGCCAGATTCTTCCAGCCCTTGTTTTTCGCAAACTCACTGAATTCTTCCGGCGCTTCCAGCACGATCAGCTTGCTATCCTGCAGGCCGGGATCGCTGTGACCAAAATCAGGCCCCACGTAGCCCAAGGCACGCAGGCGGTCGATCACTTGCTTCACCAGCGCCTTGTCTTTATAGGCGCCGGCCTCGACCGGTTTCATGAAGTCCACGAACACATCAATAATCCCGTAACCTTCGTCGTAAATGCGAATCGCCTTGACGTCGTGGCTACGGCCGCTGCTGTCGACGGCCTTGAAGGGGCCGCTCAGTTGGATGTCGGTATCGGTTGTCATGGCCTCAAGCATACACCACGTTCATCAGGGCAGCGCTTTCAGAATCGTGGCGAAACGGTCCCTGGTGCCGGGGATGCGTTCCAGATGCGGGTAGCGCAAGCCATCGTGATAATCGAGAGCGATGGTGCGGAAATTGTTGCCCTGTTTGACCAATAAATTGATCGGCGCAGTGCTGCCTTTCGCCGCTTTGACGGCCGCCTTCAGCACTTCCGGTTTATACGCCTTGTTGTTGACGGCGACGATGCTGCTGTTGCCGGCCAAACCCGCCCGAAACGCCACGCCGTCCCAGATCACGCCGGCGATGCCGCCGTCGGCCTTCACCGACATGCCCAGCGAGTAGGTAAAGCTGGCGACCTTGGCCTGGTCGTCGCCGGACTTCGAGTAATCGCTCGGCGTGTCCTTGTAGACCAGTTTATAACCGGCGCGGGCGATGCCGTCGAGCGGCGCGCCTTTCGCATGGCCGTCCAGGCGCGAACGCAGGAACGGACCCCAATCGAAGGCTTGCACCTTGTTCAGAGCGGCGACAACGTCGTCGAAGGTATAAAACGCCGGCAACATGCTGCCATCTTCGATGCCGTAGAAAGCTTTGGCGAAATCGTCCAATGACCGTTTATCGCCCGACATTTCGCGGATCTTGGTGTCGACGTCGATCCAGATCAGCATGCCCTCGACATAGTAATCCTCGCCGCGCTGCCAGTTGCTCCAGCCCATGGCACGGCGGCCGCTGATGATGGGCTCGTTGACGGTGTCCTGCATGGCGCGCCAGGCGCGGCCCGGCTGATTGTCGTAGGAGGCGGCGTAGGCGGCGATGCCTTCCAATGTCGTTTTTTCGGTGATCAGGCCGGAGCGGGCGGCCAGCACCTTGCCCCAGTACTGGGTCTGTCCTTCGTACACCCACAGCAATTCGTTGTCCAGCGGGGTGTTGAAATTGGGGACGTTCTGGCCGGCCGGGCGGCGGAATTTGCCGTCCCAGGAGTGGGTGTACTCGTGCGGCAGCAAATCGCGGCCCGCTTCGGTCTTGGCCCAGTCCGTAAAATATCCCGGCTTGACGCCGTTTTCGCTGGACTGGTGGTGCTCGCGTCCGACGCCGCCGAATTCGTCCGACATGGCGAACAGGAAATCGTAGTGTTTATAGTGATGCGAGCCGAACAGCTTGCGCGCCTGCTTGATCAGCTCGCGGTGCGGGGCAATTTGCTCGGGCTTGGCTTCCAGGCTCTCCGGGCTGTCCGCCACCATGTTCAAAAACACCGGGACTTTCGCGCCCGGATCGAGGTCGATGCGCTTGAAGTAGCGGCCGGCAAACAGCGGAGAGTCAATCAAAGTTTCCAGGTCGAGCGGCTTGAAATCGATGACGTCGCCCGTTCTCTTTTCTGTTTCCAGCGCACTGCCGAATTGCCAGCCGGCCGGCAACGTCAGGCTGGGCTGATAGGTGATGCGGCGCGCGACGTAGCCGGCCGGATACATGGTTACGGCCGGCCACTGGATGCCGAGAATGTCGCTGGCGATGGTGATGCGGCCCTGGCCGCCATCGAGCGGAGAAAGAAATTGATATTCCGCTTCCAGCATCGTCACGTCCGCCGGAATGTTCAGGTGAAAGGCGAATACATCGACGGGATCGCGCACCCACTCGATGGCCTTGCCATTGCCGGTGAATTTTAAGCCTGCCAATTGGTTCAACACATTGTTCGGTCCGTGATTGGCCGGCAGCCACTGCGGGTACAGCATGGTCAGCGGCCCCGGCTTGACGGGCACCGACATATGCATGCGGAACATCTGCTGGCTCAGGTTGGTCGCATCCACCTTGAGGGCGATGGTGCCCGGATAGGCGATGTCTTGCGGCGCAGGCACGGCGGCATGCGCGGCGGTACTGAACAGGGCGGCGATGGCAAGCGGCAGCACGCCCTTGCAAAGAATCTTGAACGAAGCGGTCATTGGCGATTGGAGAAAATGGAATGGTTGGCGGCGGGCAAAAGTGTAGCACGCGGCCTTAGAAAATCGAGAAGTACATCATCGCGGCGCAGCGTGCTCAACATCGGGGTTGCGTCACCAAAAAAAGCTCGGCTCCGCCGAGCGCTTTTTATCTGATCAAAGCAAACAAAAGTAGGTTTTTACTTTTGTTTGATCTCCCATGGGGCAAAAATCCATGATTTCAAGGCCTTGAAAGCGTTGTGAGCGGACCTAGATTGGATACCAGCAGATGCTCCACGGAGGTCTGCCCATCTATCGCTTACTTAACTCAAGGATATTTATCATGCGTACTTTTGACCTGACTCCATTGTATCGTTCCGCTATCGGTTTCGACCGCCTGGCCAATCTGCTCGAGCAGCGCGCCGATGCGCAGCCCAGCTACCCGCCATACAACATCGAACTGGTGAGCGAAAACAACTACCGCATCGTCATGGCACTGGCTGGTTTTAGCCGCTCGGAAATCGAGATCGTCACCGAGCGCGACGCACTGCACGTGACGGGGCGCAAGCAGAAGGATGACGTACAAAAAACCTTCCTGCACCGCGGCATCGCAGCCCGTGATTTCGAGCAGCGCTTCCAGCTGGCCAATCACGTCAAGGTGACCACCGCCTCGTTCGACAATGGCATGCTGACCATCGACCTGGTGCGTGAAATCCCCGAAGCGCTGAAACCGCGCAAGATCGCCATCGACGGTGGCGAAAACGTGCAGGTGCTCGAGCAGCCGCAAGCTGCCTGAGAACAGCGGCAGTCCACTGCTGCATAAGTAGTTGTTGAAGGAGGGCGCCCGCGGTCTGGGGCGCCCTCTTTGCGCATGGGCGCCGTGCCCCTGTGGCGACGCCGCCAAACTTAAGGACCGGCTAAGTCTGAACGTGCACACTTGATCTCAATCCTGGCGCGTTCTCAAGCCGCCAGCGAGCCACACGTCAACATTTGATTTTCATTCAGGAGTGCGACAAATGCAAAATCCCGGTGCAGTTACTTCGATCTCCGCCAAGCGCCTGACCATGGCGCTGGCCGCCGCCGGCGCCATCGGTGGCGCAGTCGGTGCGATTGCCGTCAACCACAATAACGCGGTATCGGCCCCGGTGCCAGTGGCTGCAGCCGCGCCCGCCGCGGATGTGAAAGCGCCGCTGGCCCCGGCCGGCGCCACCGTCGCCATGGCCTTGCCCGACTTCACGCAAATCGTCGCGCGCATGGGCCCGGCCGTGGTCAACATCCAGGTCATGGGCAGCACCAAGACCTCCTTGTCGCGCGGCCAGGGCGGCCAGCAACCCGACGAAGACGATCCCTTCTTCGAATTTTTCCGTCGCTTTCAAGGTCCGCAAGCTCCCCGCGGCCAGCAACGCGACCGTCCCGTTTTTGGCGCTGGTTCCGGGTTCATCGTGAGTCCGGACGGCGTCATCCTCACAAACGCGCACGTGGTGCGCGACGCCAAGGAAGTCACGGTGAAACTGCAGGACCGCCGCGAGTACCGCGCGCGCGTGCTCGGTTCCGATCCCAAGACCGATGTGGCGGTGTTAAAAATCGAGGCGAAGAATCTGCCGGTGGTCCCGATCGGTAATTCGAAACAGCTCAAGGTGGGCGAATGGGTGCTGGCGATCGGCTCGCCGTTCGGCCTGGAGAGCACCGTCACCGCCGGCGTGGTCAGCGCCAAGGGCCGCTCGCAGGTCGACGACAGCGGGGTGCCTTTCATCCAGACCGACGTCGCCGTCAATCCCGGCAACTCCGGCGGACCGCTGTTCAACACGCGCGGCGAAGTGGTCGGCATCAACTCGCAGATCTACAGCCAGACCGGCGGCTACCAGGGCCTGTCGTTTGCGATTCCCATCGACGTCGCCAACCGCATCAAGGAGCAACTGGTCGCCACCGGCAGCGTCAGGCACGCCAAACTGGGTGTGACGGTGCAGGAAGTGAACCAGGGCTTTGCCGATTCGTTCAAACTGGAGTCGCCCGAAGGCGCGCTGGTGTCGAGCGTGGAGAAGGGCGGTCCCGCCGACAAGGCCGGCCTCAAATCGGGTGACGTCATCCGCAAGCTCGATGGCGAGCCGATTGTCGCCTCGGGCGATTTGCCGGCCATCCTCAGCATGGCCAAGCCGGGCCAGCAAGTGGCGATGGATGTCTGGCGCGATGGTAAGATCATGCGCATCGGCGCACGCCTGGGCGACGCCAGCGAGAAAGCGGCGCCGGAAGAACGGGCGGTCGCCGCCGACACCGGCTCGAAACTGGGCTTGTCGCTGCGTCCCCTGGCGCCGGTCGAAAAGCGCGAATCGGGCCTGGCCGGCGGCCTGGTGGTGGAAGACGCCGATGGTGCCGCCGCCAATGCCGGGGTGCTGCCGGGCGATGTGCTGTTGTCGATCAACGGCCGTTCGGTCGCCAGCATCGACCAGGTCAAGGACGCCATCGGCAAGTCGTCGAAGTCGGTTGCTTTGCTGGTCCAGCGCGGCAGCGACAAGATTTTTATCCCCGTGCGCATCGGTTGAAGTTGAAATAATCAGGGAGTTGGCATGCGCTTGTTGCTGGTGGAAGACGATGTGATGATCGGCGAAGTGGTGCTCGACCTGCTCAGGGCCGAGCACTATGCCGTCGATTGGGTCAAGGACGGCGAGATGGCCGACACCGCCCTCATGCAATCGCAAAACTACGACCTGGTGCTGCTCGATCTGGGCCTGCCGCGCAAGGACGGCCTGGAAGTGCTGCGCTCCATGCGTACCCGCAAGGACCGCACCCCGGTGCTGGTGGCCACCGCGCGCGACGCCGTCAGCCAGCGAATTGCCGGCCTCGATGCAGGGGCCGACGATTACGTTCTCAAACCTTACGATCTCGATGAACTGCTGGCGAGAATCCGCGCCTTGCTGCGCCGCTCCGCCGGCCGCGCCGAGCCGATTTTCGAGTACAACAATATCGCCATCAACCCCGCCACCCGCGAGGTGACGGTGGCCGGTGCGCCCGCCACCTTGTCGGCGCGCGAATGGGCGGTGCTGGAAGCGCTGATCGCCCGCCCCGGCGCCGTGCTCTCGCGCGCCCAGCTCGAGGAAAAGCTGTACAGCTGGCGCGATGAAGTGTCGAGCAACGCGGTCGAAGTGTATATCCACGGCCTGCGCAAAAAACTGGGCAGCGAACTGATTCAAAACGTGCGCGGGGTCGGCTACATGGTGCCGAAACTGTGAGCGCGCCGTACCCATGAAGATGCCGGGGATCGACAAGTTACCGGGCTTGCCTCACTTGCCGCAGATGACACACTCGCTGCGCGGGCGCCTGCTGTGGTTCCTGCTGGCGGCGATTACCATCGCCGCCGTGGCCCAGGCCAGCATCGCCTACCGCACGGCCCTCAACGACGCCGACCAGATCTTCGACTACCACATGCAGCAGATGGCGCTGTCTCTGCGTTCGTCGGCGCCGCTGGCCAACAGCGATCCGGCGGCGCGCGCCGATGTCGATGCCGCCGCTGAAAACAACGATCTGGTGGTGCAGGTGTGGACCCCGGACGGCGTCCAAGTATTCAGGACTGTCTCGAGCGCACGCCTGCCGCAGCGTGCCGTGCTGGGGTTTTCCAACGTCGTCGCCAACGGCACAACCTATCGCGTGTTCTCGGTGCAGACCAACACCCAGACCTTGCAGGTGGCGCAGGACATGGCGGTGCGCCGCAATATGGCGGGTAATCTGGCTTTAAGAACTGTCGGCCCGATCGCAGTGATGATGCCGATCCTGATGCTGGTGGTGTGGTGGGTGGTCAGCGGTTCGCTGGAGCCGGTGGCGCGGGTGCGCTCGCAGGTGGCCTCGCGCCAGGCCGACGATCTCTCTCCCGTGTCGGATGCGGGCTTGCCCGACGAAGTGCGTCCGCTGGTCCAGGAACTCAATTTGCTGTTCGGCCGCGTGCAGAACGCCTTCGCCGCCCAGCAGCATTTTGTGGCCGACGCCGCCCACGAACTGCGCACGCCCTTGGCCGCGTTGAAATTGCAGGCGCTCAGCCTGGAGCGCGCCGACAATCCCGAATCGCGCCAGTTGGCGGTGGCGCGCCTTACTGCCGGCATCGAACGGGCCACCCGCCTGGTCGAGCAGCTGCTGGTGCTGGCGCGCCACGAAGCGACTTCGCAGGACGCCGTCACCACCGCGCAAGTCTCACTGGCCGACCTGGCGCGCCGCGCCGCTGGCGATCTGGCCGGCGTGGCGCAGCAAAAGGGCGTCGACGTGGGCGTGCTGCGCGCGGACGAAGTGGCGGTCCCTGGCCACGCCGACGCCCTGATGATCTTGTTGCGTAACCTGGTCGACAACGCCATCAAATACACCCCGGCCGGCGGCACCGTCGACATCGAGGTGCGCGGCGAAGGCAGCAATGCCGTTTTGCTGGTCGAGGACAGTGGCCCCGGCATCCCGCCTGAAGAACGCGAACGGGTGTTCGACCGATTTTACAGGATCGCCGGCAGCGAGGCCGCCGGCAGCGGCCTGGGTCTGGCCATCATCAAGGCCATCGCCGACCGCCACGGCGCCGTGCTGACCCTGGGGCAGTCGGAGCGGCTCGGCGGCCTGGCCGCCCGCGTCGCCTTTCCGGCCGCTTCCAGCGTGCCCGCCCGCGTCCCTGTGTTGACGGAATAATCCATGCCCGCACTGCGCTATCGCCTGGTCAACGTGTTCGCCGAATCGCCCTTCGGCGGCAATCCCCTGGCCGTGATCGAAAACGCCCGCGGCCTCGACGACGCCACCATGCAAGCCATCGCCCGCCAGTTCAACCTGTCCGAGACCACGTTCATTTTTCCGTCAAACGTGGCAGCGGCGCGCGTGCGCATTTTTACGCCGACCTACGAGATGCCGTTCGCCGGCCATCCGACATTGGGGACGGCGTCGGTGGTGGCGGAAACGGCGGGCGATTCCTTCGAGCTCGAACTGGCCGCCGGCCTGATTCCCGTGCGCCGCATCGACGGCAGGTGGCGATTGCAGGCCAATCGCGCATCGAGCAGGCCGATGCAAGCAGGTGTCGCCGACATCGCCGCCATGCTGGGCCTGCCGCCCTCGAGCGTGCGCGGTCCCGCCCTGTGGGTCGATTGCGGCACCGAGCAGCCGATGATCGAATTGAACACGCCGGCGGATGTCGAAGCCTGCACCATCGACGCCGCCCTGATGGCGCGCTGGAGCACCAACAAGACCGGCCAAGCGAAAACCTATGTGTTCGCCCGCGACGGCGCCGATTTCGTCTCTCGCTATTTCTGGATCAGCGGCGCGGCCGGGGTCAGCGAAGACCCGGGGACCGGATCGGCGTGCGCGAATCTGGGACGCTGGTGGGAGATCATGCAGCCAGGCCAGCCTTTGCGCGCCGTGGTGCGGCAAGCGAGAAATAGCGGCAGGCCGAGTTTGTTGACCCTGGATGTGGAAGGCGGCAAAGTCGAGGTCGGCGGTCAGGTGATCGCAATTGGCGGTGGCGAACTGCGCTGGTGAGTACGCCGACTATTTGACGGGCAGCCACCCCGGCTTCTGCTCCACGAACAACTCCTTCTCTACCGCCCCGGCGTAATCCTGATCGAGCGTGCCCAGGGTCAGCGCAATCGACTCCGGCGATTCGCTGCTGCGCCAGTACAGCGACGAGCCGCACACGCTGCAAAAGCCCCGCCGTGCCGGCGGCGACGAGGCAAACTCCGTGATCAGCTCGTCGCCTTCTTCCACCACAAAACCGTCGCTGGCCACGTTCACGTATGAACCGGCGGCGGCGCCGTGGTGCTTGCGGCACATGGTGCAATAGCAGTGACTGGCGTGATAGGCCGGCAAGGCGGCCCGGTAACGCACGCCGCCGCACAAGCAACTGCCCGATAGCTGAACGGATCCCGAAGATGAAGGCTGCATGGCGGCTCCTGGTGAAGTCCCATCTTATCGCTCGAGCCGTATCCCGCGGCGCACGAACAGGCGTTTCGTAATATCCCATAGAATATAGCGAAAATTCAAACCTGGAGACCCATGTTCATCCGCCAATTGAAATACCTCGTCACCCTGGCCGAAGTCGGTCACTTTTCAAGGGCGGCGCAGGCTTGCCACGTCTCGCAGCCGGCCTTGTCGAGCGCCTTGCGCAAGCTAGAGGGAGAGCTGGGCCTGAACCTGGTGCGGCGCGGCCACCATTACGAGGGTTTGACGGAGGCCGGCGGCAGGGTGGTGGGCTGGGCCCAGCAGATGTTGTCGGGCATCGATGCGATCCGCCAGGAGTCGCTCAGCGCCAACGCCGATCACGCCGGCAGCCTGCGCATCGGCGCCATTCCGACCGCCATGCCGGTGGTGCCGTTTTTGACGGCGCCGGCGCACCAGGCCTACAGCCGCCTGCACATCACCATCCTCTCTCTGCCGTCGGACGAAATCGCCCGCCGCCTCGACAGCTGCGACCTCGACATGGGCCTCAGTTTTCTCGAGGACCGCACCCTGTCCGGCTTCCAGATGCATCCCCTGTTCGACGAACACTACGTGCTGGTGGTGCGCGATGCGGCCATGCTGGAAGGGCGGACATCGCTGGACTGGGCCGAAGCGGCGCGCCTGCCCCTGTGCCTGCTGACGGCGAACATGCAAAGCCGCCAGCTGATCGACGCCGCCTTCCGCAACGCCGGCGTGCGTCCCAAAGTCCAGGCCGAGACCGATTCCCTGTTCGCCCTGTACGCCCAGGTGCGCTTCGCCGACATGTGCGCCATCGTGCCGCACAGCGTGTTGAGCCTGATCGAACTGCGCCAGGAATTGACGGTGGTGCCGCTGACCCCGCGCGTTTCCCGCAGCGTCGGCCTGGTGCTGCGCCGCCAGGAAGCACCGCCCGTCACCGCCGCCGTGCTGGCCATGGCGCTGGCCCTGCCGCTGCAGGCGCGCTTCGACGAGTTGATAAGCACCATCTATTAAGCCATCCTCACCCGCTATTGGATCGAAGTGAGCGGCGCCGCCAGACTGTGTGCATGGCCCTTGCAACCAGGGCTATCCCGGGCCCACGCCCGCCAACACATTTCTGGAGACAGCATGGCAAAGATCATTTGTGTTTTATACGACGACCCCGTCACCGGTTACCCGAGCAGTTACGCCCGCGACGATTTGCCGCAGCCGGAAAAATACCCCGACGGCCAGACCCTGCCGACCCCGCACGCCATCGATTTTCAGCCGGGCGCGCTGCTGGGCAGCGTCTCCGGCGAACTGGGCCTGCGCCGCTACCTGGAATCGCTGGGCCACCAACTGGTCGTCACCTCCAGCAAGGACGGCGCCGACAGCGTGCTCGACCGCGAACTGGCCGACGCCGAAATCATCATCTCGCAACCGTTCTGGCCCGCCTACATGACGGCCGAGCGCATCGCCCGCGCCAGGAAACTGAAAATGATCGTCACCGCCGGCATCGGCTCCGACCACACGGACTTGCAGGCGGCCATGGCGAACAACATTACGGTGGCCGAAGTTACCTATTGCAACAGCAACAGCGTGGCCGAGCACGTGGTGATGATGATCCTGGCCCAGGTGCGCAATTACCTGCCCTCGTATAACTGGGTGATCAAGGGCGGCTGGAACATCGCCGACTGCGTGGCCCGTTCCTACGACCTGGAAGCGATGAACGTGGGTACCGTCGCCGCCGGCCGCATCGGCCTGCGCGTGCTGCGGCTGCTGAAACCGTTCGACGTCAAGCTGCACTATATGGACCGTCACCGCCTGCCGGCAGCGGTCGAGCAGGAACTCAATTTGACTTACCATGCGACCCTGGACAGTCTGTCCGCCGTGTGCGACGTGATCACCCTGAATTGCCCGCTGCACCCGGAAACGGAAAACATGATCAACGCCGACAGCCTGGCCAAATTCAAGCGCGGCGCCTATCTCATCAACACCGCCCGCGGTAAATTGTGCGACCGCGATGCCGTCGTCGATGCGCTCGAAAGCGGCCGCCTGGCAGGTTACGCTGGCGACGTCTGGTTCCCGCAGCCGGCGCCGAACGACCATCCGTGGCGCAGCATGCCGCATCACGGCATGACGCCGCACATTTCCGGCACCAGCCTGTCGGCGCAAACCCGCTACGCCGCCGGCACCCGGGAAATTCTCGAGTGCTATTTTGAAAACCGTCCGATCCGCGACGAATACCTGATCGTCCAGGACGGCAAGCTGGCCGGCGTCGGCGCCCATTCCTACAGCAAGGGCAATGCCACCGGCGGCTCGGAGGAGGCGGCCAAGTTCAAGGCGGCGTGAATCGCCTGAATTTTTAGACGTCGGGACTGCGTACGGCGCGGCTTTTGATACAGCCGCGCCGTTTTTACGTTATATTCCTTCGTATATAACCAAGGATGCGCCATGGAGCTCAGACAAAATTTCGCTGGCAGCGGCCCTCACGGCGGGGCCTGCTGCGCACCGCCGCCAGCCCACTCGCGGCTTGACACGCCGGCGCGGCGGGCGAAGTTGAGCGATCTGGACACCAATTTTCACTGCTCCATCATCGGTACTTGTCTCACCACGGCGGAACTGCGCCGCCTGATTCCCCGCTACGCGCCCGAGCTGGACCGGCAGAAGTCGAGCGATCTGGACATCCACCACGCCGCCGTCGAGCTGTGCTATCACCCCGGTGCGGTGGCCAAGGAAGTGAATAAATCGCTCGATACCCGCCATGCGCTTGCGATCAAACAATTCAAGGAGGCCATTGACGAGCGCCAGTTGCGCCAGTTGTGGAGCAATGCCCTGGCCAGCGGACAAGTGCCGGGCGCCTACTGGGCCTTGATGACGCACCCCGCCGTCAGCCGCGCATTGCGCGTGCTGGCTTTTGGCGACGTGCACATGCTGTCCCACCTGGTGGGGGCGTCGAACCGTGCCGATATCCGGCGGCTGGCGGCGCTGGAAGCGGAGCGCGAGGCGCTGCTGGCGCACGATCAATCGCAGCAAACCCGGCTGAACGAACTGCAGGCGCAGCTTGCGCAGCAAACCGCGTTGACCGGCGCACTGCAGCAGCGTGTCGGCCAATTGACCCTCCAGTGCGAGCAAACCAGCCATGCCGCGCCAGCCGGGCTGTTGGCGCGCATCGATGCGTTGACACAGCAATTGTCCTTGCAAACCACCTTGCGCGACAATGCCGAGCGTTCAATGGACGAGAAGGAGCAGGCGCAACAGGCGGTGAGCGCGCAGCTGCAGGCAGCCCGCGCGGAGGCGGCCGACTATGCCGTCGAGCTGCGCGCGATGGAGCAGACCTTGCTGCGCGCTTTCGATGGTGGCGCCGCCGGCGGACCGCTGCGCCGGCTGGACGGCATGCGCATCGCCTACATCGGCGGCCGTCCCGGCACAGTGTCGCAGTTGCGCCAACTGGTGGCGGCAGCGGGCGGCGAGCTGCTGGCGCACGACGGCGGCGTCGAAGATCGCAAGGGCGCGCTGGCCGCCGTACTGGCACGCGCCGAGCTGGCCGTGTTTCCCGTCGATTGCATCAGCCACAGCGCCATGCACGCACTCAAGCGCAGTTGCCTGCAGCAAGGCATCGATTACGTTCCGCTGCGCTGCGCCAGCGTCGCCAGTTTTATCGCGCTGATCGAAAAGCACTTACCGGCGGACAGCGCCGCTTTACCGGAATCCCGATAACGCTATATACTCAGCTATATATCGATGTATGATTTTGCCAACTGGAGAAACCATGTTCCGTCTTACCGCCTTGATGCTCTGCCTCGCCGCCACCGGCCTGGTCCATGCCGACGAAGTGCAGATCGCCGTGGCCGCCAATTTCGCCGCGCCCATGAAAGAAATTGCCGCCCGCTTCGAGCAGGAAACCGGCCACAAGGTCCTCAGCACGGTGGGCGCCACCGGCAAGTTTTATGCGCAGATCAAGAACGGCGCGCCGTTCGAGATCCTGCTGGCGGCCGACGATGAAACCCCGGCCAAGCTGGAAAAAGAGGGCGCCGGCGCCCCCGGCACGCGCTTCACCTATGCCATCGGCAAGCTGGTGCTGTGGAGCGCCCAGCCTGGCGTGGTCGACGACAAGGGCGATGTGCTGAAAAAGACTTCGTATGAGCACCTGTCGATCGCCAATCCGAAGCTGGCCCCCTACGGCGCCGCTGCCGTCGAGACCATGAAAAAGCTGAATGTCTACGGCGCCATCGAGCCCAAGCTGGTGGTCGGCGAATCCATCGCCCAGGCCCAGCAATTCATCGCTTCCGGCTCGGCGCAGCTGGGGTTTGTCGCCATGTCGCAAGTGGTTGAGGGCGGCAAGCTCAAATCCGGCTCCGCCTGGGTAGTACCGGCCGGCCTGTACTCTCCCATCCGCCAGGACGCCATCGCCCTCGACAAGGGCAAAGGCAAGCCGGCCGTCGATGCCTTCTTAAAATACTTGAAAAGCGATCCTGCCAAAGTTGTAATCCGATCTTACGGCTACGAGCTGTAAAATTGCCCGCATGCTTGATTCCGGGGATGTGGGGGCGATCTGGTTGACCATCAAACTGGCGACCATCGTCACTTTGCTGCTGTTATTGTTGGGAACGCCGGTGGCCTGGTGGCTGGCGCAGACCCGTTCGCGCTTCAAAGGCGTGGCCGGCGCCATCGTCGCCTTGCCGCTGGTGCTGCCGCCTTCCGTGCTGGGATTTTATTTGCTGGTGACCATGGGGCCGCACGGCCCCATCGGCCACTTGACGCAAACCCTCGGCCTCGGCCTGCTGCCGTTCACCTTTCCCGGCCTGGTGGTCGGCTCGGTGTTTTATTCGCTGCCCTTCGTGGTGCAACCCTTGCAAAATGCCTTCGAGGCGATCGGTTCGCGCCCGCTGGAAGTGGCCGCGACTTTGCGCGCCAGTCCCATCGACACCTTCTTTTCGGTGGTGGTGCCGCTTGCCAAGCCTGGCTTTCTGACCGCTGCCACGCTCGGCTTTGCCCACACCGTGGGCGAATTCGGCGTGGTGCTGATGATGGGTGGGAATATTCCCGATAAAACCCGGGTCGTATCGGTGCAGATTTACGATCACGTCGAAGCGCTCGAATATGCGCAAGCGCACTGGCTGGCCGGCGGCATGCTGGTGTTCAGTTTCGCCGCGCTGCTACTGCTGTACACCTTCAATCCCACCCGCAAAGTTGCATGAAGCTGGAACACGACAATCTCGACACCCCGGTCAAGGTCGCGTTCAAGCTTGAACGCGGCAACTTTGCCATGCAGCTCGATTTGAGCTTGCCGGCGCGCGGCGTCAGCGCCCTGTTCGGCCACTCCGGTTCCGGTAAAACCACGATTTTGCGGGCGATTGCCGGCCTGGAGCGCCACAAGGGCGGCCGGGTCGAGGCGGGCGGCGAAGTGTGGCAGGACGATGGCCGCGGCATCTTCGTGCCGCCGCACAAGCGCAGCATCGGCTACGTGTTCCAGGAAGCGAGCCTGTTCCCCCATCTGTCGGTGACAGGCAACCTGGAATTTGCCCGCAAGCGCGCCGGCGACAAGCTGGAAGACAGCGCCGCCGTCCTGCGCCGCGCAATAGAGCTGCTCGGCATCGGCCACCTGCTCGAGCGGCGCGCCACCGACTTGTCCGGCGGCGAACGCCAGCGCGTGGCCATTGCCCGCGCCCTGTTGGCGCGCCCGCGCCTGATGCTGCTGGACGAACCGCTGGCTTCGCTCGACGGCAAGAGAAAGGAAGAAGTGCTGCCTTACCTGGAAAGCCTGCAGCGCGAATTGGGTATTCCGATGATCTACGTCAGCCACTCGACCGAAGAGGTGGCGCGGCTGGCCGACCACGTGGTGCTGCTCGATGGCGGCAAGGTGCTCACCAGCGGCCCGGCGGCGCAAACCCTGGCGCAGCTGGACGTGTCGATGGCGCTGTCGGAAGATGCCGGCATGGTGGTCGAAGGCATCACCGACGGCTACGATGCGCCCTACGGCCTGCTGCGTCTGCGCGTGGGAAGCGAGCAGGGCAGCATGTTCGTGGCGCACCCGCCGGTCGCCACCGGCGCCACCTTGCGCCTGCGCGTGCTGGCGCGCGACGTCAGCCTGACCCTGAGCTCGCACAGCGATACGTCCATCATGAACCAGCTGCGCGCGGTGGTGGTGGCGACCTGGCCGGCCAATGACGCCGCCCACGTGGTCGTGCGGCTCGATGCCGGCGGCGCCCCTCTGCTGGCGCGCATCACCCGCCGCTCGCACGATCAACTGTGCGTGACGGTCGGCATGACGGTGTGGGCGCAAGTCAAGGCGACGGCGCTGTTGTCGCTGCGCTGAGTGCTCGTATAATTCGCGCATGAGCACAACCACCACCCGATTGACGGTACGCCTGCTGCGCGACGAGGAAGTGGCGATGGGGCCGGGCAAAGCCGACCTGCTCGACGCCATCCGCGCCACCGGTTCCATCAGCGCCGCCGCGCGCGCCATGAATATGTCTTACCGCCGCGCCTGGCTGCTGGTGGATGTGATGAACCGCAGTTTCAAGGAACCGCTGGTGCACAGCGCCGTGGGCGGGCAGAAGGGCGGCGGGGCGCAGGTCACCGAAGCGGGCGAGCAGGCGCTGGCCACGTTCAGGAAGATGGAAAAAGCGGCGCTGACCGCCGCCGCGCCGCACCTGGCGGCCCTGATGGGACAATTGCAGCGTTGACCGTTGGCGCCCGTAACTGAACTTGCATCCGGGCGAAAAATTGCATCGTGGTGGCGCAAGGTTTTGCCTGCGCCTCTCCCTCATTCCCGCGCCTTTGCGCCCTCGCAAAGAGCGCCTTGCGTCCCTGCGTACCCTTGATTCGGTCACGCGAGCGGGCAGCAGCCAGTCCCCCTCGAGTCAATACGGTTTCGCGGCGCAGCCGGGGATGCCACCCGTATCCGCCGGCGCGACGCTGGAGCCGCACCGAAAAGGAGCGGACGTGAAACAAACCGAACAGTCGCATCGCTATTACAAGAATCAACTCGTCGAAGTGCGCAGCGCCGCCCAGATCGCCGCCACGCTCGATGCCGACGGCACCCTGGAGGGCTTGCCATTCATGCCGGAAATGCTGGCATTTTGCGGGCGCCGCATCCAGGTGCACCGGCGCGCCGACCGCACCTGCGTGGGCGAAGTGGGTTTCAGAAGCATGCACGCCGCCGTTTTTCTGCACGAAACCCGCTGCGACGGCAGCCATCACGACGGCTGCGACCGCGGCTGCCTGCTGTTCTGGAAAGAGGCCTGGCTGAAACCCGTTCACGCCGGCGATCCGCCGGCAGTCGCCGCACCCGCACCCGCGGCCGACCGGCGCACCTGCATCACCCGGATCGGCGAACGCTATGTCTGCCAGTCGACCCGGCTGGCCAGCGCCACCTCCGGGGTGTTTTCGCGCTGGGATGCGCGGCCCTTGCTGCGCGATATTGCGTACGGCGAACTGACCGTCGGCGCCTTCATTGCACTGCTGGGCCGCACCTTGCTCAACCGCCTGGGGCGCCAGCACGCACTGCCGCTGACCGGCACGGCCGGCAAGAAAAGCCGCGGCGACCTCGATCTGCGGGCCGGCGAATGGGTCGACATCAAATCGGCCGAGCGCATCGCCGAACATCTCGACCAGAAGGGCGCCAACTGCGGCATGGTGTTTCGTCCCACCATGCAGGGGGCCATCGGCGGGCGCTACCAGGTCGCTTTCCCGGTACACCGCATCATCCACGAAGACAGCGGCAAAATGGTGCAGCTGAAAAACACCGTGGCCTTGAAAGGGGTGACGTGCCAGGGGCCGTGCGTGGCCAATTGTCCGCGCAGCGAATATTTGTATTGGCGGGAGAGCTGGCTGGAGCGAGCTGAACCGGATGCGATCCCGGTCCGGTCCGACGCTTAGCCGCGATTTCTTCTACACTGACGCCATCCAACCATATTCCGAAAGCCGCCATGTCCCACCACTACGCCAGCATCAACCCCTACACCGAAGAACTCGTCAAGAATTTCACCTTGCATACGGACGAGCAAATGGAAGACGCCTTGACGCGCGCCCACGCCGTCTACCAGTCCGACTGGTCGCGCGGCCCCATCGAACACCGCCTCGCTGTGCTGACCAAGTTGGCCGATCTGCTCGAGCAGCGCGTCGATGTGTTCGCCACGGCGATGGCCACAGAGATGGGCAAGCCGTTTCCGCAGGGCCAGGGTGAAGTCAAGCTGTGCATCGGCATCGCCCGCTATTACGCCGACAATGCCAAGACCATGCTGGCGCCGGTGCCGTACCCGGTGGCGCGCGGCGAAGCGGTGGTCGAACACTTCCCGGTCGGCGTGCTGGTGGCGGTCGAGCCGTGGAATTTCCCCTTGTATCAACTGATCCGCGTGGTGGCGCCGGCCATCGCAGTGGGCAATCCCGTGTTGCTGAAGCATGCTGAAAACGTACCGCAGTGCGCCGAGCTGTTCGAGACCCTGGTGCGCGATGCCGGCGCACCCGATGGCGCCATGGTCAACCTGTTCATCACCAAGGAACAGGTCGCCAAGCTGATCGGCGACGACCGCGTGCAGGGCGTCGCCCTCACCGGTTCCGAGCGGGCCGGCAGCGCGGTGGCCGCGCGGGCGTCCGAAATGCTGAAAAAATCGACCCTGGAACTGGGCGGCAGCGACGTGTTCGTCGTGCTCGACGATGCCGACGTCGCCAAGGCCGCCAAGGTGGGCGCGGCGGCGCGCCTGTCGAACGCGGGCCAGGTCTGCACCGCCGCCAAGCGTTTTATCTTGCACGCCAAGGTGGCCGATGATTTCCTCGCCGCATTTACCAAGCACATGCAGGCCGCCACCATGGGCGACCCG
>JACXTT010002366.1_pt1 | contig 30037 bp, 30 predicted proteins | sample 9270951 | NCBI WGS metagenome assembly JACXTT01 (sample SAMN15532306, study PRJNA645909) | rock metagenome | isolation source: weathered quartz diorite | place: Puerto Rico | collected 2017-06-21 | reverse complement strand
CCAGCAGGCCAACGAGATCATCGAGCGCGCCCAGGGCCAGGCCAACCAGATCGTGGACAAGGCCCGTGCCGAAGCCATCACCGAGGCCAACCGCCTGAAGGCCAACGCCGCGGAAGAAATCGTCAGCATGCAGCAGCGTGCGCGCGAAGAACTGCGTGGCTGGGTCGGCCGTCTGGCCGTCCAGGGTGCGGAGAAGATCGTGCAGCGCGAGATCGACGCCTCGGCCCACAAGGCCATGCTCGAACAGCTCGTCTCCGAGATCTAAGCCATGGCCCAGGCAATCACCCTCGCCCGCCCGTATGCACGTGCAGCCTTCGAGCTGGCCCACGAGGCCGGCTCGCTTGGCGCATGGTCGCAGGCGCTGGCGTTCGCCACCGAAGTGGCGAAGGACGCGCGCGTTGCCCAACTCGGCAACGATCCGCGCGTGCAGCCCGAGCAGCTGGTGGCTATCCACCTGCCGCAGGGCGTGGCCGCCGATGCGCCGTTCGCCCGCTTCCTGGGTGAGCTGGCCGAGCACCGCCGCATGGCCCTGCTGCCGGAAATCGCCGCACTGTACGAAGAGTACAAGCGCGAGTCCGAGTCGCAGCTGCTGGTGAAGGTGACCAGCGCCTTTGCGCTGGATGCCGCTCAGGCCGAGCAGCTGAAGGCGTCGCTCAAGCGTCGCTTCAAGCGCGAGATCGAGCTGGAGACCAGCGTCGATGCATCGCTGCTTGGCGGCGTGGTGATCGATACCGGCAGCGAAGTGATCGACGGCTCCGCCCGTGGTCGCCTGTCGCGCCTGACCAGCGCGCTGACGCACTAGTTTTCAGGCGAGATCCGTTTCGCGAAGAGCAGAACCGGCCATCCGTGGCCGGACAACTCAAAAAGATTTAAGCGAAGTCCATTTCGCGAAGAGCAAAAACCGGCCATCCCTGGCTGGACTCTTCAAAAAAGACTCAAAATTCAGGATATCGACCCATGTCCAGCTCCACCTTGAACCCGTCTGAGATCAGCGAACTGATCAAGAGCCGCATCGAGCAGTTCAAGCTCGGCGCGGAAGCACGCAACGAAGGCACGATCATCAGCGTGTCCGACGGCATCGTGCGCATCCACGGCCTGGCCGACGTGATGCAGGGCGAAATGATCGAACTGCCGGGCAACGCCTATGCGCTGGCGCTGAACCTCGAGCGTGACTCGGTCGGCGCCGTGGTGCTGGGCGAATACCAGCACCTGCGCGAAGGCGATACGGCCAAGACCACCGGCCGCATCCTCGAAGTGCCGGTCGGTACGCAGCTGCTGGGTCGCGTGGTCGACTCGCTGGGTAACCCGATCGACGGCAAGGGCCCGATCAACGCAACGCTCACCATGCCGATCGAGAAGGTCGCTCCGGGCGTGATCTGGCGCCAGTCGGTCGACCAGCCGGTGCAGACCGGTTACAAGTCCGTTGACTCGATGATCCCGATCGGCCGTGGCCAGCGCGAGCTGATCATCGGCGACCGCCAGACCGGCAAGACCGCGCTGGCCATCGACGCGATCATCAACCAGAAAGACTCCGGCATTAAGTGCATCTACGTCGCCATCGGCCAGAAGCGTTCGTCGATCGCCAACGTGGTGCGCAAGCTCGAAGAGAATGGCGCGCTGGCCAACACCATCGTGGTGGTGGCTTCGGCCTCCGAGTCGGCCGCGCTGCAGTACATCGCGCCGTACTCCGGCTGCACCATGGGCGAGTACTTCCTCGACCGCGGTGAAGATGCGCTGATCATCTACGACGACCTGTCCAAGCACGCCGTCGCCTACCGCCAGATCTCGCTGCTGCTGAAGCGCCCGCCGGGTCGCGAAGCCTACCCGGGCGACGTGTTCTATCTCCACTCGCGTCTGCTCGAGCGCGCTGCGCGCGTCTCCGCCGACTACGTCGAGAAGTTCACCAACGGCGAAGTGAAGGGCCAGACCGGCTCGCTGACCGCGCTGCCGATCATCGAAACGCAGGCCGGCGACGTCTCCGCGTTCGTGCCGACCAACGTGATCTCGATCACCGACGGCCAGATCTTCCTGGAAACCGACCTGTTCAACGCCGGCATCCGTCCGGCCGTGAACGCCGGTATCTCGGTGTCCCGCGTGGGTGGTGCGGCCCAGACCAAGATCGTGAAGAAGCTGTCCGGCGGCGTGAAGCTGGCGCTGGCGCAGTACCGCGAGCTGGCTGCGTTCGCGCAGTTCGCCTCGGACCTCGACCCGGCCACCCGTGCCCAGCTGGACCGTGGCGTGCGCGTGACCGAGCTGATGAAGCAGGCGCAGTACTCCCCGCTCTCGATCGCCGAGCTGGCGCTGTCGGTGTACGCCGCCGAGAAGGGCTACCTCGACGACCTGCCGAAGAACAAGGTGCTGCCGTTCGAGAAGGGCCTGCACGCCTACATGCACCAGAACCATGGCGACCTGATGAAGAAGATCGTTGCCACCGGTGACTGGAACGGCGAGATCGAAGGCATCTTCAAGTCCTCGCTCGACGAGTACAAGAAGACCGGCAGCTGGTAAGCAGTAGACCGCGTGTACGGCCGTGTGAACGGTCGTACCGCAATCCGGCGGCAACGCCGGGATCGCAATAACCCACAAGGTTGAGGCAAACGTGGCAAGCGGACGCGAAATCAAAACCAAGATCAAGAGCACGCAGAACATGCGCAAGGTGACGCGCGCGCTCGAAATGGTCTCGGCCTCGAAGATCCGCAAGGCGCAGGATCTGATGAAGGCCTCGCGTCCCTATGCGCGCTCCATGCGCAAGGTGATCGCGCACATCGCCCAGGCCAACACCGACGTCAACCACCCGTTCCTGCAGGAGCGCGAGTCGGTCAAGCGCGTCGGCTACGTGATCATCTCCACCGATCGCGGCCTGTGCGGCGGTCTCAACGCCAACCTGTTCCGCCGGTTGTTGCCGGCCATGCAGGAATGGCGCGATCAGGGCGTGGAAGTGGACGTGGTGGCGATCGGCCAGAAGGCCACCCAGTTCTTCCGCCGCATCAAGGGCGTCAACCTGGTCGGCACCGTCAGCCACCTCGGCGAGCGTCCGAAGCTGGAAGACCTGATCGGCGTGCTCAAGGTCGCGCTCGATTCCTACATGGGCGGCCGACTCGATCGCGTGTTCCTGTGCCACAACGACTTCGTCAACACCATGACGCAGACGCCGGCGGTGCACGCGCTGCTGCCGCTGCCGCTGGTGGCGCAGGAGCTGGCCGAGGCCGCGGGCGCGTCCAAGGCGCCGAATTACCCGGTGGCCGGCTTGGTGCTGGAGCAGAAGCACGACTGGGATTACATCTACGAACCGGATGCAGCGAGCGTGCTCGAGCACGTGCTGTCGCGCTACATCGAGTCGGTGGTGTACCAGGGCGTGCTGGAAAACCTCGCCAGTGAACATGCCGCGCGCATGGTGGCGATGAAGAGCGCATCGGACAACGCGACCAAGGTGATCGGCGAACTCACGCTGGTCTACAACAAGGCGCGTCAGGCGGCGATTACCCAGGAAATCTCGGAAATCGTCAGTGGTGCCGCGGCTGTATAAGTGCGATCGTCCCTGATCGCGAAAGTCAAAAAGCGGCCATCCATGGCCGCACTATTCACAAAGAGCTGGCGACCTTAACCGGGCGCCGATGTTAGACCAGACACTAAAAGATCCATCCGGAGCATTTCCATGAGCCAGGGCAAAGTTGTACAGATCATCGGCGCGGTCATCGACGTGGAGTTCGCACGCGATCAGGTGCCGCAGGTTTACGACGCGCTGAAGATCGACGGCACCAACATCACGCTGGAAGTCCAGCAGGTGCTCGGTGACGGCGTCGTCCGTACCATCGCCCTCGGTTCCACCGACGGCCTGAAGCGCGGCCTGATGGCGCGCAACACCGGCGAAGGCATCAAGGTGCCGGTCGGCAAGGCCACCCTGGGCCGCATCATGGACGTGCTGGGCAACCCCATCGACGAGGCCGGCCCGATCGGCGAGGAAGCGCAGTGGGAAATCCACCGCGAGGCCCCGAGCTACGACGACCAGGCCGCGGCCAGCGACCTGCTGGAAACCGGCATCAAGGTCATCGACCTGATCTGCCCGTTCGCCAAGGGCGGCAAGGTCGGCCTGTTCGGCGGCGCCGGCGTGGGCAAGACCGTGAACATGATGGAGCTCATCAACAACATCGCTAAGGCGCACGCGGGTCTCTCCGTGTTCGCCGGCGTGGGCGAGCGTACCCGCGAGGGCAACGACTTCTACCACGAGATGAAGGACTCCAATGTGCTCGACAAGGTGGCCATGGTGTACGGCCAGATGAACGAGCCGCCGGGCAACCGTCTGCGCGTGGCCCTGACCGGCCTGACCATGGCCGAGTACTTCCGTGACGAGAAGGACGAGCACGGCAAGGGCAAGGACGTGCTGCTGTTCGTGGACAACATCTACCGCTACACGCTGGCCGGTACCGAAGTGTCCGCGCTGCTCGGCCGTATGCCGTCGGCCGTGGGTTACCAGCCGACGCTGGCCGAGGAAATGGGCGTGCTGCAGGAGCGCATCACCTCGACCAAGACCGGTTCGATCACCTCGATCCAGGCCGTGTACGTGCCCGCGGACGACCTGACCGACCCGTCGCCGGCCACCACCTTCGCCCACCTGGATGCGACCGTGGTGCTCTCGCGTAACATCGCCGCGCTCGGCATCTACCCGGCGATCGACCCGCTGGACTCCACCAGCCGCCAGCTGGACCCGAACGTGATCGGCGCCGAGCACTACGACGTGGCGCGTCGCGTGCAGGGCACGCTGCAGCAGTACAAGGAGCTCAAGGACATCATCGCGATCCTGGGCATGGACGAGCTGTCGGAAGACGACAAGCTGACCGTGGCCCGTGCGCGCAAGGTCGAGCGCTTCTTCTCGCAGCCGTTCCACGTGGCCGAAGTGTTCACCGGCTCGCCGGGCAAGTACGTGCCGCTGAAGGAAACCATCCGTGGCTTCAAGATGATCGTGGACGGCGAAGTGGACCACCTGCCGGAGCAGGCGTTCTACATGGTCGGCGGCATCGACGAGGCCATCAAGAAGGCCGAGGAAATGGGCGCCAAGAAGGCGGCCTGATCGGTGTGAGGCATTACGGTGAAGCGCGTTCGTCGCGCTTCACCGGCTCCACACAGCATCGCCTGCTTTTCACCGAACGCACCGGAATACCGTCATGAGTCATACCCTCCGTGTCGACATCGTCAGCGCCCAGGCCGAGATCTTCTCCGGCGAAGCGCAGCTCGTGGTCGCCACCGGCGAGATGGGCGAACTGGGCATCGCGCCCCGCCACGCGCCGCTGATCACCCGCCTGAAGGCCGGCCACGTCGACGTGGTGCTGGGCAATGGCGAGCGCCAGCAGTTCTGGGTGTCGGGTGGCATCCTTGAAGTGCAGCCGCAGGTCGTCACCGTGCTGGCCGACACCGCCGCGCGCGCAGCGGACCTGGACGAGGCTGCCGCTCAGCGCGCCAAGCAGGAAGCCGAAGACGCGCTGGCCAATCGCACCGACGCGGTGGAGATCGCCGAGGCGCAGGCCAAGCTCGCCGAGGCCATCACCCAGTTGCAGGCCCTCGAGCGCCTGCGCAAGACGCTCAAGCACTGAGTCCACGGCAACGTGGCAGCGAAACGCCGGCCTAGTGCCGGCGTTTTTGTTTACGCTGGCGGCCGACCGGAGGGTGACCCGCGCCATGCCTGCCAAGCGAAGCCGCGTTTCCCATGTGCTGCCTGCGGCATGCCTTGCCGCGGCCACGCTGGTGCTCGCCTGCTGCGCCGGCGCCCCGCCCCGGCCCGACGCCGGGGGCTCGACCTCGTCGCAACGTACGCGTCACATCGCCCTCTCCCTGGGCCAGACATCCACGGGCGCCACGCCGCTGGAGCAGCCCCTGCCGATCTATCCCGCGGTCCTCAGGGCGCGTCATCCGCCACCGCGGGAGATCGAGGCCAGGCTGCGGGTGGACGAACAGGGCAAGGTCAGCGAGGTGCGCATACGCGACGAGGCGCAGGCCGATCCGCAACAGCGCGAATTCATCGGCGCCGTACGCGAGGCCGCGCTGCGCTGGACCTTCGTGCCATGGCAGGCCCGGCTGTGGGCGGCCGATGCCAATGGCGACGCGCATTCAGTCGGCGATCAGGCCCAACCCTTTGAAGTGGGTTATGTATTTCGCTTCGCGATGATCGGCGATGCCCCCGTGGTCGAGGTGCATGCGACCACGCCGTGATCCGCCCCGCTTACGCCATACGGACGACTGAAGCCGTTCCGGTGGCCGCTGTTATGCTCCCTCGCCAGTCACGACGGACCCGCCCATGATCAAGAACGCTCCACTGCACGTGATCGTCCTCGCCGCCGGCGAGGGCAAGCGCATGAAGTCGAAGAAGGCCAAGGTGCTGATGCCGCTGGCCGGGCGTCCGTTGCTGGCGCATGTGCTCGATGCCGCCCGCGCACTGAAGCCGCAGGTGATCCACCTGGTCTACGGCCATTGCGGCGACCAGGTGCACGCGGCGTTCGAGGCTGATGCCGACCTGCGCTGGGTCCTGCAGTCGCAGCGCCTGGGCACCGGCCACGCCGTGCGTGAAGCGCTGCTGGACGTACCCGACGACGCCACCGTGCTGGTGCTCTACGGCGACGTCCCGCTGACCCGTCCACAGACGCTGGAGCGCCTGGTGCGCGCCGAGGGCACGGTGAGCCTGCTGGCGACGCGCGTGGCCAATCCGTTCGGTTACGGCCGCGTGCTACGCGACGGCAACGGCTATGTGCGGGCCGTGGTGGAAGAGAAGGACGCGGACGACGGGCAGCGTGCGAACAACCTGATCAACACCGGCATCCTGGCGGCCGAGGCGACCGCGCTCAAGCGCTGGACGTCCAGGCTCGACCGCAACAACGTGCAGGGCGAGTACTACCTCACCGACATCTTCGCCATGGCCGCCGGCGAGAACCGCGCCGCGAGCTGCGTGGAATGCGAGGACGAATACGAGGCGGCCGGCGCCAACAATCCCTGGCAGCTGGCCGAACTGGAAGCCGTGTTCCGCCAGCGGGCCGTCAAGGCGCTCGCGCTCGAAGGCGTGCGCATGGTCGATCCGGCGCGCATCGACATCCGCGGCACCATCAGCGCGGGCATGGACGTGGAGATCGACGCCAACGTCATCTTCGAAGGTGACGTCAGCCTGGGCGACGACGTGCACATCGGCCCCTTCACCCGCCTGAAGGACGTGAGGCTCGCCGCCGGCACCGTGGTGCAGGCGCACTGCGACCTGGAAGGCGTGGTCACCCATGGACCGTGCACGATCGGCCCGTTCGCGCGCCTGCGCCCGGGTACGGAACTGGCCGCCGGCGTGCATATCGGCAATTTCGTCGAGACCAAGAAGGCCCGGATCGGCGAAGGCAGCAAGGCCAACCACCTCAGTTATCTCGGCGACACGGTGATCGGCAGCGGCGTGAACGTCGGGGCCGGCACCATCACCTGCAACTACGATGGCGTCAACAAGCACGTGACCACCATCGGCGATGGCGCCTTCATCGGTTCCAACAGCGCCCTGGTGGCGCCGGTCACCATTGGCGCGCAGGCCACCATCGGTGCCGGTTCGGTGATCGGCAAGGATGCGCCGGCCGGGGAGCTGACCATCGCGCGTGCGCGCCAGATGACGCTCAACGGCTGGCACCGGCCGGTCAAGCAGAAATGACCGGCATAGTCCGAATGGCCTGATGCCGCGACCAGCGGTCGCGACGTATAACTCGCGCCGCGTTCGCCAAAGGGAGGGGGCCATGCGCCATCGGGGCACGTTCAAGCGGATCGTCGTCGTCATGCTCTGTTGGCTGTGCCTGTCGGCGCTGCATGCCACCACCGGCGTGCGCGAGCTGCGGTCCACGCCGGACATGCGTTCGGCTCCGGACATCGACTACGCGCTCCATGCCGCCTCCTACGGCGGCGGTCCCGTGACGCTGATCGACGTGCATGCCGGTGGCGGCGACTGGGTGCGCAGCGACCCGGCGAAACTGCCACCGTTTCCAGGCGATGCGCCCGTCGCGGGCAAGACCCCGCTGCAGTGGTTCTATGGCGCCGTCGCGGGATGGATGCCGGTGCCGGCAGGCTGGCGCCTGCAGCGCGCCCAGATCGGCATGGACGGCGGCACCGTCTATACCTATGCGTCTCCCGATGGCCCGGCAGCCGGCTGGATCACCTACACGGTGATTCCCGCCTGCGTGGGCTGCATGCTCGACGAAACCAACGGCTTGCTGCCAGGCGCGGGCGAGCGTCTTGCCACGCTCGGCGGCTCGCAGGAATCCAACCTCGGCCAGACCAATCCGGTCATGAGCTGGCAGTCGCGGCCCGACGATTGCACGGCGCTGTTCCGCTATCGCTCCGGTGGCCTCACGGTGCATGCCGCGGTGCTGAGCAGCGTGCCGATCTCGGCGCAGGACAGCCAGAAGGGCGACCTCGCCGTGGCCGATGTCTATGCCGCGCTGCCCGCCGGCAAATCAGGCGCCGCCGACTACCTGCTCGGCCACTTCAGGCAGGCGTTCCCGGCCTGCCATGCGCCGAACGGCTGGCCCGGCTGAGGCTCAGGCGTAACGCCAGCCGTCGATCTCCACCAGCAGCTCCTGGCGACAGATGTCGCCGTGCAGCAACAGCACCGGCACGCCGGGCAGGCGGTGCTGCAGGAAGTCGTGCACCAGCGGGGCGTCGGTGGGCTGGCGCACGTATGCCTTCAGCGGCGACTGCGTGTCGAAGCCGGCCACCATGCCTGCGCTCTGCAGCAGCGACTCGAGGTTGGTGAGCGTCTCTCCCAGCTGGGCCAGCAGGTCGTCCTCGTGGGTCGAGGCATGACCGACCACGGCGGCGGTGCCCGAGATCGCCAGGGCGTCGTCCGCCGGCAGCATCATGGCGCGCGCGAAGCTGGGCGGGGTACGGCCATATTGCCGCGGGTAGCGCCAGGCGCTGACCTGCCGGGGATTCTCCACCCGCAGGCCTCGCTCGTCGCAGGCCAGCAGGTAGACCTGCAGGCGGGGCGTGGATGCGTGGTGGCCGATCGCGGTGGCGGCGGGAAAGCCCTCGGCGAAGGCCTCGCCCATGCCGGCGGCGCGCCCGTCGCAGAACAGCTTGTAGCGCTCCACGTCGCCCTCGCCCTGGTTGATGTCGCCAAGGTAGTTCCACAGGCGCTGCACGTGCCGCTCGCGGCGCGTGGCAAGGAACCGGCATAGCTGCGCGTAGGCCTCGTGGGCCGTGTCGCGCGGGCCGCCATGGGCGTGCTCGTCCAGGGTGATCGCGGCGAACAGCCAGCCATCGCCGGCGGACCACTGCACGTCGCCCTCGCGACCCTGGCTGACCGGGCCATCCACCCGCCAGACCTCGAGCGGCACCGGCGCGTCGAAGCTCTCCAGGTCCACGCCCAGCCAGCGCGGATCGTCGCTGGGCGGCGCACCGGCGCCGAAGCCGAACACCGCCAGGGTGCCGGACTCGCGCAGGACCTCAGCCGGGTCGGCGTGGCGATAGGACACCTGCGGCGCGCGGCGCAGCGCAGGCTTGGCGTTTTCACAACCCTGAACCATGGGGATCCAGCCGGGGAAACAGGGTCGCTATGTTACACTCGCCGGTCGCCGCCTCCGGGGGAGAGGCGCTTGAATGGGTACGGAATCGGGCATGGCCGAGCAGAGCAGCGCACAACACGAACTGGCCACTTTGATCGTGGAAAGCCTCAATCTGGAAGCGGTGTCGGCCGACCAGATCGACCCGGATGCCCCCTTGTTCGGCGGCGATCTGGGCCTCGACTCCATCGATGCGCTGGAAATCGCCCTGGCCGTGTCCAAGCGCTACGGCTTCCAGCTGCGCTCTGACAACCCGGAAAACCAGCAGATCTTCTCCAGCCTGCGCAAGCTGTCCGAGCATGTCGAACGGCACCGTGCCGTTTAACCAGCGTCGGGCATGATGTCATGCGCGCACGGCACACTGGTGCCGTCGCCACCCCGTCCAGCGAACAGGCCGAGCTACGCATGTCTTCTGTTCCCGCCATGTCATCGACGTCCCCATCGCGGCGCCTGCTGCCGCTGATGCTCGGCTATCCGGTGCTGGCGATGGCGGGCGTGCTCACCCATCGCCAGGGCTTTTCGCTGGCGGCGTGTGTCCTGTTGCTCACCCTGCTGATGGCACCCGCCCTGGCGTCGCGTCGCGTCGGGGCCTGGCTGGCCTGGGCACTCGTGCTGGTCGCGATGGGCTGGCTGTGGATGCACGGCTTCGTCGGCCTGTTGCTGGAATGCGTGCCCATCGCCATCAACGTGCTGCTCGCGTCGCTGTTCGGGCGAAGCCTGCGTGACGGTTCGACGCCGCTGATCGCGCGTTTCATCGAGGTGGTGGAAGGACCCGAGCGCCTGCAGGTGCCGGGCCTGATGCGCTACGCACGCCAGCTCACCTGGTTCTGGACCTTGCTGACAGCCACGCAGGCGACCGTGCTCGCCGTGCTGTTGCTGTGCGCCGAGCCGGGCGGGCTTCTCGCATCGCTGGGCATCGCATCGCCCGTATCGGTGCCGGCCGGATTGGCGCAGTCTTACGTGCACATCGGTGGTTACGTGCTGATCGCTGCGGCGTTCCTGCTCGAAAACGCCTACCGCCGATGGCATCTGCGCCATCTCACCCATCCGCGCATGCATGAACTGGCGCTCGGCATCGCGGCGCGTTGGCCGCAGCTGGTGCGCGGACAGGACCCGGCGTCGCCATGAGCCACGCCACGTTTCATCGCGAATTCCAGGTGGCGGCGGATCACCCCTGCCTGCCCGGGCATTTCCCCGGATCGCCGCTGGTGCCGGGCGTGATGCTGCTGGAGCAGGTTGCGCTGGCCTTGCGTGCCTGGCGCGGCGAACGCCTGTCGCGCGTGCAGGACGCCAAGTTCGTGGCGCCGCTGCTGCCCGAGCAGCCGGCGCAGGTCACGCTGACGGAGATGCAAGGCCGCGTGCGCTTCGAGATCCGTCGCGAGGGCGAACTGCTCGCGCGTGGCACCGTCGAGGGCGGGGCATGAGCGAACACTGGCAGAGCCGCCCGGAAGGGGGCGGACATTTCGCCATCTGGCTGATCCGCGCCATCGCACTGTATGGCGGGCGACCGTTGGGCCGGCTCCTGCTGTACCCGATCACGCTGTACTTCTACCTGCGCCGGCGCCCGGAGCGGGAAGCCTCGCGCCACTTCCTCGAGCGGGTGCTGGGCAAGCCGGTCGGCGCGTGGCAGGTGATGAAGCACCTGCACGCCTTCGCCGCGATCACCTTCGACCGGATCTTCCTGCTCGCCCACGGCGAGAAGGACTTCGACATCACCGTGGAAGGCCTCGACGCGCTGGAGACCGCGCTGGCGCAGGGCAAGGGCCTGCTCCTCATGGGCTCGCACCAGGGCAGCTTCGAGGCGCTGCGCGCGATCAGTTCGCGCCGTCCCGACATTACGTTGCGCGTGGTGCTGGACAAGCAGAAGACGCCGGCGATGACCGAGCTGCTCGAAGCGCTCGCCCCGGATATCGGGGTGAATGTGATCGATGCCTCGCTGGGCGGCGCCTCGATCACGCTCGCCATGGCCGAGGCATGCGAAAAGGGCGCCATGGTCGCCTTGCTGGCCGATCGCGGGCGCGAGCATGAAGTGCTGCGCCGCACGCCATTCCTCGGCACGCCGGCGCCGTTTCCGGTCGGGCCGTGGCTGCTCGCGCATTCGCTGCGCGTGCCGGTGATGCTGTGCTTTGGCCTGTACGAAGGCGGCAATCGCTACCGCCTGGTGTTCGAGCCGTTTGCCGACCCCGTGGAGATACCGCGCCAGGATCGCGCCCGCGCGCTGGATGCATGGATCGCGCGCTATGCAAGTCGCGTGGAACATTATGTCCACGTCGCTCCCTACAACTGGTTCAACTTCTATGATTTCTGGCAGCAAGACGTGGCTACTGCTGTGCGGTCTGACGCTGTCGCTGTGCGCGAACGCGTCGGCGCCTGAGGAGGCCGCCACCGCGCGGGCCCTGGTGGCCTCGCTGGGCCGCCCGGCGCCTGCGCGCACGCCATTCGCCGAAGCGCGTTTCATGAAGATGCTGGAGCAGCCGCTGGTGGTGACCGGCGAACTGGCCTGGCTGGGCGGCGATCGCCTGGAGCGTCGCGTCGACCACCCGAACCGCGAGGTGTCGACGATCGCGGATGGCGAAGTGACCCAGCAACGCGAAGGGCGCGAGCCGCGCCACTTCTCCCTGAAGCGGGCGCCGCAGCTGCAGATCCTGCTGGACAGCTTCGTCGCGATGCTCGGTGGCGATGCCACGCGCCTGGAACAGGCCTTCGCCGTCCAGTACAGCGGCAACGATGCCAGGCGCTGGACGCTGGCCCTGACGCCCCGTGATGCGAAGTTGGTGCGCACGGTCAGCCGCATCGAGATCGATGGCGTGGGCAACGAGCCCCATTGCATGCGCATGCAGGAAGCGGATGGCGACCTGGCCGTCGACCTCCTCGGCGACCTGGCCGCAAAGATGCCGGCCGCCCCGACCCGCGAAGCGCTCGCGGCACTTTGTCGGGGCGGTTGAACATGCGGCTTGGCGGGCGCTGGACCCTGCTGGTTCTGTGGCTGGTGCTGCTTGCCGGCGTGGGCGCCTTCGTGGTGCAGCGCCTGCGCGTCAGCACCGACCTGCGCAGCTTCATGCCGGCACCGACCACGCCCGACCAGCGCCTGCTGATGGAGCAGGTGGGCGAGGGGCCGGGCTCGCGCCTGCTGCTGCTCGCCATCGCCGGCAAGACCGACGAGCAGCTCGCGGCGCTCAGCCAGCAGCTGACGGCGTCGCTGCGCGCGGATGAGCGCTACAGCCAGGCGCTCAACGGCAGCTTCGACATCGCCTCGCTCGACGAGCAGCTGCTGCCCTACCGTTACCTGCTGTCTGCCACGCTCGATGCGCACGCGATGGATGCACCGTTCCTGCGCGACGAACTGGAGCAGCGCCTGGAGGACCTGTCCTCGCCCGCGGCCGGATTGCTCAAGGGTTGGCTGCCGCGCGATCCGTCCCTGGAGGTGCTGAAGCTGGCCGAGCGCTGGACGCCGCCGAAGTCGCCGGAAGTGCGCGAAGGCGTGTGGTTCTCCCCCCGGGACGAGGCCCTGCTGCTGGTGCAGACACGCGCGCCCGGCTTCGACCCGGATGCGCAGGCCGTGGCGATCGACGGCATCCGCCGTGCCTTCGATGCCTTGCCCGGGCACGACGGGGCGACCCTGGTGGTGAGCGGGCCGGGTTACTTCAGCGTCGTGGCCAACGCGCAGACGCGCGGGCAGGCCGAGTGGATCGGGCGCATCTCCACGGTGGGTTTCATCGTGCTCCTGCTGCTGGCCTATCGCAGCATCGGCTCCCTGCTGCTGTCGGCGCTGCCGATCGCCAGCGCCGCGCTGGCCGGCATCGCGGCCCTGGTGCTGCTGTTCCCGCAGGTGCACGGCATCACGCTGGCGTTCGGCTTCACCCTGCTGGGCGTGGCGCAGGAGTATCCGATCCGCGTGCTCAGCCATCGGCGCGCCGGCGAGAACGCACTGCAAAGCGTGCGCGACCTGTGGCCCCTGCTGCTCACCGCCATCGCCTCGGCCTGCATCGCCTACCTGGCCTTCTATGCGTCAGGCGTGAACGGCCTGAGGCAGCTGGCGGTGTTCACCATCACCGGCCTGCTGGTCGCGGGATTCAGCACGCGCTATGCGCTGCCCCACCTGTTGCCCGAGCGCGTGCATGACGTCGCCGGCATGGGCTGGCTGGTGCGCGCGCGATGCTGGGTCGACGCGCTGCCGCGCCCGCGCTGGATTCCCCTGCTGGTGGCTGGCGCCACGGTGTTGATGCTGGTGTTCGCCAGGGGGCCGTTCTGGCAGAACGACCTGGCGGCGCTGACGCCGCTGCCGCAGGACCTGTTGCGGGAAGACGCGCGCCTTCGCGAGGCGCTGGGCGCGCCGGACGTGCGTTACCTGCTGGTGCTGGAGGCGCGGGACGAGCAGGCCGTGCTCGCGCTGTCCGAGCGTCTGGAACCCGCTGCGGCGGCGCTGGTGGCCAGGCATGCGGTGGATGCCGTCGAACTGCCCTCGCGCTACCTGCCCAGCGAAACCGTGCAACGGGCGCGCCAGCAGCGCTTGCCCGATCGCCCGACGCTGGAGCGCGCGCTGTCCGACGCGCAGCAGGGCATGCCGTTCCAGGCGGGCCTGTTCGCCCCATTCGTCGATGACGTGCAGAAGGCGCGCGCCTTGCCGCTGCTGACGCAGGAGCGCTTCGTCACGTCACCGCTGGGGCAGCGCATCGCCGCGATGCTGATGCCGCGCGGGGACCACTGGGTGGGCCTGGGCACGCTGAGTGGCGTGCATGACGTGGCGGCATTGCAGTCGCTCGCGCAGGGCAGTGGCGGCGCGGTGCGCCTGCTCGATCTCAAGGAGACCGCCGAGTCGATGGTGATGGGCTACCGCACGCGCATCCTGCATGCGCTGCTGGCGGCCACCCTGCTGCTGGTGGTGGCGATCACTCTCGCCTTGCGCAGCATCCGTCGCGCCTGGCACGTGCTGGCGCCGATGACGCTGGCGACCTTCCTGGTGCTGGCGGTGGAGCGCGTGGCCGGCGTGGAGGTCTCGCTGTTCCATCTGGTGGCGCTGATCCTCGCGGCCGGACTCGGCCTGCATTACGCGCTGTTCTTCGAGCGCGATACCGGTGACGCGGCCGAGCAGCGCCGCACGCTGCACGCGACGCTGGTCTGCGTGCTGTCCGCCCTGCTGGTATTCGGCATGCTGGCGTGGAGTTCCATTCCGGTCCTGCGTGCGATCGGCCTCACCGTCAGCCTGGGCGTCGCCTTCCATTTCTGCCTCTCGATCCTGATGGCTCCGCATGCTCGCCAAGACTGACTGGGCGCACCTCATCCCCCACCAGGGCGCCATGTGCCTGCTCGATGCCGTGCTGGCGTGGGATGACGACGGCATCCATGCGAGCACCGACAGCCACAGCCGGGCGGATCATCCATTGCGCGGCGAGCATGGCCTCCACGCGGTGCACCTTGCCGAATACGGCGCGCAGGCGATGGCCGTCCACGGCGCGTTGCTGGCGCGCCGGCAGGGTGAGGCCGCGCCGCGCCCCGGACGGCTGGTCAGCCTGCGCGACGTGGCGCTGGCGGTGGAGTACGTCGATGCCGCCGCCGGTGCCCTCGACGTCCTGGCCCAGTGCCTGTACGCCGACGAGTCCGGGGCGCAGTATGCGTTCCGCGTGGAGCAGCGCGGGTGCCTGCTGGCGTCCGGACGCGCCGCGGTCATCCATCCCGTTTCCTGACAACGAGGACTTCCATGTCGCATGCCCAAGCTTCCCGTCGCGCCCTGGTCACCGGCGGCAGTGGCGACCTTGGTGGCGCGATCTGCCAGGCGCTGGCGCAGGGCGGCTACCACGTGATCGTGCACGCGAATGCCGCGCTGGCGCGCGCCGACGACGTGGCGGGGGCGATCCGAGATGCGGGCGGCAGCGCCCAGTCCGCGTCGTTCGACGTCACTGACGGCGATGCCACCCGCGAGGCGATCGATGCGCTGTTGGCCGAGGGTACGATCCACGCCGTGGTGAACAACGCGGGCATTCACCAGGACGGTCCCCTCGCGGGCATGTCGGAAGAGGCGTGGCGCCGCGTCATCGACGTGTCGCTGCACGGGTTCTTCCACGTCACCCAGCCCCTGCTGCTGCCGATGGCGCGCGCGCGCTTCGGTCGCATCGTGTCAGTGAGTTCGGTGGCGGCCCAGCTCGGCAATCGTGGCCAGGCCAACTATGCCGCGGCCAAGTCGGCCCTGCACGGCGCCACGCGTTCGCTGGCGCGCGAGATGGCCTCGCGCGGCATCACCGCCAACGTTGTAGCTCCCGGCATCATCGAAGGCCGCATGATCGGCGAGGGCTTTCCGCCCGAGCGCATCCGCGAGATGGTGCCCGCGCAGCGCGCGGGCAAGCCGGAGGAAGTGGCGGCCCTGGTGGCCTTCCTGTGCTCGGACGCGGCCGGCTACATCAACGGCCAGGTCATCGGCGTCAACGGCGGCATGGCCTGAGCGACAGCGGACGAACCCGCTTTCGCTTCCCGGTTACCCCGTGACCGCCGCGTCGAACACGATCGGCCGCGAGGCACGCGAGCGCCGATAGCTCGCCACCACGTCGCCGTGGCGGATCACCTGTCTGATCGTGTACGTGGTGATGCGCGTGACGTCGCGCACCGGGCTGAAATGGCTGATGCGAAACTCGCCCTGGTAGCGCGAAGCGATCGGCACCGACACCACGCCCAGCCCCCGTTCGCGCGTGCCGGCGATGAGGATGGCTGCTTCGAACACGAAGTTCTCCGCCGGTAGGTCGACCAGGTCCAGCGCCGCGCGCGGATACCAGCGTTGCCCGCTCTGCGTGTCGACGACCGGCTGGGCGCAGGCCCAGGAGATGCCCCAGTCCGCCACCGCGTTCGCGCGGCGCCGTCCCTTCGGTTGCTGCTCGCGACCGATCAGGCGGGCACCGATCACGATGTGGTTGGGATAGCGCATGGCCGCGGCCACGATGCGCGGTATGTCGCTGGCCAGATGCTGGCCGTCGCCATCCATGGTGAGCACGGCGTCGAAGCCCTGGCGCAGGGCCTCGCGGAATCCGGTGCGCAGCGCCTCGCCCTTGCCGCGGCGCTGCGGATGGCGCAACAGCGTCACCGGCAGTGCGCGCACGATGTCGGGCGTGCGGTCGTCGGAACCGTCATCCACCACGATCACCGGGGCGCCCAGGTCCAGCACTGACTGCACGACCTGGCCGATCGCCGCTTCCTCGTTGAGGCAGGGGATCAGCACGCACCAGCGGACCTCGGAAGTATTCAAGCAGGCGTCTCCATGACGATGCGCAGGGCCAGGGTCTCGGCGGCGGCCACGGAGCAGTCGCCACCTCCCTGGGCCAAATTCTGCACCACCGGCCACGCTGCCGTGGCAATCGGGTTGGCTTCCTGCCAGGCGCCGGTGCGGGGCGCGGGATGCAGCATCGGGCCGGCATGAGCTTCGAGGCTCAGGTCCAGCCGCACCAGGCTGCGCTCACCGGCCTGCGGCGCGAGCACCAGCGCGCAGCCGAAGGAGATGCCGGTGCCGGTCATCTCGCCAAGCGGTCCATGGCTTGCGATGTCGCTGCACACCAGCAGCACGGGCTGCTGCTCGGTGACGCACAGCGCCGCCGCTTCGAGCAGGCCGGCGCCGAAGCTGGCGTGTCCGGCGGTGATCGCGCTGGAGGTCGCGTGGCAGCCGGTGGCGATGGTCCAGTAGCCGGCGGGCGCGTTGTGAACGGAGTTGTGGAAACGCGTGGGCGACAGCTCGGTGGGCGCCTGCGCCAGCGTGGTGCACATGTAGTCGGAGATCAGCTGGTCGCCGAAGGCGGAACTGAAGACGCAGGGCAGCTCGCTCGCCGGACGGCCGCTCATGGCCACCGCCTGGCCGGCGACTTCCACCGCGAGCAGCACGCTTTCCGGTGCGCGCCGCCGTTCGTTGGCGGGTAGCACGGAGGCGGGCGGCCGGGATGGCGGCGCGACGATGGATTCACCGCGCTGCTGGGCCTGCAGAGCGGCGAAGTCCGCCAGCAGGGGCGACCACAGGCCGACGCCTTCGACGAAAACGTGCAGGGGAGTCATGCCGGCGCCCTCCCGAAGGCCAGGCAGGCGTTGTTGCCGCCAAAGCCGAACGAGTTGCTGAGCGCGATATCGATGCCGCGCTGCTCGACTTCCCACGCGAACTGGGGCCCGCAGGCGGGATCCGGAGCGGTACCGCCCAGGTTCGCCGGCACCAGTCCGTGCTGGATGGCCTGCAACGCGAACGCCGCCTCGAGGATGCCGGCGGCGCCCAGCGTGTGGCCGGTGAAACCCTTGGTGGAACTGGCGCGCGTCGTGGTCGGGAACGCGCGCGAAACCAGCGCGGCTTCCACCTCGTCGTTCTTGAGGCTGGCCGTGCCGTGCAGGTTGATGTAGTCGACCTGGTCGGCATGCAGGTTCGCCCGCGCCAGCGCATCGCGCAGGGCCAGTTCGGCGCCCAGCCCTTCCGGGTGTGGCGTGGACATGTGGTGGGCATCGCTGGATTCGCCGTAACCGAGCAGGCGGGGCGCGTGCGGCGCCATGCCCACGCGTTCCAGCAGCGCGAAGCCGGCGGCTTCGCCGATCGAGATGCCGCGGCGCGCCTGGTCGAACGGACGGCAGGGTTCGGGCGACACCAGCTCCAGCGCGTTGAAGCCGAACAGCACGCTGTCGCACAGCGTATCCACGCCGCCGACCACGGCGGCGTCGGCCAGGCCCAGCTGGATCAGGCGCTCGGCGCTGGCGAACACCTTGGCGCTGGACGAACAGGCGGTGGAGACGGTGAGGCAGGGGCCTTCCAGTCCCAGCGCCTCGGCGACGAAGCCGGCGAGCGAGTGGGGCGCATGGATCAGCGGGCGGCGCAGGTCCGGCGGCATGTGGCCTTCGTCATCGAGGTGACGGTAGGCCTCCTCGGTGGCGCCGATGCTGGCGGTCGACGTACCCAGCACCAGCGCGACGCGGGCCGCGCCATAGCGCTGGCGCGCGTCCAGCGCGCGTTCCAGGAACCGGTCCTGGTGCAGGCCCAGCCAGGCCAGGCGGTTGTTGCGGCATTCCCAGACGGCATGGGCGGCGGGCAGCGCGGCGTCTTCGACGCCATCGACACGGCCGATCCAGCACGCCAGGGGCGCGCTGCTGAAATCATTCTGGCGCAGGCCGCCGCGGGTGGCGGACAGGGCGGCGACGTGGCTTTCGAGACCGTGGCCGAGCGCCGAGGTGACCGTGTAGGCGCTGACGGCCAGGGGTTGAATCGGTACTGGCATCACGCCAGCCTAACCAGCGCCCGGCGCATTGCCTAGTCCGCCCGGGGAACGGTCGAAGTGGCGTTCATCTTGCCCCAGGGACGGATGGATTGCGGCCGGCGCGCCCGCTGCGCACACTTGCCCATCCACCGGTCCCCTACCCTGCCCCGTCGTGTCCTCCGTCGCTCCGCTCAAACGTGGTCCCTGGCGCTATCTGAGCGATCGCGACGTGCTGCACGCCGCAGCGGTCGTCATCGTCGCACTGGTGCTGAGCCTGGGGCTGGTCTGGGTGGGATACCTCATCCACGTCTGGCACGTGGCGGCGCGTAGCCCCCTGGCCCCGAAGCGCCCAATGACGGTGCTGGTGTTTGGTCGCCGGCTGGTGCACGACCGCCCGGAAACGGATTACCAGCAGCGCCTCGGGCGGGCACTGGCCCTGATGCGTGCCCAATTCACCGACCACGTGCTGCTGCTCGGGGGACGCAGCGGCGGCAGCGTCAGCGAGGCGGCCGCGGGCTGGGCGTGGCTGTCTGACCATGAGTTGCCGCCGGGCGTGGTGCTGCGCCTGGAACAGGCATCCGTCGATTCGCTGGAAAACCTGCGCCACGCGCGCAGCCTGCTGCAGGAAGACGGGCCAGTGATGCGCGTGCTGCCACCGGTGGCGCTGGTAAGCAGCCGTTACCACCTGGCGCGCTGCCAGCTGTTGGCGCAGCGGCTGGGCTTCGACTGCGTACCGGTGGCGGCGGAGCCCGAGTTCGTGATCAATCGCCGCTACGTGGTCCGCATGCTGACGGAGTCCGGCTACCTGATGTGGATCGACCTCGGCGTGCGCTGGGCGCGCCTGATCGGCCACCAGCGCATGGCGCGCCGCGTCAGCTGAGGTACGTCCACCCTGCCTGACGTGGGAGCGCACCCCGTGCGCGACAGGTCTGCGACGAGGCGCGTTGGGCACCGCGGTCGCGCACAGGGTGCGCTCCTACAAACGCATGGCGCGCTGGACGCGACGCCTCGCCGCACAGTCATGCGTTCGATGCTTGCTAAGCTTGCGGCTCTCGATGGAACCCGAGTGACATGATGAGCCAGCAAGCCGACCAAGCCGAAACCTTTCTGCGCGAACTGCAGGACCGCATCTGCGCCGCGATCGAACAGCTCGACGGCAAGGCGCGCTTCGAGGAGGACGCCTGGACGCGCCCCGCCGGTGGCGGCGGCCGCACGCGCGTGCTGCGCGACGGCGCCATCTTCGAACAGGCCGGCGTGAACTTTTCGCGCGTGTACGGCCACCAGTTGCCGCCCAGCGCCACGGCTCACCGGCCCGACCTCGCCGGCGGCAGCTTCGTCGCGACCGGCGTGTCGCTGGTGCTGCATCCGCGCAACCCGCACGTACCCACCACGCATGCCAACGTGCGTTACTTCGAGGCGAGCAAGGAAGGCGTCGATCCGGTGTGGTGGTTCGGCGGCGGCTTCGATCTCACGCCGTTCTATCCGCGCGATGAAGACGTCGTGCACTGGCACACGGTGGCGCGCGACCTGTGCAAGCCGTACGGCGAGTCGGTCTATCCGCGCTACAAGCAATGGTGCGACGAGTACTTCTACCTCAAGCACCGCAGCGAGACGCGCGGCGTCGGCGGCCTGTTCTACGACGATCTCAACGAGGGCGGCTTCGAGCGCTGCTTCGCCTTCACGCGCGACGTCGGCCAGGGTTTCCTCGATGCCTACCTGCCGATCGTCGAGCGCCGCAAGGGCGAGGCCTATGGCGAGCGCGAGCGCGAGTTCCAGCTGTATCGCCGAGGACGCTACGTGGAATTCAACCTGGTCTACGACCGCGGCACACTGTTCGGCCTGCAGTCGGGCGGACGCACCGAATCCATCCTGATGAGCCTGCCGCCGCGCGTGCGTTTCGAATACGCCTACCAGCCCGAGCCCGAATCGGCCGAGGCGCGGCTCGGCGACTACCTCAGGCCGCGCGACTGGGTGTAACACCCCGCCGCGTGGCGCGCCCTCCCAGCGGAAGCCGGAGCCCGGTGACCCTGGGGGATGAAGTCACCGGACGCCGGTCTTCGCCGGAAAGTCGATTCGTGAGGCTCAGCCCGTCGGCTGGTCGCCGCTGAACTTCACCGGCGTCGCGCCCTTCACCGGGCCGATCTGCGCAGAGTCGCTCACCTGCAGCACCACTTCGCGGCGGAACTCCAGCGTGCCCTGCACCACGGCGTGGGGCCCGATCACCACGTGGGGCAGGCGGCTGTTGCTGCTGAAGTTGAACCAGCCGCCCGGCTTGTCGACCAGGATGCCGCCTTCCACGCGCGAGTTGGCGCCCACGGTGATGTCGCCGCTGACGGTGGAGATGCCACCACCCACGTGCGCCGCATCGAGATGGATGCCGCCATTGACGGTACCCGCCTTGCCGGTCACATCCGCGCCCTTGCCAAGATGGATGCCGCCATTGGTGGTGGTCACGGCGCCACTCACGCGGCTGGATGCGCCCACGGTAATGGCGCCATTGACGGTGTCCGCCGCCGTGGCCTGCACGTGATCGCCGAACTCCACCGATCCATTCACCGTGCTGGCCTTCTGCACGACGGCGTTGTCGCCGACATGCACCGAGCCGTTCACGGTGCTCACGTTGCCGGCGTGCTGGCCGGCCTCGACGCGGGCGGCGCCGTTGACCTTGTCGATGTCGTTGTCGGCGGCCTGCGCGGCGAGGGGCAGCGCAAGGGCAAGGGCGAGGGCTAGCAGGTGACGATGCATGACGAACTCCATGAGGGGTGTTGACCCTTCCTAGGATGCGCCTGCGCGGCCCGGGGTTTAGCATGACCTTCGACACGGGCGCCGCCGATTTGACGCGCCCCGGGTGCAGCCTCACCATTTGGGGTTTCCGCCGCGAATCCCTGCCATGTACAAGCTCGTACTCATCCGCCACGGCCAGTCCCAGTGGAACCTCGACAACCGCTTCAGCGGCTGGGCCGACGTCGACCTCACCGAACAGGGCCAGGCCGAAGCCGCCGAGGCGGGTCGCCTGCTCAAGGCCGAGGGCTACGCCTTCGACGTCGCCCACACCTCGGTGCTCAAGCGCGCCGTACGTACCCTGTGGGGCGTGCTCGATGCGATGGACCAGATGTGGCTCCCGGTCGTTACCGACTGGCGCCTCAACGAGCGTCACTATGGCGGCCTGACCGGCCTCAACAAGGCCGAGACGGCGGCCAAGTACGGCGAGGACCAGGTCAAGGTGTGGCGTCGCAGCTACGACATCCCGCCGCCGCCGCTCGATCGCGCCAGCAACGAGTCGGTGAGCGATCCGCGCTATGCGAACCTCGACCCGTCGATGATCCCGGACACCGAATGCCTGAAGGACACGGTGGATCGCGTGCTGCCGTACTGGCACGACGTGCTGGCACCGGCGATCCGCTCCGGCCAGCGTGTGGTGGTGGCCGCGCACGGCAATTCGCTGCGCGCCCTGGTGAAGTACCTGGACAACATGTCCGAGGACGAGATCGTCGAACTCAACATCCCCAACGGCGTGCCGCTGGTGTACGAGTTCGATGCGGAGCTCAAGCCGATCCGCCACTACTACCTTGGCGATGCCGACGCCATCGCCGCGAAGATGGCCGCCGTGGCCAACCAGGGCAAGGCGAAGTAAGCCGTCCGAAGCCGTCGCGGGTGACAGGCGTCATCCGCGATGGTTGCCCTGCGTCAGTCGCCGGCGCGGGGCCGGGTCGATAAGCTCCCGGCATCCCAACGCGAGATGCCGGCATGACCCCGAACATGATCTATGCGCTGATGATTCCGCTGATGGCCTTGGGCATCTGGCGCCGCGTGCGCGGCAGCTTTGGCCGGCAGCCGGTCCGGCGCAAGCGGATGATCGCCCGCATCGGCTTCCTCACCCTGGTCGGCAGCCTGATCGCCTGGGGCGGCCTGCACAACGTCCGCCTGCTGGAAGGCCTGCTCGGTGGCGTCCTGGTCGGCGTGGCAATGGGCACGGTCGGCCTGCGGCTGACCCGCTTCGAGCGCGATGCCGCCGGCAATGACCTCTACATTCCCAATGTCTGGATCGGCGGCATCCTCAGCGCACTGCTGGTGGGCCGGCTGGCCTGGCGTTTCGTGGCGCTGATGCCCCAGCTGCAGGATCCGGCGATGGCGCATGCCACGCCCGCCTTCGGCAACAGCCCGCTGACGCTGGCCATCTTCGGCCTGATCATCGGCTACTACCTGTGCTACTTCGCCGGCCTGCTGGTCCACCACCGGCGCTTCGAGCGCGCGCAGCAGGCCCTGGCGTAAGACGCTTCAGAGCGCGTCGCTGTCCATCTCGCCGGTGCGGATGCGGATCACCTGCTCCAGCGGGCTGACGAAGATCTTGCCGTCGCCGATCTTGCCGGTGCGGGCCGACTGCTGGATGGCTTCCACCACGCGGTCCAGCTGGTCGTCGCCCACGGCGACCTCCAGCTTGATCTTCGGCAGGAAGTCCACCACGTACTCTGCGCCACGATAGAGTTCGGTATGACCCTTCTGGCGGCCGAAGCCCTTGACCTCGGTCACCGTGATGCCCTGGACACCCACCTCGGCCAGTGCCTCGCGGACATCGTCCAGCTTGAACGGCTTGATGATCGCTACGACCAGCTTCATGGGGGTCTTCCTCGAAATCGATGGTTGTCCGGCACCGGGGCCACGGCCTGGCATTTTGCCTGTCCGGCCCCTGGCTGTCGCCTGGGTGCGTGCCGTGTAGGACAATGCCTACACATAGAAGTGGAGCAGGCCGATGGTGGTGTTTAAAGACATGAATCTACACTTTATCCCGACGAGTTCGAGGTGCTATCCATGATGGATAGGCAGGATATCGATCAACTTGCCCAGCGTCTTGTTTCGTTGGTTCCATCAGGATTGGCTCAGGCGCACCAGGATTTGCGCACCAACTTCGGCGATGTTCTGGCGCAGGGATTGCGCCGCCTCGACTTAGTCACCCGCGAGGAGTTTGAGGTCCAGAGCCAGCTGTTGGCGCGCACTCGCGCCAAGGTCGATGCTCTGGAGAAGCGAATCGCAGAACTCGAGGCCGGCGCCGCCACCTGACCAGGCGTGGCGCGGCCCACGTCCCGGGAGCCGCCCCCGATCTGTCACCCTCACCCCGAGAACGTTCGGGGGCGGCTATTTTCACCGCTGGCTGCGCTAGGGAGTCGCTCCGTGTTGCAACCTGGCAGCCACCCTGGCGCTCCTAGCCTATGAGCCTGGCTGTCACGCTCAGCCGTGCCCAGGAAGGTGTGGCTGCGCCCCAGGTGATGGTCGAAGTCCACCTGTCCGGCGGCCTCCCTGGCACCAATATCGTGGGATTGCCCGAGGCGGCCGTGCGCGAAGCGCGCGACCGCGTGCGCGTGGCCATCCAGAACACCTCCTTCGAATATCCCAACCGCAAGGTCACCGTGAACCTGGCGCCCGCGGAGCTGCCCAAGGATGGCGGCCGCTTCGACCTGGCGATCGCCCTCGGCATCCTCGCCGCCGGGGGCCAGGTGCCCAGGGAAAAGCTGGACGACTGCGAATTCCTCGGCGAACTGGCGCTGTCCGGCGCCTTGCGCGGCGTCTCGGGCGTGCTGCCGGCCCTGCTGCGGGCGCGGGCACGCGGCCGTCGCGTGGTGGTGCCCCGCGCCAATGCCGCGGAAGCCGCCCTGGTCTCCGACGCCGACGTGCTGGTCGCCGACACGCTCGCGGAGGTGTGTGGATGGCTGCGTGGCGCCCAGGAACTCGCCCTGCCTACCGGTGCGCCGCCACCGGGCAGCGACGGCAACGGACCCGACCTCGCCGATGTGCGTGGCCAGCTGCAGGCGCGGCGTGCGCTGGAAATCGCCGCCACCGGCGGGCATCACCTGTTGCTGGTGGGGCCGCCCGGCACCGGCAAGACCATGCTGGCCGAGCGCTTGCCGGGCATTCTTCCGCCGCTGAGCGAATCGGAAGCGCTGGAGACCTGCGCGGTGCTGTCGGTGGCTGGACAGGTGGTGGATCCCCAGCACTGGCGGCGACGCCCTTTCCGCGCACCACACCACACCACCTCGGCCGTGGCCCTGGTGGGCGGCGGCGCCATGCCCAGGCCCGGCGAGATCTCGCTGGCGCACAACGGCGTGCTGTTCCTCGACGAATTGCCGGAGTTCGGCCGCCACGTGCTCGACGTGCTGCGCGAGCCGATGGAGTCGGGTCATATCGTGGTGTCGCGTGCCGCGCGGCAGTCCACCTTCCCGGCCCAGTTCCAGTTGGTGGCGGCGATGAATCCCTGTCCCTGCGGCTACGCGGGCGACCCCCGCCAGCGCTGCCAGTGCACGCCGGACCAGGTGCAGCGCTACCGGGCCAGGATCTCCGGGCCTTTGCTCGATCGCATCGACCTGGGCGTGGAAGTGCCTCGCGTGCCGCTAGGCGAGCTGGGTGCGCCGCGCGGCCCGCACGACGAGGACTCGGCGACCGTGCGTGCGCGGGTGGTGAAGGCGCGACAGCATGCGCTGATGCGCGCCGGCCGCTCGAACGCGGAGATCAGCACCCGGGAACTCGAGCGCGACTGCGCACTGGGTCCGGCCGAGCGCCGCTGGTTCGACGCCGCGCTGGAAAGGCTGGGGCTGTCGGCAAGGGCTTATCACCGCACCTTGCGGGTGGCCCGCACCATCGCCGACCTGGACGGCGGAGCCGCCCTGCTGGACCGCTCGCACCTGGCGGAAGCACTCAGCTACCGGCGCTCCTGAGGCCCGCCACCGCGGCCGCAAGGTAATTTTTGAACTGATGGGTATTGACTTGCCCGCTTCGGGGCGTATTATCTGTACCCGCTAGTTCGCAATTGAACTCAGCCTGCCACCCCGGTATCGGTACTCCCTCCCCCTCCCCCCGTCCGATACCGGGGTTTGGCCCTTCCTCCTTCACCCTCGAGTGACATCTCAGCGGTAGACGCTGCCGCGGCAGGCGTGCTCCGATAGCCCGGTCGCAGGCGCTCGAAGGATCGTGCATGACGGCTGACCTGGGGTTGCTGCTGGTGGGCCTGCTGGGCGTGGGTTTTCTCGCCCAGTGGCTGGCCTGGCGGATTCGGTTGCCGGCGATCCTGTTCCTGCTGGTGGCCGGCATCCTGATGGGACCGGTCATAGGCATGTTGCAGCCCGACCGGCTGCTCGGGCCGCTGCTGTTTCCCATCGTGTCGCTGGCCGTCTCGCTGATCCTGTTCGAAGGCAGCCTGACCCTGCGCTTCAACGAACTGCGCGAGATCGGTCGCGTGGTACGCGGCCTGGTCACCTACGGCGCGGTGATCGCGGTGTTCCTGCTGGCGATGGCCGCAAGGTATTTCGCCGGCCTGAGCTGGCAGGTGGCCCTGTTGTTCGGCGCGCTGACCTGCGTGACCGGGCCCACCGTGATCTCGCCCATGCTGCGCACCGTGCGCCCCAATGCGCGCATCGCCAACACCTTGCGCTGGGAAGGCATCGTGATCGACCCGCTTGGCGCGTTGTTCGCCGTGCTGGTGTTCGAGGCCATCGCCTCCCACCAGGAAGGCCGCACCGTCGGCGTATTCCTCGCGGTACTGGCGAGCGGCACCGTGGTCGGCCTGCTGGCGGCGTGGCTGCTGGCGTTCTTCCTGCGCCGGCAGCTGATACCCGAGTACCTGCAGAACTACGGCACGCTGGTGGCCGTGCTGGCGGCGTTCTCGCTCTCCAACGCCGTCACCCACGAGTCGGGCCTGCTGACGGTGACCGTCATGGGCATCGCGCTGGGCAACATGCGCGACGTGCACATCGACGACATCCTGGACTTCAAGGAGAACCTCACCACCCTGCTGGTCTCCAGCCTGTTCATCCTGCTCGCGGCGCGCCTGACCTGGCCGTTGCCCGGCGGCGTGCTGGGCTCGGGCGTGGCGATCTTCATCGTGGCCCAGCTGGTGGTGAGGCCGGTCACCGTGGCGATCGCCACGCTCGGCAGCGCCTTGAACTGGCGCGAGCGCGCCTTGATTGGCTGGGTGGCGCCGCGTGGCATCGTGGCCGCGGCGGTCTCCGCCGTATTCGCGTTGCGACTGGACGAACTGGGCATGCCCGGTGCGCGGCAGCTGGTCCCGCTGGTGTTCCTGCTCATCATCGGCACGGTGCTGCTGCAGAGCGCCACGGCGCGGCCGCTGGCGCGCTGGCTGAAGGTGGCCGAGCCCGATCCGACCGGCGTGCTCGTCTATGGCGCCGATGCGCCGGCACGTCAGGTCGCGCATGCGCTGGTCGATGCCGGCTTCCGCGTGATCGTCGCCGACGAGCAGTGGCAGGGCATCCGACTCGCCCGCATGGAGGGCCTGAGCACGTTCTACGGACACCCGGCGACCACCTACGCGGAGCGCCACCTGGACCTGTCGGGCATAGGGCGCCTGCTGGCGATGTCCGCCAATCGCGAGCGCAACGCGCTTGCCTGCGTGTACTACCGCCAGGAATTCGGTCGCGGGCGGGTCTATCGACTGCTCAATGAAGCCACCCACCAGGAGCACGAACGAACGCAACTTGGTGGCCACCTGCTGGCGCCGGCCTTGTTCGAACCGGGGATGACGCATGAACGATTCGAGGAACGCCTGGCCGAAGGCTGGACCATCAAGTCGACGCGACTGACGACGACTTTCGACTGGCCGCACTTCATCGAACAATATGGATCGAGCACCGTGCTGTTGTTCGGCGTCGAGGAGAAAGGCACGTTGCGGATCGCCTCGGTGAAGCGCGAGCTGGAGCCACGGCCGGGCTGGCTGGTCACCGCGCTGGTACCGCCGCAGCAACTGCGCCCATCGGCGTGAAGGGCGCAGCTTCCCTGCGCGGCGCGCGCAGGAAGCGCAGGACAGGGCCGCGCTCCCCGCGCACGCGCCAGCATCCTTGCCGGCTCACGCGACGGGAATCACCGCATCAGGCCGCACTGGCCTGGCGGGAGGCATGGAACTGCGCCTCCTCGGTGGAACCCTTGAGCGCGGTGGTGGACGACTGGCCCTGCTGGATGGCCTGGGTCACGGCGTCGAAGTAGCCCGTGCCGACTTCGCGCTGGTGCTTCACCGCGGTGAAGCCCCGCTCGGCAGCGGCGAACTCCTTCTCCTGCAGCTCCACGAACGCGCTCATCTGACGACGGGCATAACCATAAGCCAGATCGAACATGCCGTAGTTAAGGCTGTGGAAGCCGGCCAGGGTGATGAACTGGAACTTGTAGCCCATCGCGCCCAGTTCCTTCTGGAATTTCGCGATGGTGGCGTCGTCGAGGTTCTTCTTCCAGTTGAAGCTGGGCGAGCAGTTGTAGGCCAACAGCTTGCCGGGATACTTCGCGTGGATCGCCTCGGCGAACCTGCGCGCCTCTTCCAGGTTCGGCTTGCTGGTCTCGCACCACACGAGATCGGCATACGGTGCATAGGCCAGGCCGCGGCTGATGGCCTGGTCGATACCTGGGCGCACGCGGAAGAAGCCTTCGACGGTACGTTCGCCGGTGACGAACGGCTTGTCGTTGTCGTCGATGTCGGAGGTGAGCAGATCCGCAGCGTCCGCATCGGTGCGCGCCACGATCAAGGTCGGCACGCCGAGCACGTCGGCGGCGAGGCGCGCGGCGTTGAGCTTGTCGACCGCTTCGCGCGTCGGCACCAGCACCTTGCCGCCCATGTGGCCGCACTTCTTCACCGAGGCGAGCTGGTCCTCGAAGTGCACACCGGCGGCGCCTGCCTCGATCATCGCCTTCATCAGTTCGAATGCGTTGAGCACGCCGCCGAAGCCGGCTTCCGCATCGGCCACGATCGGCACCATCCAGTCGGTGTCGTCCTGACCTTCGGCGTGGTGCAGCTGGTCGGCGCGCAACAGCGTGTTGTTGATGCGCTTGACCACCGACGGCACCGAGTTGGCCGGATACAGCGACTGGTCGGGATACATCTCGCCGGCGAGGTTCGCATCGGCCGCCACCTGCCAGCCGCTCAGATAAATCGCCTGCAGGCCGGCCTTCACCTGCTGCATGGCCTGGTTGCCGGTGAGCGCGCCGAGCGCATTGACGAAGTCTTCCTTTTGCAGCGACTTCCACAGGCGCTCGGCGCCGCGGCGGGCCAGCGTGTGTTCCACCTGCACGGTGCCGCGCAGGCGGGCGACGTCCTCGGCGCTGTAGTTGCGCTGGATGCCGCTCCAACGAGTGTTGTTCTTCCAGTCGAGCGCGATCTGTTCGGCGGTGGGCAGCGTGTTCTTCATGACATCACTCCGGTGCGTGTGCGAATTCGTTGTGGGAGCGCATCCTGTGCGCGACCGCGGCGCTGCGGTGTGGCGCTTCGTCAGGTTGTCGCGCGCAGGGTGCGCTCCCACAGGGCTTGGCTTGCGATCAGGCGAGCTGTTCGTAGGCGGCAAGGGTGAGGAAATCGCCGAGTTCGTCGGCGTGCGTGAGCTGCCTGAGCAAGGCGGCGGCCTGTTCGGCGCGATGCGCGTACGGACCGTTGCCTTCGATCAGGCGATGCGTGTGCCTGGTGAGCGAGTGGTCGAACAGCGCGAAGTCGATCGGCGCGTGGTCGGTGAATTCCAGCGGCCCCAGGTGCAGCCACTGCCACAGCTGTGCACGCGCGATCTCGGCGGTGGCGGCGTCCTCCATCAGGTGATGGATCGGCACGCAGCCCTGCCCGTCCAGCCACGACGCGGTGTAGCGCAGCGCCACTTCCACGTTGTTGTCGAAGCCGGCGCGGGTGATGGTGCCGCTGCACGGCGCGATCAGTTGGTCGCGTGCCACGTCGACGTCCGCGCGCACCACGCTGAGCTGGTTCGGCGAGGGCATGTACTTGTCGAAGATCTCCTGCGCCACCGGCACCAGCGCCGGATGTGCCACCCAGGTGCCGTCGTGGCCGGCCTGCACCTCGCGCAGCTTGTCGGCGCGCACCTTGGCCAGCGCGGCATCGTTCGCGGCCTCGTCGCCCTTGATCGGGATCTGAGCGGCCATGCCGCCCATGGCGAAGGCGCCACGGCGGTGGCAGGTCTGGATCAGCAGTTCCGAGTAGGCCTTCAGGAACGGCACCGTCATCTGCACCTGGCCACGGTCCGGCAGCAGGCGGTCGCGGTGCGCGCGGAACGTCTTCAGGTAGGAAAAAATGTAGTCCCAGCGGCCGCAGTTGAGGCCGACCACGCGGCCGCGCAGCGCGTGCAGGATTTCGTGCATCTGGAACACGGCCGGCAGAGTCTCGATCAGCACGGTGACCTTCATGGACTCCGGCGGCAGGTCCAGCGCGGCCTCGGTGGCGGCCATCACTTCGTCCCACAGTGCGGCTTCTTCCATCGCCTGCAACTTGGGCAGGTAGAAGTACGG
>JACXTT010002365.1_pt1 | contig 30037 bp, 25 predicted proteins | sample 9270951 | NCBI WGS metagenome assembly JACXTT01 (sample SAMN15532306, study PRJNA645909) | rock metagenome | isolation source: weathered quartz diorite | place: Puerto Rico | collected 2017-06-21 | reverse complement strand
CGTTGCTCTAATGCCTTGAAATCCCGCTTGTGCTTCATCGCTGCATCTCGAAATGAACACAAGCATATTAACGTTCCTGGGCTTCATCCGTTGACAGTTATTTATACGAGACTCAATAATGCGCCCCGGGAGTGGGCCTGGCAGTATGTGTTCCCGTCCGATCGTCTTTCTACCGACCCGCGATCGGGTCTGCGGCGGCGCCACCATATGGATGAGCAAAACGTTCAGCGCGCAATGCGCCAGGCGCTCAGGGATGCCGGTGTGGCGAAACCCGCCACGCCGCACACATTGCGCCACAGCTTCGCGACCCATCTGCTGGAATCGGGCCACGACATTCGCACGATCCAGGAACTGCTCGGTCATTCGGATGTATCCACAACCATGATCTACACCCACGTGCTAAATCGCGGTGGACACGGAGTAGTGAGCCCGCTCGATGTGCGTTGAGTCGCGCGCGAAAAATATAAGTGACTCGCTACTCGTGGTTCGCAAACCCGACGACAAGAGTACGCGCATGAGTACACAAGAACGAACCACGAAAAACGAGCCACGTACCACGGCTTGCGCGCTGTGCACGCAAGCCGGAGGCGAAGTACTGCGGGACGACGGTTTCGCCCGGGTGGTGCTGATCGGCGATGCCGATCACCCTGCGTATTGCCGGGTGATCCTGAATGCCCACAGGAAAGAGATGACCGACCTCGCCGAAGCCGAGCGCGAGCGGCTGATGGGCATGGTCTACGCGGTCGAGGGATTGCTGCGCGAGCTGTTGCGTCCGGAAAAGATCAACCTGGCCAGCTTCGGCAACATGGTGCCGCACCTGCACTGGCACATCATTCCGCGCTTCGCCGACGATCCGCATTATCCCAACCCGGTATTCGGCAGCAGGCAACGCGACAGCGCCCACCCGGTTCCAGCGGGATTCGTCCGCTCGATGCGACAGCGGCTGTCCGGGCTGCTGGAGAAAAAACCCTAGCGGGAAATCGCGGCCTCCTGGACCGCGGCCGGCGCCGCCCCTTTGGCGGGCAGGCGCCGGGTGTCCGGAAAAATGACCGAGAAGGTGCTGCCGCGTCCCAGGCTGCTCTGGACCTCGAGCCGCGCCTGGTGGCGGTTGAGCACGTGCTTGACGATAGCCAGGCCCAGTCCGGTGCCGCCGGTTTCGCGCGAGCGGCTGCGGTCCACCCGGTAGAAGCGCTCGGTCAGGCGGTCGATGTGCTGCGGCTCGATGCCGATGCCGGTATCCCGCACCGCGAACACGGGATGGCCTTCGTGCCTTTCCCAGCGTATTTCCACCTCCCCGTTTTCAGGCGTATAGCGCACCGCATTGCTGATCAGATTGCCGAAGGCGCTCCGCAACTCCTCAATGTTTCCCTTGAGCCACTCGTTCGATTCGATCCTCACACGCAGCTTGTGGCGGCCGGCGGAAAGCGCCATTGCATCCTGGTATAGCGCCTTGACGAGGTCCGGAACACTGACGTCCTCCTCGCGCAGCGGATTGTGCGTGCTCTCCAGCCGCGACAACGTCAACAGATCTTCCACCAGCCGGGTCATGCGGCTGGTTTGCTGCGCCATGAGCATGATCGCGCGCTGCGTCATTTCGGCATCCGGATTCTTCATGTCGGTCAGGGTCTCCAGGAAGCCGCCGACCACGGTCAGGGGCGTGCGCAACTCGTGCGACACGTTGGCGACGAAATCGCGCCGGGTCGTCTCCAGCCGTTCCCAGCGGGTGATGTCGCGGCCAAGAATGAGTTTCTGCTGGTCGCCGTAGGGAACCAGTTGCACCGACAGAACCATCTCGCCCTGCTCGCGCGAGACCCGCAGTACCAGCGATTCACCGACCTGGCCGGAAGACAGGTGTTCGACGAACTGCGGCTGGCGCAGGATGTAGGTGATCTGCTGGCCGAGGTCGCGTTCCCTGTCGATACCGAAGTAGTCCTCCGCCCTGGGGTTGCACCACTCGATGCGGTCGCCTTCGCCCAGGATTACCACAGCGTCCGGAAGCGCCGCACCCGCGAGCTGAAAACGCGACAGCGCCTCGCTCAGCCGCACTTCGCTTTGCCTGTGGCGCTTGAGCATCCTGAGCAGCTGCGAGAACACGTACTCCCAGGCCCCGCTGCCTACCGGCGTGTTCTCCGGGCGGGCGTTCTGCAGCCAGCGGTAGAGCGCCGAGAGGTTGAAAACGTGATGGAAAAGCAGGGGCAGGAGAAGCGCGGAGAGGACCAGCAAGGCGCCCCCGCTGCCGAGAATCGGCCAGGAGACCAGCGCCAGAATGCCGATCAGGACGACGGTGGAGAGGGGTCTCCCCCACATGGACTTCAAGCGCTCCGTCCTCTGGGTTAGCCAGGGCGGATTATCCCAGAATTTACCGGAGCGGACCCCCGGAGACGGCGGTCAGATTGCCGAGAAACGGTAGCCGGTGCCGCGCACGGTTTGCACCAGGCGGTCGAGCCGGGTAGGTTCGAGCGCCTTGCGCAATCGCCGGATGTGCACGTCCACGGTGCGCTCTTCCACAAAGACATGGTCGCCCCATACCTGGTCCAGCAACTGGGTGCGCGAATGCACGCGCTCCGGGTGCGTCATCAGGAAATGCAGCAGGCGGAATTCCGTGGGGCCCAACACCACCGGTTCGCCGTTGCCCGAGATGCGATGGCTGGCCGGATCGAGCTTCAGTCCCCCCAGCTGCACCACGTCGTCGGTCATCTGCGGCGCGCGCCGGCGCAACACTGCCTTGATGCGCGCGTTCAGCTCCCGCGGCGAGAACGGCTTGGTGATGTAGTCGTCCGCACCCGCGTCGAGGCCCGTCAGCTTGTCCTGCTCGTCGGAGCGCGCGGTGAGCATGATGATCGGCACGGTCCGGGTTCGCTTGTCGGTTCGCAGCCTGCGGGCAAAATCGATCCCGGACTGTCCGGGCAGCATCCAGTCCAGCAGTACCAGGTCAGGCAGGGCGCTCTGCACCAGGTTTATGGCCTGCTCGGCGTTGTCGGCGCGCAATGGCTGGTGGCCGGCCTGTTTCAGGTTGTACGCGATCAACTCCTGAATTGCCGGTTCGTCTTCGACCACGAGGATGGTGGCTGCCATGGGCTATACCAGTCGGATTTGGGCGTTTGCAATACTATGAAGCAAATGTTACAACCGCATGACCATTTTTGACGGGTAGTAATTGGTCGTGCAGCATGGCTGGGGGCCTCGCCCGCAGCTATGATGCAATCCCGCGCCCGCATTCCAGGGCATTGAATTCTACGTACGAAATATTCCGTGGCCGGACTTCAACCCGGGGCGCCCCGCCCCACCGAGATCAAGCTCCACCAGAAGTCGCGCGTCCTCGAAATCGCGTTCGACGACGGCAAGTCGTTCCGACTGGAATGCGAGCTGTTGCGTGTTTACTCGCCGTCTGCGGAGGTGCGCGGCCACGGGCCGGGCCAGGAGGTGCTGCAAATCGGCAAGAAGGACGTCGAGATCACGGCGGTCGAGCCGGTGGGCAATTACGCCGTGCGACTGGTGTTCAGCGACGGACACGACACCGGGCTCTACTCGTGGGACTATCTTTATGGACTTGGCGCGGACAAGGAAAGGTTGTGGAAGGAATATCTGGACCGGATGGCGAAAGAAGGCGCCAGCCGCGAGGTCGCGCCGGTAGCCGGCCAGCCCCCGACCAAGCCCGTCTGGAAAAAGCTCTGACCCTTGCTGACAAGAACAGCTCTGAACGCAGAGGACGCAGAGGGAAGCCAGGAGAGAAAAAGCAAATGAGTGTAAAAAGCTCCAATTGGCGGATGTTCCGGCAAAGTCGAAGTGGACGGCAGCGGATTTCGAACAGTCACCTCGCATCTATCCCCAATTCGTTTTTCCTCGTTTTTGTTTTTCCTCCGCGCCCCCCGCGTCCTCTGCGGTGATGTTTGAATTTCATGGAAAAGAAAACCACCCATTTCGGATATCAGGAAGTCGCTGAGGAAGACAAGGCGAAGAAAGTCGCCAGCGTGTTCCGTTCGGTGGCGCAGCGTTACGACCTGATGAACGATCTGATGTCGGCGGGAATGCACCGGCTGTGGAAGCGCTTCGCGGTGCAGATGAGCGGGGTGAGGGAAGCCGGCCGGGTGCTGGACGTGGCCGGCGGCACCGGGGATCTGTCCGCGCTGTTCGCGGCGCGGGTCGGCATGACCGGGCAGGTATGGCTGACCGACATCAACGGCGCGATGCTTGCGCGCGGGCGCGACCGGCTGCTCGACCGCGGGCGCGTCGTGCCGGTCGTGCAGTGCGACGCCGAACGCCTGCCATTTCCGGACGATTATTTCGATTGCGCGGTGGTGGGCTTCGGGCTGCGCAACATGACGCACAAGGAAACCGCGCTGGCGGAAATGCTGCGCGTGCTGCGCACCGGCGGATGCCTGCTTGTGCTGGAGTTCTCGCGGGTGTGGGAGCCGCTCGGGCCGCTGTACGACGGCTACTCGTTCAAGGTGCTGCCGCTGCTGGGCAAGCTTGTGGCTGACGATGCGGACAGCTATCGCTACCTCGCCGAGTCGATTCGCCGCCATCCCGCGCAGGAAGAACTGAAGCGGATGATGGAACAGGCCGGCTGTGCAGGTGTCGAGTACTACAACCTGAGCGCCGGGTTGGTGGCACTGCACCGCGGCCACAAGATCTGAAGCCGATGCTTGCCGCCGCGGTTGTAGCGTTCGCCAATCACCTGCTCGAGTCCGCGCCCTGGGCGCGCGACAAACTGAGCTTACACGCCGGCAAGACTGCGCTGTTCGACGTGTTTCCGGCCCGGCTGGCGTTCTCGGTGGCGGCGGACGGCCGGTTGCAGCCGGCGCTGCCGGAAGCCTCGCCGGCGGTGACGGTCCGCCTCACGCACCTGACGCTGATCGAGGTGCTGGCTGACGGCGAGGAGGCCTGGCGCAACGCCGAAGTCGTCGGCGATACCGATTTTGCCGCGGTCATTTCCCAGGTCGCGTCCAACCTGCGCTGGGATGTTGAAGAGGACCTGAGCCGCGTGATCGGCGATATCGCGGCGCATCGCATGGTGCAGGCCGGACGGGCGGCTGCCGCGTGGCCAAGACAGGCCGCCGTGAGCGTGGCCGAGAACACTGCGGAATATCTCACCGAGGAGAAGGCGGTACTGGTTACGCCGTTACAGGCCGCCGAGTTCATGCGCGAGGTCGACGAACTGCGCGATGCCGTGGAGCGCATGGACAAGCGCATCGAGCGCCTGTCGCGGCGAGTCTTGGGCGAATAGAAAGCAGCGCGGCGCAATCGCCCTGTCATGCACCTGCTGCGGCTGTTCAAGATCGTGCACGTCTCGCTGCGTTTCGGGCTGGACGAATTCTTTCTCGGCCATGCCCGGGTGCGCGGGTTGCGCGCGCTGACCGCGGGACTGCTGTTCTGGCGCCGTCTCGGGCGGCCGCGCGGAGAACGCCTGCGCCTCGCGCTGGAAGCACTCGGGCCGATATTCGTAAAGTTCGGGCAGGTGCTGTCCACCCGCCGCGACCTGATCCCGCTCGACATCGCCGACGAACTGGCGAGGCTCCAGGACCAGGTCCCGCCGTTCGCGGCCGAACAGGTGTTCCAGACCCTGGAGCGTGCCTACGGCAAGCCCGCCTCGGCGGTGTTCGAGCGCTTCGATGCGGCGGCGGTCGCCAGCGCCTCGGTGGCGCAGGTGCATTTCGCGGTCCTGCCCGGCGGGCGCGAAGTGGCGGTGAAGATTCTCAGGCCGGGGATCGCCCGCGTCATCGTCGAAGACATTGCGCTGCTCAATGTCGCCGCCGGGTTGATCGAGCGGCTGTGGAAGGATGGCCGCCGCCTCAAGCCACGGGAAGTAGTCGGCGAGTTCGAGAAGCACCTCAATAACGAACTCGACTTGCTGCGCGAGGCGGCCAACGCCAGCCAACTGCGCCGCAACTTCGAGAATTCTCCCCTCCTGCGGGTGCCGGAGATTTTCTGGGACTATTGCAACAGCCAGGTGATGGTGATGCAGCGCATGAGCGGCACGCCGGTAAGCCATGTCGAAAAACTGCGGGAACAGGGTATCGACATTCCGAAACTGGCGCGCGCCGGCGTCGAGATCTTTTTCACCCAGGTATTTCGCGACGGCTTCTTCCATGCCGACATGCATCCCGGCAACATCTTTGTCGCGCCGGACGGGCGCTATATCGCCCTGGATTTCGGCATCATGGGCACGCTCACCGAGGTGGACAAGAATTATCTGGCGCAGAATTTCCTCGCCTTTTTCCGGCGCGACTACCGGCGCGTGGCGCAGGTCCACATCGAATCCGGCTGGATCCCGCCGCAGACCCGCGTGGACGAATTCGAAACCGCGATTCGCGCCGTATGCGAGCCCATCTTCGACAAGCCCCTGAAGGAGATTTCCTTCGGCAAAGTGCTGCTGGGCCTGTTCCAGACTTCGCGCCGTTTCAACATCGAGATCCAGCCGCAACTGGTGCTGCTGCAAAAGACCCTGCTCAACATCGAAGGCCTGGGCAGGGACCTCGATCCCGACCTGGATCTCTGGAAAACGGCCAAACCCTATCTCGAGCGCTGGATGTCGGAGCAGGTCGGCTGGCGCGGCTTGTGGCAAAACATCCGCGATGAAGCGCCGAAGTGGAGCACATTGCTGCCGCAGTTACCGCGGTTGCTTCACCGGGCGCTGTCCGACCGCTCCGCCGCCAGTTTGCAGTCCGTCGTTGTTGCTCTGCTGTCGAGCCAGCAGCGCCACAACCGCCTGCTGGCCTGGATTCTCACCGCTCTGCTCTTTATGCTCATACTCGAGGTCTCCCGCTGGTTCTTCTGACCCGGGTCGCCGCAATGTCCCTGTCATCCAGGAGACATTTCGCGTTCATCTGTTTGTCACATTCTGCCCACAGAATCCGCTCCCATCGAGCACCACGGATTTACGGTGCACAAGTTTTCAACAGGGAGATGTTAAATGGGATCCACGACTGCGGCATCCAAACGCTTGATTCTGGCGACGGCGATTGCGGGACTCTTCGGCGCCAGCGCCGCACCGGCACTTGCCGACATGGAAAACCTGCTCGATAAGCTCCATGAAAAAGGCGTGTTGAGCGACGATGACTATAACCAAATGCGTACCGAAACACGCGCCGAGCGGCGCGCCCAGGCACTGAAGGAAGCCAAGGAGGAGGAAAAGAAGAATGCGCCTCCTCCGAGCAGCGACAAGTTCAAGATGTCCGACGCCATCAAGAGCATGGAGCTCTTTGGCGACCTACGCCTGCGCTATGAAGACCGCATTGCGATCGCACCATCTGCCGCCGAGCTCGAGCGCCAGCGCTGGCGCTATGCCTTCCGCATCGGCGTGCGTGGCGACATCGGCAGCGACTGGTTCTACGGCCTGCGCCTGGACACGGGCACCTACGGTCGTTCCGCCTGGGTTACATTCGCCGACGACAACGCGAACCAGGGGGGCAAGTCCTCGCAATCGGCCAAGTTCAACGACGCCGTCGCGGTCGGCCTGGCCTATGTCGGCTGGAAGCCGACCAGCTGGCTGCAGGTCATCGGCGGCCGGCAGCCAAACCCGCTGTATACGACGCCCATGGTCTGGGATCCGGACATCACGCCGGAAGGCCTGTCGGAAAAACTGAATTTCCACCTGACGGACAACTTCAGCCTGTTCGGCGGCGCTAGCCAGTTCGTTTATCAGGCGTTCGCGAGCCAGGGTCCTGCCGCGGCAACCGCGACCACCAACAGCGACGTGGGCCTGCGCCGGCCGAACCTGATGCTGTATACCTTCGAGGCCGGCGCCAACTACAAGCTGAGCCCGGACAGCGCACTGAAGGGTGCGGTGAACTACTACCGCTATGCAGGAGGCCTGGGCACCGCGGACTTCCGCTCCACATTTACCGGCACGGGCGCGACTTACGCGGGCAACATCGGCGTCAACGACCTCGAGGTCATCGAGATTCCGATCGAATTCCGCTTCCCGGTCGCCAGCCTCTCCGGATTGGTTTACGGCAACTTCGCCAAGAACACCAAGGGCTCCGATCGCGCGACCCACGCCGGCTTATCGAACTTCGGCGACCAGGACAAGGCCTACCAGATCGGCCTGTCGCTTGGCAGCCAGGGCATCCCGCAAGGCGCAGCCTCCGGCGCCACGTATGGCAGCTCAGCGAAGAAAGGCACTTGGGAAACGCGCGTGTACTACCAGCGCATCGACCAGTTCGCGCTGGATCCGAACATGATCGATTCCGACTTCTTCGAGCGCACCAATATCGAAGGCTGGTTTGCGGCAGTTGCCTACAGTCCGGCCGACGCGATCATCACGACCCTGCGCTACGGGAGCGCCAAGCGTGCCAACAACAACCTCGAGACCGGCGGTTTCAACGACGACTCCTCGGCACTGGGTGCATCGATCGACAAGTACAAGCTGCTGCAGTTCGACGTCACGCTGCGCTTCTAAGCGTTGCGCCCGCAGGGCGCAACGTAACTGCCGAGGTCCGATAGTGATCGGACCCTCTTCCGGGGAAAACGGGCGCCGATTCGGCGCCCGTTTCTTTTGCTTGACGGTCCGATTCGTTGCTTGATTCCGCTCAGAACGTCACTTCAGCGGATCGCCGGAGTTCAGCAAGCGGCGGAATGCGGCCACGATTGCGGGTTGCGGCTGACGTATCGGCGGGATCGACTGATACTGCTCCCATCCTCCGCCCAGCCCCTTGTACAGCGCGACGAAGTGCTCGCCGACCGCCCCCTGGGCGGCGGCATATTGCTCCTCCAGATCGTACTGCTGGCGCTCGGCGTCGATGACATTGAGGTAATCTGTCAAGCCGCGATCGTAGCGTTGCGACGCGAGGCTCACGGCGCGCTGGCTGGCCGCAAGCGCCTCCCCCAGATTGCGCAGACGATCCTGCTGCGCGGCGTAGCTGCTTATGGAGGTATCGACCTCCTGCACGGCTCTGAGCACCGTTTGCCTGTAGTTGACAAGCAACTCGTGGGTGCGCAGGTCCGCTACGTTGACCAGGGCATCGAGCGCGCCGAAGTCCAGCAAGGGCCAGATGGCTCCGGCTCCCGCGGACCAGATGGACCGGCTGGATGCGGGCGTTACGCCAAGCCCTTGCGCTTGAGTGCCGGCTCCGGCGGTCAGCGCCAGCCGGGGGAACAGATTCGCGGTCGCAACGCCGATGCGGGCTGTGGCGGCCGCCAGGAGGCGCTCCGCCTCGAGGATGTCGGGCCGGCGTCGCATGAGATCCAGCGGAATCCCCCCATTGATCCGCTCGGGTACCTGCGGGATCAGATCCGGCTTGGCCAATTCCGTCACCATCTCCTCGGGAAACTGACCGAGCAAGGCAGCGATCGCGTACTGTGCGGCACTGATCTGAGCGGCGAGCGGGGCAACCTGGGCCTCCAGGGTCGCAAGTTGCCGCCGCGCCAGGGTGACGTCCAGTTCGTTGGTAATGCCGCGATCGAAGCGTGCCTGCACGAGATCGAGCGATTGCCGGGCGCTACCCATGTTCTGCCCGAGGACCGCCTGTTGCGTCTGCAGTCCACGCATGTCCAGATAGGCACGGACAACGTCCGCCACCACTGTGACCAGCACCGCGTTGCGCGCGGCCGCGAGCGCCTGTGTGTCGTATCGGGCCGCCTCGATTTCGCGTCTGACCCTGCCGAACAGATCGATTTCCCAGGCGGCATCGAAGCCCGTTACGGATGTGATGTGCTGCAGGCCGGCGGCATTCGAAGCAGACGTGAGCAGAGATGGCACGCGCCCGCGCGTAAGATCGCTCCCGGTTCCGCGTCCCGCGCCGGCGCTCGCCTCCAGGTCGGGAAGCGCCCGTCCGGCCACCACCGTCTCGAATGTCCTGGCTTCCTGTAAACGCGTCAGGGCAATCTCGAGGCTGGGGTTGGCTTGAACGGCCCGCTCGATGAGCGAATCCAGCTTGGGATCGTTCAGCGCATGCCACCACTTGGCAGGGTCGACGGCTTCATGGCCCTCGCCGGTTACACCCTGTGCGACGGACGCTGCGACGAATCCGTCGGGCAGTTTCATCTGCGGTGCGTGGTAGTCGGGTCCAACCGCACATCCACCCAGGCCCACGCCCAGCACGACAAACGAAAGAATTTGAAACGCGCGCATGCCTGAGCCGCCTCAGCGGGTCTTGAGCGCGCTGGCTGACGGGCCGCCGGCGGACTCTCTCACGGAGACAGTCTCGCCATCGCCGATCTGGCTGCTGATGTTCAGCGCAACCTTGTCTCCGGGGGAAAGACCGGATCCGAGCTCCACCATATCGCCATCGTCGCGAGCGATCGTCACCTTGCGGAAGCTGACCCGGCCGGCATCATTGACCACCGCCACCTGCGGTCCGCTTGACCGGAACACCAGCGCGGCAGCGGGGACCTGGACCAGGTTGGTACTCTGGAGCGCAAAGGCCACGTTGACGTACATCCCCGGTACCAGAGCCTGGTCGGCGTTGGCAATGTCCACCTCCACACGCAACGTGCGCGCCTGCGGGTTGATCGCTTTCGCCGTGCGCGCAATTTCGCCGCTGAAGCTGCGTCCGGGAATGCTGCTCGCCGTGATTTGCACCGGGATATTGGGCTTCATCAGTTCACCCGAGGCACTCTGCGGCACGTCGACAAAAACGCGCATCGGATTCTCCTGGCTCACGCGATAGAGAAGCGTGTTGCCGTTGGTGCTGCCCGCGGTGACCAGGTTGCCGATATCCACGCGACGTTCCGTAACTGTCCCGTCGAACGGTGCAGTGACCTGCTTGAACTGCGTCAGAGCGGTGAAGCGGTCGACGCGCGCCCGGTCGAGAGCGACTTGCGCCCGGGCGGCGTTGAGCTTGGCGACCGCGCTGTCGTAGTCGGCGCGCTTGGCCTCGCGCTCCTGGTCGGAGACCACCCCCTTGGGCGAGTCGCGCCAGCGTTCGTTGGTGCTGTTGGCAAACTCCGCTTCTGCGGCCCTCACCTTGACCTGCGCTTCCGCTGCCGTGAGCTCGGCGCGTGCAGCCGCCAGGTCGGCGTCCAGTTCGGGGGTCTCGATGGTCGCGAGAATCTGGCCCTGCCGCACATGGTCGCCGATGTCCACGTTCCACTTGGTGACGTACCCGGTTACACGCGCGTACAGTGTGCTTTCATACCACGCAGCGGTCTCCCCGGGTAACGTCAGCGACCGCGTTTCCCCCGAGCTGCGCGCGACGATCACGTTTACGGGTGGTCGGCGCGCAGACTCGATTTTCGAGATTTCCTGCAATTGGCTCTCGCCGGACGACCTGAGGAAATACACGACCAGAAAGCCGCTCAACAGAATGGTCGCAACCGTCGCAGCGGCGATCTTGATCTTGCGCCCAGTGCCGGGCGCGAAGCTGGTTGACACCTTTGTTCCTTCATCCGCGGAGGAATCTTCGGGCTCCCCGGCACCGGGGGCACGGTCCTGCTGCAAATGATCATCCGGTCGCACGGGATTCCCTCGTCGATGAATTAGCGAATAGAGCAGTCCGGCGGCCCAGCAGCCGGTACATGGTCGGCACTAGGATCAGCGTCGCGAACGTGGCAAACAGCAGACCCCCGATCACGGCGCGGGCGAGCGGCGCATTCTGCTCGCCGCCCTCGCCGAAGCCTAGCGCCATCGGAATCATGCCGAGGATCATGGCGCCGGCCGTCATCAGAACGGGCCGCAGGCGCGTGTTTCCCGCCGTCACTGCCGCCACATGGGCGTCGTCTCCGGCCTCCATGCGCTGATTGGCAAAGGTGACCACGAGAATGCTGTTCGCGGTCGTGAGGCCGATGCACATCAGCGTTCCCATCAACGCCGGCACACTCAAGTGGGTCTGTGTCAGGAACAGCGCCCACATGACGCCGGCCAGCGCGAACGGCACGGCCATCAGGACGACCAACGGTTCGACCCAGCTCTGGAAGTTGATGACCAGGAACAGATAGACCAGCACGACGGCCAACGCAATGCCGGTAAACAATCCCGCATAGCTCTCGCGCATCGTCTCGACCTGGCCGCTCAAGCTAACCTTGATTGCCTTTGCCGGGTCGGGACGATCCGCCTCGATGACCTTGTCGATAGCGGCAGCGGCGGAATGAAGATCCCGTCCCTGAACGTCCGCATGGACGTCGAAGACCGGCCTGATGTTGAGCTGGGAGGTGACCAGGGGCACCTTGGTGCGGCCGAACTTCGATATGTTCATCAGCAGCTGACGCTGGTCGCGCCCGGCGCCTGCCGTCACCGGCATGGTCCATAGATCCTCTGCCGAGTCGATCCGATAGGTGGGCAACTGCACCACCAGCGGATAGCTGACCCCGTTGCGCGGGTCGACCCAGAAGTTCGGCGCAGTCTGCGCGCTGGAATTGGTCGCCACCAGCACATTGTTGGCGGTACCTTGCTGCGTCGTTCCCACCTCGGTGGCAAGTGTACGGTCCACATCGACAGTCAGTGCGGGCGCATCGGGGACCTGGAACACGTGCGAATCGACAATACCCGGCACCTGCATCAGATCGCGCGCCAGCTTGCTGGCGAGCGCATACGCTTCGTCGTTGATCGGCCCGGAGACGCGAATGTCGATCGGCGCGGGCTGCCCGAAGTTCAGCACCTGGTCGACAATGTCTGCAGGCTGGAAGAAGAACTGCAGGCCGGCAAATCGCCGCGGCAGCTCGCGGCGCAGATCGGCGACCAGCTTGGCCGTCGGCGTGTGCTTCTCATCGAGGGCGATGAGGATCTCGCCGTCCATCGGACCGACCGTCGCCGAATCGCTCAGCGCGATATTGATTCCGCTGTAGGGCAGTCCGATGTTGTCCAGGATGACATCGATCTGGTTGATGCCGACGATCTCGCGGATCGCGGCTTCAACTTGGGCAAAGTACTCCTGTGTCTGCTCGATCCTGGTCCCGGCCGCAGCGCGGACGTGGAGCCGCATCTGCCCAGCGTCCACTTGCGGAAAGAAATCCCGGCCCAGTTGTGGAAAAAGGAGCAGCGAACCCAGCATCAGCCCGACGAAAAACGCGATCGTCAGAACGGGCTGCGACAGCGCCCACGCCAGGCCGTTGCGGTAGGTTTCGCGAAAAGCATTGAACCCGCGCTCGAAAGCGTAGTGGACCGCCGTGAACGGCGCCTTCCACTTTCCTCCCGGCGCGACGCCGTGCCGTGCCACGATGCGGGCAGTCGACGGGCGCATCAGGTACCTGAACAACACCGGCACCAGCGTGAACGACAACGCCAGGCTGGCGACCAGGGATACACAGACCGAAATCGACAGTGGCGAGAACAGATACTTTGCCGTGCCCTGCAGCAGGAAAACCGGAACGAAGACGATGCAGATGCACAGGGTCGACAGTAGCGTCGGCACGCCGACCTCGCCTGCGCCGCCGATAATCGCCGTCTCCAGCGGTTCGTCCATCCGCAAGTGCCGCTCGATGTTTTCGATCACGACCGTGCCGTTGTCCACCAGGATACCGACCGCGAGCGCGAAGCCGCCCAGCGTCATGATGTTGAGGGTTTGCTTGCCGAGATACATGACGAGCACCGCGGTGATGATGGACAGTGGAATCGCTGCGAGAACAATGATGGTCAGGCGCCAGTTGCCGAGGAACAGGAGGATCATCAACGCAGTCAGGCCGGCTGCCATCAGGCCGCCCATGAGCACGCTGTTGAGCGCGGCCTTGACGAAGATCGACTGGTCGAAGATCGCCTTGACGGTCACACCGTGCGGCAGCACGCGCTCGATGTCGGGCAGCGCCGCGCGCACCCCGTCTATCACCGCGAGAGTCGAGACCCCTCCGGTCTTGCGGATCGACATCAGGGCACCCGGGGTCCCGTCCACGGCGACGGCGTTGGTCTGCACCTGAAACCCGTCATGCACGTTCGCCACATCGCGCATGAACACTGTTCTGCCTTCGACCGCCTTGATCGGGAACCCGTTGATCGTCTCGAGGAGGTCCGGACTGTTATTCATCGACAGCGTGTAATCCTTGCTGCCGATCTTCACGTCGCCCGCGGGAAGGATCACGTTCTGGCGCTCCAGCGCCTGGCTAACGTCGGTCGCCGACAGCCCGCGCGACTGCAGCGCGCGTTGATCGAGATCCGCCATGATGACCCGCGGCTTTCCTCCGTACGGATAGGGGACTTCCGCGCCATGCACGACCGCTAGACTGGGCCGGATGATGTTCTGGCCCAGGTCGTTGAGCTTGGTGTCCGGGAGCGTATGGCTGGACAGGCTCAGCTGGATGATCGGAACGTCAGTGGCGCTGTAGCGCAGAACAAGCGGCGGCGTGATGTTCCGGGGCATGTACTTCAGCACAACCAGTGCGCTGCTGGCCAACTGGGAGACCGCGCGCGTCACGTCTGCGCCCTCGTGCAGATAAACCTTCTCGACGCCGACGCCGACATAGCTGGTCGCCTCGATGCGCGAAATGTCGTCCACGAGCGATGCGATCTGCCGCTCATGCAACGTGAGAATCCGGTTCTGGATGTCCTGCGCGCTCATCCCGTTGTAGGTCCAGACCACGCTGACCACCGGGATGTCGATTTCGGGAAAGATGTCTACGGCCATGCGCGAGACCGCGCCAGCGCCCAGCAGGCAGACGAGGATCAGAACGGCGACCACGGTGTAGGGTCTTTTGAGGACGGAGGCAACGACCGACATCAGTCCGCTCCTGTCTCGCGACCGACGCGGTCGTGACCGATGATGGACCTAGAGTGATTCGCCGCGGCGGCGGAATCCGGCCGGGTCAGTCGGCGAAATCGAAACCAGGTTTCAGTCCTGGTCATGTCCTGTCCATTGTCATTTACTCCAGAACCCCGACGACAATCATTGCCGCGCAAGTTCGCATGGCGGCGTACGAGCCGGGTTAGGGCGTTGGCTTACCTGGCGGTGAACCATGCTAGTACCCTTTCTTGGTTGCATACCCGCGCTGAACAGGCTTCGATCAATTCGCGGGAGGATCCGCATTCTTCCGGTCGCGGATTGCGCCCACTGGTCGTTTGACCTTGGGTCGACGGCCGCGCAGGTAAGAGCATGACCCATGCCTCAGGCGTTAAGTGCTTGAACTCATGCCAGAACATGGTCAACGGATGCCCTGGTAACGGTGAGCCGTGGTTGATTTGAACCACTGTTTGGGCAAATGCGGGGGAATTGAACCGATCGCGGCGGCAACGGCCACCGCAAGACAGGCCAGTTTTGCGCACGATCGCGCGGCCTCGGGGGTTCCATGTGTCCGCGATGTCGCCGACTGCGAGGCTCGCGGCGCACAGTGGGCTTCGCCTCCCAGGAGACCTGCGGCCGGCTGCCCCTGGCACAGAGTCTGCTCATGCCAGTCCGCAAGGCCGAAAGATATCTGCGCGACGGCTCACACGTTTGCACGGCAGCGGTTTCATTGCCTGCGAAGAGCTCCCGCCAGATCCACGGAGAAGTGTGCGCAAGCAGCACCCCTTGTACGGACGGACCCAGCGGATCCTGACCTTCTGCAACCTGGCCTAGTAGAATGCTGCGAAACGAAGACCCTGGAGCAATCCCGATGAAGTCCGTACTCCTGCGTCCGACCCGGTTGGTCGCGGTGGTATTCGTACTGGTGCTCATGCTGGCATTGGGGGTGCTGTCTTCGTTCACCTGGCTCGACTTCAAGCGCATCGAGTCCATCCGTTCTCACGTGAACCGCACGTCGCTGATCCAGGAAAGCGTGGTGATCCTGAAGGACCTGCAGGTGCAGGTCGTCTCGACCGGGCATGCGCCGGATCCCGAAATGCTGTCCAGGGTGCGGGACAATCTGGCCCAGATTCCGAGCAAGGGTGCGCCGGTCCGTTCCTACATGCTGGGGCGACTCGAGCGCCTCAATGGTTTGCTCACGCAAGCGCAGACACAGCCGGCAACAGCCCTGCCGCCGACCCTGAGCCTTCTGAACGAGATGCTCGCGCGCGAAAATCGCATCCAGTTGGAGGAGCTCGATACCGTATTCCGCTACACGAAGCTGGACTCGCAACTCGCCTTCGCAGCGTTGCTGGGCTTTCCCTGCCTGGTGCTGCTCGCCCTTTGGGCCCTTCGCGAGCGGGTCTTCAGACCGATCGGGGATCTCAGGAACTTTCTCTCGCGGCTCGCCAACGGAGATTTCGCACCAGTATCATTGACGCATATCGATCCGCTGCTGCTGCCGCTGTTCGAGAACTACAACCAGATGGTCAACCGCCTGGAACAGTTGGAGCAGGCCAATCGGCAGCGGACCGTGTCCCTCGAGCAGGAGGTCCGCGCAGCGACTTACGCCCTGCTTCAACAGCAGCAGAGCCTGGCGCGGTCCGAGCGCCTCGCAGCGGCCGGTGAAGTGTCTGCCACGCTGGCTCACGAACTGCGCAATCCGATAGCCGGAATCCAGGTCACGCTCGCGAACTTGCGCCGCGAGCTCCCCGACCACGCGCTGCAGGAGCGCATGGACCTGGTCGTTGCGGAGCTGCACCGGATCACGCGCCTGCTCAACGGGTTGCTGCAGCAGACGAGTCATGTGCCGGAAGCGCCGCGCATCGTGAGCGTCCATAAGCTGGTCCAGGACCTCGCGACGCTGATTCGATATCAGCTCCCGCCCAACGTCCAGCTCGTGACGGACGTGCCCGACAACTTGCGTTGCCGACTGCCCGAAGATGCAGTCAGGCAGGCGGTCCTCAATCTCGTGCTGAATTCAGTCGCGGCGCTTGGCGATGCCCCGGGCAAGGTAACGATCCGGATCGACCACAGCAAGGAAGCGCTATGTATCGAGGTCCTGGACGATGGCCCCGGTTTTCCCGAGGCGCTGCTGTCGGGAGGCATCCGGCCTTTCATCACTTCACGCGATGCGGGCACGGGCCTCGGACTTGCCATCGTCAAGCGTTTTGCACGTGACCTCGGTGGCGAGCTCACCATCGCCAATCGTACGCCGCGAGGAGCTTGCGTAACGTTGAGTTTGCCGGCAGCCCGGGAGGAAGATGTCCGATACGCTGTTGCTGATCGAGGATGAGCCGCTGCTGAGCGCGGAGTTGGTGCGGCACTTCGGACGCGCCGGCTTCGAGGTCATGACGGCGGCCACCCTTGCGCAGGCGAAGCGGCTGCTGTTGCATGACGAAGTGCAACCGCTGGTCGTGATATCCGACATGAGCCTGCCGGATGGGAACGCGCTGGACCTGCTCGAAGCTACACGCCCCCACGCCATGGGAGGTGAATGGCTGTTTCTCACCGGCTACGGAGGCGTTGCCGATTCGGTTCGAGCCCTGCGGCTCGGCGCATTCGACTTCCTCGAAAAGCCCTGTGAGCTCGAACGCCTCGACCTTGTGGTCGCCGGAGCGGCTCGCAGCGCCCGCGCGCAAAGGCAACTGCGCGAACATGCGGCGGCGGAAAACCGCCGTTACACGCCGAATGCCTTCGTGGGCAAGAGCGCCGCGGCCCACGCAGTTCGTGAACTGCTGATCAAGCTGGCGCACGTTCCTCTCAGCACGCTGTTGGTGACCGGAGAAACCGGCACCGGCAAGGGCCTTGCCGCGAGAATCCTGCATTACAGCGGGGCACGGCGCGAAGGACCTCTCGTCGAAATAAACTGCGCAGCACTGCCACGCGATCTGCTCGAGTCGGAGCTGTTCGGTCACGAGTCGGGGGCTTTTACCGGAGCCAAGGCACGACGCCGGGGGCTGATCGAGCAGGCTCACGGCGGCACCATCTTTCTCGACGAGCTCGGAGAGCTCGGCCTAGACTTGCAGGCGAAGTTGCTCACGGTCATCGAGGACAGGCGTTTGCGCCGCCTCGGCGGTACGGGTCCGATCGAAATCGACGTTCAGGTGATTGCGGCGAGCAACCGGAATCTTTCAGATCGTGCCCAGGCCGGCGACTTTCGCAGCGACCTGTACCATCGCATCACGGTGTTCACGCTCGAGTTGCCTGCGTTGCGTCAACGCAAGGAGGACCTGGACGACCTCATGCCCCTGTTCGTGGCTGAATTCAACGCCAAGGCAGGCAAGTCCGTCCGCATCATCCCGGACTCGGTGTGGGCGGCTTTGCGTGCGCACGATTGGCCCGGAAACGTACGGGAGCTGCGCAATGTGATCGAGCGCTGCGTGCTGCTCTCCGAAACGCAGACGATCGCCGCGCATTGGCTGCAGCTGCAGCCGTCGCCGGGATCCGCACATACGCCTTCAATTTCACCCGCCGGCGCGCTGCATTTCCCGCTTGACGGAAGCTTGAACTTGGACGAAATGGAAAGGAAAATCGTCAGCGAGGCGCTCGAGCGCTCGGACTACAACGTCACGGCCGCAGCGCGGTTGCTGGGCACATCGAGAGAGACGCTGCGCTATCGGGTGAGCAAGTACGGTCTCAAGTCCGAAGAGTAAGGTCCTCCGGCGAGGGCAGAGCATTTGGCGTGGGACTGGCGACGTGCGCCAAGTCCCGCCGCTAACGGGGATCACCCAAGTCCGAGCTTTTGCGCAAGGCCTATGCGCTGTATCTTTCCTGTCGCTCCCTTCGGGATCTCCGCAACAATGAGAATCGTGCGGGGTACCTTGAAGTCCGCGAGGCGTAAAGCGACGAACTCGCGCAATTCCTTCTCGCTTGCCCGAACGCCTTCCCGCAAGACCACGGCTGCCGCGACATCCTCCCCGAGCATATCGTGGGGGACCGCGAAGGTCACGCACTGTTGCACCGCCGGGTGGTCCAGAATGATCTCGTCGACTTCACGGGGTGAGATTTTCTCCCCGCCGCGGTTGATGATCTCCTTGAGCCGACCGGTGATCGTCACGTAGCCCTCGGCATCCATGACACCCTGGTCGCCGGTGCGAAACCAGCCTTTGACGAAGGCGTCGGCATTTGCCTTGAGATTGTTCTCGTACGCCGACATCACGTTCTCGCCGCGGATCGCGATCTCTCCGGTGGAACCGGGTGGCACCGGGTTGCCCTTGTCGTCGATCACTGCCACTTCGGGCCCGGCCGCAAGCCCGACGGTGCCCGGTTTGCGTTTTCCAGGCGGCAGCGGGTTGCTCGCCATCTGGTGCGCAGCCTCCGTCATTCCGTAGGCTTCGATTACCGGGGCGCCGAATACCTCTTCCAGCTCCCGGATCACCTGGGGCGGGAGCGGTGACGATGACGAGCGAATGAAACGCAGCCGATTTGCCTTGATCACGCCGATATTTTTTGCGGCCCGGGAGAGTATCGTCTGATGCATGGTCGGTACCGCCGTGTACCACGTCGGGCTGGCCTCGGCCAGCCACGAGAAAAATTTCAAGGCGTTGAAACCGGGAGCGCAGCATACCTCGCCACCGGCGCAAAGTGGCGCCAGCAGTCCCGCCATCAGGCCGTGGATGTGGAACAGCGGCATGATCGCCAGCCCGCGGTCGGCGGCCGTGAGAGCCAGAGATTTGCGTACGTTGTGCGCCGTTGCGCACACGTTGCGCTGGGCAAGGGGCACGATCTTCGGCCGGGACGTGGTGCCGGAGGTATGCAGGACCAGGGCAATGTCCTCCGGCGCGGCCGGGCCGGGCACTCCGGCCGGCTGCGCGGCGAGCCCGGGCGGGAATTCGAGAGCGAAGCTGCCTGCTCCCTGCTGCGGCCTGGCAATGAGCCGGGCCACCGGGACTCCGAGTTTGTGCGCAACATCGACTGCAGCTGAGGTCCCGCCCCGGGCGACGACGAGAAGCTTCGCGTTCAGGTCGGAGAGATAGAATTCGAATTCTTCGGAACGGTACGCGGGATTCAATGGCGCGGCCGTGGCGGCGGCAGATATGCAGAGGAACGCCGCAGCCATTTCCGGGCCGTTGTCGAGCACGATTGCTACCCGTGCGTTTCTGCCGATCCCCTGGGCGTTGAGCGCGGTGCGCGACTCGGCAGCCAACTTGCGTAACGACCGATAACTTAGCGGCACGCCGCCAGGTGAGCTCAAAGCGGTCGCGTCATCCGCGCCGCTTTCCAGTAATCCCATCACCGTCATTGCTGAAGCGCTCATGCTATTGATCCCCTGCTTGACTTGGGCTGCAAGATACCTTCGGCGCAAGCCTAATGTGCAATTGTCAGCCTGCCGTGCTGCGCGTTCAGCGTCTTCGCCAGAAGGCTGGCGCACGCATAAACGGCGCTGATATGTGGCGTCGGTGTCCGGGTCAATGCGCCGAGCTCCACGACCGACCCGACCAGCGCCTCAATTTCGATGGCCCTGCCGTGTTCGACATCCTGCAGCATCGAGGTCTTGTGGGCCCCGACTTTTTCCGCACCGGCGATTCGCCTCTCGATGCCGACCCTGAACGTGATTCCCAGATTCTTCGCGATCGCTTCCGCCTCGACCATCATTTGCGTGGCGAGATCGCGGGTCAACGGATACCGGCAGATATCTGCCAGCGTCGCATGTGTCAGCGCACTGATCGGGTTGAAGCTCAAGTTACCCCACAGCTTCAGCCAGATCTCGCCGCGGATCTCATTGGTGATCGGCGCCTTGAATCCCGCCTTGATCAAGCTCGCTGCGATGGCCTGCAGGCGCGGCGTGGTTGCGCCGTCGAGTTCTCCCACGGTAAACCGGTTTCCCTCCACCACCTGCACCACGCCCGGCGCGATCAGATTAGCCGCCGGATAAACGACGCAACCGACGATACGTGCCGGGTCGACGTGCCGACTTATGCTGCCGTCGGGATCCGCCGCCACAACCGGCTTGCCTTCGTGTTCACCGCCGTGTTTGTGAAAATACCACCAGGGGATGCCGTTCTGCATTGTGACGATGCTGGTCTGTTGGTGGCAGAGATGGCGCAGATCCTCAGCAACCGCAGTGACCTGGTGTGCCTTGACGGTAAGCAAAACCACGTCCTGCGTGCCAGCCTCGCTAATATTCCCGCACGCGCGCACCGCGACGGCATGCACCTCGCTGCCGTCCTCCAGTATCACTTTCATTCCGCTGCTGCGGATGGCCTGCAAATTCGCTCCGCGCGCGATGAACGTCACTTCCTCTCCGGCGGCAGCAAGCCTTGCACCCAGATAGCCGCCGATTGCTCCGGCACCGACGATTGCGATTCTCATGGCAAGTTCCCTGAGCGATGATTCATACAAATTGGTTGCTGAGCGTGCCGACGCCGTCGATGATGACTTCCACAGTCGCCCCGCTCGGCATCGAACCCGCACCGATGGAAGTCCCGCACGAGATCACATCGCCGGGAAACAGCGTCATGTCCCGCGAAATCAGGCTCACGAGTTGCGCGGGCGGGAAGATCATGTCGTGTACCGCATACTTCTGCCGTTCCTTGCCATTTACCAGCGTGCGCACCACCAGTTCTGCCGGATTCACGTTTGTGGCGATAACCGGACCGAACGGCCCGAAACAGTCGAAGCTTTTGGCCCGCGTCCATTGAGGGAAGCTCAGGTCGGCCTTCAGCAAATCGGGGGCGGTCATGTCATTCACGCAGGTGTAGCCGAAGATGTGGTCGACGGCCTGGTCCAGCGCAATGTCCTTGCCTTGCTTTCCGATGACGATGCCGAGCTCGCCTTCATAAAGCACTTTGCCCGGATAGGACTTCGGCGCTGGAATCGCGGTGCCGTGGGCGCAAAAGGAATTGCCGCTCTTGATAAAGAACAGGGGTTCCTTGGGGATGTCGAAGGAAAACTTTCTTGCCGCTTCGTGGAAATTGTTCCATAGCGCGATCATTTTCGTCGGCGCGCATGGCGTCTGCCAGTGGATTTGGCTCAAGGCGACAAGCTCGTCGGTTCTCTCCCAGACCGTAAACATGTCGCCGCGGCATGTGCGCACCATGTCTGCCTCCAGCAGGCCGAATCCGGTCTGCCCCTGCCGCGAGAATCTCAACCAATGCATTGCCTGAGGTCCATCTCGATCACCCTCATCTTTCGAACCATCATTTTCTCATGCGAGCGCGCAGCGGCTTGAGCAGGTACAAGGCGCTGAACGCCGCCAGGAAATTCATCACGCTTGCCGCCACGAACACGGTGTGCCATCCGCCGCTGGACAGGCTTAACAGGCTGGTTAACGGAACCAACAGTGCGGCTGCCCCCTTGGCGGTGTAAAGCAGGACGGCATTCGCCGCTGCGAATTTCGAGCCGTAGGTATCGCCGCAAGTGGCCGGAAACAGGCTGTAGATCTCGCCCCACGCGAAGAACACGAACCCGGTCAACAGCACGAACGCCACCGGGTCCCGCCCGAAGCGGCTCAGCATAAGGATGCCAACGCCCTCGAGAAAAAATGCCAGGAACATGGTGTTCTCGCGACCCAGCCGATCCGATACCCAACCGAAGAATGGACGGGTAACGCCATTCAGGACGCGGTCGACGGAGAGGGCGAATGCGAGCGCGGGCAGCGTCACGCCGAGAATGCTCACGGGCACGTCAGCGATCTGAAAATCCTTCGCGATCGGCGCAAGCTGGGCGGTCACCATCAGACCTCCGGACGCCATCAGCACGAACATCGTGTACATGATCCAAAACACCGGGGTTCCGGCCATTTGCAGCGGCGTGTAGTCGCGCCGCGGCGGCGTGGTCACGGCGCCGGTTGACCGAGCGACGCTCAAAGCCGCATCCGGCTGCCGCAGAAACCAGCCCAGGACGAATACCGCCAGACCTTGGGCGATGCCGAAGTAGAGAAAGGTCGCCTGATAGCCGCTCGACCGGATCATCGAGGCGATCGGTACTATGGTGAGCGCGGAGCCGGCACCGAATCCCATGGCCGTCAGACCGGCCGCCAGGCCACGCCGATCGGGGAACCACTTTAACGCCTGGCCGATGCAGGTTCCGTAGACCGCCCCGGCCCCGACTCCGCCGATCGCGGCAGCCAAGTAAAGCAGGAACAGCGAATCCGCAACCGAATTCAACGTCCATGAAAGACCTGCCAGAAGGCCCGCAACGACGATAATCGGTCGGGGGCCGAACCTGTCCACGAGATAGCCCTCGACTGGTACCAGCCAGGTTTCTGTCAGGACAAAGACGGTGAATGCGACCTGGATCGATGCCCTGCCCCATTGGAACCTATCGTTGATCGGATTGACAAACAGCGTCCAGCCGTACTGCAGATTGGCGACCATCGACATGCAGGCAATGCCGATCAGCAACTGCCACCAGCGGCCGGATCTGGCGGGAGGTGCATCGCTCGGCAAGGATCTCGCCATCGGTTTGGATCTTCCCGCTTTCCGGAAAAATGTTCTTGGACGCGTCTGGATCGCCAGACATCCAGATTCCGTCGTTATGCATCAATCGTATCAGCCCAGCATGGACCGGCTCCTTTGAACTTCGCTTCAATCGGCGGCGCATCGACCTCCGATGGGTATCCGGATGCGGCAGGACACAGGCGGGCAGAAGTGCGCCCGCGGCCTGCCTATTTCCACCATCGTGCCGCAGTTCAATGGTTTACCGCGGCGCGTCATTTGCTAGAATCGCGGCTTCATTCGCGACCCCGTTTCTTCCGTCGATGGCACTGCTGGAAATCCGCAACGTCACCCGGCGCTTTGGCGGTTTCACCGCCGTCAACGATGTCAGCATCAGCATCGAGGTCGGAGAGTTCTTCACCCTGCTCGGTCCCTCCGGCTGCGGAAAAACCACGTTGTTGCGAATGATCGCCGGGTTCGACGTGCCCGATGACGGGAGAATCGTTCTTGACGGCCAGGATATGATCGGCATTCCACCGGAAGCGCGCAATATCCATACGGTGTTCCAGAGCTACGCACTGTTCCCGCACATGAATGTCGAGGACAACATCGCCTTCCCGCTGCGCATGGCAAAGACGGACCCGGCGCAAATCAGCCGCCGGGTGGAAGAGACGCTGGAAGACGTGCGCCTCACCGGCATGAACAAGCGCTATCCCAATGAACTTTCCGGTGGCCAGAAGCAGCGCGTGGCGGTGGCGCGCGCACTCATCAACCGGCCCAAGCTGCTGCTGCTCGACGAACCGCTGGCGGCGCTGGACGCAAAGCTCAAGGAAAGCGTGCAGCTCGAGCTCATCGGCCTGCAGAAGGAAGTCGGCGTTACTTTCGTCTACGTGACCCATGATCAGGGCGAAGCCCTGGCACTGTCGCACCGGATCGCGGTTATGAACTACGGGCGCGTCGAACAGGTCGACGAGCCGTCGAGGATCTACGGTTTTCCGAAGAACCGCTTCGTCGCGGATTTCATCGGCCAGTGCAACCTGCTCGAAGGCGAAATCAGGACCTGTGAGAGCGAGCGCATGGCCGTGCACCTCGACGGCATCGGCGAGATTGCCGCGCTCAACGTGGAGGAGGATCAACCGGGGTTGCGGGGCGTGCTAGCGTTGCGTCCCGAGAAGGTGGCGATCGGCCGCGATCTTCCCGTCGGGCCGGACCTGAACCGTTTCGCGGGAAAGGTGTACGACTTCCTTTATCTCGGCGACGTCACCGTGTACATCGTCGAGCTTGCCGGCGGCAAGCGCATCGAGGCGCTGCTGCCCAACTCCGCCGCGGGGCGCACCAAGTTCTTCGAGGCCGGCGACGAGGTGCAGGTGAGCTGGCGCTACGACGCCGGGCATTTTCTGAATGACTGACATCGAAAAGCTCACCACGAAGGCAGGAAGACACGAAGAAGGGCGAAAAAAACAAATGTGTATAAAAAGCTCTACTTGGCGGATATTCCATCAAACTCGAACCTGGCGGGAGAGGATCACGAACAGTCGCCGCGCTTAATTCCCAATTCGTTTAAGGATTCCTGTTCTTCTTCGTGTCTTCGTGCCTTCGTGGTGAGATTTGCCCTTTGACGGACCATGACATCCGGAGTTAAACAGAACCGCCTGCACAAATGGCTCATCAGCGGGCCGCCGCTCGCCTATCTGCTGGTGTTCTTCGCCATTCCCGTGCTGATCATGGTGGTGGCGTCGTTTCGCCACCCGGGCGATTTCGGCGGTCTGGCCCCGCTGCTGTATCGCGACGAAGCCGGCGCTCATCTCGGCCTTACCGCAGAGAATTACGGCCGCTTCTTCTCCGATTTCCTCTATACCCGGCTTTTCATCAAGTCGTTTGCCTACGCGGCGATCACCACGCTGGCATGCCTGGTCATTGCTTACCCGCTGTCGATGCTGATCGCCCGCAGCCCGAAGAGTCACCGCGATCTGCTGGTGTTGCTGGTGATCCTGCCGTTCTGGTCGAATTTCCTGATCCGCGTCTACGCGTGGATGATCATCCTTGGGCCGCAGTCGGTGTTCGTGCGGGTGCTGAACGCCTTCATCGGCTTCTTCGGCTTCGAGCCGGTGTCGTTGATGTTTACGCCCTTCGCGGTCATCGTCGGCCTGGTCTACGTGCATCTGCCGTTCATGGTGCTGCCGCTGTACGCGAATCTGGAGAAGCACGACGCGGCTCTGCTCGACGCGGCGCAGGATCTGGGCGCTAATGCCTGGCAGCGCTTCTGGCGGGTGACTTTCCCACTGTCGCTGCCCGGCGTGTACGCCGGCGCGGCGCTGGTGTTCATCCCGGCGCTCGGGATCTTCGCCATCCCCGATATCCTCGGCGGCACCGAGGGCATCATGATCGGCAACGTGATCAAGCAGCAGTTCCTCGATACCCGCGACTGGCCGTTCGGGAGCGTGCTGTCGATGGTGCTCACGCTAGCGGCCGTGGGGCTGGCCGCGCTCGCAGCCTGGGTGGGCAGGAAATCGCGGGTATGAACCGCCGTTCGCCGTGGCTCTGGCTTGCCAGCCTCTTCGCCTACGCTTTTCTGTATGCACCGCTGGTAATCGTGGTCGCCTATTCCTTCAACGATTCGCGCCTGAACGCCGAATGGGTCGGATTCACGTTCGACTGGTACCAGAAGCTGTTCCACAACGAGAAGATGCTCACGGCGGCGCGGAACTCGCTGGTGATCGGCCTCACCTCCAGCGTGGTATCGACGCTATTCGGGACAATGGCGGGCTTTGCGATGTACCGCTACAGGATACGTATGCTGCCTTTTCTGATCCTGGCGCCGATCGCGATCCCGGAAATTCTCATGGGCGTCAGCCTGTTGATCTTCTTCGTGATGCTCAATATCACGCTGGGCATGGGTTCGATTATCCTCTCGCACATTGCCTTCTGCATTGGCTTCGTCGCCATCGTGGTGCGATCGCGGCTTGCCGGCATGGACGAAGGCCTCATCGAAGCGGCCCGCGATCTCGGCGCGACACCGTGGTTGGCGTTTCGGCTGGTGACGCTGCCGCTGATCATGCCCGGCGTAGTGGCCGGTGCGCTTATGGCGTTCACGTTGTCGATCGACGATTTCGTCATCACCTTCTTTACCGCGGGGGTCGGCTCGTCGACGCTGCCCCTGCAGATTTATACCATGGTGAAGATCGCGGTCACGCCAGAGGTCAATGCCGTGTCCACGCTGTTGATGCTGCTGACTCTCGCGCTGATCCTGATCGCCTCGAAGTTGTCCCCCGGCGCCCTGCGCAGCCAGTGAGGTTTCGCGCAATCGCCGTCATCTCCCGAGCTCCCTGCCCGTTGCCTCTGGACTGCGGCGCCCGTATTTCATACTCTTTGCGCTTCGAGGACGGATATCGCATAACCCCGGAGAGCCAACATGAAGAAACTGTTGTTCCTGCTGTTCCTCGTCAGCCTGCCGGCGCTGGCGAAGGACGAGTTGCATCTGTACAACTGGAATGACTACATTGCGCCGGAAGCGGTCAAGGGCTTCGAGCAGCAATGCAAGTGCAAGGTGGTGCAGGACTTCTACGGCGACAACGAGGAGCTGGTCGCCAAGCTTGCTGCCGGTGCCAAGGGGTACGACGTGATGATCCCGACCTCCAATTACGTGGCCGGCATGGCCAAGGCCGGATGGCTGCAGCCGCTCGACCACGGCAGGATCCCCAATTTCAGGAATCTGATGCCGCAGTACCTGAACACCGAGTTCGACCCCGCTAACAAATACTCCGCCCCCTATGCGATGTCGATCACGCTGATCGGCTACAACGAGCAGAAGATGAAGCAACTGGGCGTCACCGTCGACTCCTGGGCAGTGATCTTCGACCCCAAGATCCTGCAAAGGATCAAGGGCAGGGTGACGGTGCTCGACAGCCAGAGCGAGTTGATGGAGGCGGCGCTCAAGTATCACGGCTATTCGGTCAACGACCGCGATCCTGACCATTGGCAACAGGCAAAGGAAACCATTCTCAAGGCCAAGCCCTATTGGGCGGCCTTCATGGCGCAGGGCTACATCAAGGAACTCTCCACCGGCAATATCTGGGTATCCCACGGTTACTCGAACGACATCTTCCAGGCGGACAACGGGGCCCGGGAAGCCAAGCAGACATTCCGCATTCGTCATGGCCTGCCCAAGGAGGGGGCAGTACTGGCGCTGGATGCGATGGTCATTGCCAGGGATGCCCCGCGGCCGGACCTCGCGCACCAGTTCATCAATTTCATGCTCGACGGCAGGAATTCCGCCGCCCTCACCAACATTACCGGCTCGGGCAATCCGAACGCCGACGCTATGAAATACATCAAGCCGGAAATCAAGAACAACAAGGCGGTATTCCCGGACGCGGAATCAGCCAAACGCCTGGAGCAGGCGAAGGATTTGACCAGCAAGCAGCGGCAGCTGCTGAACCGGATCTGGACCGAAATCAAGGCGAAATAACACGCGATGGCGGCGCCGAGCGCCGCCGAAAGCTCGGCTAAACGCCGGTAGCGGGGGTCTTCGCAGCGTAGGTTCGTTCGAGCAATTCGAGCAGCCGCTCGACGTTCCGTTCGCGCAGGAACTGGATACCGGCAGCGCGTTCCCGGCCGCTGCCGGAGTTGAATTGGCGGGCGAGGTGCTGGATTCCCCGCGCTGCGCTTTGCGGGGCACGCAGACTCACCCGATATCCGCCGTGTCGGCGCACCAGCAACGCGACCGCGTGTGCCGGATGACGCAGTGACAGGTCGTTGGCGAATGCACCGGCGACGCGCCGGCACCAGTCTTCGTCCGGCATAAACACCGCAATGCAACTCTCGCCTCGTTGCAATACCGGTAGCTTATGCGCCCGCTCGAGGTCGCCGGCGTAGGCACGGCGCAGTACCTCGAATTCGGGAGCGCGCGCGGCGAATGCGAACGGGTCGGGATAGTCGTGCAAGCGGCGGTAAAGTTCTGCGGGATGATAATACAGATCCTCCGCCGATTCTCCGTAGGCGTTGTAGTTCAGGCATTCCCCCAGTCCGCGCAGCACCTCGAGGTCGTGCGCCGAAATGTGCAGCTCGGCGGCTGCGGCAAGCGCCGATGCCGGCAGGTTGTCCCCGAACGCAGCCACGACCGCCCACGCTCGGTGCTCCCCGCGCAGGTAACGATCGACAATCAGGGCGGTGCAGACCGAAGGTGAGGTGTCGATATGCGCTTCAAGAAGAGGGTGGCTGGGAACCGCACCGGCGAAGTGATGATCGAAATACCGGCAACGTACCCCGGTTTCCAGCATGCGAACCAGATGCCCGCGGTTAGATTCCAGCGAAACGTCGAGAACCGCGATTTCGTCTCCGCGCCGGGGCTCTACGCGGGCGAGCAACTCGATATCGCGCTTGACCCCGGTGACGAGCTCTGCGTCACGCGGCTCGGCAAGGCGCAATTGATGCAGAGCGCAGATGCCGTCGGCGTCACCGTTGAAGATGTCATAGAATCTCAATCAAAGGTTCCAATGGCTGCGGTATCGTTTGATTGTGCCCGGCGCGCTCCCACAAGTACATGAGCGGATCGTTTTTCTCCCCGGCAACACGTTACTCGCGCAGATCCAAGCTGGTGCGTTACCTCGCGGTAGCTTACCCGCTGCTGGTGGCGTATGCCAGCCTCTACCCGTTCTCCGGCTGGCGTGCGCCGGTCGAAGACGCCACCGCCTTCGTTTTCGCCGACTGGCCCCTCTACGTGACCTTTTCCGATGTCACGCTCAACGTACTCGCCTATCTTCCCCTCGGACTGCTGCTCACCCTGACGTTCATGGGACGCACGCCGCGCTGGGCGGCGGCGATGCTCGGGGTGTTGACCGGGAGCCTGTTAAGTTTTCTCATCGAGCTGGCGCAGGGCTATTTGCCGTCGCGCATCGCTTCTAACGTCGATCTGCTCACCAACGCCGGCGGGACCGTGCTCGGTGCCGCCGCAGCCTGCGCGTTCGGGGAACGCTGGCTGCTATCCGGCGAACTATTCCGGCTGCGTGGACGTTACTTTCTGCCCGGCGCGACGACCGACTACGGCTTCGTGCTTCTGGGACTGTGGTTGTTTACCCAGCTCAACGCGGACATCTGGCTGTTCGGCAATGGCGATCTGCGCCACTTGGTGCCGGGTGAAGTCAGTGTGAGTTACTCGGCCGAGTCCTACCGTTACCTGGAAGCCAGCGTTGCCGCGCTCAATTTTGGCGGTGTGGCTTTTCTGCTCACCGCAATCGCACGATCGTTGCCCGGTGCCGCGGTCTCGGTCATCGCGCTGACGGCGGCGGCCCTGGCACTGAAAACGATCGCCTCCTCGGCGTTGTTCATCCCCGGCAATCCTTCGCTGTGGCTGACGCCCGGGTCGCTGCTGGGACTCGCTATCGGCTACGCGGCGTGGCTGCTGCTGGCTCGCGCCTCCCGGAGTGTTCTCATCCGCGCTGCGGTGGTCTGCCTTGTGCTCGGATTGGCCGTGGTGAACCTCGCGCCCGAGAATCCCTATCTGCTCGCGGCCTTGAAAGTGTGGCGGCACGGGCATTACGCCAGCTTCAACGGCATGACGCGCCTGCTGTCGGCATTGTGGCCCTTTCTCACGCTCGGTTACCTGATTCTCCTTGCGCGCGAGGCCGAAGGCGCGCCGGCAGCCCGGACCTAGGGAAGGCAAAGACGATGAATACAACGCCCGATTCGCTGAATGAATTGCGCGAGCGATTGCGGCAATTCGCCGCCGAGCGCGATTGGGAGCAATTCCATGTTCCGAAGAACCTGGCGATGTCGGTGGCGATCGAGGCCGCCGAAATCATGGAACACTTCCAGTGGCTGACCCCGGACGAGAGTGCCGCGTTGCCCGAGGCACAGCGCTCCGCCGTGGCCCACGAGATCGCCGACGTTCTGCTTTACCTGGTGCGGCTCGCGGACGTGCTGGACATCGATCTGGCGCAGGCGGCGCTGGACAAGATGGCGATCAACGCCCACAAGTATCCGGTTGTGCGCGGCATATAATACGTGGCCAGAGCGAGGAATCTTTTAAGTGAG
>JACXTT010002364.1_pt1 | contig 30041 bp, 25 predicted proteins | sample 9270951 | NCBI WGS metagenome assembly JACXTT01 (sample SAMN15532306, study PRJNA645909) | rock metagenome | isolation source: weathered quartz diorite | place: Puerto Rico | collected 2017-06-21 | reverse complement strand
ATGGAGACGCCGGGCCCCGCCCCGGTCACCCGCGCCCGCCGCACCTCCTTCGCGGTCACGGCGCGCGCCTGCACGTCGTCGCGCAGGCGCAGGAAGACCGGCGCGCGCAGGTGGCCGTCCTCGGTCCAGGAGTGGAACCTGACCTCCGCCACGATCTCGGGCTCCACCCAGGTGGTCGGGTTCGGCAGGTCGGGCTTCTCGGCGAACGGGCAGGTCTTCCGCTCGAGCGGCTCCAGCTTTTTCCTGATCTCCGCGAGGGTGCGTTCGTCGAACCCCGACCCGACATGCGACGCGAAACGGAGCTTCCCCCTGTCCCAGTACCCGACGAGGATCGCGCCCAGCGACGTCCGCGAACCTTTGCCCCGCGTGTAGCCGCCGACGACGAACTCCGCGCTCCGGGTCGGCTTGACCTTCAGCCACGACGCGGAGCGCCGTCCCGACTCGTAGCGGCTGTCCTTGCGCTTGCCCACGACGCCCTCGAAGCCGCTCGCCAGGGCCGCCTCGTGCAGGGCCACGCCGTCCTCCGACGCGTGCACGAGCTGCACCCGCGGCGTGGGCAGAAGACACTGCGAGAGATACCGCCGCCGGTCGCGGTACGGCGCCTTGCGCAGGTCGACGCCGGCGAAATGCAGCAGGTCGAAACAGTAGAACACGACCGGCACGGTCTGCTCGGCCGCCGCCAGCTCCGCCGCCGCGTTCGCCTGGACGCGGTTCTGCAGCGCGTTGAAGGAAGGCCTGCCGGCCACGTCGAACGCCACGATCTCGCCGTCCAGGATCATCGCGCCCGCCGCCTGCCGGGCCAGCTCTTCGGTCAGGCCGGGGAACGACGGACCGAGATCGAGCCCGCGACGCGAGCGCAGTCTCACCCTCTTGCCGTCGACGAAGGCGAGCACCCGGTAGCCGTCGAGCTTGGGCTCCCACATCCAGTCGGGACGGTGGAACGGGGCGGCGCCGATCTCGGCGTGCATCGGCTCGAGTGTGTCCGGCATCGGCTCGACGTCGCCCGCGGGAACGAGGCGCGACGCCGGCAGACGCTGCGGGGTCGGCACGACCTTCATCTCGTCGACCGCGACGCCGGAAAGCACCGAGCGCTTCTGCGTCGTGACGTCGCTGGACGACACGAACCGGTCCTTGTGCTTGATCAGGAGCCAGACCTTGGCGTCCTTCGTGCGCACCAGCGCCCACGATCCCTTCACCTTCTCGCCGCGCAGCAGGACGCTCAGCTTTCCCTTCGCGAGCCCTTCCATCACCCGCTTTTCCGCCTCCTCGCGGGCGTGGAACCAGGTGCCGCCTTCGTCCGGCGAGTAGACGCCGCAGTCCCAGACGATCACTTCGCCCGCCCCGTACTGCCCCGGCGGTATGATCCCCTCGAACGACGCGTAGTCATAGGGGTGGTCCTCGACGTGGACGGCCAGGCGTTTTTCGCTCGGATTGAGCGACGGCCCTTTGGGGCAGGCCCAGGACTTGAGGACGCCGTCGCACTCGAGGCGCACGTCGTAGTGCATCGCCCGGGCCGCATGCTGCTGGATCACGAAGAGCAGCGGCCCGCCCCGGCGCTCGGCCATCGCGGGCCCCGGCTCGGGCGTGTGGTCGAAGGCCCGCTTGGCGGAGTACTCGTCGAGCAACGATGAGGGGGAGGTGAGGGGCCGGCTCGCGCGCTTGCTCTTCGCCACGGAAATCCTGAGTGCGACCATGCGCATGCTAACAGGAACGAGCGGCTATTCCTACAAGGAGTGGGTCGGGCCTTTCTACCCGGAGAAGCTGCCGGCGTCCGCCATGCTGCGCTACTACGCCGAGCGCTTCCCGACGGTGGAGATCAACAATACCTTCTATAGGATGCCGGCCGAGTCGATGCTCGAGGGCTGGGCGCGGGAGGTGCCCGGGAATTTCTCCTTCACGCTCAAGGCGCCGCGCCGCATCACGCACATCAAGCGCCTGAAGGGGGTCGAAGCCGAGGTGGCCGAATTCTCGCGGCGCGCGGCGGTCCTGGGCGACAGGCTCGGCATGCTGCTGTTCCAGCTGCCGCCGACCCTGAGGAAGGATCTTCCCCGCCTGCGCGATTTTCTCGCCGGACTGCCGCCCGGCCGGCGGGTCGCCGTGGAGTTTCGCCACGCCTCCTGGCAGGACGACGAGGTCTACGAGACGCTGCGGGCGCGCGCCGCGGCCCTGTGCGTCGCCGAGACCGACGAGGGCGTGTCGCCGCTCGTCTGCACCTCGGACGACGCTTATCTGCGCCTGCGACGCACCCGCTACGATGAAACCGATCTGCGCGCCTGGGCCGACCGTCTCGCGGCGCAGCCGCTGGCGACCGCCTACGTCTATTTCAAGCACGAGGACGAGGCGCTGGCCCCGCGGTTCGCCTCGATGCTCGCGGACGTGTGGCGCGCCGCGCAGGCGGAGACCCCTGAGGACCCCGGGCGATGAAGCGGACGGGAGACTCCCTGCGGCTCAGCGCCACCGACCTGGCCAATCATCTCGCCTGCCACCATCTGAGCCATCTCGATCTGGCCGCCGCTCGCGGCTCGAGGCGCCCGCCGGACTGGTTCTCTCCCGACGTCGCCATCCTCCGCCAGCGCGGCAGCGACCACGAGGAGGCTTTCCTGGGCCACCTCGAGCGTCAGGGGCTGCGCATCACGCGACTGGACGCGGATCCGGACGAGGGCAGGTCGTTCGAGCGCACGCTGTCGGCCATGCGCGACGGTCCCGACGTGATCGTGCAGGCGACGCTCATCCAGGAACGCTGGTCGGGCCGGGCGGACGTGCTGCGCCGCGTGCCGCGCCCGAGCCGTCTCGGGGACTGGTCCTACGAGGTCTGGGACACCAAGCTCGCCCGCGAGACCAAAGGGGGCGCGGTGCTCCAGATCTGCCTTTACTCCGACCTGCTCGAGGCGATTCAGGGAGCGCGGCCGGAGCACATGTACATCGTGCCGCCTCGTGTCGGCTTCAACCCCGACGCGTATCGGGTGGACGATTTCATGGCCTATTACCGGCTGGTGCGCCGGCGGCTCGAGGCGGTGATCCAGGCCGCGGGCTCGACGCCCAGCTATCCGGAGCCGGTGCCCCATTGCGACGTCTGCCGCTGGTGGCCCGAATGCGATTCTCAGTGGCGCCGGGACGACCACCTGAGTCTGGTCGCCGGGATCACCAGGCTGCAGACGCGCGAGTTCGAGGCGCGCGACCTGACGACCCTGGAGGCGCTGGCCTCGGAGCCCCTTCCCTTCTCGTGGAAGCCGACCCGGGGAGCGCTCGAGGCCTACGCCCGCGCGCGCGAGCAGGCGCGCGTCCAGCGGGACGGGCGCCGGGCGGGACGGGCGATCTACGAGCTCCTCCCGCCGCAGCCGGGTCGGGGTTTCGAGCGCCTGCCGGCCCCCTCTCCGGGCGACATCTTCTTCGACCTCGAAGGGGACCCCTTCGTCGGAGAGGCGGGTCGCGAGTACCTGTTCGGCTGGGTCACCGAGGAGAGCGGGGAAGACCCGTCGTATCAATCGCGCTGGGCGCTCCAGCCGGTCGAGGAGCGGGCGGCGTTCGAGGCGTTCGTCGACGTCGTCATGACGCGCTGGGCGCGGCACCCGGATCTGCACGTCTATCATTTCGCCCCCTACGAGCCGTCGGCGATCAAGCGCCTGATGGGCCGCTACGCGACGCGCGAGAACGAGGTCGACCGCATGCTGCGCGCCGGGCTGCTCGTCGATCTGCACGCCGTCGTCCGGCAGACTCTGCGGGCGAGCGTCGAGGAGTACTCGCTGAAGAAGCTCGAGGCGCTCTACGGGTACACCCGGGCCGCCGACCTCCGCGACGCGGGCGTGATGCTTCGGGTCGTGCAGCGGGCGCTGGAGCTCGAAGAGCCGGGGGCGATCGACGCCGAGGTCCGGCGGGTGGTCCAGGCGTACAACCGCGATGACTGCCTGTCCACGCTGTGGTTGTACCGCTGGCTCGAGGGCGTCCGCGCGGAGCAGGAAGCCGCTCGCGGCGCCGCGATCCCCAGACCGGCGCCGGAAGAGGGTCTGCCGAGCGAGAGCATCGCGGAGCGCGACCGCGAGGTGCGCGCAGTCATGGACGCGCTGCTCGACAGCACGCCACCGGCGCGCGCCGACCGTTCGGACGAGCAGCAGGCGCGCTGGCTGCTCGCCTACCTGCTCGACTGGCACCGGCGGGAGGACAAGGCGGGCTGGTGGGAGTTCTTCCGCCTCCAGGAGCTGTCGGACGAGGCCCTGCTCGACGAGAAAGCGGCGATTGCCGGGCTGCGCTTCGTCGAGCGCGTCCAGGGGGTCGGAGGGCGTCCCGTGGACCGATACCGGTTCCCGACTCAAGAGACCAGCATCCGCACCGGGGACAAGCTGCGGCTCCCGCTGCCCGCTGACCACGAATTCGGCCAGGTCGATTCCATCGACCTGGGAGCACACACGATCGATGTGAGGAAGCGGGGCGGTTGCGACCAGGTGCATCCGACCAGCGTCTTCTCGCAGGAGAATGTGCCCACGAAAGAGCTCGCCGCGTCGCTGCTCCGGCTCGGGCGCTGGGTCGCCACGAACGGGATCGACGCGCCGGGGAAGCATCGGGCGGCGCGCGATCTGCTGCTGGGACGGCCTCCCCGCGTCGTCGGCCACGCCGGCGGATCCCTGCGCGCCAATCGCGAGAACGGCGTGACCGCCGCGCGCCGGCTCGTGATGTCGCTCGAGCGCGGCACGCTCGCCATCCAGGGTCCGCCCGGAACGGGCAAGACGTTCACCGGAGCCCGGATGATCTGCGACCTCGTGCGCGCCGGCAGGAAGATCGGCGTCTGCGCGACCAGCCACAAAGTGATCCGCAACCTCCTCGACAAGGTCGTGGAGGCGGCGAAGCAGGAGAACGTCTCGCCGCGCTGCTGCCACAAGGCCCCGGAGGCGGGCGAGCCATCCGACGGCGGGATCGCGGAGGTCACCGACAACGCCAAGGCCCTCCACGCTCTCAAGTCGGGGGCCGCCCGCGTGCTGGGAGGGACCGCGTGGCTCTGGTCGCGCGAAGAGTTCTTCGAAGCCGTGGACGTCCTGTTCGTGGACGAAGCCGGCCAGATGTCGCTGGCCAACGTCCTGGCGATCGCGCAGTGCGCCCGCTCCATGGTCCTCCTGGGCGACCCGCGCCAGCTCGACCAGCCGCTTCAGGGCAGCCATCCGGAAGGGACGGACCTCTCCGCCCTCGAGCATCTGCTCCAGGGCCGCAAGACGATCGCCGACGATCGCGGCCTGTTCCTCGAAGAGACCTGGCGGCTCCATCCCGCGATCTGCGCCCTGACTTCGGAGTTGTTCTACGACGGGCGGCTGCACGCGCGTCCCGGTCTCGAGCGTCAGGCGATCCTCGGCCCCGTGCCGATCGCCGGCGCGGGGCTGTGGTTCCTGCCGGTGCGGCACGATGGGAACCAGAGCTCGAGTCCGGAGGAGGTCGAGACCGTGGCCTCACTGGTCGGACGGCTGACGGCCGGAGACGTCCGCTGGCGGGACCGCGGAGGAGACGAGCACTCTCTGGAGCTGGACGACATCCTGATCATCGCCCCTTACAACGCCCAGGTGGCCGACCTGAGCGCGCGCCTCCCGGGCGCGCGCGTCGGCACCGTCGATCGGTTCCAGGGGCGGGAGGCGCCGGTCGTCGTCTATTCCATGACGACGTCGAGCCCCGCGGACGCGCCGCACGGCATGGAGTTCCTCTACAGTCTCAACCGGTTCAACGTCGCCACCTCGCGCGCGCGCTGCGCCTGCGTCGTCGTCGGGAATCCCCTGCTGTTCGAGCCGGAGTGCCAGACGCCGAGGCAGATGCAGCTCGCGAACGCCTTCTGCCGGTACCTGGAGCTGGCGCAGGAGCTGCGTCCCGGCGAGATCCGCCGGCCCCAGGCCGCCCCGGGCGGCACGGCGCGCGCGGCGGAGCCGTTCCAGCATCGGTTCCCGTTCGAATCGTAGCCATGCCTCATCTCTTCGAGCGTGCCTCGAGCGGTCGCGCCAAATGCCGAGGTTGCGGGCGGCGCATCGACCAGGGGGAGTGGCGCTTCGGCGAGCGCATCCCGAACCCGTTCGCGGAGGGCGAGACGACGCTCTGGTTCCATCCCTCGTGCGCGGCCTACAAGCGTCCGGAGTCGCTCCTCGAGACCCTCGCACAGGCGCCCGCGGATCTGCCCGCCCCGGACACGCTCGAGCGCGCGGCGCGCGGCAACTCGGCCCACCGGCGCCTGCCCCGGATCAGCGGCGCCGAGCGCGCTCCGACCGGTCAGGCCCGGTGCCGCAGCTGTCGCGAGCCGATCGTCCGCGGGGCCTGGCGCATCCGCCTCGTGTTCTACGAGGAGGGCCGCTTCTCCCCCGCAGGCTTCGTGCATCTCGCCTGTCGCGCGGACTACTTCGAGAACCACGACATCCTGGGTCCGCTGCTGCACTTCAGCCCGGAGCTGAGCGACGAGGAGCGCGCCGAGCTGGTGCGCGCCTGCGGGGCGGCCTGAGAAAAAGCCGCCCACGGACGCGCTTTGGGGTGGCGTGAAGGACACGCGGTCCTCAGGGCTCGATGGCGTATTCGATGGTGACGACCACGCGCGCGATCTTGTCCTCGGTGGTCGTGTCGTAGGTGCCGCCGTACTCGGAGACGTCGGTGGTGGCGCCCGGGGCCAGGATGTTGAAGGCCCCTTGCGAGGCGGAACGCATGCGGCCCGCCTGCACCCCGCCGTTCTTCGCGAACTCCTCCGCGCGGGCGCGCGCGTCGCGGGTGGCGGCCCCGATCAGGGACATTTTCACCTGCTCCAGGTTGGAGACCAGGTATCGCGGATCTTCATATTCGATCGAGTGACCGTCCGCCTTGAACTGCACCGCGGCCTTGCGTGCCTTGTCGACGAGATCCAGATCGGACGATGTCACCACGTACCGCTCAGAGGTCAACCCTCAAGAGCGGCGGCCCGCGGCGCGCCGGCGATCCGTCTCACGGTCTCGATGGTGTCCGCCTCGTCGGCCTTCTTGTCGTCCCGGTAGCGCACCAGCCGCGCGAACCGCAGCGCGAGGCCGCCCGGATAGAGCGGGCTGGCCTGCAGCCCGTTGAACGCCACTTCGACCACGAGCTCGGGCCGCACGTACACGACGATTCCCTCCCGGCGGGTCTCGAGCTGCGACAGGCGCTTCGTCTGCCACTCGAGAACCTCGTCCGTCATGCCTTTGAACGTCTTGCCGAGCATGACGAAGCCGCCCGCCGGGTCGCGCGCGCCCAGGTGGAGGTTCGAGAGCCACCCGCGACGGCGCCCGTGCCCCCATTCGGCCGCGAGCACGACGAGATCCAGCGTGTCGATCTTCTTGATCTTCAACCACGCGGCGCCGCGCGCGCCCCCTTCGTAGGGAGCGTGCAGGTCCTTGGCGACGAGGCCTTCGTGCCCGGCGCGGATCGCGGCCTCGAAGAACGATTGCGCCTCCGCGGCGTCGCCCGTGACCAGGCGCGCCGGCCGTCGCGTCACCGGAACACGCTGCGCCAGTCGATCGTAGCGCCGCTCGTAATTCTCCTCCAGCAACGTGGCGCCGTCGGCGTAGACGAGGTCGAAGAAGAACGCCGTGACGGGGATCTCGCCTCTCAGCTTCTCCACATCGAGCTTGCGTCCGAAGCGCCGCATCGTGCTCTGGAAGGGAAGCGGCCGGCCGCCGTCCTCCAGCGCGATCGCCTCGCCGTCGAGGATCGCGTCCTTGAACCCGAAAGCCCGCGCCGCGGCGACGACTTCGGGGACGGCGACCGTGACCTCGTTCATGAGTCGCGAGAACACCCGGACCTGCGTGCCGCTCGCGTGCACCTGGATGCGCGCCCCGTCCAGCTTGTGCTCGAAGGCGGCCTCGCCCAGGCGGCCGAGCGCGTCCTGCACGCCCTCGGCGGTCTGGGCCAGCATCGGTCGTATCGGCCGGAACAGCTGCACGTCGTAGCGCGCCAACCCGGCCGCGCCCTCGGCGAGCGCCGCCCGCGCGACGGCGCCCAGATCGCCTGCCAGCATGGCGGCGCGACGGACCTCCGCGGTCGGAAGGCCGGAGGCTCTGGCGACGGCCTCGACCATGAGCCCTTCGAGAGCACCCTGGCGCAGCTCGCCGATCAGGAGGCGGACGAGGAAGTCCTGCTCTTCGGCCGTGGCGCGCGCCAGGAGCGCCCGCAGCAGAGCGCTGCGCGCCGCGGCCGAGCCCTTTCCGATGGTCGACGCGAAGCGCTCGAGGGTCTCATCGACCTCGAGGATAGAGAGACCCGGCATCCCCGATGGCTCGACCCGCACCGCCTGGATGGTGGCCCAGCCCGCTCCGAGCTTCGGCTGCCGCACGCTTCCCGAAAGGTAGGCGATCGCGATCTCGATCTCCTCCGGCGCCGCCTCCCGGAGGAGCGCGGCCAGATGATCGATCTTCGCGAGCCGCGAGGAGGTGCCCGCGACGACGAGCGAGGTCCGAACGAGCCGCTGGAGGAGCATCGGTGACCCTTCGTGTCGGGCGTAGCGTAACAGGATCACTCCCGCGCGGTGGCATGACCGGCGTACGAATTCGTTGTACGATCCTCCAGGCTCGATCGTCGAGGAGCCCTGCATGGCCGAGCGAGAAGGGGAAGGTTTCGTCGTCGTTCGCGGGCCGACGAGCGGGCTCGCGCAGGAGATCTCCGTCGGACGCCACACGCTCCGGGGCGACGAGCCCGCGTCCGCGGGAGGCACCGACACCGGCCCGTCGCCCTACGATTTCCTCTGTGTCGCGCTCGGCACCTGCACTTCGATCACGCTCGGCCTCTACGCGCGGCGGAAGAAGTGGGCGCTCGAGTCGGTCACGGTCCGCCTCCGTCACGCCAAGGTGCACGCGGCAGACAGCGCGAACGGCGAGACGAACGAGGGGCTCCTCGATCGGATCGAGCGCGAGATCACGCTCCATGGTCCACTCTCGTCCGAACAGCGCGCGCGCCTCCTCGAGATCGCGAACCGCTGTCCCGTGCACAGGACACTGACCTCGAAGATCATCATCGACACGAGCCTCGCGTCCTGACGACGCCCGAATCCTCCCTGCGCCTCACGACTTCCCGCTCTGGAAGACTTCCTCGATCGTCATCGCGAAGAGACGCGAGATGCGGAAGGCCAGGGGAAGGCTGGGATCGTACTTTTCCGTCTCGATGGCGTTGACCGTCTGCCGCGAGACGTCGAGCTTCGCGGCCAGGTCGGCCTGCGACCATCCCTTCTCCGCCCTCAGGATCCGCAGCCGGTTTTTCATCGGTAGCGCCGGTACGCAATCAGCATCCCGGCGATCCACAGCAGCACCATCGCCGGCCAGATGGCGAAGACCCAATCGAGGCGCGTGGCCAGGGCCTTTTCCAGGAACCCGTAGGTCGAGCACAGGATGCCGGCGCCGACGAAGGCGATGGCGAGCGCCTCGAGCTGGATGCGCCGCTGCATCTCGTCGAGGTGCCGGAGCGCCCGTAGTGGCATCACCACGACGACGGCGGTGGCCAGGCTCTGGATCAGGGCGAATCCGATCCGGGCCGCCGTCCCCGGCGGGAACTGACGCTCGCCGAGCGCGGCCGCGATGATGATCAGGGCGGCGACGGCGGCGACCCCGATGTACCTGGCGTTGTGGGACGTGTCCATACAGCCCTCCAGCTCCGTACCCAGGCCTTCTGCTCTCATGTGAACCTCCCTTCGAATGAGCCGTCAATGTACAGCATCCTTTACATTATGTCAAGTATTCTTTACAGACATTCTGAGGGTTGCCGCGACCTGTCCAGGGCCGGTCTTCCCGACCCCGCGCCGAGACGCTAAGATGCCGGCCTGGTCCGGGGTCTCAGAGACCCGAGGAGGATTCGCATGAAACGGAAGATCGCCTATTGGGTCACGACCGGTCCCTTGTCGGCGATGTCGTTCCTCGCCGCTTACGCGTACCTGTCCGGCGGACAGCAGGCGGTGGAGGGATTTGCGCACGTGGGATACCCGCAGCAGCTGCGAGTGATCCTGGGCATCGCCAAGCCGCTCGGGGCGATCGCGCTGGTCGTCCCTGGCTTCGCCGTACTCAAGGAATGGGCCTACGCGGGATTCACCTTTGCGTGGATCGCCGCCGCCTGCGCCCATTACCTCGCCGGCGAAACGACATGGCCGATGCCGCTGATCTTCCTGGCGCTGCTTGCGGTGAGCTACTTCACGCGCGACGAAAGCCGGCGGGTGAAGGGGTAGTCGGGGCGGCTATCAATCCTCGAGACCCAGGCGCCGGCGCAGATGCGCCAGCTCCCTCTGGAGAGATTCCATGCGGTCCCTCATCTCGAGGATCGCCGCGACGCCCGCCAGGTTCACTCCCAGGTCGCGCCTGAGGCGCGCGATGCGCCGCAGGCGGTCGACCGCGTCGGCCGCGAACAGATCGCGCGCGCCGCCCGCGACGGGGTCGAGCAGACCGTACCGGACGAACGTCTCGATCTGCCCCGGGTGCAGGCCGGCGGCCCGGGCCAGCTCCTCGGCGGTCAAAACCGCGTGCTCGGTGCGCCAGAGGATCATCGCCCTGGTCTCCTTCTTCATCGCCCGCCTCAATTCGAGGACCGCCGGGCGTCGAAGGTCGATTCGGACGCGAGCTTCTTCAACAGCTCGACCTCCTTCTCGGTCGGTCGGGGCGGCACGACGATCCTGAGCCGCACGAACTGGTCGCCCCGGCCGCCGTTCGGGAGGGCCGCCCCCTTCCCTTTCAGGCGCAGCGTGCTGCCGCCCTGGCTGTTCCGGGGAATGCGCATCTCGACCGGCCCGTCCAGCGTCGGCACCTCGACCTGGCCTCCCAGGACCGCCTCCCAGGGGGCGATCGGCAGCTCCACCTCGACGTCGCCGCCGTCCTCGAGGCGGAAGCGCTCGTGCGGGGTGATGTGCACGCGCAGGTACAGGTCACCGCGCCCGCCACGGCCGAGGCCGGCGCCCCCCTTGCCCGGAACGCGAATGACCGACCCGTCCTGCACGCCGCGCGGGATGTTCACGGTGAAATTCTCGAGCCGGGTCGGCTCTTCGAGGGGGATGCGGACCGCCCTGCTGGTGCCGCGGTGCGCCTCCTCCAGAGTGACCGCGACTTCCGATTCCACGTCGCCGCCGCGCGCGGTCGACGCGAAGCCGGGCCCGCCCGGACGCCGGCCTCCGAAGAGCATCTCGAAGAAGTCGCTGAACCCGCCGACGTGCCCGCCCCCCGAGAACAAGTCGCCCAGGTCGCCGGCCTGCGACCGGAACGACTCCGCGCCCGGAGGAGGAGTGAAATCCATCCCCGACTTCCAGTCCTTGCCCAGAGCATCGTAGCGCCGTCGCTTCTCCTTGTCGGACAGGACCTCGTAGGCTTCGTTGACCTCCTTGAAGCGCTCCTCGGCTGCCTTGTTTCCGGGATTGAGGTCCGGATGGAACTTGCGCGCCAGCTTCCGGTACGTCTTCTTGAGCTGCTCGTCGCTCACGTCACGCGCGACGCCGAGCGTGTCGTAGTAGTCGCGGAATTTCACGGCCATCCGGTCATGCTACCCCGGGAGGTGAAGCCCTACAATAGGGACCGATGACGGCGGGACGCTCGGTCGTTCGAGGTGACACCACCGGACATGCCCTCTGATGACGCCGAGGCCCAGCGGATCGAGCTCGAGGACGGCCAGACCGTCTCCGGTCTCCTGAGGACACCGCACAGGCCGATCGCCTGCCTGGTGCTCGCGCATGGAGCGGGCGCCGGCATGACGCACCCGTTCCTGACGGCGGTCGCCGCCGGGCTTGCCGAGCGGGGGATCGCCACGCTGCGCTACCAGTTCCCTTACATGGAGCGAGGCTCGCGGCGACCGGACCAGCCCCGGCTCGCTCAGTCGACCGTCCGCGCCGCGCTCGCGGCGGCGCGACGCCTCGTCCCGGAGCTCCCGCTCTTCGCGGGCGGCAAGTCGTTCGGCGGCCGCATGACCTCCCAGGCACAGGCGGAAGCGCCGCTGCCCGGCGTCCGCGGCCTCGTCTTCCTGGGCTTTCCGCTGCACGCACCGGGACGTCCATCGGACGAGCGTGGCAGGCATCTCCTCGACGTGCAGGTTCCGATGCTCTTCCTGCAGGGAACGCGCGATGATTTTGCGGACCTGTCCCTCCTGCGGCCGCTGATCGACCGACTCGGGGCGCGCGCCACGCTGGAGCTCATCGCCGACGCGGATCACTCGTTCCACGTTCCCGCCCGGACCGGACGCACGGACGACGAGATCCTCGCCGGAATGCTGGAGAGACTGCGGGCGTGGATCGACGATCCCACCGCGCGCTTGTAAGGGCGGTGGTACGATGCGCTCGCGATGACACCCGCCCAGGGAACGACTCTCGACCGGTACCGGCTGGAGGAGAAGATCGGCGCCGGGGGGATGGGAGAGGTCTGGAAGGCGACCGACCTGACCCTCGACCGTCTGGTCGCGGTGAAGATCCTCCCCGAGGCGTTTTCCGCCGACCCGCAGCGCGTCGCCCGCTTCGAGCGGGAGGCGAAGCTTCTGGCCTCGCTCAATCACGCCAACATCGCCATGATCCACGGGCTGCACAGCGTGCAGGGGATGCACTTCCTGGCGATGGAGCTGGTCTCGGGCGAGGACCTCGCCGAGCGCCTGAATCGCGGCGCGCTGCCGCTCGACGTGGCGCTCGACATCGCGCGCCAGCTGGCCGAGGCGCTGGAGGCGGCGCACGACAGCGGAGTGGTGCACCGCGACCTGAAACCGGCGAACATCCAGATCGCCGCCGACGGCAGGGTGAAGGTGCTCGACTTCGGGCTCGCCAAGGCGTTCGAGAACGACCCCGCCTCCTCCAAGCCGGCCCTGACACACTCGCCGACGATGACGGCGGCCGCGACGATGGCCGGCGTGATCCTCGGGACCGCCGCCTACATGAGCCCCGAGCAGGCCCGCGGGCTGTCTGCAGACCGGCGGGCCGACGTCTGGGCGTTCGGTTGCGTGCTGTACGAGATGCTGACCGGACGCCGGCTGTTCGAGGGGGAAACGGTCTCCGACACCCTGGCGGCCGTGTTGAAGACCGAGCCCAACTGGAGGACTCTCCCCTCCTCGACGCCGGCCGGGGTCAGGACGCTCCTGCGCCGCTGCCTCGTCAAGGATCCCAGGAAACGGCTGCAGGCGATCGGCGACGCGCGCATCGCCATCGAGGAGACTCTGGCTCGCCCCGAGGCGGGCGAGGACCCTCAGGAGGGCGCGGCGACGCGCGCGCCCGGCCTGCGAAGACGCGAGCTGCTCGCCTGGCTGATCGCGGCCGGTCTCGGCGTATTTTGCCTGGCGCTCGCCGCCGCGAGGCTCCGCACCGCGCCCGCCTCACCGAGCGCGATGGTGCGCGCCTCGCTCAATCCACCGCTTCACACCAGTTTCGATCTGGCCGCGGACCGCAGCGGCGGCCTGTCGTTCTCCCCCGACGGGAGGTACGTCACCTTCCCCCTGCGCACGGCCGACGGGGACAAATCGCTCTGGGTCCGGTCGCTCGACTCTCTCGACGCCCGGCCGCTGCCGGGGACGCGGGGGGGGAACTGGCCCTTCTGGTCCCCCGACAGTCAGCAGATCGCCTTTTTCGCCGGCGGAAAACTGAGGCGCATCGACCTTGCGGGGTCGCCGTCGATCGCCATCTGCGATGCCTCCGACGGCCGCGGCGGCGACTGGAACCGCGACGGAATCATCCTGTTCGCGCCGACGGCGAACAGCGGCATCTTCAGAGTGCCGGCATCCGGGGGGCATCCACAGGCGATCACCCAGCTCGACGCCCAGGCGAAGGAGACGACGCACCGCTGGCCGACCTTCCTGCCCGACGGCCGGCACTTCCTGTTCCTGGCGGGGAGCCACAACGGCGACCTCCACAGCGAAGCGAACGCCGTCTATCTCGCCGAGCTGGGCAAGGAAGGGCGCCGGCGTCTTCTGCTCGCCCGCTCCAACATCGTCTACGATTCGGGGCACCTCCTCTACGTGCGCGACCGCGCGCTCCTCGCCCAGCCGTTCGACCCGGATCGACTCGAGCTGACCGGCGACCCCACTTCCATCGCCGAGAACGTGGCGATCGAGACGAACTTCTTCCGCACCGTTTTCGCCTCGTCCCGCGGCGGCAGCCTGCTGTTCCAGGCCGCCTCCGCCACCTCCGGCGTGCGACTGACCTGGTTCGGACGCGACGGCAAGCCGATCGGCAAGGCGGGTGACGTCAGCGGGCTCCTGGGCAGCTATCAGTGGCTGACGCTGTCCCCTGACGGCAAGCGCGCGGCCTACAGCCAGTCCGACCCCGAGTCGGGACGGGCGAACATCTGGATCTCCGATTTCGAGCGCGGCGTCCGCTCCCGTCTCACGTTCGAGCCGGTCAGCGTGAGCTACGGCGGGCTCTGGTCTCCGGATGGACAGCAGATCGTCTACTCCGTCTCCGCGCTGCACGACGATCTCTACATCCGCAAGGCGAGCGGCAGCGACCCGGTGGTCCTGGTGCACTCCGAAGCGGACAAGCAGGCCACCGACTGGTCGCGGGACGGGCGCGACCTCCTCTTCGACTCCGTGGGCGACAAGCCCGGTTCGACGTGGGGCATCTGGATCGTCCCGCTGGGTGAGAGGGACAAGCCGCGGCCGTTCATCGACACGGAGGCCACCGAGCGAGGCGGCCGGTTCTCCCCCGACTCACGCTGGATGCTGTACACCTCCGACGAGTCCGGCCGGACCGAAGTCTACGTCGTGCCGTTCCCGGGACCCGGCGGCAAGTGGCAGGTGTCCACCAGCGGCGCCACGACCGCCTGGTGGACTCAGGAGGGGAAGGAGATCGTCTATCTCAGCCCCGATCTCACCGTCATGTCGGTGCCGGTGCGCTCGACCGCCGCCACGTTCGTGGCCGACACGCCCCGCCCGCTGTTCCGCGTGCCGCTCGCCCTCGCCGCCGACGTGACGCGGGACGGCCAGCGATTCCTCGTGGTCATGCGCCCCGAGGACGAGCAGCAGGAGCCGCTGACGCTGGTCACGAACTGGCCCGCCGGCCTCAAACGCCCCTGAAGCCCGATCGCCGTGCAGAAGCGCAGGTCGCGATGAGCCGGCGGTCTCGCTGCGCGCCGCGCCTCCTGCCGGCCGTGCTCGCGGCGCTCGGCGTCGCCTCGACCTCGGCCTGGGCGGTGGACGAGATCCAGGTCTACAACGCGGAGATCAATCGCCCCGGGCAGTTCAGCCTGCAGTGGCACGGCAACTACATCGCGCGCGGAATCGCCCGGGCGGAATTCCCGGGCGGGCTCGTGCCCTCGCACTCTCTCAACGGGACCCCGGAGTTCGCCTATGGTGTCGTCGACTGGTGGGAGGTGGGCGCCTACCTGCCGTACGCCGTTGAGCGCGGCGACCGCTTCCGGTGGGGCGGCGCCAAGCTGAGGACGCTGTTCGTCAGCCCGGACGCCGCGACGCGGCGCTTCTTCTACGGCCTCAACATCGAGCTGTCCTGGGCGACCAGGGCGTTTTCCCCCGGCGCGTGGGGATCCGAGGTGCGGCCGATTGTCGGTTGGCGAAGCCGGCGGGTGGAGTTGATCTTCAATCCGATCGTCGATGTCCCGCTGAGCGGCGACGGCCGCGCCGCCCTCTTCGCCCCCGCCACGCGCCTCGCCTGGATCGTCTCGCCCGCGTGGGCGTTCGGTCTCGAGCACTACGCCGAGCTGGGGCCGCTCCGCGCCTTCCTGCCGCGGGACGAGCGGCAGCAGGAACTGTACGCCGTCGCCGACCGTTCCGACCGCTCGTTCGACGTCGAGCTCGGCGTCGGCCACGGCTTCACGCCGGCGTCGAACGACTGGACGGCGAAGTTCATCCTGAGCCGGGCATTCTGATCGAGCGCTGACATCTTTTTACAGAGATCGGACGGACTTTTACATCGTCCTGGAGCAGAGTTCCGCCCGGCGGGGCGCCGCGAACGTCCGCGGCGCCATCATCGAATTGCAGCCGCCAAGGCTTTTCGGGGGGGTGATGAACCGCTTGCTCCACGCTTCGTCGGCCGGACCCCGGACCCTCCTCGTCTGTCTCGCGCTCGCGTCCCTCACGCCGTCGGGAGCGCCACAGGCCGCCGCAGGTCAGGACGCGGTGGCGCGCGTTCGGCTGGAGTTCGATCGCCTTCGCCAATCCTTGAAGGAGAGACCCATCGCAGGGACCGACCAGGCCGCCGTGTCCGAGGCCACCGACGCGGCGCTCCAGACTTCGGCGGCGGCGCTCGATGCCGGCCGCCTCTACCTGAGCCTGGAGAACCTCGACCGGGCGAGCGAACTGATCGAGGGCGCCCGGTTCGCGGCGGACAAGGCCGAGTCGGTGGCTTCGGGACTCCCCGCGTTCGAGTCGATCTGGGAGGAGACGAGCCGGGGGATCGCCCCGCGGCGAGGCCGTCCAGACGAACGACCCCGGCGTCGCTCGTGCGCGGCCGCGCGGGCGCTGTCGGAGAGCGCCCGGGGGAGGGTGGTCCCGCTGATGGAAGGGGGCCGCGGCTTCGCCGTCGCGACCAGGCCGTCGGACGGTCTCTTCTATCTCGGCCAGGCCCGGGGCGCGGCGGCGTTCGCCGACTTCTGCGCCTCGCTGGATCTCCCCGGAACCGCGGCCCCCTTCCCGCTCCGTTCCATGCTGCCCGAGCTGCATCGTCTCCAGGAGAAGGCGACCGCCGCGTTCCGGCCGCCGCGCTCCATCGAGCTGCACGATCGCTTCATCGCGCTCAACTCGACTCTGAAGCTCGGGCTCGAGCTCGACGCGGCGCAAGCGTACGCGGGCTCCGTCTACGAGTACCTGGAGGCGGTCCGGCACGACGGCATGCTCGAGGCGCCGCCGCTCGACGCCGCCGGCCAATCGAAGGTCACGGAGGACCTGGCCGCCGCGCGCGCCCGCCTCGACGCATCGCAGCGCGACGAATCGATCGCCCGGATCTTCCTCGAGCGCGCGGCGTCGCAGGCCGCGCACGCCGACGGATCCGCCCCGAGCGCCGACGAGTGGAGGAGCGCCCGCGTGATCCTGGACAGGGTGCTGCCGGCGTACTTCGCGGCGCGCGTGACGGAGACCGCCGCCCGGCGGTCCTCCCGGAGATCGATCCGGATGACGCTCGTCCGCTGGCCCTATACGTGAAACATCTCCGACCCGGCAAGTTTGCTGGCGCAGGAGGTGGCGGCGAAGTACCCCGGATCCGTCACGTTCGTGAGCGAGAATCTCGGGGCGTCCCGCCTCGCGGACCGTTTCGGGGTGAAAGGGTACCCGGCGGTGTTCCTGGACGACATCCTGGTCGCGAGCCCGCGTGAGTTCGGCTACTTCCGCGAGGTCGAGGGAGCGGGGCGCTACGCCCCCTGGAAGAGCGCCGACAGCCAGGCGCGCTTCGAGGCCGATCTCACGCGCATGGTCGATCTCATGCTGGCCGGCCGGAAGGACCTGGTCCGTGGCGAGAGCCCGGACGCCGGCAGCGCTTCGACGACGATCGCGGGCCTGCCCGCGCTGTCGCTGACCGATCTCTCCGGCCGCCCGATCGCGGCCGCGGATCTCGCCGGCCGCGTGGTGCTGGTCGAGTTCTGGGCCACCTGGTGCCCTCCCTGTCGATCGACTCTCGACTGGCTCGGCGGCCTGAAGAAGACACACGGCGACCGGATCGCCGTCGTCGCGCTGGCCGTCGACTCTCCGGACGATCAGGTCCGCTCGACGGTGGCCTCCGCGAGCCCCGACCTGCGCTGGGCCGTCGCCGACGAGGGCACCGCCCGGGCTTTCGGCGACATCACCGCGGTCCCCACGCTCTTTCTGTTCGATCGGCAAGGCCGGACCGCCCGCGTGTCGTACGGCGCGCCGCCCGACCTGCACGAGCAGATCGGCCAGGCCATCGAGTCGCTGTTGAAAGCGGGGCCGACCCGCGATTGAGGGATGCCGAGCAGGCCGTTCAGCGTCTCCACGTCCGCGAGGCGGCCCGCGTCACGCTTCCCAGATCGTCGAGGGCCCGGGAGAGGCTTCGAAGTCCCCGGGCGAGAGAGGCCGGTGGGCAACCGAAGCTGATCCGGATGAAGCGGGGCGACTCGAAGAAGCGGCCCGGGACCACCAGCGTCCGGTAGCGGCGGAGCAGGTGGCGGGCGAACGTCTCGGAGTCGAGCCCCGCCGGAAGGCGCGCGAACAGGACGTTCCCGCCCGGCGGGACGCGGGCGCGCAGGCGGCCCTCCCGGGCCAGGAAGTGCTTCACCCGATCCAGGTTGGGGCCGAGGATCGCGCGGGCGCGCCTGCGGATCGCGGCGAGGTTCCGCAGGGCCGCCAGGGTCATCCGCTCTCCGGGGGCCACGCCGTTGACCCCGAGCAGATCGTGGATCGTCCCCGCCCTGGCGATGACGCGTCGCGGTCCCAGGATCCATCCCGCACGCAGCCCATCCAGGCCGTACGCCTTCGTCAGACTGTTGGTCGCGATGACGTTGGGCCCCGCGTGGACCGACGACTCCGTGCGTGCGCCGAAGAGGCACTCGCGATAGACCTCGTCCACCAGGAGATACGCCCCCACGCGCGCGAGGGACCGTGCCATCTCCCGCAGCACGGCTGGATCGATCCGAGTCCCCGAGGGGTTGTGGAGGTTCGTCACGATGGCCAGGCGCGTGCGTCGCGTCACGAGAGAGGCGAAGCGATCGGGATCGATCGCCCAGCCATCCTCGAACCGGCGATCGATCCTCCGGATCCTGCAGCCCATCGTCTGAGGGAGGCGCAGGAGCGGCTCGTACGTCGGGCGCTCCACGATCACCTCGGCGCCCGCACCCGCCCCGTCGAGGACCGCCGCGCACGCGACCCAGTTGGCGAGGCTCGTCCCGCCCGAGACGGTCAGGACCCGGTCCGCCGGCACGCGATAGCGCCGGCCGAGGGCCAGGAGAAGCGGCGGCCAGCCGTACCCCGCGGGGTGGTGCGTCGCGAGGTCGCGCGGGGAAAGGCGCAGCAGTCCGGGCGGACAGGGCTCGAGGCCGCTGCGCGCCAGGTTGCTCCGGGCAGTCGGCATCGCTTTCGCCCAGCTCATGTACGCGATCTCGGTGAACTTCACCTCACGTCTCCTTCCTGGCGGCGGCGAACGGATAGGAGGCCGCCGCCAGCAGAAGGATCGCCGATCCGATCAGCGATTGCACGGTATAGGCGAGGAAGCTGTTGAGGACGATTCCCGCCGCGACCGCCACGAAGATCAGCGTCGTGAGCGGATAGCCCGGCATGGCGACCAGCCCCGGGACTCGGGCCTGCCGGCGGCGCAGGATGAAGATCGATCCGACCGTCAGCCCGAAGAAGAGCCAGTCGGCGAAAACCACGAAGGACAGAAGCTGGTCGTAGGTGTTCGTGGCGAGGAGGACGATCGAGACGGCCGCCTGGAGCCACAGCATGAAGACGGGCGTCCGCCAGCGCGGGTGCAGCGTGCCGGCCCGGCGCAGGAAGAGTCCGTCGCGCGCCATCGCGTAATACAGGCGCGGCCCCGTCAGGATGATCACCGACAGGAACCCGAGGGCCGAGACGACGATCAGGCCGCCGACGAATCGCGCGCCCGCCTCCCCCGCCACGGCCCGGGCCGCGTCGGCGGCGAGCGCGGGGGAGGCCGCCACCTGAGCCGGCGTGAGCACCCGCAGGTAGGCCAGGTTGAGACCCACGTACAGGAGGACGACCACGATCACGCCGAGGACGTACGCGCGCGGCAGGTTGCGCGCCGGGTCGCGGATCTCGCCGGCCACCGAGCCGCAATTCTGCCACCCTCCGTACGCGAACATGATCGGGACGAGCGCCGTGAGCAGGAGCCCCGCCCACGACGGGCTCGGCGAGGCGAGGACCGACGCGTCGTAGCGGCTCGCCGACGATCCGGTGCGCAGGAAGGCGAACGCGACGAGGCCGAAGATCCCGAGGACCTTCACCGCCATGAGGGCGTTGTTCACGTGCTTCCCCGCGCGGATGCCGACGGCGTTGATCGCGGTCAGGATCAGGAGCGCCGCCGCGGCGGCGGCCCGGACCCCCGCCGGTCCCAGCGGGACGAACGACGCGTCGAGGTAGGAGGCGAACAGGATCGCGACGGCGGCGATCGAGCCTCCGTTGATGATGAACAGGAGCGCCACGCCGTAGAGGTAACCGACCACGGGATGCCAGGCGCGGGCGAGGTAGACGTACTGGCCGCCGACGACCGGCAGGCGCGACGCCAGCTCGGCGTAGGCGAACCCTCCCAGGAGGGCGAGACCGCCGCCGGCGATCCACGCGGCGACGATCAGGATCGGCTCGCCGACGATCCGCGCGACGTTGGAGGGGTTGGCGAAGATCCCCACGCCGACGATCGCCCCGGCGACCACCACCGACGCGTCCAGGAGATTCAGCTCGCGCCGGAACTCCACCGCGCCGGGGTTCTCCGGCATCAGCGCGCGCCGCCCAGGAGGAAAAGCCGCGTCCGGTCCATGCAGGCTGCGTCGTATCTTACTTCGCCGAGGCCTCCGGTGGAGCCTCTCGGCCACGCGAGTCACGCCGGGGCCTTTGCTGGATTGCCGAGTTCTGGTAGCATCGGCTTCATACCTTTTCTCGAGGTCCGTCACGATGACCGCGTCTGAACTGGCGCTGGCGGCCGGAGTCCTCCTCGCGGCGGTTCTCGTGGGAGCGCTGATCCCCGCGATTCTGCAGCTGCGCCGGACGTTGAAAAAGGCCGAGGACAGGCTGGACAGCACCGGAGCGCGGCTCGATCGGGTGCTCGACGAGCTGGCCGTCACGACATCCCGCATCAACCAGCTCGGCCCGGAGTTCCGGGATCGCAAGGAGCGGATTAAAGAGTTCCTGGATGAGATCGGCGAGCTGAGCCGGCCGCTACGCCAGGCGCGCGCATCGCTGGGCAAGACCGCGATGGTGATCGGGGCCCTGGGACCCGCGATCGCCGCGGCGCTGAAGGCCTTCGTGACGAAGGAGGAGGCTCGCGGCGAACCGTCCACACCCCGAGCCGAGCGACGCCGCGCCAGGCGGACGGCACCGTCCGAGGACTCCCCCCTTTCGGAGACGATCCGGAATGCCGACTGAAGGGCGCGGCGACGACTGGGCTTACGTTCTGACCTTCCTGGCTGGAGCGCTCACGGGCGCCGCCATCGCCCTGCTCGCGGCCCCGCGATCCGGCCGAGAGACGCGCGAGCGTCTGCGCCAGCGTGCGCGCGCCGCCGGCGACCAGGCGCGCGACCTGCGCGAGGATCTGCGCTCCTCCTACCTTCGGGCCGCGCGGGCGGCTCAGGAATCGTTTCTCGCCGCGCTCGATCCGGAGACGCGCGACTGGACGCGGCCGCACCCCGGCGAAAGCGAACAGTAATTCCGCCCTTCCCGGCGCGCGCCGGGCGTCGGCTGTCGACTAGAAGAGAGGCCGGTCGCCGCGCTCCAGCCCGAGGAGCCACTCCTTGCGACGCATGCCGCCGCCATATCCGACGATCGAGCCGTCGGCGCCGATGACGCGGTGACACGGGACGACGATGGCGATCCGGTTCGTGCCGTTCGCCCGCCCGACCGCGCGCACCGCGCTCGGCGCCCCGATCGCCCGGGCGATCTCCCCGTAGGAGCGGACCTCGCCGTACGGGATCGTCAGGAGCGCGTTCCAGACCCGTTCCTGGAACGGAGTTCCCGCAAGCCGCAACGGAAGGTCGAAGGTCCGCCTGCGGCCGTCGAAGTATTCCGCCAGCTGCGCGCGGAGGCGCTCGAGCATCGGGTGGTCCCCCTCGACCAGCGGCCGGCGGAAGGCGCTACGGAGTGACGCGAGCTGGGTCTCGATCCGCCGCCGGTCGGTGAATTCGAGGAGGCAGACACCGCTGTCGTCGGCCCCCAGCACCAGCCGACCGAGCGGGCCGTCGGTCGATCCGACCGTCACGGCGCCGGAGCCGACTCCGCCGTGGACGATTTCCTGCGTCGGGGTCGTTTTCATGACCGGGATTGTAGCGGAAGCGTCGCGGAATTCCCCCGAGGGATCGGGCCACCCGGCGTCTATCCAAACGCGTCCGACTGGGGATCCCAGAGGTCGTCGGTCAGGCCGAGCCCTGCGAAGATGCGGCGCATCTCGGCGGGCTGCGGCCGGCGGGAGTCCGCCTGCAGGCGGGTCGCGTACCACTCCTTCGCCAGCCCCCAGAGCTGGTCCATGCGCACCAGCGGCCGCAACGGGTATCCGTGTGCCCCGCACCAGGCGCGAACCGATTCTTCCGACCGGAAGAAGAGCATCGTGCTTCACGTGAAGACGAGATCGTCCCACCACCTGGCCGAAATGACGGTACACCGCCACCTTCACCTCGAGATCGAAATCCAATGTCGGAGACTCTAGCCCAACTCAGCGACGAAGGGCGCCATGGGGGCGGCGTTGGGCGCGGGCCTCGCGGGATATCGTATACTTTGCCCCATGGGCGTACTGAAGCGGATCCACAGGACGGTCGTCAAACCCAGTGTCGAAGCGGTCCTCCGGGCCGTCGCCCTCCGGGTCGTCGAGAGAGCGAAGGTCGATCCGCGGATCACCTATCCCTGTTACAAGTCGTTCGACGAGTTCATCGACGTCGAACGATTGAAGTCCCTCGACGGATACATCAAGGAGGGGATCGCACGGCACGTCCGTGCCGAGAAGGATCAGCCATTCAATACCGGCGCCCTGACCCTGAGGCTTTTCAGCCCGAAGAAGCCGGGTTCGAGGGTCATCCATCTGACTCAGTCCAAACGTCCTTTCAGGTATCAGGATCTCGACAAACCGGACCTGTGGCAGCGCACGAAGGAGGCCGACGAGTTCTCCCGGCTGATGGATTTCGTCTCGACGTTCCCCTTCAAGAGAACGGCGCGAATCATGATCCTGTATGACGATTCGGGCAAGCCTGTCACGCCTCACAGGGACCACATCAGCGTGAACGTCTGTCATGAGTTCATCTGGTTTCGAACCAATCTGGAAAAGCCCTTTTATATGCTGAACCACAGGACGAACGAGAAGCGATACGTCGAGTCCTACAGCGCCTGGTTCGATTCCGTCAACCAGTTTCATGGATCGGAAGCTCGTGACGGTCTCTCGTTCAGCCTGAGAGTGGACGGCCTGTTCAGCGACGAGTTCAGGGCGCGCATCCCCACCCCCGCGTACAACCTCGCGTCAAGCTCCGCGCTCTGGGCCTGTACTTCGGGCGCATCCGCCAAGCCGCGCTCGTGAGTTCCAGCTAGTCCAGCCGATCGAGATGGTAGGTGAAGACCAGCGACTGGATCAGGAACCGGTCCCGGTCGCGGATGAGCCGCATCATCAAAACTCAGGATTCGAGGTATGATGCCCCAAAAGCCGCGTGCTCCATGGGCCTGACGCAAGGACCCAACGACCCCGGCGGGCTTCGAGAGACGCGCGGCATCCAGAGAGGAGTCTCCATGAGAACGCCATCATCGATCCTGACTCTCGTCGTGGCGGTCTTCATCGTCGTCGCCTCACCGTCTTCGAGCGCGACCGTGGCCGCGTCGACACCCGGGTGCCCGGGCCCGGAGATCTGCGGGTCGACCTGCAGTCTCGATCCCTATGACGTCCCCATTCACTGCTCGAACGGGCAATGCCTCTGCCCGCCCGGCTACGAAACGCAGGGCACTCCGATCGTGTGCCGGCCGCGCCAGCCGAATCTGATGGCAGCGTCGTCGTTGTCGACGATCCCGCCCTTTCCGCTTGTGGACTGCCCGGCCACCTGCACGCCCGACCCCTGGGGAAGCCTGGGAGGCATCAACGGCGCCTTCGACCTCGTGGCCGTTCATGGCACCAGCCCGGGCGGAGAGGCGTTCATGCCGGTCTGGGGCGCGCAGGTGAATCAATGCAGCGTTCACGGGCTCGAGGTCAAGGATGCCGGCGGCAACCCGACGGGGTTCCGCAGCTGGACGGGGTGCGTGCCCTTTCCGTTCGCCGCCGGGTTCTGCAGCCAGATCCAGGATGCGGATGAAGAGGCCTTCAATCCGTCGTCCTGCGACGCCAGCAAGGGATGCGGGGACCAGGATCACCCGGTCTGCACCCAGGACTTCACCAACGCCTGGCCGTTCCTGGACACCACCCGCTTCTGCTCGCTCTTCGCGGGCGGGTTTGGCGACCCGGCGAGGATCGACTTCCCGAACAACGTCGTCGTCTACCGCGCTCCGATCGTGTGGGAGGACCACAGCGCCCCGGTCTTCAACGACGACGACTACACGTGGGATCTGCACAGCGCCGGCGGCGAGCTCTACGACACCCTGCACGCCGATGCGCGCGTGCATGTCGAGCACGCCGCGTTCGAGAGCATCGACCACTTCGCAGGCGATGAGATCGAGAACAATCCCTTCGGCAACGCCAGTCTCTTCTGGACCGAGCTTCGCCACGAGGTCGACAACCATGACGACGACACGGTCTGCTGCTGGCTCAGGCAGTTCGTCAACAAGAACCTCGACTGCAGCGACCCGAACGAGCCGATGACGCATTGCTTCGACCCGGGCGCCCATGATCCCATGTCGGTCGTCGTCGGCGTGCCGAGCATCGACTGCGCCGATCATCCCGACGGGACGAACGATTCGGAGATCCATCCGGCGCATGCCATGGCGATCCGGATCCAGGAGTACCCGCTGCCCGAGAAGTGGGCCTTCTTTTACCGGCGCATCGGCAACAACGGCTTCTGCGGGAGCAAGGCGTATTCCCGGTGCGACTCGGCGTACAAGCTGCCGTTGTCGCTACCGTTCGTCCCCGCCGGTCAGATCCTCACGTCCGCGGATGTTTTCGTGGATGCCAAGGCGTGGGCATTCGACGGCTCCCCGTCCCCGGCCACCGCGGCCCTCGGCAGCTTCGACCTCGACAACGGGACCGTCCTGAGCATCACGCTGCCACGGGACCTCGACGGCGTCGTCGGGCTCGTCACCGTGACGCCCAAGGTCGACACCATGCCGCCCCAGATCACGTGTCCCGACAATATCACCACGCCTCTGGACCTGGGAAAGTGCACCGCTTCGGTGACGTTCACGCCAACGGTGACGGACAATTGCAGCGTGAGCTCGACCTGCAGCCTGCCCTCGGGCACGGCGTTTCCGATCGGGACGACGAACGACACCTGCACCGCGACCGACCAGGCGGGACTGTCGGCGGGCTGCGGTTTCACCGTCACGACGACTATGGGCAACAAATGCCCGCTGGCGCAGGGGTACTGGAAGACCCATCCCGATCAGTGGGCGGTCGACACGCTCACGCTGAGCGGAGTGCCCTATACCAAGACCCAGCTCCTCGGCATCCTCAACAGCCCGACGACCAGGGACGCGAGTGTGCTGCTGGCCAAGCCGCTGATCGCCGCTCTGCTGAACCTGGCCAACGGCTCGAGCCCGGTGCCGATCTGCGGCACGACCACCGCCGCAGACGGCGATCTCGGCAGCTGCACCGTGCCCTGCTCGACGAGCCCCAAGTCGACGATAGGGCAGGTCATGATCAGCGACGCCGTCGTGCTGGACAAATATAACAACGACAAGCTCACGCCCGTCTGCGTTCCCTAGGACGGGGGCGGTCGCCGGCGGCGGAGCGGCTCTCGGGTTGCCGACCGGAGCGCGCTAATCCTTTCGATCGAGATGGTAGGTGAAGACGAGCGACTGGATCAGGAACCGGTCCCGGTCGCGGATGAGCAGCATCATCAGCCGGCCTTTCTTCGCGGTCGGCCCGTCGTGCAGGATGAACCCGGCGCGCACGACGGCGAGCGGTCCCTGGCGCTCCACCTTGACGTCCTCGAGCTCCTCGCTGATCGACCGGCCGCTGGCGAAGTAGTTCCTCTGCCGGGCGACGAACTCGTCGAGCGTCCGCGAGGTCGTGGTGCCGTCGTCGTTCGTGAAGGCTGCGACGAAGGCGGGGTGGAAGAGCGTCCGCCAGGCGTCGAGGGTGTCCTTCGTGTACAGCCCGATGTAGTCGCGCAGCAGACGATCGACAGGATCGTCGGCCGGGGGCGCCGGCGCGGCCGCGAGGCTCACGCACGACGCGATCCCCAGGAACAGGAGAAGCAACCGGCGCCCCGCTCCTGCATCCAGCCTCATGAGGCAAGGATCGCACAAAGCGCCCCTCGGCTGCACCACGGAATGCCGGGACCCGGGCGCCGGGGCGCGAGGGTTACAGGGCCCCGACGAGGTTGACGAAGACGCCTCGGTGGTCGTAGCTCAGGTCGGTCAGATCGTCGGAGAAGTCGGTGAAGTTGTAGCCGGCGCCCACCTTCAGGTGCTTGTCGAGGTAACGATAGATCGCGGCCAGCCCCCCGCGGCGGCGCTGGCTGACGTCCGGCAGGTCGAGCATGCGGGCCTCGGCCAGGGCCTCCCAGCCCTTGAGGAACCGCCAGTCGACGCGCAACGCCACGAAGTGCGCGGTGTTGTCGAAGAACACCGGGTGGTCCCGATCGAGGCTGACCTGCCCCAGACGGTAGGCGTACTTGCCGCCGATCGACCAGTCGGCCGTGAGGTCGTAGTCGAGATCGATCGCCGCGATGCGGCTCTTCTGGACGAACTCGGATGCGGTGTTCTGCGTTCCCACCTGACCCGCGGTCGGGAGGTTGTAGAAGTACGTGAACTTGACCAGGGCGTTCAGGCGATCGTGGCGCACCGGACGGTACGCATACCCCATCACGGCCTCGGTGTAGCCGCCGCCATAGAAGTCGCCGAGCGAGCTGTCGCTGAACGAATGGTCCAGCTTGCCGACCACGCGCCAGTCCGGCGTCAGCTGGTACTTGATGTTGTTGCGGAACAGCCACACGGTCCTTTCGGTATGCGTCGTGTCGAGCTGCTCCGCGCCGTCCCGGCGATACTCGATGCCGCTCGAGAACTGCAGCGCATCCCGGCCGTAACCCAGGCGCACGCCGGCCGCCTTGCGATCGGTGTCGGCGCCCGTCCGCACGTCGCGCAGCGTGCCCACCTCGGCGCTGGCGCCCAGATTCCAGCGCTCTCTTTCCACGAGGTTGATTCCGGTGGCATGGGTGAGGCCGCTCAGCGAGTCGCTGTCCTGGTAGCGCTCCTCGAGGTAGACGCTGGAGCTGTCGGAGAGCCTGCGCTTCGCGCCCGTGATCAGGGTGCTCCGGCGGCCGAGCAGGCCATTGTCCGTCCGCTCGTTCTCCAGCGCATAGTTCAGGTAAAGGTTGGTCCGCTCGGAGGGCAGGAAGGTGGTGCCCAGCTTGCCGCCGGCTCCGAGATCCCCGTCGGAAGCCTCCGCGTCGATCTTGAAACGTTTCGTCGGGCGATAGGAGCCGCCCGCGCCGACGCGCCCGTTCTGCCCGCGGTCGCCGCTCGACGCGGCCGTGTCCTGGACGAAGCCATAGGCGCGCCACAGGGCGCCGGGATCGAACGTCGCCTGCACGACGGCGTCCGTGCGCTCGCCCTGCTCCTGGGTCAGCGGAACGACCGGCGAACGGTCCTCACGCCGATCGTTGCGCACGCCGGTGCTGACGCTCCACCTGTCCGTCAGCTTGTAGCCCAGGTCCACCTCGATCGCCCGGTGCTCGAGCCCCTGCTCTTCGGTGCTCTGATCGCCCTTGGCCCCCACGCTCAGGCGGGTCGTGACCGGCATTCGGAACGTGCCTCCGTATTGCTCGGTGTTCTTGATCGTCTCCTGGCCCGGCGCCGAGTAGCCCGCGTCGCGCTGCTGCGTGTAGAAGGTGAAGCGACCGTCGTGGCCCTTGAAGAGGTCGCCGAGCCCGAGGCTCAGATCGGTGCGATAGGCCTGCGCCTTCGCGTCGGTGAACGACAGGGGGTCATCGTTGGCGAACCCGAATCCGCCGTCCGTGGACTTCTGCGTGCTGGAGACGAGACCCTCGCTCCGGCTCCCCTGCACCTTGAGCCAGGAATCGGCGCTCATCCTCCAGGTCAGGTCCGCGCCACCGAGGTTGCTCCTGGCGTCCCCATCGTCGTTGGAGTTGCCGGTCAGGCCGAGCCGCATGTGATCGCCGAACCAGTAATGTCCCTGGCCGCCGACGGCGAGCGTGTCCAGCTTGTCCAGACCCGGCGTGAACTCGTAACGCGCCACCAGGTAGGCCTCGTCGCCGCTCACGCCGCTGCTGCGCACCAGCAGATTGTCGTCGGCGGTCGAGGACAGCGGCTGGGAAAGGAGCACCCGCCCCTGCAGGTAATCGATGTCGTAGTCGATCACGGGCCGCAGGTTGACCACCCCGGTGACGATCTGCGAGTCCTTGTCGCGGATCTCGATGCGCAGGCGCTCGGAGCCCGTCAGGATGTCCTGGTGGTGCAGGTAGTACAACGACCCGCCCGTTCCCCGGAATTGCTCGTAGCTCGGCATCGTTCCGGGTTCGGCGGCGAATCCTTCGACGGCGGCCCGGGGCGCCCCGAAGCCGGTGGTGGCCTGGGACCCGAAGTGCGCGTTGGCTCCGTACAGGCCGCGATCGACCTGGGCCAGATCGTTGCCCATGTAGTCGACCTTGAAGTTGCCCCACATCCCGTAATTCTCCCCGCGGCTCGCCTTGACGTAGAGCTTGCCCAGGGTCGGCGCCATGTCTTCCGTGACGCTGTCGTCGCCGAACGTCGGGTAGACATAGTCGGGATCGATGCGCCGGAACAGCGAGTCGGGCGACTTGTCGAGGAAGTTGCTGAACAGGCTCTTCACCGGTCCTTCGCGGGTGTCCGCGCTCGCCTTCAATCGCCACTGGTCGCTGACCTTGCCGTTCACGTAGAACGCCAGCCGGCCGTCCAGTGACGAATCGAAGGGCTGCGGAGCGTTCTCGCCCTGCACCTGTTTCGCGGGTCCGTTCGTGTGGTCCCGCGACAGGGTCACGTCGGCCATGCCGACGTAGAACAGATCTCTGCGCTTGAACTCCAGGTCGCGAAGGTACAGCGAGCCGCTGCCCGCGTCGTCGAGCACCGCGACCTCGACCGTATGCGCGCCGGCCGGAAAAATCTCTTCCGCCACGAAATTGCCCTGCGGATCGACCGGGACCTGGTGGCCCGCCACCCAGACCGTGTGGCCCGCCGGTATGCCGCCGCCCTGCACCCTCACCGCGCCGCCGTCCAGCGGAATCTGGTGGCGCGCCAGGTCGCTCTCGCCGTAGGCGGCCAGCAGCTCGCGCGGCGGCGCGGTCTCCGCTTCTCCGGGCGACGGGTCGCGGACCAGCCACAGCGGCCGGGCCTCGGTTTCGTCGAAACGGCCCTTCGCGTCATAGGCGCGCAGAACGTACTTCAGCTCGCGCGCCCCGCCGGAGAGGCTTGGCGCCGCCGGCCGCCACTCCGCCCGGCCCGCGTCATCGATCGCGATGACGGCGAGCGGCGCGGCCTGCACGGACTCCTGCTGGTCGAAAATCCGGATTTCGGCACGCTGGATGAAGCTCGCATAGTTGCTGTACATCCGGAAATGTACGACCGACGCGCCCGCGCCGTCGCCCGCGTCGCTCACCGACACGGCGACCGGATGGGCCGCGACGCTCAGGCGCGGCCGCGACTCGAGATTGTCGAAGTGGAACCGGATCTTCGCGTTGTCGAGCGCGACGTCGGTGCAGCGCTGGAGGTCGGACGAGCTGCGGTCCGGGTCGTCGATCGGCTTGCCGTCCACCGTGATGTGCATCACGTTGAGGTCGGTGGGGCTCTTCGGACGGATCTCCCGGGTCAGACGGGTGACGTCCACCCCCTCGTAGTCGTCGAGCGGCATCTTTTCGTCATAGACGACCTGCACGCGCACGAACGACCTGTCGCCCTGGAGGAAGCCGCCGTTCACGACGTCGTCCGACTGGACGTAGCCGCGCCCTTCGTGCTCGGCCCGGGCGCCCGACAGCAGGGGATCCTGCAGGACCATGTCCATGGCGCGCCGCGCCCGCGCCGCCGAAAGGCCGATGTCGTCGCCGTACACGGACGCCGTGCGGCGCTCGAGGCGCTCGTTCCTGGTGTAACCGATGAACCGCAGTCGGGCGTTGGTCCTGGCCGCGATGTCCGTCAGCGCGTGATGCAGGTCCGCCGCGTAGCCCGGCGGCAGGATCGGCTGGCCGTTCTCGAGCTCGATCTCCGCGATGCGGCCCCACGACGGTTCGTAGACCCTGGTCACGATTTCCGCGCCGCCCTCGTCGGGACAGAGCTGCGGCTCGTCCGGCAGCTCCTGGAGGGGATCGTCGTACCAGAACTCCACCTCCACGCGACGATTCAGAGCCCGGCCCTGCACGGTTTCGTTGGAGGCG
>JACXTT010002363.1_pt1 | contig 30053 bp, 25 predicted proteins | sample 9270951 | NCBI WGS metagenome assembly JACXTT01 (sample SAMN15532306, study PRJNA645909) | rock metagenome | isolation source: weathered quartz diorite | place: Puerto Rico | collected 2017-06-21 | reverse complement strand
GCCGGCGACCACCGATCGCAAGCTGGCCCGCGGCTGGTTCGATCACTTCGGCACGATCGGACTCGACGGCATCATGGCCAAGCGCCTCGGCGAGCCCTATCACTCCGGCGATCGCGAGGGCATGGTCAAGGTCAAGCACATGAAGACCGCCGACTGTGTCGTCGGCGGCTTCCGCTATGGCGAGAAGACGAAGAGCGTGGGCTCTCTCCTCCTCGGCCTGTACGACGATGAGAAGCGGCTCGTGCACGTGGGACATACGTCATCGCTTCGCGCCGCCGAGCGCATGGCGCTGACGAAGAAGCTCGAGGCGATGCGCGACGTAAACCCGTTCGAAGTGCGCGTTCCGGGCGGCCCATCGCGCTGGACGGAGCGCAGCGGCGATTGGGTGCCGGTGCGTCCCGAGCTCGTTTGCGAAGTCGAGTACGACTACTACTCGCAAGGTCGCTTCCGCCACGGCTCGAAGTTTCTCCGCTGGCGCCCGGACAAGAAACCGAAGCAGTGCAGGATGGAGCAAGTCGAGAAGAGGGATGAGGGCGGAAGGATGAGGGATGCGGCGGCGTTGTTGGGTTCGTGATTCGACGGCTCATCCCTCATCCCTCATTCCTCATCCTCCTGTTCGCCTTCGCAGCCGGCGCGCGCGCCCAGGCGGTCCGCATCACCGACAAACCGGCCTCGCTGGTCCACGGCAGATTCGTGGTGCCGATCGTCGCGACGGATCCCGTGCAGCGGCTCGAGCTGCTGATCAACGGTGTCCACTTCGCGCAGGCCATCGGGCAGCGCGCGAATTTCGAGGTGCACATCGGCGAGTACATCCGCCGCCTGCGTCTTCGTGCCGTTGGCTATGACGCGCAGGGTGCCGTCGCCGGTGATGATGAGATGGTCATCAACGATCCGCGTCCACCGTTTCGCGTGCGGATGCAGGCGCCCGCGGTGCTGCCGGCGAGTGGAAGTGTCTCGCTCGGCGCGAGCGTCATTCACCCCGAGGAGCTCAGGATCGCGGGAGTGGATTTCTTCGTCGGCGAGACGAAGCTTGGAACGGCAACCAGCGAGCCGTTCACCGCATCGTTCGATTCGTCGAAGTTTTCGAATGCCGTCTACGCGCGTGTCGTGGCGCGAACGACGAGCGGAGATGAAGCGAACGACGTGGCGTTCTTCGGCTCGCAGCCGCGCGATCAGATCGACGTCACGCTGCAGCAGATTCCCCTCTCGATCGCGAGCGGAACGGCACCGCTGCGCGTGGAGGATCTCACGCTGTACGACGACGGTCAGCCGCGCAGGATCGAAGCGCTGTCACCGGCGGGTGATCAGCCGTTGAACGTGATCCTGCTGATCGATTACTCGGAGTCGATGCTCGACGAGTTGCCGGTCGTCAAGGCCGCCGCGCGCCAATTCGCGCAGGCGCTGCTGCGGCCGCAGGATCGCATTGCGATCGTCGGTTTCAATCAGCGGGTCTTCTGGCTCACGCCATTCACGAACGACTGGAAGAGCGCGGCCGAGGCGGTCGATCGCGTCAAACCGATTGGCGAGACGCATCTCTATGACAGCGCGGTCGAGATGCTGTTCGAGTTGCAGAAGACATCCGGGCGCCATGCGCTCGTCGTGCTGACGGATGGCGTGGATCAGGGTTCGACGTTCAAGCTCGATCATCTGGTGCACTACGCGCGATATGCGGGCGTGCCGGTGTATCCCATCGTGAAAAACAAGATGCTTGCGCGGCTGATGCACTTCGGCATCGGCCAGATCGAAGCGCGAAAGCTCGCGGTGATTGCGAAGGACACCGGCGCCACGTACTTCATCATCAACAAGGAGCGCGAGCTGCCGAACGTCTACGCCCGCCTCGCGCAGGAGCTGCGACAGCAGTATCAGTTGATGTTCTACTCGCCCCCCTCGACGACCGACCAATGGCACGCGCTGAAGGTGGAGTCGAGCGCGGGGCAGGAGCTGCGTGTGCCGCGGGGGTATTTTCCGTAGGGGATACGTCGAATGGGTTCGCCGGCACGCGGGCTCGTGGTGGAGTCTCCATGGATGCAATGTTCGGTTAGGGGGCTCAGGCGGTCGATTCGAGAGGTTGAGATGGGACAACCGCGAGCCCGCGCAACTGCGTGGCCCGCCCCCGGCACGTCTCGTGAACTAACCCCAGCCGTGACCGCCGCGGACTCAACGCTCTTTCCGCGCCCCATCAAGCGGCACCGCGTTTTCGGTGGGCTCACCGAACGACAGGAGCATGTTTTCACGTGGCTCGCGGTCGTCGTCATTCTGCTCATGATGACGGGGTGGGTCGGCGCGATTCAGCAGACTCTGCATGAGCGCCGCGCGGCAATCGCAGAAGCGAAGAGCGTCGGAATGCCGCCGCCTCCGCCGGTCATCGCGACACAACAGATCACTGCGTCGCTGCTCGGGCCGGCGAGTGCGCCGGCTGCGGCGTACATCAACGACGCGATGCTCGCGTTTCTCACGCCGTTGCGAGGGAAAAGCGGCAAGCTCCAATTCACGACCGAGCTTCCCGGCGCTTCGATTGCGACCGCTCCTTCGAATGCGACATCTGTTCTGTCGCAGGGGACGCAGGAAATCAGCTCGTCGTTTACGGCGCCGGACAATCCCGGTGTCTACGATCTCGCGGTGAAGATCGATCAGGCGACGCGCCAGATCGGCGATTTCAGCGTCATCACGCTCGTTCCCTTCAACGAAAAGCACGCCGGCCGCATCGGCCTCTACTACCTCGGCAATTGGCCCTTCGAGCGTGGCGCGCCGGCGAAGGCCGCCTATGCGAATCCCTCGGGATTCATTCAAGTCACGCCGGACAATGCGGACACTGCGGTATCAGCACATTTCAAGCTGCGTGACTTCCTGACGAAGGATCAGCCGAACGTCTGGCCGAAGTATCTGCTGCTCAATCCCGCGCTGCTCGACAAGCTCGAGCTCACGATTCAGGAGCTCGAAGCGACCGGCCATCCTGTTCGGAACCTGCATGTGATGAGCGGCTTCCGCACGCCGAATTACAACGTCAGCGGAGGCAACACGCAGGGGCGGGCGAATCTCAGCAGACACATGTACGGCGATGCTTCGGATGTGTTCGTCGACAACGATGGCAACGGTGTGATGGACGACCTCAACCACGATGGCCGCGTCGACGTGCGCGATGCCGAAGTGATCGCGCAGGCGGTGGAGCGCGTCGAGCGGAAGAATCCCGGGCTCATCGGCGGAGTCGGCGTCTACTCACCCTGCTGCGGGCACGGTCCGTTCACGCACATTGATGTGCGCGGATTTCGTGCGAGATGGCGCGGATTCGGCAACGGCTGAAGACTGGAGGATCAGGTGGCTGAACAGGTGAAATGTCCGGATTGCAACGGATTGCGTTCCGAGGCCTCGCGCGCGTGCCCTGCGTGTGGTGCGCCGCCGCTACGTGAAGGCGAATTGCGGGCGCATGACGAAGAAGTGCGCGGTGAAGATCTCGAGCCTTACGTGACGCTGCGCTACATCGCGCGGCTCTTCAAAGTGCTCGCAGTGCTGATGCTGGTAATGCTCGTCGGCGAAGTGATCAGCGGTCTCGTCGCTGCCGGTCAGGCTGCGCTGACGACGTTGCTCGGTGAGGCGACGCGTCTCTTCGTGCTCGCCGGATTGATGTGGGGCGGCGGCGACATCACGATCCTACTGGTCGATGCCGGTCACGACTTGCGCGTCGCGCGCATTCTGCTGGGCAGGATCAACAATGAGCTGCACCAGCGGGAAGAGCGCGGCAAGAAGGCGGCCTGAGAAGGTCGTGCGGATGTGCGGGCGCGAGGGTACGCGGTAAAACCACCGCAAGCCCGCGGACCCGCGAAACCCGTTACTACTTCAGGCCCGTGAAAAACCGGCTGAATCGCGGCACGTAATAGTGATTGCGATCGAGTGAGAACGCGACGGCCAGCGCTTTGCCGACGATCTGCGTGCGCGGGATGAAACCGATGTACCGGCTGTCCTTGCTGTTGTCGCGATTGTCACCCATGACGAAGTACTTGCCGGCCGGCACCGTCAAGGGACCGTACGTGCTCTTCTCCGACATCGCATAGGGAGTGATCATCACCTTGTGATCATGTCCGTCGAGTTTCTCGTTCATCACGTACGTGCGGCCCTGCATCGGATCGTCGACGGGGAATCCCGTCTCCGAGCGCGGCTGCTGTTTCCCGTTGAGGAAGAGCACATTTTCCTTCAGCTCGACGGTATCGCCAGGGATGGCGATGACGCGTTTGACGAGGCGCACGCCATCTTCGGGTGAGAAGAGAACGACGATGTCTCCGCGATGCGGGTCGCCCCATTTCACGATCTCGTACGTCGTGAAGGGGACTTTGAGGTCATAGGCGAGCTTGTTGACGACGACGCGGTCGCCTTCCTGAATCGTCGGCTTCATCGAACCGGTCGGAACGTCGTTCCAATCGGCGAGCGCCGAGCGGAGAGACGTCACGACGAGCAGCATCAAGGCAAAGACACGGATTTCGTTGATGATCTTCTTTTTGTCCATTGCGTACCGGATTCGTCCAACGCGGTGCGGGACCACGCCATTCCGCGTCCAGACGAACATGCTGTTTGCTTTCGTCACGGTCCAGTGGTCGCGCCTCCGGCGCTACCACTGGCTACTGTCCTCGAGGCGCGCCTTCCGGCGCGCGATTGTCTGCGAAGCTCGAGTTATTGAACACCGACAACCACCATTGTTACGTCGTCCTCGAACATCCCGCGGCTGTACGCCGATACTGCATCGATGACGGCTTGTTGCAGCGCAGCCGCGCATAGTTGCCGATTCCTGACGATCAGGTCAACGAGTCCTTCATCTCCCAAATCCTCGCCGGCGCTGTTGCGCGCCTCGGTCACGCCATCCGTGAAGAGGACGATGCGATCGCCACTTTCCAGCGGCAGAGTCCCTTCACTGTACGAGGTTTCGCGGAAGAGCCGCGAGATCACGGGACCGCCGGTCTCGAGTTGTTCGACGGAACCGTGGCCGCGCACGACGATCGGCGGATTGTGCCCGGCGTTGCAGTAACGCAGCGTGCGGCTCCGCAGGTCGACGATGCCGAAGAAGAAGGTGACGAACTTTCCGCCCGTGAGACTGGAGACGACGACGCGCCGCACGCGCTCGCACAACGCTGCGGGCGACACCTCCGCCTCGGCCGAGGCGCGAACGGCGGCTTGCAGCGTCGCCATCAGCAGAGCTGCAGGCATTCCCTTGCCTGCGACATCGCCGATGCAGACCGCGAGCGCACCGTCGCCGAGATCGAGGCAGTCGTAGTAATCGCCTCCGACGGTGCGCGCCGGTTCCCAGCGGCCCGCGACATCGAGCCCCGCGACGCGCGGCAATTCGCGCGGAAGCAGCGTGCGCTGCATATCGCGCGCTTGTTCGAACTCGACCTCTTCGCGTTGCAGACGAATGCGCTCGGCAGTCATCGCGACGTGATCCGACGCGGAGGAGAGGAAGTCGACATCGTCGAGATCGAATTCGCGATCGGAGAGTTTTCCGGCCAGTGCAATGAAGCCCTGCACGGCCGCGGGCGTTCGCACGGGAACGAGCAGTTGCGCATCGACGCGGCGCAAGGCCTGGCTGTCGGCTTCGGCCATCGGCCTGCGGTGCGGTGCGAACGGACGATCGAGCATCGCGGTGAGCTCCGGCGATGCCGCGATGTGAAGCGTACCGAGGATGGAGTCGGGGAAACCGACTTTGGCGGTGGCGATGAAGTCGCTCTGTCTACGGATGAAGATCGCGATGCCTCGCGTCTGCAGCGACTGTTGCAGCGTCTCCGCGACGAACTGCAGAAACATCGTGAGGTCCTTGGCGATCACCGATTCGGCCGAGATGCTGCGCAGCGCCTGCGGATAGTCGTAGCGGCTGCGAAAGAAATTGCGGTCGATGAGTTGCTGCAGGCGATTGCGCAGAGGGACGAAGACGAGTGCGAGGACGAGCGTCGCGGCAACCACCATCGTCTGGTTCTCGACGCCCGCGATGCGGATGAGGAGGCTGCCGATTCCGCCGACGAGAATGAGGTAGAGGAGGATCAGCAGGCCGCTGAGCACCGCATACACCACCGTCTTCTTGATGATGATGTCGATGTTCATCAGCCGGTATTTCAGGATCGCGGCTGCGAAAGACAGCGGAATCAGCAGCGAGAACGCGCGCGGCGCGAGTGTGACGATGGACATGAAGCTCGCTGATCCGGTGATCGCTGCTGGATGGAACCAGACCCAGAAGTACCAGATCGTGATCGTGACGGTGCAGACGATCTTCGCCACGATCGCGGTGAAGGTGCCCCACAACGGCCAGCGCACCTGCCGCTTCTCTTCGAGCGAGGCTTCCTTGTAGCTCCGGGCGAGTGAGTAACAGGCGACCACCGGGTAGAGCGCGAGAGCGCCCGCCGGAAGAATGAACGCAACGGCCAGAATCACCGTCGCGATCAAGGGAAGGTTGTGAGAGGTTGCGTCGAAGATGGCGAAGTCGATCGTCGCAGGAACGAACAACGCGACGAATGGCCGGTTCGCGATGGCTGGCCGGAAGCCCTCCGCGCGAATCTTGCGCGCCATGAAGATCGCGGCTGCGACGCCGGCAATGAGCAGCGACGCGGCAACGCGATCGAGAATCATCGCCGGCTTTTTCGCGGTCGCGGTGCAAAGGAGGATCGCGCTCGCGATGAATACGGCGCACGCCGGTGCTGCGTAAATCCAGCGGATGATGTGCGGCCGCTTGCGCACGATCGGCCGGTCGTGCGGAAAGATCAACGCGAGGTGCAGCGTGATCGGCAGAAACGCGATCCCGCAGAAGAGGACCATGATCTCCGGCACGTTCGCCGAGGGGCGGAAGGCGATGCCGCGCGCTTCGGCGGTGGCGGTCGCGGCCCCGATCGCGACGATCATCGACGTGACCGAGGCGACGACCATCGCATAGAAGACGACGGCGCGGCTGTCATCGCTGCGCCGCAGAAAGATCACGAGGCCGACCAGCAGGAAGCACGCGGCGACGCCCAGAGTCGCGATCGACTCGCGCAACAGACGCGGTTCGCGCGCAGGCGAGGAGAGTGTGACGCGCAGCGGAAAGGTCCGTCCGTCGCGCTCGATCGCATAGACGATCGAGTTGCCGGTGCGCACGCGATCATCGAGTTGCAAGAGGCCGGCGGTATCCGTCAGCGGGATGTTGTTGACTGCAAGGATGCGATCGCCGCCGCGGATGCCGGCACGCACCGAGGGGCTGTCGGGAAACGTCATGAGCACGCGGCCCGTGCCGAGCTTCGCCGCGCGGCTCGATGTGCTGCGGATGAAGAGCACTCCCGTCCAGCCGCGCGAGTCCCATTCGCTCATGACACTGGCGGTCCACACGGCGGCTGCCGCGAGCAGGACGGTCGTCAGGGTCAGACCGATAGCGATCCGGCGCGCCGGGCTCATCTCACGATAGTACGTCGCGGAGCGGCCGCGGTTGCGCCGATGTCAGAGGTAATCCTGAGCGCAGCGAAGGATCAACCAAGGCGCCGGGAGAACCGAGCCGTCGTGAGTAACGCCTGAAGAACGCGCAGCGCGGCGCCTTGGCTGACGCTTCGCTGCGCTCAGCGTGAACTCTCTCTAATCCCTCTGCCCGCGGCGATTCACGATCGACATGAACTCCTGCCGCGTCCTCTCGTCCTCCAGAAACTCGCCGCGCAGCACGTTGGTTTCCATGAAGGACGACTCCTGCTCGACGCCCCGCATCACCATGCAGAGATGGATGCCGCCCATCCAGACGGCGATGCCGCGCGGCTCGAGGATCTTCTCGATCGTGTCCGCGATGTCGTGCGCGAGATGCTCCTGCGACTGCAGCCTCCGCATGTGTACGTCGACGACGCGCGGGATCTTCGACGCACCGATGATCGTCTTCTCCGGAATGTAGCCGACGATGAAACGGCCGAAGAACGGGAGGATGTGATGCGCGCAGAGCGTCTTGTACGTTCCGCCGATGACGACCAGATTGTTGCACTTCTCGTCGGCCTGCGAGCAGGTCTTGCGGAACAAGGTGGTCAACTTCTTGACGTCTGTGAAGTCGTAGCCGCTCGTCATCGTGACGAGCGACTCCGCCCAGCGCCGCGGAGTATCGCGCACGTTCTCGTCTTCGAGATCCACGTGCAGCAGCCGCAATACTTCGGTGAGATGTTCGGAGATCTTCTCGCGATCAACCGTAGGGCGGGCGGGGGCGAGGAGAGCGTCGAGCTCGAGTTCACTCATGGCGGGGTAAGTGTATGGGACCTCTGCCAGGAGTCTCGCGGCAGATCCTGTCTGGTCTTTTCCTTGCTACAGTTGAGTGACCGTTGACACTGAATGAACACTCATTCATAATCCATGAGTCCCCCGAACTCTGTCCCTTCTTGAAGGAGCATCACCATGGCCGAGATCAAATCCAAAGAAGCAATTGAAGCGATGGATGTCGCTGAGGCGTCGCGCGAGACCGAGTGGGAAAAGCCCTCGTTCGTCGGCGGTCTCTTCCTCGGCAACCTCGACGTCGACCTGATTCATCCGTTCCCCGAGCAGCCCGCAGCCGACAAGGCCGAGGCAGATGACTTCCTCAATCGTCTCGAGCGCTTCCTCGCGGAGAGCGTCGATGCCGAGAAGATCGACGCGCAGGGTGAGTACGACTACGAGCTCTTCAAGGGCTTCAACAAACTCGGCGCATGGGGAATGAAGATTCCCAAAGAATACGGCGGACTCGGCTTCAGCGCGACGAACTACAACCGCGCGATTGGTCTCGTCGCCACTTGGTGTGGATCGAGCGTCGCCTGGCTCTCCGCGCATCAGTCGATCGGCGTGCCGCAGCCGCTGAAGCTCTTCGGCACGGAGGAGCAGAAGAAAAAGTATCTGCCTCGTCTTGCGAATGGCGCGATCTCCGCGTTCGCGCTCACCGAGCCTGGCGTTGGTTCCGATCCGGCGAAGATGCAGACGATGGCGACGCCGAGTCCGGACGGCAAGGGCTGGATCATCAACGGTGAGAAGCTCTGGTGCACGAACGGCACGAAGGCCGAGATCATCGTCGTGATGTGTCAGACGCCGCCGAAGGTGGTGAAGGGCAAAGAGAAAAAGCAGATCACGGCGTTCATCGTCGAAACGAACACGCCGGGATTCTCGGTCGAGCACCGCTGCCAGTTCATGGGGCTCCGCGGCATCGGCAACGCGCTGCTGAAGTTCGACAACGTTTATGTGCCGAACGAGAACCTTCTCTGGGGCGAGGGCAAAGGCCTCAAGCTCGCGCTGATCACGCTGAACACGGGGCGTCTCACGATTCCGGCGGGTTGCGCGGCAAGCGGACGCCGCATGCTCGAGATCGCGAAGGAGTGGGCTAACGATCGGGTGCAGTGGGGCGCGCCGATCGGCAAGCATGAAGCCGTTGCGCAGAAGATCGCGTGGATGGCCTCGCACACGTTCGCGATGGAAGCGATCGTCTGGCTGACGTCGGGTCTGGCGGATCGCGGCGACGTCGATCTCCGTCTCGAAGCGGCGATGGCGAAGTTGTTCAACACCGAGGTCGCGTGGCAGTGTGTCGATCACCTCGTGCAGATCCGCGGCGGACGTGGCTACGAGACTTCGGAGTCGCTGCGCGCACGCGGAGAAAAGGGCTATCCGGTCGAGCGGATCATGCGCGACATGCGCATCAACCGCATCTTCGAAGGAACGAGCGAGATTCAGCATCTCTTCATCGCGCGTGAGGCCGTCGATCCGCATATGAAGCGCGGCTTCAAGATCCTGCAGCCGGAAACGCCGATGGGCGAAAAGGTCAGTGCTGCGGCGAAGGCTGGTGTCTTCTACGCCGGCTGGTATCCATCGCGTTACCTCGGCTGGAGCCGCAAGCCGAAGTACGGTCAGTTCGGCAAGTTGTCGAAGCACATGGCGTACGTCGAGCGCACGTCGCGCCGCCTGTCGCGCGCAATCTTCCACGCGATGATGCGCTATCAGGCGAAACTCGAGCGGAAGCAGGCAGTGCTCTTCCGCATCGTCGACATCGGGACGGATCTCTTCGCGATGTCGTCCGCGATCACGTACGCAACGATGCTCGCGAAGAAGGGGCAGAAGAACGCGATGGAGCTGGCCGACGTGTTCTGCCGCGAGGCGCGCATCCGTATCGAGAACACGTTCAACAGTCTCTTCACCGACTACGACGATGCCGCCTACAAGCTCGTGCAGGAGATGATGAAGGGCCAGTACGACTGGTTCGAAGGCCACCTCGTGCAGCCGGTGATTCCGACGCCCGAGGAGTTGGAGACGGTCGTGGCAAAGATGGCGCGCTAGCAGCGATCCAACGCAACACTCATGGCCGGGCTCTCGCCCGGCCATTTTTTTTGCGCGCGAGGGTCGTCCCTTCCTTGATTACTTCTCGCCAGCCGCGGGGAATACCGGCGTGATGTCGACCGGAATGTCCGCAAGCTTTGCGTTCACCGACTTCATCTCGCTGCTCTCCACGGCGTACTTCGTCAGCAGCGCGTTCGCGCGGTTGTAATCGCCGGTCGCTTCGATCGTCAGCAGTTCCGTCGCAAGGGACTTCACCGCATCGCGGAATTTCGCGAAGTCGACGGTGTAGCGGCCGTTGCTGTTCGGATTGATCGCGCCCTTCTCGCGCAGCCAGTTCCACTGCAGTGCCGAGCCGCGGCCGTGCGCCTCGCCGATCCCGAAGCGCAGCGAGCGGAAAAGGAGACCTGCATACGTCGCGTACAGTTGATTCTCATCGTAGCCCGACACCAGGTTGTGCTTCTGCGCATAGACGATGTTCCAGAGACCGAGGACGTCGGCTTTCGATTCTTCGATCGTCGAGTAGAGGTTCTTGAGCGGGATGCGCGCCTCGATGCGCTTTCCATCCGGTCCGGCAATCATGCCGGGACCGAGTCCATGCGAAAGCTCGTGGAAGAGGATCTGATCGAAGAAGGCATCGAACGAAAGCATCGCGAGCTGTGAGTCATCGAGCACGCGATGCGCGATCGGCTCGCCGCTTTGGCGGTACTTCGCATTGATCACGTTCTTGAGCAGAACTTTTTTCGAGCCCTTCTTCTCGCGGACGACTTCGTCGTTCGGCAGATTGAACGCCGCCGTTTGCACGCCGCGCCTCGCGTCGCCGGCGGTGTAGAGCTCCTGCACGACTTTGATTGGCGAGTCGCTGCCGCGATTCGGATTGCGATACTCCTCCGGCTCCGGAAGGTTGCGCTCCATGTCCGGCAGCGCCTTCGCGTAGCCCGCGAGCTTCGCCGATTCAGGTTTGTCGACGGCGCAGATGAATGCCTCGAACGAGGCTTTGTAGTTGAAGAGATTGTCTTCGTAGACCTCGTAGGGACCGATCACGACTTCGAGCGAGCCGTTGAGATCCATCCACGCCATGTCACTGTCGCGATAGTCGTCGCTCAAGAAGGCATCGGCGCGCTTGTTGAGAAACGCCTTCAGCGACGCGTCGTTGGACATCTCCGCTGCTGCCTTCAGGCTCTGTGCAGCCGGCTGGAGAAAGTCTTGGTAGTACTTCGAGTAGGGAACGCCGACGAAGTTGACTCCGTCGCGCCGCACCACGGTGAAGAGTCCGGTCAGCTCATCTTTCTGATTCGGATGCGCTGCAACGTACTTCTCGAACTCCTCCTTCGTCATGTCGGTTGGATAGAATCCCGCGCCTTCCGGCTTTTTCATCGTCCCCACGAACGGCTCATCGGACTTGAGACGATCCCATGGCCCCTTGTTCGCGATGAAGTAGTCGAAGCCGGCCTGCTCCACCGCTGACGTCGAGGCTTGCTTCGCGAGTGCCTCGCGCCACTTCGGATTCTCCTCCGAGACCTGGCGCCAGTAGAGCTCGTCGATCTGTTTGGATGCGTCGATCAGTTTGGCGACGACGGCTCGATCGTTCTCGCTCAACAGAGAGGCGTCATAGTTGATGGTCGTGCGCGGAAGTTGCGCGAGACGCTGCGGCGTGTCGGCCGCGACAGTCATTTTGGGCGCCGTCGGTGCAGTTGGTGCCGGGGCAGTCGTCTGACACGCGAGGGCAAAGGCGAGGAGCGGCAGAAGAAGGCGTTTCATGGGCGCGAATTCTACGCCTGCCGGAGCTATGTTATCGTCCGCGCCGGAGTTGCCTGCTTGATCATCATCGAGTGCACCAGTTGTCATTCGAAGTACCAGTACGACGAAGATCGCTTCGACCGTAAGCCGTCGAAGAAGATCAAGTGCGCGAAGTGTCAGACGGTCTTCGAAATCCAGAACCCGGCATTTGCTGCTCCGGCGAAGCCGAAGATGGACGGCGACTCGACGATGTCGCGCGAATCGACGCAGCACCGGAAGCTGGAGCCGAAGAAGGAAGAGACGACTGAGCAGTCGCCGCTTCCCGACAATGCGCGAGGTACAGGAAAGACCACCGTCGCGCAACTCCCCGTCGGGAAGCGCCTCTCATTGGCCATCATCGATGGTCCGGACGCGGGGAGCGTCTATCGCATCGAGAAGCCGCGAATCACGATCGGCCGCGCGAATGCGGATCTCACGCTGAATGACACAGAATCTTCGCGGCAACATGCTGCGATCGAGATTCGCGACACGATCTACCTGCTCGAAGACCTCGGCTCGACGAATGGCACGCTGATGGATGGCCGCCGCATCACCGAGCCAACGGAGATTCAGGACAAAACCGAGTTCCTCGTTGGCGGGACGACGCTGATGTTCATCGTGACCGATGAAGGCTAGGTTGCGGGGTTTCGCGGATACGCGGGCTCGCGGTAATAGAACCCCGAACCCGCGTGACCGCGCAACCGCGTAACCTGCATGAACGAGTTCCACTCCCTCTTCCGCCATCGCCAGCTCATCGCGGCGCTGACCGCGCGCGACCTCAAGGCCCGCTACCGCGGTTCCATCCTCGGCTTCTTCTGGTCGCTGGCGAATCCGCTCCTGCTGCTCGGCGTCTATACGCTCGTCTTCACGCGCTTCTTTCCGCAGCAGGTCGTGACGCCGTATCCGCTGTTTCTGTTCGCCGGCATTCTGCCGTGGACGTTCTTCTCCGCCGCCGTGCTCGAGTCGACGTCCTCGATCTCCAGCAACGCCGCGCTCATCAAGAAGGTCATGTTTCCAGCCGAGGCGTTGCCGCTCGTGGTGGTGATGTCGCATCTCGTGCACTTCGCGCTGGCCATCCCGATTCTGCTCGTCGCGACGCTCATCTTCGTGCTGCTCGGTCAGGCCACCGTCAGCGCAACGATTCTTCTGGTGCCGGTGGTGATGCTCGTGCAGACGCTGTTCGTCGCCGGCGTGGCACTCACCGTGTCGTCGGCGTCGGTTCTCTTTCGCGATTTGCGGGACATCATCACAAACCTGATGCAGCTCGGTTTCTTCGTCACGCCGATCATCTATGTCATCGACAAAGTCGATTCCCGGCTGCTGCGCGCGATGCTGCGCGTCAATCCGATGACGCCCTTCGTGATCGGCTACCAGCACATTCTCTTCTTCGGCTCGCTCCCGTCGCTGTCCGACACGTTGCTGATGCTCGCCTACGCGGTCGTATCGATCGTAGTCGGCTTTTTCGTGTTCGATCGCCTCCGGGATACGCTGGCGGAGGCAATTTGACCGGGGTACGCAGGTACGCGGGCCCGCGGGCTCGCGGTTGGGAGAAAAGACCGGAGCCGTTCTACACCGCGAGCCCGCGAGCCCGCGCAACCGCAAGACCAACTTCATGAGCGACCCCGCCATCTCCATTCGCGATGTGAGCAAGAGCTACCGTCTCTTTGGTACGCGCTCACAATTCGCAACGCTCAAGAGCGCGCTGCTCAAGCGCGACCTGAAGCTCGATGCCGGGAAGAGCGTGCCTGCGCTGCACGGCATCTCGTTCGTCGTCGATCGTGGCGAGGCCTTCGGGATCATCGGCCGCAATGGTTCCGGGAAGTCGACGATGCTGAAGATCATCTCCGGCATCCTCAAGCCGACCGTTGGAACTGTTGCGGTGAACGGACGCATTGCCGCGCTCATCGAGCTCGGCGCCGGCTTTCATCCCGAGATCACGGGCCGCGAGAACATCTACATCAACGGCATCATGCTCGGGCTGTCGCGGAAAGAGATCGATGCGCGGTTCGATCGCATCGTCGAGTTCGCGGGCATCGGCGAATTTCTCGATCAACCGGTGAAGACGTACTCGTCGGGCATGTATGTGCGGCTCGGCTTCGCCGTCGCGGTGCATGTCGATCCTGACATCCTGCTCATCGACGAAGTGCTGTCCGTCGGCGACGAAGAGTTCTCGCAGAAGTGCGTCGCGAAGATTCAGGAGATGAAGTATCGCGGCGTCACGCTGATCTTCGTCACACATCAGCTCGATCAGGTGCGCAATCTGTGCGATCGCGCCTTGTGGCTCGATCATGGACGCGCCGAAGCGGTCGGCGATCCGGCGCGGATCGTCGATGCCTATCTGCAGAAGGTCAGCGGAACGCAGACGGCGCCTCCTGCGGTCGAGGAGAAGAAGGTGGAAGCCGCGAAATCGGACGAGGCTCCCGAAGAAGAGCGCTGGGGCTCAGGCGAAGTGATTCTGCGCCACGTCGCGCTCACCGATGAGCAGGGCCGTGAGCTCGTCGCCCTCGGCGCAGGAACGCCGGTCACGATCGAGCTGGATGTCGAAGTGCGCGCGCCGCAGGATGACTTCGTATTCGGCATCGGTATCTTTCACGCCGATGGAAGCTGTGTTTACGGCACGAACACCGACATCGAAGGACTGGTGCCGCGCCGCCTCGAGAAGAACGGCCGCGTGAAGTTCGTGATGCCGTCGCTCGATCTCGTCGCTGGCGGGTATCGCATCGACGCGGCGGTACACACACGCAATGGCCGCGCCTTCGACTATCGCCGCGGCTGCATCCGATTCGTCGTCGGTTCGCGCATGCACGACTCCGGCGTCTATCGCCCGAAGCACACCTGGAAGTTCGAAGGCGGCATCGACCTCCGCGCGACGGATCCGCTCACGAAGAATGTGCCGGCGACGATTGCGGAAGCGCTGCGGGAAACGGAGAAGAAGTAGGTACGCGGGTACGCGGGCTCGCGGGCTTGGGGGTAGTGGTGTGATGTGCAGTCGGGCGAGAGTCACCACCGCGAGCCTGCGAGCCCGCGTAACTGCGTGACCACTCCCGTATACAATTCCCCCATGCCGTTACTGCTGATTGCTTTCATCGTCTTCGGTCTCTATTTACTGAGCTCGATCAAGATCCTTCCTGAGTACGAGCGGGGCGTCATCTTCCGCCTCGGCCGTTTGCTGCCGGAGGCGAAGGGGCCGGGCATTTTTCTGGTCTTTGCGCCGATCGACAAGATCGTGCGTGTCTCGCTTCGTCAGGAAGCGTTCGAAGTTCCGCCGCAGGACATCATCACGCGCGACAACGTCACGCTGAAGGTAAACGCGGTCGTCTTCCTTCGCGTGATCGAGCCGCGGCGCGCGGTCGTCGAAGTGTTCGACTATCGCTATCAGACGTCGCAGTTCGCGCAGACCACGCTGCGGTCCGTCCTCGGCGAAGTGGAGCTCGACGATGTGCTCGCGCATCGCGACGCGCTGAACGCGCGCATCCAGTCGATTCTCGATCAACACACAGAGCCGTGGGGTGTGAAGGTCGTGAACGTCGAGGTGAAGCAGGTCGATCTGCCGGAGTCGATGCTGCGCGCGATGGCGAAGCAGGCCGAGGCGGAGCGCGAGAAGCGCGCGAAGCTGATCCACGCCGAGGGCGAGTACGCTGCTTCGGCGCGGCTGGCGGATGCAGCGAAGGTGCTCTCCGGTGAGGCCAGCGCGTTGCAGTTGCGCTATCTGCAGACGCTCACGGAGATCGGTGTGGAGAAGAACACGACCATCGTCTTCCCGCTCCCGATCGACATCATCAAGGGAATGATCGACGCCACCTCCGTCAGGAAATGAATGACCTCGTGATGATGCGCGCCGCGCTGTTCAATCTCAGCGCGGCGCTCGAGGGCATCGAGGATTCGTTTCTTCAGTCGCAGATCCGGCTCGCGACGACGGTGCTCAGCGGCGCCGTCGACAACGCCGAGAGCGGACTCAATCCTGCAATCGTGAGCGACATCGAGTTCGCACTGAACGATCTCGTCGGCACTGCGGGTGAGCTCTCCGGTCCCGACGCGGCGCTGGTCGAGCCGTTCATCGATCAACTGCGGCACGATGTCGAGCAGATGAAATCCGCCGGCACGCTGTCGCGCGATGTCGTTGCCGCGATTCAATCGCTGCAGGCGAAGCTTCGCACGCGCCGCAAAGGGATCGAGCGGCAGACGTTCGTCGAGGGGGCGTCGGAGGCCGATCTTCCGCATCCCCCCGAAGTGCTGCGCGCGGAAGCATTGCCGATCCGGGAACATCTCGCCGCGAATGGCTTCGCAACGCCGGCACTCGACGAGTTGATCGCCGATCCGCAGTCACTGCGCATGCACGGCATCATCGCGATCATCGACGAGCTCGAAGTCATCGCCGGCTAGTTTCGAATTTCGAGCGAAATCACGATCTGTCGTCCCGGCTGTGGCAATAGAGAACTGAAGTAGCCCGCCGAGCCGTTCCACTTTCCGCGCGCATCGAAGAAGCCCGGCGTGTCGCCGGCGCTTGCGTCCCGGATTCCGGGATCGGCGTATGCCTTGTCCGTCAGGTTCGTCACCGAGAGCGACATGCTGATGCCTTTCGCGAGCACATCATCGAAACGCAGCAGCGCATCGGCGGCCGCGTACGACGGCACACGCGGGATGGGGTTTGTCGTCACGGTGTCGCGATGATCGAACCAGCGTCCGCGCAGCGTGGCCGTCCAGCGCGCGCCCGATGAGGTGATGCCGAAATGGATCTTGTTTATCGCGAGATCGCCGACCGGCCCTTTGCCAATCGCGATGCCGTTCTCGTCGAGCTTCTTCTCGTCCGCCTCGAAGATGTGCGAGTACGACGCCCAGGCGCGCAGCTCGCGGCTCTTGCTCGATGACAGCAGCCACTGCGTCGTCGCATCGAGTCCCGTCACGTGCCGGTCGCCGAGGTTCTTCGCGGTGTGCACGGTGTTGATGAAGGTGCTGCGGTTCAAGACTCGATACACACTCAGCATCGACTCGTATGAGGGGCGCGTGTAGGAGCCGTTCACTTCCATCGTCGTCGACCGTTCGGGCCGCAGCCGCGGATCGCTCCCTGAGCCGTCCCAGCCGCCGTACAGGAGTCGGTTGCTCGGTTCCTGAAAGGCCTGGCCGAAGAGCGTCTTCAGTCCCCACGGTCCCTGCGTCCCAACGTAGCCCATGCGCACGGTCGTCGCACCGCCGTAGCGCGAGTCGTGGTCATGCCTGACGCCGAAGTTGAGCCGATCGCGCTTCGAGAGGCGCCACCAGCTCTGCACATATCCGCCGATTCCCTCGGTCGTCAGAAGATTGGGCGCGGCCGTGGACTCGTCGGGCTGCGGCGGATAGGGATAGAGAGATCCGTCGAGCGAGGACGCCGGCACACGCGGGCCGTAGTTGATGTCGTACTGCTTCTGCAGATCCTTCTGCTCGTATCGCACGCCCGCACGCAAGCCGAGCGATTCACTCAGTTTGATGTCGAAGTCCTGTGCCACCGTCGTGCTGTTGCTGTTCGCGCTCCAGAACGAGAATGCAGCGGTCTGTTGGGGATTTGCGTCGGTGCCGGGAAAACTCTCGACGAAGTACGAGTCCGGCGAGACACCGCTCGTGCGATAGCGAACGAATGACGTCGAAGTGATGCGCGGCGAGAGCTCGTGCCTGTAGCGGAGGTAGGTGCTGAAGTCGGGCCGCGACCAAACCGTGTGATTCAACGAGCGATCGCCCGCGTACTCGACACCGTAGCCAGCGCTCAGCCGCAGATACTGCACGGCCGCTTCGAGCTCGCCGGCCCACGCGCGAATGTCGAGAGCGCGGTTCTGGCGTGGCGACGAGAAGCCGTTGCCGATCGACGGGTTGTCGAGGAAACCGCCCCACAGCCGGCGATCTTCGAAGTAGCGATGCTTCGTGTACTCGTACATGTTGGCGTGCGACCCGTCGACATTTCCGTCGTCGACGCGGGCGGAGATCCGCAAGCGAATGTCGCCGCGCTTGTACATGACGGTTGCATCCGCGAGCCGCGTTTGCGAGGAACCTCCCGCGAGCCGCACGTCTGCTGACGATCCGTCCTTCAGCGCGTCACTCTTCGTGATCACATTCACGACACCCATGAACGCATTCGCGCCGTAGACCGACGAGGCGGGACCGTAGACGACTTCGACGCGATCGATATCGGAGAGAGGAAAGGTCGCCAGCACGTCGCCGGTGTAGAGGTAGAGGTGGTTGAAGATGACGCCGTCGATCATGACGAGGAACGGCTCGCCGACGGTGTTCCGATAGCCGCGCCAGTAATTCTTGAACCAGGTGTCGCCGCGCGGCCGTACGACATCCATGCCGGGGAGGTCGTCGAAGATCTGCGAGAGCTCGGTGTAGCCGCGGTCGCGCAGTGTTTGTGCCGTCAGCACGACGACCGTCGCCGGCGCTTCGGACAATTTCTCACTGATGTTCGAGGCCGAGACGATGTGGACGTTCATCAGCTCTTCGAGGGAGAGTTGCTGGAGATCGTCGTGTTGGGCGAAGGCGGCGGTGCCGGAGAGAAGAAGGAGTAGCGCGAAGAGTGGGGGGACAGGCGCCCTCGCCTGTCCTTTGAGCCGGAAGGCGAGGCGCCTGCCGCTCCACCGGAAGCGGCTCATGCTTCCGCCTGCGACCGTACGAGGTCGCGGATGACCGACACGAGTTGATTGCCGCTCAGCTCTCCGCGCCGCACGTGTGCGTTGATCTTTCCGATGAGCCGCTGGCGATCGCCGCCGGTCAGTTCCTGCTCCGTGACGACCACGATCGGCAAGTTCGATGTGCGCGGATCGTTCTTGAGCTGCGTCGCGAGATCGAAGCCGTTCATCTCCTGCATCATCAGGTCGAGAATGACCAGCGACGGCGCCTCCGTGCTTGCGCGCGCAAACCCCTCGGTCGCGCCGTATGCGTGTACGAGCGAGTAACCATGTTGCCGCAGACGTCCGTCCAGCAGATCGTGAAGCTCGCGATCGTCATCGACGACGAGCAGTTTCGCGTTCGGCGATCCGGTCATGTTGCGGCGCAGCGAGTCGAGGAGCTGTTCGTAGTCGACCGGTTTCACGAAGTAATCGCTCGCACCGAACGCGACTGCGAGCTCGCGATTGTTCGTGACCGACACGATGATCACCGGCGTGTTGCGCGTCTTCGGATCGGCCTTCAGCCGCTTGAGCACTTCGATGCCGTCGATGCCGGGCAGTACGAGGTCGAGCGTGATCGCCGCCGGACCGAGCTCGCGGGCGAGTGCGATTCCCTCTTCGCCCGACCGCGCGGATCGCGGCATGAAGCCGGCGGCGCGCAACTGCTGCTCGATCGATCGATAGGCATCGAGCTCGTCTTCGATCACGAGGATGAGCGGCTTCGTCGATCCATCCGCATTCACCAGCCGAGGTCTGAAGAGCTCCGGATTATGGAAGTGAACCGGAAGCGACAGCGTGAACGTGCTCCCTTCGCCGAGCGCGCTCTGGAGGTCGATGACGCCGCCATGCATGTCGAGGAACTTCTTCACGAGCGTGAGACCGAGGCCGGTGCCGCCGAACGTGCGCGAGATGCGGCTGTCGACCTGCTGGAACTCGAGGAAGATGCGCGCGTGATCCTTCGGATCGATGCCGATGCCGCGGTCCTGCACGCTGATGCGGATGGATTCTTCGTAAAGCGGAGGCTGCGCCGCACTCCGCGATTCCACGCGAATCGTCACCGTCGAGTCCTCCGGTGAGAACTTCACGGCATTCGACACGAGGTTGTAGAGGACCTGTTTGATCTTCACGGCATCGGCCTCGATCTCCGGCAGCCCCGGCTCGAGGTCGACGTCGATGCTGATGCGGCGTTGCGCGGAGACGCCGCGCATCAGATTCGTGACGCCTTCGATCGCGACTTCGATCGGGAAGCGCTCCGGCGAGATTTCCATGCGGCCCGCTTCGATCTTCGACAGATCGAGAATGTCGTTGACGATTCCGAGCAGATGCTGGCCGGACGAGTTGATGTTGTCGAGGAACTTCATCTCGCGGTCGCCGGCGCGCCCGGCCATGCGCGTCTTCAGGATCTCGGAGAAGCCGATGATCGCGTTCAGCGGCGTGCGCAGCTCGTGGCTCATGTTCGCCAGGAACTGGCTCTTCTCTCTCGTGCGTTGATCGGCTTCGTCGCGCTCGCGCTGGCGGCGTTCGATCTGGGTCAGCATCTCGTTGAAGCCGTCAGCGAGGACGCCGATCTCATCGTCGCTCAGCGTGCGAGCGCGGATCGAGTAGTCGTGCTTCTCGGAGATCTCGCGCGCGAGCGCAGCGAGATCGAGAATCGGATTGGAGACGATTTTCTCCAGGCGCACGCCGAGGAGCAGCGCGGCGGCGACCACGAGTCCGGTGAGGATGAGCAGCGTGATCAGGTTGTCGCGCAGCTTCGTCTGCAGACCTGCGGTCGTCATCTCCAGCGAGATCGTGCCGTAGTGCTCGCCGTTGAAGCTGACGGGCTCGGAGACGACGAGCCGGTTGCCCACCCAGGCGCGTGTCGGCTCGGCGGACGAAGGAGGCGGGCCTGAAGATCCGCGGTTCCATGCTGCGAAGAGCCGCCCGTCGTTGTCGAACAGGAATGCGCGGTCCACGCTCTCGATGAGCGCGAGCTTCGAGAGAGTCTTGGCTGCAGCGTCGCGATCGCCGAATGCGAGATCGCCGACCGAGTTCTCCGCGGTGACGCGCGCGATGACGACGGCGTTGTCCATCATCTCTTTGCGGAACGCGCGCCGCTCGTTGAAGACGACGAACGTGAAGCCGAAGACGAGCGGGACGATCGTCGCCAGGAGCACGATGCCGATCAGCTTGTTGCGAATCGAGAGGCTGCTCAGCGACTTCATGGCTTTGCCTCCACGACTCGTGCGAGCTTGAGCAGCTTCGAGCTGAATCGCAGACCGGTGTGATCGGCGGCGCCCTCGTTGATCTCGAAGTGCACCGTCTCCCCCGCGTTGTAGAAGTTGATCAGCACTCCGTCCGCGGCGTAGCCCGTCGTGTCACCAACGGTGAGAATCGGCTTCGAGGCCGTGCGCGCGAGGATGGTTCGAAGCCGCGTCTTTTCCGACGCGGCGATGAAGACGATGTCGCAGCCTTCGATCTGCGCCGGATCCGTGATGTAGCGGATCGTGACGGGACGTCCCTTGATCTTGCGCGCGGCGATCTTGTCGAGGAAGCCGTTGAAGGGGCTCGTGCCGATGACTCCGATCGTGAAGTTTGGCGCGTTGCTCTGCGGCCACTCGATGAACGTTGCAAAGCGCGAGAGAAACTCGGCTTTCAGTTCATATTCCGGTACTTGCTCGCCCCGCGCGGCGGGGCCGCCCAGTGAGAAGAAGAGAGCGAAGACGACGAAGTACCTGAACGACACGATTGGTTTGGCCGTGCTCGGAGATTTCGCCGGGACGTAAGGCGTGGTCGAGTGTAACAGATGGAGGTGTACGGCAGACGCCCTCGCCTGTCCTCTCGCCTGTCCTCTGTTCTTTCGAATGTGGCCGACAGGTGAGGGCGCCTGTCCTACACTTGATGCGTTGCGAAGTCATCGTGCCTTGGTGATCCTGCTGCTCGCGACCCTTCCGCTGCGAGCTCAGGAGGATCTGTCTCACCTTTCCCTCGAAGATCTCCTCAACGTGAAGGTGACCACGGCGACGCGCATCGAAGAAGCGGCAAGCACAGCTCCCGCGACCGTCTACGTCCTCACCGCGGATGACATCGAGCATCTCGGTCTGCGCGATCTGAAAGACATCCTCGCGCTCGTGCCGGGCGTCGATACGATCGATCCGCACTTCTTTCTCCTCGGCGGTCAGCGCGGATTCGCCGGCTCGTTCGCGAATACTCTGCTGCTCGTAAACGGCCGCGAGATGAACAACCTCATCGCGGGCGAGACCTTCATCTCGAATCAATTTCGCGCGGGCAACATCGCGCAGGTCGAAGTGATCAATGGCCCCGGCTCGGCGATCTATGGTGCGAATGCGCTCGGCGGCGTGATCAACATCATCACGAAATCCGCTGCGCCGGTGGCCGGAGTCGAAGGACTCGTTTCGGCGGGCTCGTTCGATACGCGCGAGGCAAGCGGTGTGTTCGGCGGACATGCGGGCGAGCTCTCGATTCGCGGCGCGGCGTCGTTCTATCGCTCGCATGGCGTTGACTTCTCCGCATTTCTTTCCGATACGGCGAAAGCATCGCCGGCCGCGGAGAACAATGCGTATCGCCGGCTCCCTGATGTCTACGGTTACATCAATCCGGCGGACGCGTGGTGGATCAGCTCGGAAGCCTCATGGCGCGGCCTGTATGCCGGAACGGAGATGTATCGCAATGTGACCGGACGCGGGACGTCAGGCATCCAGTGGGATTACAGGCGCGGCTCCGATCATCGCGACCTGCGTCTCGGATATGGTGGCTATCGCTTCTCGTCGGCGGACAAGCGTTTGCAGGGAAGCGCAGAGTTCCGCACGTATCGCGACATCTTCTGGGGCAATCACACGGAGGACGAAGGGCCGCTCGTCAATCCGCGAACGGGCGCGACGATCACGAGCGGTGCGACAGACAGTGACGTCGAGACCTATCGCGGTTACTACAGTAATCACAACGGAGGCGGCTCGCGCCGCAGCACGGGCATCGCGCAGGCGACGCTGGCTCTGAGCCCGGCGACGACGCTTGCGGGCGGCATCACGTACGAGCGCTCGAACGTCGTTACCGCGGCATTCTCGCGGACCGAAGGGAGCGATCCGGTCGTCGGCCCCGAGAACAAGCTGCCGAAGTATCGCAGCTGGAAGTGGGGCGCGTATGCGGAGTCACAACTGAAGCTGCGCGAAGGGCGTGTGATCGCGACGCTCGGCGCGCGCTACGACGAACACGAATGGTACGGCGGTGCGTTCAATCCTCGTGTGGGCGTGGTCTTCAAGGCGCCGGGCAATTCGACGTTCAAGGTCCTTTATGGAGAAGCGTTCCGCGAGCCGACGGTTTTCGAAGTCGCGTACAGCAACGGCTCGATCCGGCCGTCGTCGGAGAGGACCTTCGAAGTGGGCTGGAGCCGCTACCTCGGCAGCGCGATCAACAATCAGATCGTCTTCTTTCATAACGACGTGAACGATGTGATCGTGACGGACGTGATCGCGGCCGGTGGGATCTCGAACAAGGGAGAGCTGCGCTCGCACGGCATCGAGGATCAGCTTCGCTTCACGCGCGGTCAGTTCAGCGGCTTCGTGAACTACACCTGGCTGAAGTCGGGCCGCAACTTCGATCTGCCGGAACAGAAGGCGAATCTGGTGGCGCGTTACGAGGCGGGCGCCACGGGCCTCGCGGTGATCGGCCGGTATCACGGCGCAACGAAGACGGAGTATCACGACGCGGCGTACAGCGTGCCGTCCTATACGGTGTTCGACGCGGCCGTCACGCGAAAGATTTCTAACGTTTCACTGCAGCTCGCGGTGAAGAACCTCTTCGATCGGACGTACTACCAGCCGGAACCGCGCGCGCCCACGGTAGTGATGCATCCTCAGGATGGGCGCGATGTTCAGTTGACGCTGCGCTTCAGCGTGCGGTGATGAAGGTCGCGAGCGACCCCCGTCTACTTCGCGTCGCGGAACAGCAGCCAAACCAGGATGATGAACACGATCACCACGATCCAGGTCACGACTCCCCTCAGGATCCGCCCTTTCGCCTGTGCCGGCAGTTTGCCCGTGACGTGCGACGCCACGAGCGTGCAGGCGTTCTCGAAGCTCTGATCCGAATCGAAGAGTGTCCGGCTGAAGCCGAAGGTCTCCGCGGTCTTGCCGACGAGCAGAAGAAACTCCTTCATGCGCAGCGATGAATCGATCGCGTCCCAGGTCAGCTTGCTGACGGAGACCGGCGTCTCGAACTGAAAGCCGTCGTCATTGAGGAAGCCGCTCACCGCCAGCCCGAAGCGCGGACTCTTCTTCACTCCGCGCGCGATGATCCACCAGTAGCGCAGCGCGATCACCGCGCCCGAACCGCCGAGAAGGAACCACTGCAGGAGAGATTCGTCGTCACCGCGAACGAGTGCAACGATGAAGAGAGGAATGCCGGCGGCCGCCGCGATCGTCGCCAGGATCAGCACGGAGTAAAGACTGGAGAGACCGAATCCCTTACGAAGTGCGCTGTCGAACGCGAGGACGTCCTTCTGTCCGTAGGTGCCCTGGAATCGCACTTCCATCGTCAAGTCCGAAAGATGAAGAAGACCGCTCCGGCAAGACAGAACGCTGCCCAGAGAAAGTTCAGGCGGATCGGCTGATGCATATAGAAGATCGCGAATGGCACGAAGACACTCAGCGTGATCACTTCCTGAATGAGCTTGAGCTGATCGAGCCGCAGCACGCTCGACCCGATGCGATTGGCCGGAACCTGCAGCAGATACTCGAACAGCGCGATACCCCAACTCGCGATTGCAGCAATGAACCACGGCTTGTCGCGCAGGTTGCGAAGGTGCGCGTACCAGGCGAAGGTCATGAAGATGTTGCTGAGGGTGAGCAGCGCGATGGTCGTGATTGTGGGTTTCACTGGGCCGGAGTTTATAGGACGGATGGGACGGATGGGGCCACGCTTGCAGCGGGCGATCTCTCGTCATCCCGAGCGAGAGCGAGGGACCTGGGCGGTTGGGAGGCGCGCGACATGATCTTCGTACCGCCCGCCCACCCGGGTCCCTCGACTTCGCTCGGGATGACGAGTGATCGGTCGCTGCAGAATCCTCATCCCCCATACCGATCGTTGAACCACGGCTCCGCCGTGTTCGAGTACCCTCTCTTCTCCCAGAACCCTTTCTTGTCCCCGCTGCGGAATTCGATTCCTCGGATCCACTTCGTTCCCTTCCACGCGTACAACCGCGGCGTGATCATGCGGCAGGGGCCGCCATGTTCGCGCGGGAGCGGTGCGCCTTCCCATGTGTGGACGAGCAGTACGTCTTCGTCGATCGCGCGCGACAGCGCGAGGTTCGTGGTGTAAGGCTCGCCGGAACGAAAGTCCTTGTCGTACCCGGTACAGAGCACGTGTGTCGCGTTTTCTTTTGGAATCACCAGCTCCGCGAGCGTGCGGAAGCGGACGCCGCGCCAGTGATTGTCGAGACGGCTCCAGCCCGTCACGCAATGGAAGTCGCTTTCATCGTCGGCTTGGGGCAGCGCCATGAAGTCGTCCCAGGAGAGCGAGACGGGATTCTCGACGAGCCCTCCGATCTCCAGCCTCCATGCGCTCCGCGCAATGTTCGGAACGTCGCCGAGGTCGAGGACAGGCCAGTTGGTGACGAGGCGCTGATCGACGGGAACCGCCGGCATACCGTGCCGGTTCGGTTTGCCCGACCCCTCGGGTTTCTGACCTTCGAGGCGGACGTCGACGCCATGTCCCAGCTTCTTCTGCCGCTCGATGTAGCGCATCCGCCGCTCGACGAGAGAGTCCCCTTCATTCCTGCTCATGATCGGACAAGCATAAACTTATGAGAGTGACGAGTGACGAGTTACGAGTGACGAGTTGGAACCCACTCGGTACTCGTCACTCGGTACTCGTCGGTCTCGTCACTCGGTCTCGTCACTCGGTACTCGTCACTCGGTACTCGGTACTCGTCACTCGTCACTCGTCACTCATCACTCATCACTCGTCACTGACATCCATGTTCGAGCGAGCGCACCGAGCCCTGTACGCCGCCTTCGATCGCTTTCCTTCGAGGAAGGGAGCGGCGATCCATATCGACCGTTTTTCACGCGCGCTCTTCGACTCCTTCGGCGGCGGCGCGCTCTTCGTTCTCGGTGCCCCTAACCTGCCGTTGCACCAGCGCGACGGCGAGGTGGAGATCGTCCGATTTTCGTCGTCCATCGAAAACTTTCTCGAGCGCGCGCTGGCGTACGGCGCTGCACTTGGCCGCGCGGTCGAGGAGCTGGAGCCTTCGCTCGAGCTCGCGCACTTCCGCGATCCATGGAGCGGTGCTCCGATCGCGCTGCGGCCTCACCGCTACTCGTGCGTGTATGAGGTGAACGCGCTCCCCTCGATCGAGCTGCCGGTCGTCTTCGATGCGATTGCACCGCGGACGCTGGAGAAGATCCGCGCGCTGGAGCGCGCCTGTTGCGACGCCGCCAACCGGATCGTGACGCCGTCGCACACGACGGCGAAATGCCTTGCGTCGATCGGCGTCGATGATAAGAAGATCCGCGTCATCCCGAACGGCTCCGATGTCGATGCGCCGCAGCCGCGCCCGGCCGATGCGCCGGAGCGCTATCTCCTCTACTTCGGTGCGCCGCAGGCATGGCAGGGGATCGACACGCTGTTGCGCGCGTTCGCGCGGCTCGGCGATTTCACGGAGCTGCGCCTGGTGATCATCGGCTCGCAGGAGTCGCGCGCCTGGCGGCCCTACGAGCGGCTCATGGAGCGTCTTGGAATCGTCCAGCGCGTGGTGTGGCGTTTCGCGATGAACGAGCCGGAGCTCGCCGCATGGCGCCAGCATGCCTGGCTATCCGTTGCACCACTCACCGAGTGTCCGCGCAATACGCGGCAGGGGTGCGCGCCGCTCAAGATCGTCGAATCGATGGGATCCGGAGTGGCGGTCGTCGCCTCCGATGTCGCGCCGGTGCGTGAGATCATCCGGCATCGCGAGAACGGCTGGCTCGTGCATCCCGAACGGCCCGATGAGCTGGCGCGCGCGCTGCGCGTGCTGCTCGACCATCCGGCGCTCGTTCGCGAGATGGGCGAGCGCGCCCGTGCCACAGTCCAGGAAACGTTCACGTGGAGCGCAGCGCTCACCGCGCTGCAGAAAGTGTACGAGGAGTGTGATGCTGAAAGCCTGGAAGATCTTCCGGTCGCTCAACGCTGAGCAGCGTTCGATCGTCGAGCAGAAGCAGATCAATCTCAATCGTCCGATCGGTGAGCTGGTCGAGCTCCTGGGGCCGATCGCCGACATGGATACGAACATGAGCAATGCCGGCTGCAGCACCGGCTGCACGATGTTCATCGTCGTCGCGCTCTGTATCGGCGGCAACATCCTCGCAAACGCGTTCAACCTTCCTGGTCCCGTGCATCTCATCTGGACTCTGCTCTGTGCGTTTCTCTTCTTTGCCCCGCTCGTGATCTATCTCAAGACACGCAACTTCAACGTGTCGGACAACATGCGGGTGACGGCGCTGCCGTTGCTCCATCTCCTGCGCGAAGATGCCGATCCTGGCGAGGCGATGCATCTGGAGATCGACCTCCGCGAGCCGATGTCGAAGGAGAAGCTCCTCCGCACCGAGAAGCCGCGCGAACGGATGTCGCAGAGCTTCTATCGCGATCCGTGGATGAACGCTGAGCTCATTCTCGTGGATGGCAGCAGGCTGCGGTGGAGCATCGACGACATGCTGCGCCATCGCACCGTGACCAAGAAGGCCCGCAGCGGCAAGTGGAAGACGAAAACGAAGGACTCGCGCAAGTGCAGCGTCGACGTCGAGCTGACGGTGCGCAACAAGTCGTATGAAGTGCGCGGCGCAAGTGAGGCGGGCGAGAAGAAGAGCACCGTCACCGCCAGCCGCACGATGAAGGTCGATGGTGCGAATCCGACTGATCCGAAAGTCATCGTCGAAGTCATCACCGAAGTATTCGAAAAATTGTCGCCGGCGAAGTGAGGAGACGCGACATGAATGAATGTGCAGCGCAGCGCGGCTTTCTGATGTTTCGCAACTGCGGAAACCCGGCGACGAATGAGTGCTCGACGTGCGGACGCCCGATGTGCAGTGAGCACCTCTCGGCGGCCAGCGGGTTTACGACCTGCCTGGACTGCAGTGCGCGCCAGCAGGGCGACAAGTGGCAGGGCGCCAACGGCCACGAATGGGCCTACGGCTTCCGCCATCGGTACTACGCGGCGGGCCTCTATCACCCGATCGGGATCGATCGTACCGATCCGTATTACGACGACTACGACGTTCGCTCGTTCGACTCGCGTGCGAAACATGCGGCGGCGCTGGATGATGACGAGCGCGAGCCAGGCTTCGGAGACAGTTGATGCACCGGCTGTTGTGGTTGACGGAGAACTATCCGCCGGACCGCGGCGGGATGTCGGTTTCGTGCGACCGCATCGTGCGAGGACTGCGCCGCTGCGGCGTCGAGGTCGAGGTCGTCTATCTCGATCGCCGCGAAGCCGACGGCGCACACACGATCAACACGACGTGGAATCGCATTCGCGAGAGCGCCGCGCAGGCGACGCATGTCGTCGCATTCGGCGGCGTGCTGCCGATGCTCGCGGCGCCGGCGTACGCGGCGTGGCTCGATCGTCCGCTGGTGACGCTGATCCGCGGCAATGAGCTCGATGCCGGGCTCTTCGATCCGCGCCGGCGCCCGACGCTCGAGGATGCACTGCGCCGCGCGGATGCGATCGGTACCGTGACGACCGAGCACGCGGAGAAAATCGCCGCGCTGTTCGAACTCGAAGCGACGGTAATTCCAAACGGCATCGACTTCGATTTGTGGCAGGCAACGGAAGGGGACCGGGCCCGTGTTCGTGCCGCTGGCCGCACGCTCGGCTTCTTCGGCCACCTCAAGGCCAAGAAAGGAGTCCCCTTCTTTCTCGACGCCCTCCGGAAGAGCGGCCACACCTTCCACCTCATGATCGTCGGCGAGACCGACCTCGCATTCGACGACTTCCCGCACACGCGCATCACCGCCGTCGATCGCTTCGAATTGATCCCGTACTACCTCGCGTGCGACTTCATCGTCATCCCGTCGCATTACGACGGCTTCCCGAATGTGCTCCTCGAGTCCGCCGCGCTTGGCGTTCCGGTGATCGCATCGCGCGCCGGCGGCATGCGTGATTTCGGTGAGGGGCTCCTCTTCGAGCCGGGGGATCTGCACAGCTGCCGCGCGGCGATCGACCGCGCTGCACGGATGACCACGGAGGAAGTGCGGGCGATGGGCGCGCGCGCCCTCCGCGTTGCGCACGAACGCTACGACGCACGGGACGAGTCGCGCCGCTACGTCGCGTTGTTCGATGCGCTGTCGAGCCGCGGTGCGATCCGGCTCTCGCGATGATTCTCTACTACGCCGTAGGCGGAGGGCTCGGTCACCTTGCACGAGCGCGGCGTGTGCTGACGAAGCTCGGCTTGCGAGATCGCGCGACGATCCTCACGACCGCAGAGGCGCCCGAGGTTGCCGAGGGAATCCCGACACTACGTCCATCAGAGAACATCGACTATCACTCCTTCGAGCGCCTCATCGTCGACGCGTTCCCCTGCGGCCTCCTCGGCGAGCTGAGAGAGCTCGACATGCCGATGGACTATGTCGCGCGTCTCTTGAAGTGGGACGAATACGCCGCCGTGACCGGCGCGGTGATGCGACGCTTCGAGACGACGTATGTCGTCGAGCCCGTGACCCACGCGATCGAGTCGGAGTCATTCGTCGATCTCGATCTGCACGAGCAACCGCCGGAAGCAGAGGAGGAAGACTTCTGGCTCGTCGTGCACAGCGGCAGCGAGGACGAGGTGCAGCATCTGGTTAGTTATGCGAGAGAGCTTCAGGAGGTCGAAGGACTCGAAGCGCCGATCGAAGTCGCAACGCGCACGTTCCCGATCGCGCCCCGGCTCGCGCGAGCGGCGCGCATCGTCTCGGCAGCGGGCTTCAACCTGATGCTGGAGACCGAGCCGTTTCACCAAAAGCACCATCCCGTGCCGCTGCCCCGCCGTTTCGACGACCAGTTCACGCGCGCCGCGCGACGGAGGAGCAGATAGCGGAGCAGGCAGACAGCAGGCAGCGGGCAGCAGGCAGCGGGCGGCAGACAGCAGACAGCAGACAGCAGACAGCAGACAGCAGGAGTGACGCCGGAGCTAGGAGTCTGGACGAAAAGCGAAATGCAGAACGCAGAACGCAGGATGAAGAATTGAGGCGCGTCGGGCTTTCAGTGGGTAGATTCTGCAGCGACCGATCTCTCGTCATCCCGAGCGTGCGACGTCGCTGCGCGCCGCGACTGAGTAAGAGAAACTCGCGGTGCTCTGGCCGTCAGTTTCCTTCTCCCCTCCGCGAGGGGAGAAGGTGCGCGAAGCGCGGATGAGGGGTTCGTGCAACGCGCGA
>JACXTT010002362.1_pt1 | contig 30057 bp, 27 predicted proteins | sample 9270951 | NCBI WGS metagenome assembly JACXTT01 (sample SAMN15532306, study PRJNA645909) | rock metagenome | isolation source: weathered quartz diorite | place: Puerto Rico | collected 2017-06-21 | reverse complement strand
CTAGGGTTTGCCAAGCACTTCGCGGATGTGCAAGGTGACTGCGTTGCCGCATTTGGCATGGAAGAAATCTGGCGAGAGGGTCAGAACGTCGGGATTCCCTGGTCGCCGATCCGCAGACCGGAAGAAAACTTGCAAGACGAGCAGTGGCGGATGCGCGCGACGTTCACTGAAGTGGAGCATCCCGAACTCGGAGAACATTTCACTTATGTTGGCGCGCCAATGCTGCCAACCGATGTAACCTGGAGACAAGGCCCACGCGCCCCGCTCGTTGGCGAGCACAATGAAGAGGTGCTATGTAGGCAGTTGGGGCTGGCTCAGGACGAGATGGCGCGGTTGCAAGAGCGCAAGATTGTGTGATTGAGCCATTGAGTCATCGGGTCAAATTTTTCAATGACTCAATGACCCGATGAACAAATGTATCAATAGGAGTAACCCTGTGAGACCATTAGAAGGCGTTCGCATTGCTGACTTAACTTGGCTGCTTGCTGGGGCTGGCGGCCCGCGTCTACTGGCGAGTTTGGGTGCTGAAGTTATCCGCGTCGAATGGCGTGATCGACTCGATTTCTTGCGGTATATGCCGCCGTTTGCACCGTCCAAGGGCGAGCGTGCGGAAAAAGCTGGAGCCATAGAGATGGCGGGTCTCAGCAAAGACAGTTCAAAAAGCGTCAACCGCGCCGGCTTTTTTAACGATGTGAACGCTGGGAAACGTGGCGTCAGCCTGAATATGGGGCATCCCAAAGGACGTGAGCTGTTCAAACGTTTAGTCGCCGTCAGCGATGTTGTGGTGGAGGCGTTTACTGCCGAGACTATGCGCAAGTGGGGCTTGAGCTACGAGGAACTCAAAGCGATTAAGAACGACATCATTTACGTCCAGCAACCAGGCTGGGGGTATAAAGGTCCGTACGTCAAATTCGTTTCCTACGGCCCGATCGCTCAAGCTGCGAGTGGCCTGACCGAACAGTCTGGATTGCCTGCTCCTCAGCCGCCAGCAGGTTGGGGATTTTCCTATATGGACTGGAGCGGCGCATACTATTGCGCGATCTCTATGCTCTGCGCCCTCTACTATAAGAAACGGACAGGGAAGGGGCAGTATCTTGACTGTTCGCAAGTTGAACCAGGCATCTATATGACTGGTTCGGCTGTGCTCGACCAGCTCGTGAATGGCCGGTCGTATCAACGCACGGGCAACCGCTCTCCCTACAAACTTGCTGCTCCTCATGGCGCCTATCGGTGCGCAGGAAGCGACCGCTGGATCGCACTGGCTGTGACGAACGATGACGAGTGGCGAGCGTTGGTGCGGGAGATGGGAACACCGGGTTGGACCCAACAGGAAAAGTTTGCCACGCTGTCCATGCGCGTCCTGAATCAGGATGAACTTGATGCTTTTGTTAATGAGTGGACGAAAGACCAAGATCCCTTTGTTTTGCAGGAACGCTTGCAAAAAGCTGGCGTGCCCGCCGGGGTCTGCCAGACCGCGCAGGATCGTGTCGAGCGTGATCCGCAGCTTGGCCATTTGCAGTGGTTGATTCCCTTGCCACACAGCGAAATTGGTGAGTGGCCGATCAAAGACGCGCCGTTCCACTTTACTCGAGCAACAGTGAATCAAGGTGGACCTACGGAACGCGCCGCTCCGTGTTATGGGGAGGACAACGACTACGTATATGATGAGTTGTTAAAGTTGACGAAACGGGAAAGGGCGGAGCTAGAGAAGGAAGGGGTCATATAAAGGGTCGGTTTCAGCAGAAGATTGCTTGGTGCTGATTGTCCGCGCGGCTTTCGGGAGGCCTGCCTTCATGGCGCTGTCGGCCATACAAAAGGTTAGGGCTGCCGCCTCGGCAAAGAACGATTCGTTTGCGCGCCGGGTTTGCCTTTTGAGCCAGGCGCTTTTAGGGCTGGCTAGATACATGGCCCTCACCTCCCATATTTGAATGCGCGTTGCACGACGCTTACGATCCCACTTCCGCGCCTCAGTTGCTTGCGGCGAAACTCCACACTGGCTCTGTCTGTAATTAGAGCCCATAAGACAGGAGTCTGTATTCAACAGGAGGTTGGTATGGTGCGGTTGCCGATAGGCCTTGTGGCTAGTGTTGTGTGCGTGACGTTATTGACCGGGCAAATGGTCAACGCGGCTACCCCGTCAAAGAGCAGCTCGTCCGCGCCTTTGATCCGCCTTTCGGGCCACGTGCTGCCGGCGCTTGCCAAAGCAGAAACTGTGTCGCCCCAGTCCAAAGCCGCAGCCGACGAGCCATTGACCTTGACTCTGGGGCTCAAGCGTGACGATCAATCAGGGTTTGAGCGCTATCTGCACGATGTATATGATTCTTCTTCCCCCAATTACAGAAAATTTCTGAGCCAAAAGGAACTCGCGGCTCGCTTTGGCCCCTCGCAGAAAAACTACGATGCCGTTCTTCGTTATCTTAGAGAAAACGGCTTTACCTTGGTCGAAGGGTCGGCGAATCGGCTGACGCTGACTGTGCGCGGCTCCCGAGCCCAAGCCGAGCAGGCCTTTCGTGTCGAGATCAAAGACTATCGGATCAAAAATCTAGACTTTTTCGCAAACGACAGCGACCCTGCATTGCCCAAGGAGTTAGTCTCGCACGTTACTACTGTAGTGGGTCTCTCCAATCTTGCAAAGCCGCAGATGAACGGAATCATCGATGGTATCGTCAACGGATTTGAAGCGATTGTCGCCTCGCTCAACTGTTTGGCGTGTGCTGTGGGGACTGCAGGAGGTCTGGGATTCCTGACCTTCGATTTTGATATGTGCGTCACTGCAAAGAAGCTGAAACAATCATATAGTGGACCTGGATTTGACTGCAAAGATCCTCCGGCGCCCAATGATTGGAGAAGCATTGATGGAACAGGGCAAACCGTTGGGTTACTAGAATTTGACACCTTTAACCAAAGTGATGTCGTCGATTATCTCGCGCTTATCGGAGCCCCAGCGACTCAAATCAATAATCTGACCCAAGTGCATGTAGATGGAGGGGCGACTCCAGGAGCGAATCAAGCTGAGGTGCTGCTTGACATTGATGACGTCATGTCCATCGCGCCAGGCGCCAAGGTGGTTGTCTACGATGCACCTTTTACCGGCTCTGGCAGAGTCAGCTTTCAGCAGATCCTCAACGCTATGATCGATGGTGGAGTCAACATTATCAGTAATAGCTGGGCGTATTGTGAAGATCAGACTACGGCCCCGGAAGTGCAAATTCTTGACGCCATCCTACAAAGCGCTGCGGCGGCTGGTATCAGCGTTTTTAGCGCTGCTGGTGATACCGGCAGCACCTGTCTCGACGGCAGTGCAAATACTGCCGCTGTGCCCGCTGATTCACCGAACGTTACTGCGGTGGGGGGAACGTCTCTGAAGGTCAATCCTGGACCCACGTACGAAAGCGAAACGTGGTGGAATGGGTCGGGTACATCTTCGACCAGCCAAGGCGGTTTCGGCGTGAGTCAATTTTTTAGCCGACCGAGCTACCAGAGCGGACTTTCGTCCAGTGCTGGGCGTTCTGTGCCGGATGTCGTAGTTAACGCTGACCCTGCATTGGGAGTCTCTATTTGTCAAGCAAGCGCGGGTGGTTGCCCGTCTAATTTGATTTATGGCGGAACAAGTAGTTCAGCGCCCACGTGGGCCGCATTTGTTGCGTTGCTGAACCAAGCAGCGGGTCAAGAACTTGGCTTTCTGAACCCTATGCTCTATCCTTTAGCCAACAGCGCCGCATTTCAAAGTGCGGCTTCGATGGGGAGCGATTTTGCGCATGTCGGTCTCGGTTCGCCAAATCTCAACGCGTTGAAGCTGATCCTGACGGGTCAGACGCCCGGAGCGCCTAGTGCAGCTCAATCAGATGTCTACTTTGCAAGCAAAGTAAAGATTGATGTTGCCAGCGTCGATGCCCCCAGCATACCGGCTGATGGAGTCGCCCAAGGCTCTGTGGTCGTCAGGCTCCGTGACGCAAATGGTAACCTCATCAGTGGGAAAACCGTCGCGCTTGCGGCTAATACAGGGAGCACCGCGACGATCTCTCCGCCTACAGGAGTTTCGGCTGTTCCGGACGGGGCCGTAATCTTTACGGTGACCAATCTTACGCCCGAGACAGCGACTTTTACCGCCACTGATGTCACTGATGGCATCGTTTTGCAACAGACCGCGAGCCTTCCCTTCTCGACACCTCCAGCAACCGGTGCGAGTATCAACGCTTTTCCAACAACGGTGACAGCGGACGGGGTTGCTACAACCACCATCACCGTGACGCTCAAAGACGCCTTGAATCGGCCCACCCCGGGCAAGCTCATCACGCTCTCGCAAGGCAATGGACACTCGTTGATTACCGGACCCGATCCAAGCGTGACTGACGTGAGCGGCCAGATTCAGTTTTTTGCGGCCGATCTGGTGAATGAGGTTGTGACCTACAGCGCGGTTGACGTCACTGATGGTGATCTACCTGTGCCCGGCAACCCCCAGGTGACTTTCACCAATGGGTCCGGCGGAGCGTGCGGTCAGAACACGCCGCTTCCGGTAGGGTTGAACGGGTATACGGTTACGCCATTTGCGAATGGTTTTGCGACAGGAACCCTCTTCTTCAGCAACGTCAATTATGTCGGTTGCTCTGGTGTGTCCACTCCGGGGTTTCTGAACGACAGTGTCTACATTCCGGACTTTTTCAATGGTGATCTGTTCAAAGTCGGTCTAGGAGGCGGAGCGGTTTCGAACGCTAATAGACTGACGACCATTGGACCAACGCTCGGCTGGCCGGTAGTGAGCAAAGCTGGTCGGCTTTATGCGACACGAGCAGGAACGGGAGGCAACTTCAATACCGGGGTGGTGCTGGAACTCGACCCGAACACCGGCTCGGTGCTCCGTACTGTGGCGTCGAATCTCACCTGCGCGAATAGCCTGGTGGCTGACCCGCTGAGCGGTGATCTGTTTTTCGACGATCAATGTTTTGGAGCCGGGAATGATCCCTCTTTGTTCCGTTTGCGCAACCCGGACAGCGCCAATCCCACTCTTGAGGTGTATGCTACCCTGCCGTCTTCACCGAACGGCCAGATTGTCTTTGCTCCGAATGGAACGATCTACGTCGTGTCGAACTATTTGCAACCGTCGCCGGCGGTCGTCCGCGTCAGCGGGACAGATGGACCAACTCCCCCAACGGTCACGACGCTTCCCGGCGTGTCGTCGACCTACTGGGTCAATATCGGCAGCGTCGACGCCGCTGGGGAAGCTCGCACCCTAATCACCTTGAGCGGAGGAAAACTCCAGCTTACGGATATTACCACCAATCCACCGACTACAACGGTTGAGCTTGCCGACCAGATCGGCGGCGGGATCATCGGGCCGGATGGATGCCTGTACATGCCGAACCAGAATGCGGTCTACAAGTTAACGGACCCAACGGGCGGCTGCAGTTTCCTACCGACCAATGCGGTTCCCTCGATCACCCTCACTCCGACGGTAGTCGCGCCCAATCCGGAGCAGGGCAGCGCCCAAACTTTCACGGCGACATTCCGTAACGTGACTGTGTCCGCTGATACACCGGTGTTCTTTCAGGTAGCTGGCGTTAATGCGAAGTTCCAATTGGTGCGAACCGATACAAATGGGCAAGCGGTCTTCACCTACACGGCCTTTAATGAAGGCGCTGATAAGATTGTGGCGACCGCTACCGTCAACAACATAGCGCTTACCTCGAACACGGCGCGTGTGTCCTGGGCTGCGGGTAAGCACGTTACCTTCCTTACGCTGAATCCAAGTCCCACGACTGCTATCGTTGGGACGCCGGTCTCTGTCATCGCCTCACTCTCAGATGTTTCAGTGAGTCCCCCAGTTCCTCTTGCGAACGAAGCGGTGAGTTTCTCTCTCGGCAGTGGGCAATGCTTTGGGACGGCGGATGCGCAAGGCGTCGCTACGTGTCAATTAACGCCGAGTGTCGTAGGCATGAGCACATTAACGGCGACGTTTGCCGGCGCCGCTCAGTTTGTTGAGTCTACAGCGTCAATTGGCTTTAATGTTTTGCCGGAGCCGCCACCACCGCCACCACCGCCCTCTGAGGCGCGGTGCCCCATCGTGCGTCAATTTTGGAAGAGACATCCTGCTATCTGGCCGGTGACTTCTTTGACCCTGGGAGAACAGACATATAGCCAGACGGAACTGCTAACCTTGCTGAAGCACGAGACGATTGGGAAGGTGAGTGTGCTCCTTGCTCGACGGTTGATTGCAGTGAAACTCAACATTGCCTTTGGTTCCAACCCAGAACCGATTGCGGCGACGATTCTTGATGCGGACCAGCTCTTGAGCGCCTTCAACGGAAAGCTTCCCTACAAGGTCAAGAAATCGTCCAAAGTTGGGAAGGAGATGCATTCTGCTGCGGAAAAGCTGAAGGATTATAATGGGGGGAAGCTGACAAGGCCATGTAAAAAGGAGAACGAATAGGGAAGCAGGCAGGGAGGTTAATAAGACAAGTGAGCAGAGGTGTCGCTCCGGGCTATGCCGACAAGCGCGATTTCTGTAAGGTAGGTACGCATTCCTCAAAGAGCGATGTGACAGTTCACTGCTGATGATTCAACATTTATCTTAAGCTAAAGGAGGTCCATAATGTCTTACGATCTACTTATTAAAAATGGGACGGTAGTGGACGGCACTGGGGCGCCGCAATATCGAGCAGATGTTGCGGTAGCGAACGGGAAGATTGCTGAAATCGGCAAGATCACGGAAGGGGCGAAGAAAGTAATCGACGCCTCGGACTTGATTGTCGCGCCGGGGTTCGTTGATCCTCACACGCATTATGACGCGCAGATTTGCTGGGATCCTCTGATTACGTCGTCTTCATGGCATGGCGTGACCAGCCTGGTAATGGGGAACTGCGGTGTCGGCATCGCACCATGTAAACCTGAAGCGCGCGAGATCGCCGCGTGGGATCTGGTCAATGTTGAAGCCATTCCCTTTGATGTGCTGACCAAAGGCATCACCTGGGATTGGGTGACGTTCCCTGAGTACATGGATGCGGCGCAGAGACGTGGTGCGGGCATCAATGTTGGCTTCATGGCCCCGCTCACCCCATTCCGTCACTTTGTGATGGGCGAGGAGTCGATGGATCGCCCGGCGACGCCCCAAGAAACGGCGCAGATCAAAGCGTTGATTAAAGAAGCCGTGGCGGCGGGAGCGTTCGGCTTTACCACGACTAACGTTGCGCAGCATATCGGCTACAAAGGCCGGCCCATCGCCTGCCGACAGGCGGATCGCAATGAGTTCAAAGCCTATGCCAACGCGCTCAAGGAATTGGGCAAAGGGTGCATGGAACTGGCGCTGACGAACGACGTTGGGAGCATCGATGAGCAAGAGTATGCGTTGTTGGATCTGTTACTAACCGAAAGCGGCCGCCCGGTCACATGGCTGGCGTTGCTCGATCGTGATGATAGACCTGGCTCTTGGAAGAAGACGCTCGAGGCGACCGACGCCCTATGCAAGAAAGGGGCAGTGCCGCAAGTAAGCTGTCGACCGCTCATTATCCAGATCGATTTGCGCGTGCCTTTCATTTTCGCGAACCTGCCGTGTTGGAAACCCGCCTTCCAGAGACCAGTGGAAGAACAGAAACAGTTCTACCGTGATGAAAACTTCCGTGCGGGCTTCCGCAAAGAGATGGAAGCGCCCAAGGTGTTCGGAGGCAAATGGGAACGGTGCGTCGTGCATGAAGTAGGAAACCCGGCGCTGAAATCGCTGATCGGGAAGTCCGTAGCGCAAATCGCCAAAGAGCGCGGCAAGGATGGCCTCGACACCTTCCTGGATTTAGCGATCGAGGATGACCTGCAACTCCTGTACACCTATGAATTGTTCAACGCGAAGGAAGAGAATATACCGGAGCTGATCCTTGAGCCACGCACGATGATCGGTCTTTCTGACGGTGGGGCCCACTGTGACATGCTGTGCGACGTCGGGTACTGCACGTATCTGTTGGGGACCTGGGTGCGCGACAAAGGTGTTCTCACTTTAGAGCATGCGATCAAACGCATCACCTCTGAGCCGGCGGCCTTCTTCGGTATTACCCAACGCGGCATGATCAAGCAAGGTTTAGCTGCTGACTTTGCCATTTTTGACTTCAAGACGATCGGTTCGAAAAAACGTGGTGATATGGTCAACGATCTGCCTGGCGGCGGCAAACGACTCATCATGCCTGCGCAAGGCGTGCAGTACACGGTCGTCAATGGCGCCGTGCTATATGACGGCGGCAAGCATACCGGTGCTTTCCCGGGGCAAGTGTTGCGTTCGGGACAGGCGTAGATCCATAAGCCACAGAAGCGTAACGCGTATCCGACTGAAACGGAGAAACGGAGACGGGGAGAACCGGAGACCGTTGCGGGGAATCGCCGATTCTCCGGTTCCCCGATTCTCCGTTTCTTTTTTCTGGCGTCAATGGCTGGTAGATCTAAAAAAAGGAGGAACGAGCAATGTTACAGAAGCTTTTTCACGTCAATATTTGCGTGCGGGACATGGAACGTTCGATTCAGTTTTATCAAGGTATCGGTTTCAAAAAAGTGAATGACTTTACCCTTGATGATCCGAGCGTCGGCGATGCGCTCGGTCTCAAGGCGAAGAAGCTGCGCGGCGTCTTCATGCGCCTCGGTGACGATGCAAACTCCCCCGTTCTTGATCTTGTCCAATTCATTGATCCGCCCACGCAAGGTCAGCCGTATCCGACGCTCAATAACGTTGGCATCTGCCGTATCGCGTTTACAGTTGATGACATTGACAAAACCTATGCGGAGTTGCAGGAAAAGAAGGTTGATTTCTTGGCGCCGCTCAAGAAGATTAGCGGCCCCGGGGGGTCGACGATTGGCGTCGTGTGTTTCAAGGATCCGGATGGGACCATTCTCGAACTGATCAGCGGGATGTAGTAGGTGTAGTAGGGTAGGGTGGGTCACGACCCACCCTACTTTGTCTCTCTTTGCAGGGACGATTTTCTTTTTCGGAGGGGACCAAACATGGCAGCAGAGCCGCGTTCTATTGATCCGCAAAAAGTGAAAGCCAGTGGCGAGCGTATTTTCGGCTATCTCAAGGGCATGGGCGTGTCAGCGATGATTTACCTGGGCGACAGATTAGGGTTGTACCAGGCTATGCAGGACGCAGGCCCATTGACCAGCGTGGAGCTTGCGCGAAAAAGTGGTCTTCATGAACGTTGGCTACGCGAGTGGCTACGTGGTCAGGCTGCGAGCGGTCTAATCGACTACAAAGGCAAGGAACGCTTTGAGCTGTCGCCGGAAGCGGCGATGTTCCTTGCCGATCCAGATAGTCCTAAGCTTGCTGTCGGCATCTTCAGTGACTTGCCTCAGCGCATGGCTGTAGTGGAACAATTACCCACGTCCTTCAAAACCGGCCTGGGACTTCCGTATGATGCTCGCGGTTCAGAAGGGGCGCGCGGCATTGAGCGAGTGTTTGGCAACTGGTTTCGTTTCACCCTTGTCTCTCAGGTATTGCCGAAACTCGATGGGGTCGTCGATAAATTTACCAGAGGCGCTAAAGCTGCCGATGTCGGCTGCGGCGCCGGCATGGCGCTCATACAGATGGCGAAAGCCTTTCCGCGGACCGCGTTCCATGGCTACGATATTTCCCGTCATGCCCTCACGCGCGCCGAGGAAAATAAACGACAAGAGAAAGTGGAAAATGTCACGTTTCACAACGCGAAGAGTGAGGGCCTATCGTCCGATAGCAACTTTGACTTTATCTCCACCTTCGATTGTATCCACGATATGACGCACCCCACGGAGATGATTGGCGCCATCCGCAAAGCGCTCAAGCCCGACGGCACCTGGTTCATTGCAGACATCAAGAGCTTGCCGACGTTCGAGGAGAATTTGGAAAAAAATCCCATGACTTCTCTGCTCTACGCTTTTTCGGTTATGGGGTGTATGTCCTCCGCTTTGTCCGAGCCTGATGGTGAAGGGCTAGGGACGCTTGGTTTTAATGAAGCCGTGGCTCGCCGGATGACGACTGAAGCCGGGTTCTCACGGTTTGTACGCCACGACTTTGAGAATCCGCTGAATGCGTACTACGAAGTGAGACCTTAAAGGGCGCGCTTAGATAAGGAGAGAGCTATGGCTACGAACCAGACTGCGATTGATATGGAGAAAGTGCAAGCGCACGCTGAACGAGTCCTCGGCCTGCTCGGCGGGGCGGTCCTTTCCGGGATGATCTATCTTGGCGACCGCATGGGCTTGTACCAGGCGCTGCAAGAAGCCGGACCGGCAACGAGCACAGAGCTTGCTCAGCGGACTAGTTTGCATGAACGCTGGATTCGCGAGTGGTTGCAAGGACAGGCGGCCGCCGGGTTGATCACTTATGAGGGCGCGGGAAAATTTTCCTTATCGCCAGAAGCTGCAATGGTGTTGGCGAATGAACTCAGTCCCATGTTTCTGGCTGGCGGCTTCTGCGGCTTACCGCAACAAATGGCCGTGTTAGAGCGACTCCCTGAATCGTTTAAAACGGGTCTCGGTTTGCCGTACGACGCATTCGGATTAGAAGGGGCGCGCGGCATCGAGCGGTTGTTCGCTCCCTGGTTCCGCACCATGCTGGTGCCTGTTGCGCTTCCGAAGCTTGATGGGGTTGTCGCCAAGCTTGAAGCTGGCGCCAAGGCCGCTGACGTGGGCTGTGGAGCTGGGGTGTCTCTGATTGAGATGGCTAAAGTATATCCACGCTCGGAGTTTCACGGCTACGATATCTCCAAATATGCGCTCACGCGTGCCGAAGCGAACAAAGCACAGGCTGGCGTGCGCAATGTGACGTTCCACGACGCCAATGGCGACGCGCTCCCTGCGAACGCCAGTTTTGACTTTCTCACTACGTTCGATTGTATTCATGATATGGCGAATCCCGCCGCCGTCATCGGTGCTATTCGTCAAGCCATTCGATCCGATGGGACGTGGCTCATCGCTGATATTCACGGTAAAGGGACCTTCGAAGAAAATATGGCGGAGAACCCGCTTGCCCCGATGATGTATGGTTTCTCGGTGCTGAGTTGCATGTCCTCTGCGCTCTCCGAGCCAGGCGGCGCCGGTTTAGGAACCCTTGGTTTTCCTGAACCAGTGGCTCGCAAAATGGTGACTGATGCCGGGTTCACCCGTTTTCAGAGCCACGACTTTAATAACCCAATTAACGCCTACTATGAAGTCCGACCATAAAGGACAACCCATGGAAAAGAAATTCATCAATCCGCCGACTCTGGCGGCGCCGCGCGGTTACACACACGCGGTGACTGTCACAAGTGGGAAGACGGTCTTCATCTCTGGTCAGGTCGCCTTCAATGTAAAAGGTGAATTGGTCGGTAAAGGCGACCTGCGCGCACAAACTCAGCAGGTCTACGAGAACCTCAAGAACGCTTTGGCCGCCGCTGGAGCGACGACGGCGGACGTAGTGAAGCTCAACTCCTATGTGGTAGATTTCAAACCCGCCGATCTTGCCGCTATTCGTGAAGTGCGCGCCCAATACTTTCCTAATCCGGAGCAGATGCTGGCGAGCACTCTCGTGGGCGTGCAAGCGCTCGCTTTTGAAGGGCTGCTGATCGAAGTTGAAGCGATTGCGGTGGTATAAGGAGTAGGCGGATTCTTTGCTGCTGAAAGGGAGGAAACATGACCCGCAAATTCGATCCGATTCTTGTCGAAGTCGTGAAGAACGAACTGGCCTCCATTACCGAAGAGATGGCGATTGCTGTCTGGAAAACCGGACGATCGGCTATGATGAAAACCGGCGATTTCGCCACCGCGATTTGCGATGGTCAGGGGCGACTCATTGGCCAAGGCTATGCAGCGCCGTTTCAGCTGGCGTTCTTTATCGAGATGATGCCATACATCATGGAAAAACACGGCAACAATCTCAAACCAGGCGACGTGATCGTGACCAACGATCCCTATGCCGGTATTACCCACATGCCTGACGTCGCGATCATTACCCCGGCGTTTTGGCAAGATCAGGTCGTCGCCTTTATGGTGGCCTACTCGCACCACACGGACATCGGCGGGCGTTTCCCTGGCGGCTTTAGCAGTCAGTGCACGGAGACCTATGAAGAAGGCTTGCGGCTGCCGATTCTCAAGCTTTACGAAGGCGGCAAACGGAATGAGGCCTTACTGGAAACGATTTTAGCGAATATCCGCGTTTCTGATGAGTGGCTCGGCGATGTGGAGGCGAAGATCGCGGGCTGTTGGCGCGGAGAAGTGGAAATCCGCGCGTTACTCGATAAATACGGCTTGGAGACGTACCAATCTTCTTGTGACTATCTCATTGATTACGCTGAGAAAGCTACGCGCAACGCCATTCGTACGATTCCGCCAGGCGAATATGTATACGAAGACGTCTTTGAAGACGACGGCTTTGGCAGCGACGGGATCGCCATGCCTTTAAAGGTGGCGTTACGAGCCGAGGGGGAAACGCTCACGGTAGATTTTACGGGGACGGCGCCCCAAGCGCGCGGGGCTATCAATCTTCCTTTGAGTATGACAAAAGCAACTGTTTTTGGCACGATTAAAAGTATTGTCGGTCAGGACGTGTTGACCAATGTCGGTTTTGTCCGCCCCGTCACCGTTGTGGCTCCCTTAGGGACATTGTTGAATCCTCGCTTTCCTGCCGCAGTGGGTGGTCGCGCGCCGTTATTCTTCCGGGTATTCGATGTGTTGTTCCGTGCGCTGGCGAAGGCGCTGCCGGACCGGGTGCCGATTCCTGGTGAAGGCGGTGATGTCCTCCACTTTACCGGCCAGAAAGCTGACGGAGCCCACTTCGCGGTGATGGACATCTTCTTTGGCGGTTGGGGCGGTCGTCCAATGAAAGACGGCATTGATGGCGTGGCGCCCATGTCGTTTGGTTCGTATGGCACTATTCCTGCCGAACTCTTGGAACGGGAGTATCCGCTGGTCGTGGACGGCTTTGGCTATGTGCAGGATACGGCTGGGCCGGGTAAGCATCGCGGTTCTACTTCAATTTACAAGCAGTGGCGTTTCCTCCGTCCTGGCAAAGTTATGGTGCGTACGAACCGTTTGTTACGTCCGTCAACTGGTATGGCGGGCGGTCAACCGGGCGCTTTGTCGACGAACATTCTGAATCCTGGCGATGACAACTTAGAATTGCCGCGCAAGGCGCATATGCATATGGACGTCAAACCTGGAGATCGTATCTACCACGTGGTGTCAGGTTCCGGCGGACATGGCGACCCCTGGGAGCGTGAACCGGAAAAAGTCCTTGTTGATATCAAAGACGACAAACTCTCCGTGCGTGCTGCGCGTGAGCAGTACGGCGTAGTGATCGATCCACAAGGCCCTACCATCGACTGGGAGAAAACAACGGCGTTACGGCGGCAGCGCCTCGCCCCGATAGCGGCGGCGGATTAACAGATAACCGTAGAAACGGAATCGGTATTCTCTCAATTGTGAGGTTGAGATCATTGAGCGCTTGAGTCATTAGATCATTGCAGGATTGATTTAAGCAATGAGTAAATGATTCAATGACTTGCTGAGCTGATCAATCAGTGATCCAATGACTGAGTGAAGGAATTCTTCCCCATGGAGCTGGCATGCCCCTTCGCCTAACGTTTGCGCTTGTTGTCATTCTGCTTGTCGTACTATTTGGCGCCCAAAATACCGATCCTGTCGGTTTACAATTGCTTTTTTTTCGGTTCACAGTACCTGCCTCGGTAGCGGTAGTGGGAGCCTTTTTGTGCGGCGTCATAGTCGGCGCGTTGTTGCTTTGGACTGAACACCGGCGCGCCCTCCGACGGCAACTCGTAGCCACCGGACAACTTCCCGCAAAAAAGAAGGCAAGTTGGTGGTGGTAGGCTCTCTGCCTATGGCGGATTACTCGCTCGCTTTGTTCGCTTGATGGTGGATGGCATAACCTATCTTACCTTTCCATAAAGTGAACATAGTGAACGAACTATAGGCGATACGCTATCTCCCAGAGGAATCAGTGGAAGAACATTTACGGGTCCTATTCGTCAGCGCCGAAGTTACGCCCTTTGCGCGGACCGGCGGTCTCGGTGATGTGATTGGAGCTTTGCCTCCGGTCTTAGCGAAATATGGCTGCGACGTCCGCATTGTGATGCCGCTGTATCAGTCTGTGCGTGCTCAGTCATTTCCCTTGAAGCTTGTTATCGAAGATCTTTCTGTCCCCTTAGTCTTTGGCGATCGTTCTGTTCGCGTCTGGCAAGGAGCTTTACCTCAGAAAGATGGAGCGGAAATCGTTCCAGTCTACTTTATAGAGCAGGAAGAATACTTTGGGCGTCCTGGCCTGTATGGCGACGCGAGCGTCGAGTATGGCGACAACGCCTTCCGGTTTATTTTCTTTTGTCGGGCCGTGCTTGCGCTCATGGGGCGGCTTGAATGGTTTCCGCAGATCATTCATTGCCATGATTGGCATACCGGACTCGTGCCTGCTTATCTCCGTTTTCTTCCCGGACTGGACAGTCGCCTGACGACGGCAGCGACCATCTTCACGATCCATAACCTTGCGTATCAAGGTGTTTTCCCAGAGTCGGTGTTTAGGATGACCGGGCTTCCTCCCCAGCTTTTTCAGCCCGTCGGCGTTGAGTTCTATGGTCAGATGAACTTCATGAAATCTGGCTTGTACTATGCCGACGCGTTGACGACGGTGAGTCCGACCTACGCCGAGGAGATCTGCACGGCGGAGTTTGGCTACGGTCTCGATGGAGTGTTGCGCGAGCGTCGGGAGGTGCTTGTCGGTATTCTAAATGGTGTTGACTATATAGCCTGGAATCCTACGAGCGATGCCGCCTTGGTCGCGCAATTCTCCGCTGATGATGTGACCGGTAAACGTGCGTGTAAAACGGCTCTCCTGCGTATGTTTGGCTTGGTAGAGGACCCGGAGATTCCGCTTCTCGGAATGGTTACCCGGTTGGCCGAACAGAAAGGCGTCGACTTGGTGACTGGCGCATTAGAAGGCATGTTTGCTCTCAATGCCGATGTTGTTATCTTCGGCTCAGGCGAGCGACGTTATGAGGGATTACTGGTCGCCCTGGCAAGGCAATATCCCAATCGGTTAGGAGTGCGGTTGGGATTCAGTGACGTGCTCTCGCATCAAATTCAGGCGGGTATTGATTGTCTGCTGATGCCTTCGCGTTTTGAGCCATGTGGTTTGACCCAGATGTACGCCATGCGTTACGGAGCTATCCCTGTCGTGCGAGCGACTGGCGGGTTACGCGACACTGTCTCGCCGTTTGATCCGACGACGCGCCACGGCGCTGGATTTGTGTTCAGAGAACCGACTGCAGCAGCATTGCTTGGGGCGGTGCAAGCCGCGGTGTCAGTATTTGCCGACAAAGCAGCGTGGCGACAGTTGCAACACAACGCGATGACACAAGATTTTTCTTGGGATGCATCGGCGCGGCAATATATACAGCTCTATCGAGAGACGATAGGAAAGAAGTAGCCTAGTGCATCTGTAGGAAACTTGTTGGGGACTACGGTGCTCCTCGATCAGGCCAATGCAGGGGTAGGGGTTTGATTGATCAAGCCCTTGGGTGGGTCCGATGAATCGGACCCCTACATTGGTCTCTCCAAGAGGCGTTGGGAAACTGCACTAGCCCACCGCCTCCGTCCCAGGCAGAACCTGGGTACGAGGAAGGTTCTTTTCTCTCGAAGAAACATGCCCGTTTCCTCCCTTGCCGGAAAAGATACTATCCTTTATAAAAAACTGACGAGGGCAATCCTGATACTGGGGAGTCACATTAAAGCTCTTCTGCTCAAATGGCGCGGGGATCATGAGAACACGAACGAATTTCTTTTTGATGACTTTTTGTGTGAGCCCTGCTTTGTTAACGGTGGTGATAACGCTCGGGCTTGCTATGGGAAGAATGAACGCGACATTCGCGGCAGATTCCTCTAGCGCGCAGACGCGCACCTGGAAAACAGTCGATGATCTCTCACCGCAAGAACTAAGCGAGGTTGATCTTGCGACGGACACGCCGCGCTCCTCAACAATTCCCTATATGCCGGCTGAAGCCTATCCATTTACGGCCCCCTATACTGCTGAAGAGATGGGGTATCGGCTTATGGAGTTCTCTCAACGCCCGCGCTGGTCGTGCATGTTCGCCAATCTCTGGGGTTCTATCACCCCGCAGGGTGTGTTTATGAATCCTGGGAAAGCGATCGGGCTCATGAATTACGCCGATCCTCAGGGTGTGGAGGCTGAATTCGTTCGCAAGCCTGGTGAAGAACTTTATCGCTACCTCAGCCAAAATACCTCTCCCCCCGATGCAGAGGGGTCGCAACGAATGACGATCCGCTACCGAACGGATAAAGAGTTCCCTAAGAAGGAAGAGTCCTTCATGTACACCCCATCTATCCGGCGCGTACGTCATCAAGCGCCGAACCGCAGACAAGATAAATTTCCCAATCAGGCGCAAACAGCGGATGACTCGACCGGGCGTGACGCATGGGAATTTTCCTGGCGTTTTGTTGGTACGGACGTGTTACACCAGACTGTACGGTTTCCGGTGACGCGGCCCACAGTCATGATCGGAACTCAGAACGATGGTGTTTTACGCGAAGCAAAAGTCTCTGACCTCAGATTAATGGGCGACGCCTATCCCCATTACACGGCCGATAGCGGTGTCGAATGTTACGTAGTGGAAGCACGATCGCGTGAAGAGTGGATTCCCAATTATTATGCGCCACGCATACTCTACTGGTTAGAGAAGCACTCCTTTTATCCGCTGCGGATGGAGCAATATGGGCCTGACGGAAAGTTAGCGTTTGTTGAAGTGCGAATGACAACAATGTTTAATCCCACGATAGGCGAACGAGGCTATGGTCCGTTGTTGATTACGTATTGGGACATTGCCTCTGATACGCTAACATTCAGTGTGCGAGACAATCACCGGCTGAAACAGTGGACCCCTGAAGAACAACAATTCTTTTTCAACCCTGATTTCATGCGGCGGCAGTGGTATCTTGACCTGACGCTGAAGAGTCAGATGGATATCGTTGAGCCGTCTCAGTTCTATCTCCGTCCGTCTCTCGAAGAAGGAAAATTTCCGAACGAACGACCTATGCAAATCCCCGTCGAAGTGGCGACGCGTATCCAAGCCCAAGACGCTGCTGGACGGCTCGTGTTTGAAGTAAATAGTCCGCAGCCCGCCACATTCACTGCCAACCAACCCGCAAACGCTGCTTCGGTTGAGCAAAGTGTGACTCCCACCGATTTCACTCGTGTAGAATCATCTGAATCATACGTTCAACATTCTCCACAAGAATTGCCTGCGACACCCCATTAGCAGCATGCCCTTGTGACAGTTTGATGAACGGCCAGCGTTGTCGCTCTCATCTTTTCTTCCTCCAATTTTTGATGGGCCTTTCTGTTCTTACTCTTTCTTCTCTCTTACTTACCGAGGATGGTTATCCCAGCCTACGGACCTGTTCCGTCGAGCAGGAGCGCGCGGAATCCAGCCTGGCGAAAATGATCGTCCGTCGTGAGAGCCTCAGTAAGACCACGGTCCATCATGACTACGAAAGAAACACAGTCTGTGAGTCCCCACTCTTTGTCTGGTCGAGCACGATACAATTGAACGGCTCTCGCAAAGAGCGGCTCCGAGAGGGGAACGATTTCCACGGTAGGATCATGTTCTAGCGCGTCAAGCAAGGCAACGGCCGCATTGCGGAACCGTTGTCGGGCAAGGGCGCTGCCGATCTCGAGAAGAACCGCCCGTGTGGTCAACAACCGAACCTGATGTTGCTCCAACTCATCGGCGAGCGTCTCTGCTCGGGCATGGTACACATCTTTGGGCGAGGACAGAGCGATAGCGTAAGCTGTATCCAAAAAGACTTCACTTGTCAGCATCAGGCGGCTCTGGATACAGTTCTTCCTTCAGACGGGTGGACCAGTCTGGCGAACCCTCAAGGTGAAGGGTCCGCGCCGTTTTGAGGAAAGACTGAGGTTGCGGCTTCACTGTCTCAATCACTTCAATCGTTACCCGTACTCTTGTATCAGGAGTTAACGCGACTGGTTCCTCAGGATGGAAGACCTCACCATCATACACGAGATACAATGTTGTGCTCATAGGCTCCTCGGTCTTTTTGTTCTTGTCGCATTCACCGTAAGCACTATAGCCGGCTTGCCGAATTGAAGAAACAGCCTCAATCTCAATGCTGCCTGAGACGCGCTCTAGGCTGTTTTCCCTCTTGCCTTCCAGCCTCTCTTTCTTGTCTTCTGACCCTAGACTATTTTGTCCTTTGCTTTCCCTTGGCAAAAGTCACCAATGGCCCTCTTCCGGGCTTCCATGTGAAAGAGTAAGGATATTTTGAAATTCGTATGAAGTGAGGAGAGCAGACGTGGTGCAGATTCTGTACACAATGCGATTCAAGGGAAAAGCGGTCCCAGCTAATGATGCAGGCACTGTGCTCAAGGCGGCGACGACTGCCCAAAGTTGTACGATCACAACCGAAGTGGGAACTAGCGGAGTAAGTAGTAGCCTCCAGGCTGCAAGTGGCGGTCAGGCCAGCTGTGAGTCGCAGGTGACCTTCACTGGGGAAACGTCCTTCCAAGAAGTCGGCTCATCATGTTTGGAGAAAAAGGACACAGGCTATACTTCAGCACGGTTGGGCAGGGCTACATCGGACCGAGCGCTGATCCTCAATTGAAACACGGTTCGGTGATCTGGAAGGTCGAGCGGGGCGAAGGGCAGTTTGCCGGAGCCACGGGGCTGATCACCTCCAATTTTTTGTAAGCAACAGTGGAGAAGTCACCGATAATCACTTCGGCGTCATTTTTGTCAAGTAAGACTGAAGGAGGAGACGATGGATTTTGGTGTAATTTTTCTTCCCACTATCGAGACGAGCAAGGACGTAGCCTTTGCGGAAAGCAAGGGGTTTACCCACGCTTGGGTAGGCGACTCGCAAATGGTCTGGGCCGACGCCTTCCAATGTTTAGCCCTGAGCACTACCACGACGAAGACGATAAAGCTCGGCACCAATGTCACCAATCCCAGTGCTCGCATTGCCCCAGTGACTGCCTGCAATTTTGCTACTCTCAACATCCTTGCCCCAGGTCGGGTGGTCATGGGCATCGGCACTGGCAACACCTCTCGGCGCATGCTCGGGATGCCCGCCGCCACGCTCGGGGAACTGCGTAATCACGTAGAAGTATGTCGTGGGCTTCTGCATAGCGAAACCATCCCGTATCGGGAAGGGCAACGAAGCCGCATGATACGCTTCCTTAATCCTGACAACGGTATTATTAACCTCAAAGATCCAGTCCCGATTTATGTGGCCGCGAGTGGACCACGGACGCTGGAGTTGGCTGGGGAAATCGGCGACGGGGTAATCCTGTTTGGCACAGTAGGGGATAGTCTGTTGGAGTACACACTCAACCATGTCCGCCGTGGGGCCGAGCGCGCGGGGAAACGACTGGAAGACTTGTACATCTTGGTCCTTACCGCTTTTCATATGAGCAAACCTGGTGAGAGTTTAGCTGAACTCCAGCAAGCTGTGGGTCCGTTCGTTGTATCAGAGTGCAATATTTTTGCCCTCTCGGTCAAAGATCCTCAAGAATTGCCTGCGGACATTCGTGACGAACTCATGGCCTTTAGAGATGCATATGTCACGCCCAACGCACCCATCGAAACTCGCCATCTGGATCTCTACAGCGGCTATGTCAGCGAGTTCAAGCCATCCCATGCCTCGCTCGTGACGGAACGCATGATTAAAGAGACATCGTTAACTGGGACACCTGAGGAGATTCGCGAGCGGATTCGCCGGATGGCGGCGTTGGGTGTGAAGCAAGTAGCGGTGGGAGGAGATCACGAAATGTTAGATGAATTTGCCGTGCAGGTGATGCAGAAGATGTAGTTTGTGAAGGGAGTTAAATCGCAAAGGAGGGCCCGCTTATGGCTAAACAGGTCAGCTTTGGTCTTACTCTCCCGAATCGGGGAGTTGTCTTGGGGCTCACAACAGTGAAGGAGATGCTGAACCTCAGCGTCGAGGCGGAAAAGTCTGGCGTCTTCGATTCGATCTGGGCAGGGGATAGTATTGCGGCGAAGCCTAGATTAGAGGCGATTACGCTCTTGTCCGCTGTAGCGGCGCGTACTGAGCGAGTCAATCTTGGACCGGCATGTTTCGCCAGTTTTCCGCTGCGGCATCCCATTTTGTTGGCGTATCAATGGGCAAGCTTCGACGTGGTATGCGAGGGACGATCGATTATGGTGGCGTGTCAGGGTGGGCGCGGACAAGGAGCCGGCGATTCGGAGCTGGAATGGGAGGCAATGGGGCTCGATCTCTCCGAGCGCGCGCATCGGATGGAAGAAGGCATTGAGATTCTCAAGAAGTTATGGGCGGAGGATAACGTCAGTCACCAGGGACGATTCTTCAAGTTTAAAAATTTGACTATAGAGCCTAAGCCGGTGCAGAAACCCTGTCCCATTTGGATTGCCAATAATCCGCACGTTTTTGGCGCGTCTGAAAAGTTATTGAATCATATTGCGCGCCGCGTCGCGCGGATGGCGGATGGTTGGCAAACAACGTTCACGACCCCTGAGGCATTTAGGCTTGGGTGGGAACGAATTGAGCGTCAGGCGCAAGAGATCGGCCGCGACGTGAGTAAGATGCCGCGGTGCCTCTACTATAACTGTCATATTAACGAAGACCGTCGCCAGGCGCTCCGTGAATCAAAAGAGTTTCTTGACGCATATTACACGACGGATTTCAGTGAGCCACTGCTCAACGTGTGGGTAGCGATGGGCAGTCCGGCTAAGTGTATTGAAACGATCCGTGCGCATGTAAACGCAGGAGCAGGTATCATTTGCATTCGTTTCCCCACGCGCAATCAGACGCGACAGTTTGAGCGATTCGTCACAGAAGTCGCCCCGGCGTTTCTGTAACCTTGTCGACTTGACGTTACCACGACATCGGGCGTACAGTCCGAACTGTCCGAACATTCGCGAAGGAGGCATCATCATGGGCGCAGCAGAAAACAAAGCACTGATTCAAAACATGTTTGCTGAACTGGGAAAGGGAAACGGCCAGGCGTTTCTGGATAATATGACTGACGATGTGCGGGTGACGCTGATCGGTACGACCGCATTTTCAGGGACCTTCAACGGCAAGAAAGAATTCATCGAGAAGGTGCTGGCCCCGCTCAGCAAACAGCTTGACGGCGGCATCACTATTACTCCCGATAATTTCATTGCCGAGGGCGACTTCGTGGCGATGCAGGCGCGCGGCAAATCCACCACGAAAGCCGGTAAGTCGTACAACAACACCTACTGCCAAGTCTTTCGCATTATAAATAGCAAGGTGCAAGAAATGACGGAGTATCTGGATACCGAACTGGTCACTGCGGCGTTTGGAAAGTAAATCTGTCTCCTAGTCGTTCAGTCTGTCAGTCTCAGAAGGCTAAACTCAAGTGACTGTAGGACTGAATGACTCTGAGGCTGGTGGACTGAAGGACCGAGGGTAAGGAGAGCTGGTGCGATGACGCCTGACCGCAAGACGTTGATCGGGAAGACGTTTCCTGATGTGAGATACACGCTGAGTGAAGAAGACATTAAGGATTATCTCCCAGTTTCTGAGGATCATGATCCCGCCTTTGTAACCGATGAAGCCGCGCGCGCTGTTGGCTATCAACGTCGCGTCATCCCTCCGTCGTTCGCGCCGTACATCACTGTTATTGGTCTCTTACGCGCGTTCGATTGGGAAAAAGATTTTTACTTAGACTACAAAACCGGCACCGCCATGTTCGGGGAACAAGAGCTGGAATATCTGCGCCCCTTGTATGTTGGGGAAACGCTGACCATCCATAGCGGGGTGTCTGACGTATACGAGAAGCAAGGGAAACGGCCGTTCGATGTTGCTCAAGTCAAATTTACTGTGACCGATGAAGCCGGAGCTGTGGCGATCCGGGGCGCGCAGTCGTACATCATCTTCAAGTGAGGGAAGGGAGATGGATTCACGTCCAAAAGCCTATTTCGACGAGGTCCACGAGGGGATGGCGATTCCGAGCGCGACCTATGGGCCCATGGACCGCTATAAATATATTCCCATCGCCATCATTTTACGCGACACCAATCCGCTCCATTTAAATCCCCTCTACGCTCGCGAACGTGGTCTGCCCGACGTGGTGCAACAGGGGCCGCTCAATGAGACGTTTTTGTATCGCTTCCTGACCGATTGGTTGCATAAACCATGGGATATTCGCAAGACGAAGCTTCGCTTTGCTTCTAACGTCTTTCCCGACGATCTGCTGACGTGTCGGGGCACAGTGACTCGTAAATATCGTGAGAACGGAGAACCGCGAGTCGATTGCCAAATCTGGCAAGAAAATCAGAAAGGTGAGAAGATCCTTTTTGGGGAGGCGACGTTCACCTTGCCGGAGCGGGAATAGACGGCGGAAAAAAGAGCTAAACACATTCCCTCTCCCCGACGGGGAGAGGGCTAGGGTGAGGGGAATCAAAATGAAATCTCCATCTCTCCTGCAAGAGCGGGCGCGTGGTCTTCGGCAGAACCAGACAGAGGCTGAACGGAAGCTTTGGACGTATTTACGCAATCGACAGTTAATTGGTGTGAAGTTTCGTCGTCAACATTTCATTGCTCCCTTTATCGTTGATTTCTGCTGCCCGGAACATTGGCTTGTCATTGAAATAGATGGAGGACAGCATGCAGAACGTGTAGAGGCTGACCTCAAACGGACGGCTTTCTTAACGGCGCAGGGCTATCGCGTTGTGAGATTTTGGAACAATGAAGTGCTGACGAATATCGAAGGGGTCGCGGAACGTTTATTTTCAATTTTCAGTGACCCTCACCCTGACCCTCTCCCTGGCAGGGAGAGGGAAGCATGAGGGTTGCTATGCAATTCGAAAAAAAGCAGCTTCGCACCCAACTTCGCGCCCAGCGCCGGAGTCTTTCGACCCAGGAAGTGTCTGAGAAAAGCCGCTCGATTACGCAACGGCTGCTGGCTTTCGCGCCGTTTCAGCAGGCTTCTACTGTTGTTCTTTACAATGCTGATGACAATGAGGTCGTCACTGAAGCAATTTGGCGAGAAGCCGATAGACAAAATAAATCAGTTTTTTATCCTCGGATCACTGCCGACAAAAAGGATCTTGAATTCGTCAGGCGTTTTCCGAAAGATCAACTTATTGTCGGGACCTTTGGGATTCTTATTCCACCAGGCAATGACCTTCTCGCGGAGCTTGCGGTCACTGATGTTGTCCTGACGCCGGGCGTCGGCTTCGATCCACACGGACATCGACTAGGGCGAGGGAAGGGGTATTACGATCGCGCTTTTCGCGGCGTGCTCGCGCGCGCGCTGCGTGTCGCCCTCGCGTATGAACTGCAAGTAAGGCCGGAGATTCCTGCCGGTCCGAATGATGAGTTGGTCAATGGGATTGTGACAGAGGAGCAACTGATTTCCTGCGCGTAAGGGGAGGGCGCGAGCTATCGCGCCCCGCTGCTCTATTTCTTCAACGCAAATACCCACAGCACCCCTCCCTGTGGGACAAACGTTTTTGTTCCGAACGCTTTATCCAGCAATTCTTGCTTGCGTTGGGCGTCGACGCCCCAGCCGGATTGGACGGCAATATATTGCACTCCATCGATCTCGTATGAGGTAGGCACGCCCGTGACGCCAGAGTTGGTGCGCTGCTGCCAGAGCAACTTGCCGCTCTTGGCGTCAAAGGCGCGAAAGTAGCGGTCGTTTGTCCCTCCTTGAAACACGAGCCCGCCTCCGGTGGTGAGTACTGGCCCCCAGTTGTGAGATTTAAATTTGACTGTCCAGACTTTTTTTCCGGCATTGAGGTCCCAGGCCTGAAGTTCGCCGATATGCTCTTTAGCTTCGGCTTTGGGCAGCAATTCGAGTTTCGAGAAATCAACGCCAATATATAGTTGACCAGGTTGATAGGTTGCTTCTTGGCCGGTCATCGCGCCGCACAGGTTTTCATTTGCTGGAATGTACAGGTATCCGGTCTTGGGGTTGAAGCCTTCCGGCGGCCAATCTTTACCGCCCCACACCGAGGGGCAGAACTCGGCCCGTTTACCGACGTGGGGAATGCGTTCTGGATCGTAAGTTGGTCGTCCTGTTTCGGGATCGATTTTGGTAAAGACATTCTGCCGCACGAAGGGTTTAGCATCTACAAAGTTAATTTTGTTAGCGCTCCTTTCCAGCAGCCAGAGATATCCATCGCGCCCCGCGTGTACGAGCCCTTTGAACGATTTGCCGGGCCGTTGTACGTCTACCAGCAGCGGCGCCGAGACTTCGTCCCAATCCCACGAGTCGTTCCAGTGATACTGGTGATAGGCCTTAATCTCGCCCGTATCCGCATTCAAGGCGAGGACCGAACTGGAATAGAGATTATCTCCCGAGCGCATTTCACCGATGAAAGGTCCGGGGTTACCTGTGCCCCAATAGGTCAAATTCAGCTCCGGATCATATGTTCCTGTCACCCAGATAGAAACTGCGCCGGTCTTCCAGGTGTCATTTGGCCAGGTCTCGTTGCCCTTCTCGCCAGAGCCAGGGACTGTGTACGTCTTCCACACTGATTTTCCGGTTTCAGCATCGAAGGCTTGAATGAATCCGCGAATACCGAGTTCGCCGCCGGACACGCCGATGATAACTTTGCCGCGTACAACCAGCGGCGCCAGGGTCATGTAATAACCAGTAAGGTAATTCTCAACGGTTTGGTCCCATTCAACCTCGCCAGTGCGGGCATTCAGCGCCAGCAAGTGGGTGTCAACAGTTGCAAGAAACACTTTGTCGCCATACAAGGCGACGCCGCGATTGGTCGGGTGCAACTGGAAGAGGTCTTCTGGCAATTCACGTTTGTAGCGCCACAGTTGCTCTCCTGTCCGTGCATCGAGCGCTATCACCTGATTTTTCGGCGTTGTAATGAACATGAATCCATTGTTGACGATGGGAGGAGACTGATGGCCTTCTTCGACGCCGGTGGAAAATGTCCAGACTGGGACGAGTCTTCCCACGTTTTTCGTTGTGATTTGCTCAAGCGGACTGTAGCCCCAACCGTTGTACGTTCCGCGATACATCAGCCAGTTGCCGGGCTCAGGATGGAGTAAGCGCTCGGTGGTGACAGGTTGGTATGAGGCGATTCCTTGCGCAACCGCAAGACTGGAGAAGCGCCCCAGGAGTGATCCCAAAAACATTCCCAGGAGCGCGATAATCACAAGCCTTGTCTTTTTCTGCATGACGATCTCCTTTTTTCATTTCTGGTCCGCGCCGACCCGTCCCAAAAAAGCACTCGCCACTGCCACTTTGCCGTCGACAATTTGCAGAGGGAGCACGGCGAGTGGCCGTGGGGCTGGACCGCTCACGACCCGCGCCCGATCTTTGGGATCGAACGTAGAGGAGTGGCATGGACAAACAAAATGTTTGCCACCGTTATCCCAACCAAAGACGTCACAGCCAGTGTGGGTACAAACCGCTGAGTATGCGACAATGCCTTCGGCGGCCACCGCACGCGTTTGCTCAGTTAACTCTTCGGGCGCGAAGCGGACTAAAAGAATGCGATTGAGGCGCGTCCCGTTCCGCACTGTCTGGTTGCCGGCATCCATCGGGTACGCTATGACTGGCGGTCCTCCTGCGGGCACGTCTTGAGGCGTGAGGATTTGACCTTGACGGTTTTCCGCGGAAAACACGAAAACGTCCCCTGCTTGAGGCCGAGCTTTTGAGGGATCGTCGGCGGCATAAACACTGCGGCTTATGCTGTGGAGCCCGAGACTGATGCTGAGCACGGACTTGAGCACGACTCGGCGACTGAGACCGCGGGACGCCAGACATTCTTTGCATTTTTGCGATGCTTCAGGTTGCTCTTCTGAAGATGACATAGGCATCGAATCCCTCCGCTTGGACTTCTTTTAAGGATCAGGGGCAAGCTGGTCAATCCTGGCTAGTGCAGTTTCAGTCTACCTCTTGGGGAATACCACGGTAGGGGTCCGATTCATCGGACCCACCCACGGGCTTGATCAATCAAGCCCCTACCTCTGCGTTGACCGCATCGAGGAGCACGATATTCCCCAACAGATTTCCCACAGATGCACTAATATGGCTCCATCCGAGCCTATGAAAATTCCTTTTTTTTCTATGGGAATTGGAAAAGTAGGGAATTTGACTCTCACCGAATAAGACGCTAGGTTCTCATTTCAATACTGGGGAGTTCACTCTCGTAGGAATCAACTGAAGGAGAAAGCTCATGCATGACGTGTTAATTCGCGGCGGAAAGATTGTGGACGGTACCGGGAAACCAGCGTTCACCGGAGATGTGGCAGTTACTCAAGGTCGGATCACGGCAGTAGGCAAGGACCTTGGCGGCGCCAAAAGGATAATTGATGCGGATGGGCTCCTCGTGACCCCGGCCTGGGTGGATGCTCATACCCACTATGACGGTCAGGTGGCGTGGGACCAGCAAATGACCCCGTCGCTATGGCATGGAGTTTCGACGGTCGTGATGGGCAACTGTGGGGTCGGTTTTGCGCCGGCGACTCCTGACCGGCACGAATGGCTCATTGGATTGATGGAAGGCGTAGAAGATATTCCTAGTCAGGCTCTGGCGGCAGGGTTGCCGTGGGGTTGGCAAAGTTTCTCTGAATATCTTGACGTATTAGAGAAAATGCCGCGCACGTTGGACGTCGGTGGAATGATCACCCATGGAGCAGTGCGCGCCTTTATCATGGGAGAACGCGGGGCAAAAAATGAACCCGCGACTGAGCAGGATATCGCTAAGATGGCTGCCCTGGTCAGAGAAGCGGTGCTGGCTGGCGCTTTAGGTTTCTCTTCGTCCCGCACCCTGGTCCACTCTGCTCATGGCGGTGAGCCTGTACCCGGCACGTTTGCTACAGAAGAGGAGTTAATCGGAATTGCGAAAGCCGTACGATCGACAGGGCGGGGGATTGTAGAAATGGTTCCTCGCGGCGTCGCCGGTGAAACTCCGGACCTATTGCAAGAAATTGATATGATGATTCGGATTGCCCGTGCAACCGGATGTCCGCTGACTTTCTTGCTCGCACAGAACAATAGCTATCCCAAGCAATGGCGCGAGGTCATGGCGAAATGCACTGCCGCCGTGGAAGGAGGCGTGTCTATCGTGCCGATGGTCTTTGCTCGCCCGGTCTGCGTGCTCTTCAGTTTCCAAGGGGACAACCCGTTTGAATACTTGCCGAGCTTTCAACCACTGAAAAAGCTTCCTCATCATGACAAGATCGCAGCGCTACGGAATCCAGAGTTGCGACAAAAGCTGGTGACAGAGGCGGACCCCAACACCACAGGTATGTCTTTACTCTATCAAAATCCTCTGGTGTGGGAGCGGACCTATCCTATGGGGCAATTGCTCAGCTACGAGCCCGATGGCAAGAACAGCATCGCCGCGATTGCCAAACGCGAGGAGCGCAACCCTCGTGAGGTGGTGTATGATCTCATGCTCGAACAGAATGGCCGCGCCTTCCTCATGTATGCTGCGGCTGGGTATGCAGAGGGTAACGCCAATGCCTTACACGAGTTGATCTGTGATCCTATCACGGTTATGGGTGGCAGCGACGCCGGCGCTCATGTCCGCCAGATCATTGATGCTGGCGTGCCAACCTACGCGCTGACCCACTGGTCGCGCGACAAGGCCGCCGACGATCCCAAACGGCTGCCTCTGGAGTTTGTAGTCAAAAAATTAACCCGCGACGGCGCGCGTTTGTTTGGCATGACGGATCGCGGAACGTTGGAGCCAGGCGCAAAGGCGGATATCAATCTGATTGATTATGACAATCTGGGGGTGAACTACCCTGAGATGATCTATGATCTGCCGGCTGGTATGCCGCGCCTCATGCAAACCGCGACTGGCTATGAAAAGACCTTTGTCAGCGGTGAAATCGTGCAAGAAAATGGTAAAGACACCGGAGCGCGGCCTGGACGTATCGTCCGCAGTCGCTAACGCTCATTGATAGCAGAGGGGCATTCCTAAGGATGCCCCTCTGCTCCCTTATCGTGCTTGTTTCAGGCCTCACCACATCATTCGGACTCCCCCATAAGCAGAAATCGGCTGAGCCAGCGTAATTGTTCGTGGATCCTGGAAATCCTTGAACTGGATGCTATCCGTCTGGAAATACGTTCCGTACGTAGCGTATTGTCGATCGAATATATTATTGAGCAGCCCAAAGAGCTGGAAGTGCTCGGTGAGCTGATACGAGGTGTGGAGGTTGGTGACCCAGTATTCGGGAAGCTTTGTATTCTGGTTTGCATCATCGCCTACATAGTATTGACTGCTTACCCCGATCAGGTCGCCGCCGATCTTCCAGGCAGGCGTCAAAGCGAAGTCCAGACCTACCTTCAACTGGTGCTGTGGAATGCCAGGAATGCGATCGCCGGAGGAAACGAAGATGTTGCCGTCGTTAGCCGACGGATTGTTGGGCGACGCCAGCTCACCGTTAAACCGATAGGTGGCGTCAATATAACTGTAATTCACATACGCTAGCCAGCGGTGGGCTTGATACTGCAAGGCGGCCTCGATCCCCTGGCGGCGCGTCGAAGGAACGTTCGTGAAATAGCCCCGTCCCGGGATGACACTCGCTAAGTTAAGAATGTCGTCGTCACTATCAGTGCGAAATCCGCCGGTCTTCCAGGTCACCCGTCCATCGCCTGCCTGGAGCCAGCCACGTAAGCCGATCTCGTAGGTATGCGATACGACCTGCTTCAACGGGGGATCTGAAACCAGGGAGTTTTCCAGGAGACATGGCCGGTTGGGATTTGCGCAGTTGAGTTCGAGCGGCGTCGGGGCACGGTTCGCTTCGGAATAGCCAATATAAGCAGACGCGGTCGGAGTAATACTGTACGTCAGCCCGACCAGAGGATTGAAGCGGCTGAAAGTATGACTCCCATTGAGCTCTGGGCTACGGCCGCTTCTATCCTTCATATCGATATTGGCAAGGTTGTACCGAGCCCCAAACGTAAGGGACAGTTGGGGTAGGATATCAAACGTATCTGTAGCGTAGAACCCGTAATAGGTGTTATAGGCCCGCAGTTTGACTGGCTCAAAGAGCACGCTGAACTCTGGGGACGCAGTGGGGTCGGGAATATTATGGATGATCGTGCCAGTGCCGGGAACATCAGCGTTGGGACCGACGAAGAGAGAAGGATAGATGTAACCCAGCCGACTGTTCGAGTGAAACTTGGTGGAGCTTGTGTCAATGCTGGTCCCCATGACAAAGTAGTTGTCGTGGTTCAGGATCTGGGCAGTGCTCGTAGCTTGTAACGAACTGCCGAAGGTCCGGGCTTCAGTCCAGGTCCGGTCCACTGTGCCGTAAGGAATCTCTTCTGAAGTAAAAGGAATAGGGCGACTGTTCGGTCCATACATAATGAACTGCTTTTCCCACGAAGCCGGTGACGGGTTAGAAGGGGGAACAAACTCTTCGCTGGACAGGCACAGCGCGGTGGGCTCTCCTGAGGAGTCACTGCACTGTGCGAACTCTCCGTCGTTGCCATCTACATGTTTCTGGTTGAACTTGCGGAGGTATAGGTTGCCTTGCAGCGACCAGTGATTGGCCAAGCGGTATTTCCCTGTAAGTGCAAGCAACCCTACTTCGTTGTGGGTGGTTTGTGGCCACGTATAGATGGACTTGGGATTCTGCCGCACCATCTCAATTGGCGTCGGCCCTACCACTCCAAAGTCATTCAAAGCTCCTGATCCGATGAGGTGGAATTCGTACGGATCGTTTCGCCACCCCAGATCACCATAGAGACGCAGCAAGCTTGAAGGGGATTGGTAGCGCCAGCCATCGTCATGCACCGCGTCAGCTGCAAGGTAATAACTCAGGTGCTCTTTTTGATCTCCATATTGGAGCGCCCCCCCATAGCGGCCATAGAAGCCGCCCTGGGTCTCCCCCTCGAAGCCTTGCCAAGTGAACCCATTTTTCATCTGGATGGAGGCGGCGCCACCAAGAGCGTTGAGTACGAAGATGGGGTTGTTAGTCCAAATATCCGCCCGGTCGATAGCTACTTCCGGTATGAGGTACCCGTTTACCGTGTCCCCAAAATTCTCGTTAGTTCGTATACACTTTTGTTACCGTCGCCGGCGTTGGGCGGTTCTTGCCGCG